>Ga0334886_1001354_pt1 | contig 29126 bp, 23 predicted proteins | sample GraSluR1_MG_9_FD_207232 | JGI IMG/M metagenome (GOLD analysis project Ga0334886, IMG submission 207232) | Sludge microbial communities from methane-producing bioreactor in Wageningen University, Netherlands - Granular Sludge_27_06-R1 | ecosystem: Engineered > Bioreactor > Anaerobic >... | reverse complement strand
TAATAAATATTAAAAAGAATATAAGGAGTAATGTTGTTGCATAATTCATTTGCTCTCCATTTTGCTCCTTTCTTTAATAGACAGAAATCTTAAAATATTTTTGAGTGGCGGCAATAAAACCATTCTTTTTGCAAAAAAGAAAAAAATCCTGAATTTCTCTCTGACTCTTCCCTTTCATTAATTTTCTAACCATGATAGAGGAATTGTTATAAAAATCCAGGACGTCAGACTCGTTGGAATCACACCAATTTTCTTTATGGCTGAACACCGGTGATGAAGTAGAAAATAGAAAATGAGCAAAGCCTTCTTCAAACCACTGAGGAAGAATAATACCGTTTTGGTGAATAACAGCATGGAATAACTCGTGAGATAAAGTATTCTCTAATATACCCTTTTTGACTAAAAGATGGGGATTTCGTAGATGAATCTCACCTTCTCGATACACTGCAGCTGACCAATGAGGAAAGGCATGTTTATGAAAAGTAAAACCATTAGGATGAAGAATGACTTGTATGCTTATTTCTGTATTTAAACCCGTGCAAAAATGGATGGTATCAGCTGCCCTTTTTAGGCATTGTTCCATCTCTAATTGTGGGTATTGTAATTGACCAGAAAGAGCTACATAGGTCGTGCTCAAACACCAGGCTGGTGTTGGTATGGCAAAAAGTAAAAATATCACTGTAGCAAGCGTCACCCGACGCTTGCTACAGTGATATTCATCTTCCACTGTTAAATTCATACTCTTTAGAGTACCCCCGTACTTCCGGGAAATACATTAAATAGGCTTGGGTAGGTCGTACATAAAATGAGCCTACATCCCGGACCCTTAGATAGTATCTTATCATATTTTCTCCTTCTTCAATACGGGAAACGAAAAGGACCGGAAGCTGGTCATAAATTTTCTTATTGATATAAATTGGAAAATCAGAATTATCGTACACTTGTTCATCATGAAGCTGGTATACATAATCATTTCGAATCAATTCAAAGCCGGCAGCCATACCATCTTCTATAACTAAATTATTAAATTGGTAGGGGCTTTCAATCAGTATCTCGCATACCAACTCATCTCCAGGCAGAAGAGTAGAAATCGCTTCTTTGGTAAAGACAAAATTCCCCTCTTCGTTCTTTATTGGTTTGAGTTTCCAATAGTTTTTACTCACTTTAATTTGTGAAGAAGGGGGCACGTCGGAGGTAAAACCTCTTATTTTAAACGTCATGAGGTAAACTCCTTCACCAAACAATTCAATTCGGTTTTCTCCAGAAAGTAAATTTCCTCCATCCAAATCGATTTTTTTATTGAAAATACCCGAATCGAATTGACCATCTGCCATTTTTTCTGAGTTCATAACAATTTGATAGTGATTTTCGGAAATTGTTGACTCTTCCTGGAATAAAGCAGCGAGTTTCATAAAGTAAGCTTTTTCCATGGTATTGATATACCAGTCGGATTGAATATTGCGCAGCAGCCAAAGGAAAGCTTTTTCAGCAAGGGGCCGATTCTCTTTATTCAACGCCAAGGTTGCCCAGCATGTCGCTAAAAACCGATCATCTTCCCAAGGCTTTTCTGGATTGGAATATCCATAAAAAACCGCATCTCCAACTGGTTGTGCTCTTTTTATTAGTTCTTCAAGGAGCCTGTGTTGGGTATCTCCTTGCGCAACTAAGCTTAACCAGGCAATCTCTTTTGCATCCATCGCCTGCAATCTTTTGTCTATTTCAAAAGAAGTCAGGTCGGTGATTTTCTCTCCGGCCTGGCTTAATACATAATAGCTCATGGCTTTCTCCCAAGGAACCAAATCCTTGTTGATATCCATTAAATAAGATTTTGCCTGGAGAATGGAATTTTCGGAAACCAAATATCCCTTTTCACGAGCTATGATTAAAGCTAACAGGGCATGAGACGTATTAAAAACATTACTATCATCAAGGTTCCACCAACCCCACCCACCATCATAGTGTTGCAAGGCATAGAGTTGATAAATTCCTTCTTGGATTTCTCGTGGTGCGGTTTTGGTCCATTCTAAATTGTCAGGAAGGGGCAAAGAAAGGAGAGAAATAATTCGACTGGAGGTTTGTTCGGTACAACCATAGGGATAATAATACATATCTTCCATGGTTTGGTAAAAAATGCCATTGAGATTTCGATACAAAATACATTCCACCTTGGGTGGGTGATTGAACATTTCCGGTTGATAAACAAAATCGAGACTCCCCTTCCCATCAGAAACAAATGTAGTAAATATTTGATCAATCTCAACGCCACGAGGTTTAACCTTTTGAGTGACTTCAATGGCATCTCCCGCAAGTTCGCCCCGTGCATACATTCTGACATAGGGTAACCCAGCTTCAATCGCTTGAAATTGGACTGGAATAACTAAATTCTGGTTGGCATCAATCTCCACTTCACGAGGATAGGTTCCGATTTTTATTTCAGAACCGGTTTGGGCTTCGAGCCGAACTTTTTGCTTCGGATACTCATTCCAAAGGGTCATCTGGGTTTGAAGCGAATCCCCCTTAGAAAGAAATGGAGGCAACTCAACCCGGAAAGCAAAAGGACTGGATGTTCTAAAGTTAATAACCGATTCTCCAAATTCATCCGCGGTGTTGGCTCTAACTTCAACTCTCCAACTGGCCAGATTGTCAGGACAGGTAAACTCAATTTCTGCTTCTCCTTGCTGATTGGTTTTTAGACTTGGCATCCAAAGCAGAGTGTCGGGGAAATATTTTCGCACAGTTGGTTCCCCCGCTCCTCCTCGACCATTCCCCTTGAACTGAGGACGAACATTTTGGACTGTTTCTCCTTGACCATAAAAATACTCGTACCATGATGACTGGGTATATACTTTATTATATAAATTTTCATAATAGTGCTCGAAGATCTTTTCCCACCATTGCCAAGAAATATCAAAAATTGCTTGATCCACTATGGCAATAGAAAAATCGCATTGCCTGGGGAGAGAATCACTTCCGAGAATCGTTACTTTAAGGGTTCCTTTTTCTTGAGGAAGGTATACTTCTTTATCGGTTGAAATTTTTACCAGGAGTTCTCTCTCTGGAATGACTGGAATTTGAATACTTTCATTGTAATAGTTTCCATTATTAAAAGTCGACAAAGTTACATAACAACCTAGTATATAGTCTTTGGTGATGGGTATTGAAACCTGATAAGGCTCTTTGGCCTTAGATTTCACTTCAATTTGGTGAATTTTCTCTCCCTCAATGGTTAATAAATGAGGAAATTCCTCAGTTACCGGGGGAACTACAAGAAGATTCGCAGTTTCACCGACTTTATATTCTTTTTTGTCAAGATGAAGTTCTATTCCTGTGGTTGGAAGATAAAACCCAGATCCGGTGACATAAAAAGTATCAGAGGCAGTAATGGTATTCCCTTTTTCATCGCGAGTCTGGCAGGCCAAACGATAATATCCTGGTTTCTCCATGGCAAAATCAATATCGGCCTTCCCGTTGACAACTTCAAAGGAAAAAAGCTTTACCGATTTTTCATTCCAATCTTTCTTTTCTTTATCCCAAGTCAAAAGATATATTGTTGCGTAAACTTTTCCAACATCCACTTTTTTTTCTTCAGCATCATAAGCTTCAATAGTGTATTGGAGATTTTGATTGACTCCAACAAAATAGCGATCGGACTTAAGAAGTAGAGCAAAATCTCCCATCAAAACTTTTACATGTGCGGTTTTTTGCACTCCTCGATAAGCGGCATCAAATACTCCGACCTGCACCTCATACCAGTAAGCATTCCCCTCTACTTCGGGAACAAAAGATATTTCTGCTTCCCCATTTTCATCAAGAGTTCCAGTATTTTCTTCAACCATTTCGCTCTGACTACCATATCTCCAGTAATACATTGGGTAGCGAAGGACTTGATAGCGAAATGTTCCAGGAGTAAGCGGTTGTCCAGAATAATAATTCGCCTGAATTCTGACTGTCACTGTTTCGCGATTGGCATAAGTTTCTTTTTCAGTTTTTATTTCAGCCTCAAAGGATGGTTTTTCGTAGTTTTCAATGGATACCATCCGATAGAAATCGCTATTTTTCCAAGATAACTTAATCAAATAATCTCCTTCATCAAGAGACATCGGAAGGTCAAACCAGGACGATAGATTTCCATGCTCATCAGAAACCAGTTCGGTACTGGCATAGATATTATCACGATAATCAGTTAGAACGGCTTTCACTTTCTCACCAGGAGGAGGTGCAATATAACTGGTTGCTAATTTTTCTCGTAACAGAGATTTAAAATAAACTCGTTGACCAGGTTTGTAAAGCGGTCTTTCAGTATAGATAAAAACATCCAGTTTAGACCTGGTATCTAAATAATAAGGATAAATATTCATAAAAGCATATTCTTTATCCCTTTGAGCCATGAGGGTCATTTCATTTGGCTTCAAGTCGGTTCTGGACCAAAGACCTTCAGAATTGGTTTCTCCTTCACTGACCACTTGATTTTTTTCTAATAACCTCATCCGAACCTTCTCTAAAATTTGCCCACTTTTTCGGTCTTGAACAAATACCATCATCTGGTTTTGATCAATTTTGGATATGAGAGACAACCGGGTAATGGAAAAAATAACCCGAGCTTCTTTGCCTCCACCCGCAGCAGTAAGAAGATAAACACCTTCTTGAAGTGGATTGAGAGTGATGGTTTGATAGGTATAGGAAGAATCTTTGGAATAGCGGATTTCTTGTAACCAACTTTTCAGCAGTGAAGAGTTACGGTGATAATCATCACTGGTAATTTCAATTGGACGGGTGGGGATTGAACCTTCAATTCCTAAAATATCTTTTAAACTCTGTTTAAGACTTGGAGAAAGTACTTTGGAGGCAATCCCTCGTAGTGATTGGAAAAAACTAAATTTTAAATTTTGCCAATTTTCCTGCTTATTCAGTGGTCTCTTCGGTCTCCAGGTATCAACTGAGAAAAAATATTCTTTATTGCTTTCTAAGATATAGCTTTCCGGATCATCAATACGAAACAACGACATTTGAAGACTTTTGATTTCGCTCACATTAACCCTTGCTTCTATTGATTCACCCGGATAGATATGAGCCGGTACACTCAGTGAGATATATGGAGAAGCAAACGAACTTCCCGATAAAAAAATAAATACAGTTAAAAAAATGAAACTAATCCAGGATAAGAGTTTCAAGAATCTCCCTCCTTCGGGCTTATCTTTCTAATCATTTAAACCAAGGTTTTAATATTTGTCACTCTAATATTTTAAACCGATAGAATCCTAAAAAAGATGGATTATCAACAACCGGCCACCAGCGACGATCTGGATGCTTTTTCAGGTCATCCAAAAATATTTCTTGAATATAACCTTCTTGATCCTCGATAGTTCCGGTATGATAAATAACTTTCCCCTTCCCCTCATAAATCATAACATGATAAGGAAAATTGAAAAAGCCTGGATGATAAAAAAAAATGAGATCTCCCCTTTCTGCCACCTGGATATCTCTCCCCAAAAAAACCACATTATGGGATAAAAGATACTGTGCCGAAGCAAATACCGAAAAGTCGGTTTCTATGGTATCGAAGCGGAAAGGACCTGGTTTGATACGAAAAAGACGCGTCCCCAACAAAGGAATCCGTGGGTAATTGAAGGATTGAATATCAAAAAGACTCTCTAATTCTCCTTGAAAACTCTGGAACCAAGCCGTATTATGTTTTTTCAAGGCTTCTCGGTAAGCAAAACGAACTAATCCCGAACAATCTTTTTCCTTCCATAGTTCACTTTCCTGGGCTATTTGAGAACGAGCAATATTGACAAATAAATCACGAAAAAGCTGCCGATCAGATTCAGTTTTTAATTCTGCTACATCGGGGAAGCCGTCTTTGTCTAAATCTTCTAAATAGGGATCAACTTCAACACTGAGATATGTAATTACTGGAAACGATCGAATCATTAATTCAGTTTTGCCTTCAAGCAGCTTCGGTGAAAGCTGCACTTGATCGGATACCAGCTTCACATTCAACAAATCGCCATCAACCGTCTTAACCTGTAAACTTTTCCACCAGGGAGAGAAACCCCAAAAATTTTTGATTTTAATAAGAACAGTCTTTTTCTCGCCTAAAACTTGGAGATTGATTTGTTCTGGGCTCTCAATTTTCCAAGGAAGGGCTAAGGAACTGATTAAAAAAAGAAGTAAAAAAACCAAAAGCCATGAAAAGCGTTTTAACTTCATTCTCCACCCAAAAACCGTAAAGCAAGAAGGGAATAAATTCGTGAGGCAGCAACAATCTGAGTAATAGAAACAAACTCATTGGCAGTATGAGCTTCCTCAATTCGTCCTGGTCCAATAATGACGGTCGGGATGTCAACCTGATCCAAAAAAGCTGCTTCACAAGAAGCTGGAAAAGGAGCAAAAATTGGCATTTCTCCGGGAATATCGGAAATAGAACGGCTGAGTATGTCAATCCCCGGAACATCGCGAGGAATTTTAACTGGCGGAAGATGAGGTATTGACTGTTCAATTTCAAAAGTTGAAGGGAGATTATGGATTTCAAAGACTTTTTTAACTGAATCACAAATAAGAGATTTTATTTCATCAAGGGATAACCCGGGAACGGTTCGGACATCGACTTCAAAAAAACACAGATCAGGAACCACATTTGGTGATGTTCCACCTTGAATCTTTCCAACACTGAGAGCCGGTTTTCCAATATCATCATCTCCATATTGATCGAACTCATTTTGCTTTTCTTTAATAACTTGAAGAATTTCTGAGGCTATATAAATGGCATTTATTCCTCGATGAGCGATTCCAGCATGGCACGACTTTCCTTTGATGGTAACACGGAAGGCGGCAACTCCCCGATGCCCTAAGCTAATATTCAAACCGGTTGGTTCACCAACCACTGCAAAATCGATTGGTTCCCAATTTTTTTGCCAGATCTCTATCCATTTTTTTATTCCAAGATTATCTTGTTCTTCATCGACAACAAAAACCAGTTTTAATTTTCCAAACAGATTGGGAGTAAAAAGGGAAACAATTTTTGCCGTATACATCATGGCAGCAAGCGATCCCTTCATATCACATGACCCTCGGCCATAAAGATAATTATCAACCACTTGGCCACCCAAGGGTGGCATGGTCCAACCGGTTCCAACCGGAACAGTATCTAAATGTCCATTCAGCAATAGACAAGGGCCTTCTCCTCTCCCTCCGTCAATTTCTGCAATTATATTGGCTCGGCCTTCTTCGACTTCTTGCCATTCCACTCGGATTTGATGGTCAATAAGATAATTGGCGATATAACGAGCAAGATCCGATTCTCCTCTGGTTCGAGAAACACTGGAAATACGAACTAAATTCTGGGCTAAGTGGATGGGCTCAAATAGGTCAAACTCGTTATCCAACAGGCTTTTTAAATCAGGCATTACTGGGTTTTCTCCTTCAAAAACAATTCTCTCCAATCAATATTAAATTAAGGATTTGCTGATAAATTTCGGCTTCCCCGTTTTTGGAGTTCGATATGTTCTTGACAGAGAGGACACTCATCAGGTGAATAGGTTTTAACTTCCATTTGCAATAGGGGCTGAAAGGGATATTTGAATTGAATCTTACCCCCACTTCGGTCAACCAGTATCCCCACTCCGATAATCTTGGCTCCAGTTTCTTCTATAACATCAATCACTTCTTGAGCTGAAGAACCAGTGGTAACCACATCTTCAACGACGAGAACTGAGTTATTCTGGTCCAAAACAAAATCCCGACGAAATTTCATTTTCCCATTTTCTCTTTCGGTGAAAGCCATTCGTATCCCCAATTGTCGTGCAACTTCATAAGCAAGAATAATACCCCCAACCGCAGGGCCAACAACAACATCCGGTGTCGCTCCCGAAAAACGCTCGATAAGCTCTCCTGCTAATAATTCAACATATTTTGGTTGTTGAAGTAATTTGAATTTTTCTATATAAAAGGGACTGTGTAAGCCGGAGGTGAGAAGAAAATGTCCTTCCATAAAAGCTCCAGCTTCGCGAAATAACTGAAGGATTTCTTGCTCTCTCATCACAATACCTACCTCACTTTTCCAATTAAATCATTAATATCAAAGATATTTTTTTGGACCAAATAAGTTTTGATACCTTCAATGATTTGAACAGCAGCCGAAGGATCAATGAGATTTACCGATCCCAACGCAACTGCCTGAGCCCCGATAAGGAAATATTCAAGGGCATCTTCCGTTTTCATTATACCACCCATTCCGATGATCGGAAGTCGGGTTCTTTGTATTACATCATAGACCAGTTTAAGAGCCAACGGCTTAATAGCCGGACCGGATAACCCAGCGGTTTTTCTGGAAAAAATATAGCTCTGATTTTCAACATCAATTGCTAAAGCTGGAAAGGTATTGGTAATACTCAGTATATCTACGCCTTCCTTTTCCATAAATTGAAGAACGTTATTCAGGTCATCGGTATTAGGTCCTAATTTAACGATAAGGGGTTTTTGGATTTTCTGCCGCAAATTCTGAATGAGTTGGCATAAAACTTGACCATTAGACGAAAAACTTTCTCCACCTTGTTCGATATTAGGACAAGAAACATTCACCTCAATAGCATCAATCCGCTCTAATCCGTTCATCTTTTTGGCAATATCCGAATATTCTTCAATGGTTTTTCCCCAAATATTGGCAATAATCTTGGTTTGAAAATTCTCTAAAAAAGGCAAGTCTTCTCGAAAAAAGCGGTCAAATCCTTTGTTTTCTAAGCCTATTGAGTTCATTATTCCCGCATAAGTTTCGTGAATACGAGGTGGCGGATTCCCCACCCAGGGAGTTGAGCTCAATCCTTTAAGAGTGAAAGCTCCAACACGATCAAGATCTAAATAAGGAGCAATTTCTCGACCATACCCGGCAGTTCCTGAAGCTAAGATGATCGGGTTGGATAGGGTTAAATTTCCCAAGTGGACTTGGAGATTCATAGTTCAATTTCTCCTAATCGAAATACTGGGCCATCTTTACAAACATGGAAATATCCAGGTAGGCCTTTCTTTTTCACTGCACAACTTAGGCAAACACCGTATCCGCATCCCATTCGTGATTCGAGTGATACTTCTATCTGATTGGGTATAATGTCATCCATTTTTGCTAAAGTCTGAAACATTCCCTGTGGTCCACATGCATAAATTTTTGGAGCAGATTTTGATAAAGAATGTTGCTGACGCCAATTCTCAAAAGCGTCCAAAACTGTTCCACAATAGAAACCAGAAAATTCCTCCTGGCAACTTATTACTAAAGGAATTGGAAGTTGAGAGAGGTATTCAATAAGGACTTTTTCTTCTTGACTTCGAATGCCGAAGAAAAATTGAAATGGAACTTTTTTGTTGATAAAAATTTGGGCTAAAAAATAAAGGGGAACGAATCCACGACCTCCACCAATTAATAAAGCTTCTTTGGGATTTAACGAAAATCCATTCCCCAGAGGTCCAAGCAGATCGACCTGATCTCCAATCTCGAGCTGTGACAAAATTTGCGTTCCTCGACCAACAATTTCAAAAAGCAAACCAAATTGGTTTTCTTGACAAGCTAAAATTCCCAAGGGTCTTTTTAAAAAAGGGTCATAAGATGATCCAGTGGTAACCATCACGAATTGTCCAGGACTGGCGAGATGAGCAATGTCCTTTTCTTCCAGCCACAATTCAACAAAGGATGTTCCAAGGAATCTTTTTTGAACAATTTTGGCTCTTTTCATCGAAAAAGTTCCCAAAATCTTTCTTGATAGTAAATCGCTCGTTCTCGAGCCTTTTTCTCAAATCCCACTCCGGATTCGTTGTTCAAATCTTCACGGTAGGCAAAAATCACATCGCGAGATACGTTAACAATTGCACCTAAACCATCATCTCGAAAGGCATTAGCCAGGGATTTAATATCACCTTTTTGAGCTCCTACTCCAGGAATTAAAAACAAAAGTGAAGGAAAATTGGTACGAAGTAGTTTCAAGTCATCAGGATAAGTCGCCCCAACGACAATTCCAATCGAACTGAATCCTGATTCACCGATCATTTTTTCTCCCAAGGCTTCTACCATCTGAGCAACTTTAACATAGACTTTTTCTGGACCCGAAACGTCCTGTACAGTAGGTGCGCTTCGGTTTGATGTTCGACATAACACAAAAACACCCTTGTCGGTTTTGCTTGCTTCATCTATAAAGGGTCTTAAGCCATCTTCTCCTAAATAGGGATTTATCGTTAAAGCATCGACCTTCCAAAAAGATTCTATTTGACCACCTGGAAAAGAAACCGATGAGAGATATCCCCGTGCGTACGCAAGAGCAGTACTACTGATATCATTACGCTTTCCATCTAAAATGATGATATATCCCAAGTTCCGAGCATATTCAATAGTTGATTTTAAGGCTGACATTCCTGGAATCCCCAACATCTCATAAAAAGCCATCTGAATTTTTATCATACCCACTGTGTCTTGGAGCTCATCTAGTAATTTATTATTGGTTAGGGTAACCGCTTGAGCCAGGGCTTCCCAGGTTTTTCCTTTTTCTTTCAGTTCTTGCTCAAGGATAAACCGGGGAAGATATTCAATATGGGGATCTAATCCAAGTACTAAGGGACCAAACTTTTGAATGCAGAGGCTTATTCGATCAGCAAAGTTCATACCATTTGGTTCTCCTTTACCATACTTCTTCTTTATACTTCTTATCACGAAGGTCTCATCATTATTTTACCATTTACTATCGTTGCAACCGGCCATCCTTTTAACTTCCAACCATCAAAAGGACAATTTCTTCCTTTTGAGACAAATTCATTCACCTTGACCTCATGATGGGTATCCGGATCAAGTATGGTTATATCAGCATCCATGCCAGCTTCTAAACTACCTTTTTTTGTTAATCCTAAAAATTGAGCCGGATTGAAGCTAAGCAGTTTCCAAAAATCAAGCCAGTTGATGATTCCATCTTCAATCAACGCCTTCACATAGAGTGGGACTGCAATTTCCAAGTTGGAAATACCAAATGCAGCTTCATTAAAATCACCTTCTTTGTCCTCATGGGTATGCGGAGCATGATCTGATGCTAAAATTTTAATAACTCCTCGCTGAATTCCTTCTTTTAAAGCAATAATATCGGTTTGATCCCGAAGGGGTGGTTTTACTTTGGCTTGATTCCCATATTGGAGAATACTTTGATCATCAAGAAGAAGGTGATGTGGAGTGACATCGGAACTCACCTTAACTCCTTGGCCTTGAAACCATTCAATTAACTTGACACTCATTGCCGTTGACAAATGGGTAAAATGAACAGGCGCCTCAGTCGAATGGGCAAGGACTAAATCTCTGGCTATGATCGAGTCTTCGGCAACTTTTGGTAAAGATCGGTATCCCATTTTAAACGCCATTTTTCCCTCATTGGCTTGACCCTCTCCGGCAATATCAGTATCTTCTTCGTGCAGAATAATAGGAATATGAAAATATTTTGAATAGGTCATGAGCCGATAAAGCAACCGGCTGTCTTTGACGCATTTTCCATCGTCGCTTAATGCTATTGCTCCGGCATTCTTCAAAAGCCCTACGTCGGTCATGGCTTTTCCTTCTAGTCCCAGACTGATTGCGGCAGTCAGAAAAACATTGACCAAGCCAATTTCACGAGCTCGGCTGAGAAGATAGGAAATCACTAAGGGAGAATCGATAGGAGGACGTGTATTAGGCATACATAGTACTGAGGTAAATCCACCCTTAACCGCTGCTCGAGATCCAGATAAAAGATCTTCTTTCTTTTCTTCCCCGGGTTCGCGAAAATGAACATGAATATTAATAAAACCCGGACCTACTAAACATCCACTGGCATTTATCACTTCTGCCTTTCCGTCATTTATCCCCGGTTCAATTTGAACGATGACACCATCATCTATTAATACATCGGCTTCTATGGTCCTATCCTTTTGGGGAAGAATTACAGTTCCATTTTTTATCAAGAGCTTATTCATCCGTTCACCCCCCCCAAGATAAGAGTTTCTAAAACTGCCATACGGATGGCTAATCCACAGCTAACCTGTTCTTCAATCAGAGAACTTTCCTTTTCAACCAGAGATGAATCAATTTCTAATCCCCGATTTACCGGACCAGGATGCATGATTTTTTTCCAACGACCATTATTAGTATTTTTTAGATTTTCTTTCAGACCAAAGAAGTGTGAATATTCTTTTGTGCTAGGGAAAAATCCCGCTTCCTGACGTTCTTTCTGGATGCGAAGCAAGTAAACTACATTAGCTTGTCGGATCGCCTCCTCAACCGGATAAATAACCTGACCCTCTAAGACCTCGATGCCTTTTGGAATGAGGGTTGGTGGACCAGAAAAAATGATCTGACTTCCTAATTTTTTGAGTCCTATGCTTAGCGAACGGGCAACCCGACTATGCAGAATGTCTCCAATAATGGCTACCGTATTTCGGGTAAAATCTATTCCATCTCTTTTCATAGTGAGTAAATCAAGAAGGGCTTGAGTAGGATGTTCCCTCATGCCATCACCGGCATTGATTATATGAAAGGGCAGAAATTGTGAAATATAGAGTGGAATCCCACTAGATCGATGGCGAATAACCAAGGCATCGGCTTTCATCCGTGCCAGAGTCCGCACTGTATCACGGAAGCTCTCACCCTTATTTAAACTGCTCAATTCATTGGTAAAGTTTACAACCTCCATCCCTAAAAGTTTTCCGGCCATTTCGAAAGATACCCGTGTTCGAGTGCTCGCTTCAAAAAACAGGTTGATAAGATAATAACCAGACAATCGAGTTAACTTTTTTGGTGATTGCTCTAACCAATTTCGGTATTGATTTCCTTTCTCAAGAAGGATTTTGATTTCTTCACCACTTAATTGATCAATCCCTAATAAGTGTTTATGTTTCCATTCCACTCCCCATTGACCCCCTTCTTTCTTATCAAGATTTAAATGAGTGACGAATGAGTGGTGAGCTTAAAAATAATCACTCTCATCCTCACCTTCTCCCATCAAGGGAGAAGGAAATCTGACTCATCATTACGAGGAACGGAGTGACTCGGCAATCTCATGAGCTCAATCTTTATTCATTCCTCTCTTTGGACAGAGGGAGATGGTTCGGGATCCGATTTTTTCAATTTTTTAAATCTCCCTTATTCCCCTTTTTCTAAAGGGGGAGATTGGCTCTTGAGTTTATTTTCATCCTCACCGTTTTAATAGCTCATTTAAAAAAGACTATAGACAATGATTTTTGGCAAAAAAAAGTCCACCTTTCCTGAAACCAGGATAAGATGGACTTCTCAAATCGATTTTCTTTTTCCGCTTTCTTCTTTTCTAACATACCAGAACCCTGAATAAGGATACTCATTTCAATGTTTCATGTCAATTATTTTTCAAGAGAATTTTTTGAGGCTGCCTTCTCTTGCCAGGGTCATAATTGAATGCTAATCTTTATTAGCTGAATACCTTTTGGGAGGAGGATTGCAATGTCTTCTTTTATTGGAATCGACTTAGGAACTCAAAGCGTCAAAGTAGTTCTCTATGATGAGGCAGGGCATCTTCTATCCCTGGCACAACGGGATTATCCCATTTTAACTCCACAATTAGGGTTTGCAGAACAGGAGCCTGAAGAATGGTGGAAGCAAACTTTTTCAGCATTACAGGAAGTCATTCATTCGGCTCCAAATCGAGAAATCAAAGCAGTAAGTTTTTCCGGTCAAATGCATGGTTTGGTCATGTTGGATAAAAATTATAAACCGGTTTGTCCGGCTATCATCTGGGCAGATCAAAGAAGCGAAAAAGAAGTTCATTTTATAAGAGAAAAATTGGGACCTCGTTTGGCTCCTATCGCCGGAAGTGATATTGCTACTGGTTTTATGGCTGCTTCATTGTGTTGGATAAAAAAACACCGTCCTGAATCATACAAGAAAACTTACTGGGTTATGTTACCAAAGGATTATCTCAAAATAAAATTAGGGCTTGCGCCATCGTCAGATGTCGCCGATGCCGCCTCTACTCTTCTTTTTGATATCAATTCAAGAAACTGGTCGGAAGAAATCATCAATAAGCTTGATTTGAAGCCTTCCTTATTTCCTCCCATTTTCGAATCAGCTCATATTATCGGATCAATATCATCTTCGGTTCAAAGAGAACTCGACATTTCTGGGGAAGCCTTGGTCATAGCCGGAGCTGGTGATCAACATTGTGCAGCTTTGGGAAATGGAATTATTAATGAAGGAGAGGTCCTTATCACCATAGGGACTGGTGGGCAAGTTTTTACCGCTATTCAAAAACCCATTGTTGATAGCCAGCTAAGAATTCATACCTTTTGCCACGCAGTGCCTCAAACCTGGCATTTATTGGGAGCATCACTTTGTGCTGGACTTTCCTTAAGTTGGTTTAAAAAATCCATTCTTGACAATAATCATTACACTTTCGATTATTCATCACTTGATGAAGAAGCCACCCGGGGAATAGCTGGAACCAATGGCTTGGTATTTCTCCCTTATTTAATTGGCGAAAGAACTCCCCACCGCGATTCATTAGCTCGAGGTGCTTTTATCAATCTACACCTCACCCATCAGCGAGGAGACATGGTTCGAGCTATTATGGAGGGAGTCAGTATGGCAATAAAAGACTCAGTGAGCATTTTTGAAGAACTAGGTATTCAAGGGAAGAAATTCATCTTTGCCGGTGGCGGGGCTAAAAGCCTGCTATGGAGATTGATTCTTTCTTCTTTCCTTGAGCATCCCCTTCAAAGCACTAAAGTAAAGGAAGAGGCGGCTACTGGAGCCGCCATCTTGGCTATGGTGGGGAGTGGTCATTTTCAGAGCTTTAACGAAGCAGCTCAACAAATGATTCGGTATGATTCACCGGTCAATCCTCAAAATCAATGGTTTGAGATTTATAGAGAGAAATATCAAACCTATCGTTCTTTATATCCTACCCTCAAACCCTTCTTTCCCCAATAGATTCTTAGGTCACATCGTGCCATAAATGAAAATGAAAATCCAATATTCGACATGTCATGGTATGTCGCTACATTAATCGAGCATAATAAATTGCGACCCTACAGTTTCTTAAATCTTTTGTAGGGGCTTGATTGGTTATGGGCTTTCAAAGCAGTATTTTTGGATATTGCACACTATTTCATGACCTATGGTTTTATATTCAGGAACGAAAACTATTGGAAATATTTTCAATGCGGTTGAATAGATCGTCAGTAATATCAACATGAAAAACCTCGGCAATCACTTGAGTCCACCCATGAATAAAGTATATCCACCCATCTTCAACGGTCAGATTTTTCTTTTCTTTTTGGCGGAGTGCTTGGTGCATAAAGAGGAGGTCACCTCGATAATTAATCTCCCATACTAAGCTATTTTGAGGAAATTCACATTGATCAGAAAGCGGTGACCCTGGTCGATCTTTTCCTAAACCGGTCGCGTTAACAATAAGAGAAAAGGGTTTTAATTTTTTTAAAATATTATCATTAACAGTTACCTCAGGACAATGATGGTACTCAATAGGTGCCGCAGGACAGAGCTGTTTCATAATTTCTTTCATCGATTCCAATCGTGGGGTACTTCGATTGGCAACATACATTTTTGATGGGATATTTGTCCCTTTGTTTTTATCAAAGAGATAAGCAGCCATCGCTCGGGCACTTCCTCCAGCACCCATGATAAACACCTCACCACCGTGGTCATGCCAAAAATTTTTCGGCACAAAAGCTTCTAACGCTAAGCCACTCGATATTGGATCTTTGGCATGTCCTGCTAATCGACCATCTTTTTTAGAAATTGAGGAAAGCTCTCCAAAGGCTTGAGCATAGGGATCAAGAAAATCAAATAAATCCTTGCAGGCATTATACAAATCAATTTTATGGGTGGTTACCAATGCTCCTGAAGAAAGAGGGTCGTCTTTTATAAAGGAAACTGCTTTACGGTAATCTTCTTCTGGTGCATGAATGGTAATATCAATTCCTTTTAGGACGGCTCCATCTAAACCCAACTCTTTTGCCCACAAGGGGAAAAGCTTCATAATGGAAGACTTTTCAGTAGTGACACCGATAAAATACATGGTGGGTTGTGTAGCCTTATCAGGCAATTTCAATCCAATTCCCCCTTATTTATTTTTCCGTTTTGGGTTGTCGATAACTGTAACCTTCCCATCAATTTCAACGACCAATTTTGGATAACCTTGTTCTTCAATAGTGGCGTAATCATGACCGGCATCGGCAGGGAAAATACAATAAAAGACTAACAACTCCTTTCCAACATTCATGGTACGGTGCGACCAATTGGGGGGAATATAGGAAGCTGAACCAGGGAACATTTCTAAAACTTCACAATCACCATCGGTAGATTCCATGATCAATCTCCCCTGCCCTCGCAAACAAAAGTAAATTTCGGCAGTGCTAAGTTTTTCATGATAATGTCCTTTGGTTAGGAAATATTCATTTCCGATTTTTCCCGGATAAATAATGGTCGTGCAGTGGCCTAAGTGTCCCTGCTCTTCAGGTACATCAGCATAAATCACTTCATAAACCAGTGGATCACCCTTCTGGATCAATTCTTCAGCAGCCTGGGTATCGTAAAACATGTTTTTCACGTCGCTGACTTTGCGAATTATTCGTTTACCAGGATCCAGCGTCCCTGATTCAAAATTAATTACGACATTATAAGGTTTCATACAAATCCTTCCTTTCTGAACTGAGTACAAATGATAACGGATTCTATAATCATTTCATAATAACTCTCGATATTTTTCAAAAACTTCATTCATTTTGTCCATGGTTTCCAAATAATATGGGATAAATTTTTCATAGGTTTTTGATAATTTTTCATCAGGATAATGAACTTTTTTCTTTTCAACCGAATTGAGAGAAGCTTTTTGCAAATCTTGAAATACACCGACTGCATGACCAGCGATTAAGGCTGAACCCCATACTGCATATTCTTGACGGTTTAATTCAACATAGGGTACTTTTAAAATGCTGGCTTTAATCCTATTCCAAAGAGGAGACTTTGCCCCTCCCCCAACCACCCGAACTTCTTTAAAAGTTAGGGTTGGCATCAATTCTCGAATGACCTTTAAGTAAAAAGCATATTCAAAAGCTATGCCCTCCAATATCGCTCGGTATAGATTTTCACGCCGGTGATCCCAACTAAAACCAGCAAAAATTCCTCGTAACCATGGTTGGGTGGGAAAATTTCTTCCTCGTAAGTGGGGAATAAATATAACTCCCGAAGGTTTTGGCGCATTTTTTTCTATCTCCTGGGCCATTAATTGAAAAGCATCACGGGAATCAGCCCATTCCCGAAAGAGCTCTTTTTTTGCCCATTCTAAATCCATTCCTCCACCGTTAATATAAGCCATAGCATAATAAAAATTTTTTAAAACGGATTGGGCCAACATGAGGGCTTTGTATTTTACATCAGGATTGTATTCATCGACAAACAAACTAAAGCAAGATGCAGTCCCAGCAACATCAAAAGCAATTCCTGGTTCAGATACTCCAGCCCCTAAGGCATTAGCAGCTTGATCACCACAACCAGCTATCAGAGGAATCCCAGCTAATAACCCCATTTCTTTTGCCCATGGTTGTTGCAACTGACCAATTTGCAGACAAGGATCAACTATTCGAGGGAATTTATCCTCTTCAACATCAAATATCTGAAGGATTTCCTTATCCCAACGAAGATTCCGCAGGTCTCCAAAACAGGTAAAGTGTAGATTGGTATAATCTAAATAAGTTTCTTCACCAGATAACCCAGCTAACTTTTGAGCTATCCAACTGGAAGGAACGGTGAATTTTTTAATCTTTCGATAAATTTCTGGTCTTTCATGCTTCCACCATAAAATTTTTGGACCGTGATTGATGCTTGGTCCCATGCCACTCTGACGAATAACTAATTGTTCTGCTTTCTTTTTCATCTTTTCAGCATAATCTGCCGAACGAAAATCTAACCATGAATCATAGGGGGTCGCTGCTTCACCTCGATCATCGACTCCCATAATTCCTGCCATTTGACCATCGAGTGCTATTGCTGCAACCTGGTTCGGAGAAATACCACTCTTTTCCATAACTTTCTTGACCGATTGTATAACCGATTGAAACATTTCATCAGGATCCTGGGTAACACTCCGATCATCGCCATAAATTATATTGGAATCAACTTTCTCAACAACTATCAATTCACCCTTATCATTAAATAGAGCTGTTTTTGTAGCTGTTGTTCCCAAGTCACAACCAATCAAATAAGTCATTTTTTACCACTCCCCATCAAAATTTATCGGTTTTTGTTGTTTTATTGATCGGTGGGCATATTCCACCACTTGCACTGCCCGAAAACCATCTATCACCGATGGTTCAGGCTTTTCATCCTTCTGTATACATCGAATAAAGGATTTCATTTCTTCCAAATAACCTTCTTTAAAACGGTTTCTCCAAGCATCATGGGTATCACAAATAGCTTTTTTGTCCAAAGTCATTAATACCGGACCATTCCCTTCGGTGGTTCCAATTCTTATCATACCCTTGGTACCTAAGATTTCCATTCTTCCATCGTAGGCGTATCCAACCGGACAACCACCATCAATTGATCCTAATGGACCATCCTGAAAAGGAATAGTCACAATGTAATGGTCATAAAAATCGGGAAATTTCTCGCTGGCTTGGGGTGATTTAAAATTTTTAGCTTCCATGTAAATTCTTTCCGGTTTTTTTCCGGTAAACCATAAAACCGAATCAATATCGTGAGCAGAAACTTCGGCCAACATTCCACCGCTCTTTGATCGATCCCAAATCCAGGCCGGAGGAAGCCCTGGTCCTCGACCGGTCGATTTGATCACCACCAAATCTCCAATAATTCCATCTTGAACCATTTGATAGGCTTTTCGTATGGCTGGATCGTATCGCCTCATAAAACCGATTTGAAATTTTATTCCGGTCTGATCAACGATCTCTTTAATTTTTTTGGCTTCTTCAGGGGTTTGTGCTAAGGGTTTCTCGGAAAAAACATGCTTTCCTGCTCGAGCGGCTTTTTCAATGATCTCTCTATGGGTAAAAGTCAATGACCCAATACAGACTGCATCGACATCTTCTTTTTTTAAAATATCATCGAGGCTGGTTGAGTATTTTTTTACACCTGCTTCTTCTGCTGATTGTCTTGCCCGACTTTCATCAATATCAACTATTGCTACCAATTCAGCTTCTGGAATATAACCCGTTAAATTCCGGCCGTGAACCATTCCTGCTCTTCCGGCTCCAACTAAAACAAATCTGACTTTTTCCAAGTTTTATTCCTCTCTTTCTTCAATGATTTTTTGATTACCTTTCTAGTCTTTAAATATAGTGAAAAGTAAGTTATGAATTATGAATAGAAAAAATTCATCATCACAATTTTCTCCCATTTCTCTTTTTTCCTCTCCCCCTGGTGGGAGAGGATGAAGGTGAGGGAGATGCTTGGATATCTCCCACAAACATATTTTTAAATACCTAATCCTAGATCTAAATCCTGTCTTTCGCCCTCATCCTAACCTTCTCCCATCGAGGGAGAAGGAATATTAGAGGTCATCCTAAGGCTTCGGTTTTCGAAGCTGTAAGGATCTTATCTTTTCATTTTTTTTTACTATTACTTCTCCCTTTGGATAAAGGGAGAGATTGATTTCTGAATAAGTATTTTCATTGTCTTCTCATGCCACCAAAGTGGAATGAGGTTCTATCCTATAACCTATCTAGGGGCTTGATTAATCAAGCCCTTTCAATAGATTTCGTAGGGGTGCAATTTATTGCACCCGTTTAATGTAGCGACATGCCATGGCATGTCGGAATCTTAGGCCTTCATCCTCAACCGGTGTTTCGCAACGGTAGTGATGTCTATCCTGCTATATCTTTCCCTTTATAATGAGAAATTATTTAGAAAATACTTCGACTTTGATTTTTCCTTTATCACCCCGAAAACGAGATTGAAAATAATCCATAATGGAATTTTCTGGGGTAAAAGTAATGTTTTTCATAAAAATAACTGGAGCTCCTTCGGGAATTTCCAGGATTTTAGAATCGAGGTCATCGGCAACTGTTGCTTCCAAGGTTATTTCGGCTCGATATGCCCGAAGATGGTACTTTTCAAAGAGAGTTCGATAGAGAGACTTATCGGTAAGGTCTTCATGAATGAGATCGGGACAAAGCGAAAAGGGAATAAAATTTGAAACTTTGACAATCGGCTCTCCTTCAACATAACGCATTCGTTCAATACAAATAATAGGATCATTTTCAGCAATGGTTAAAATTTTTCCAATATTGGGAAGGTCATTTCTCACTTCAATGTTTAGAACTTTGGTATGAACTTGATAGCCTTTCTCTGCCATGTCGTCATAAAAGGTTGAAAACTGCTGAATGAAACCGTAATTAAACTTGGGGCGGGAAACGAAAGTCCCTTTTCCTTTCTCGCGATTGAGAAGGCCTTCGTAAGCTAATTCTTTTATAGCTTGACGCACGGTAGGCCGGCTGATTTGATATTTCTCCGACAATTCCCGTTCTGAAGGAATAATGTCTCCTGGTTTTAAAAAACCAGTTTCAATGTCTTTACGAATCATTTCTATTAATTGATAATAGAGAGGTATTGGCGTTTTACGATTTAAGGTTGACACACAATTTTACTCCTCCAAAAGGGATGAAATAGGTTAAGTGGTTAATACCACTTAGCATGATAATATAGTACTTTCGTATAGTCAAGAATGATTACTCTTGAGTTTCTTTCCACTTGCCTTTTCTATATTTCAAAATGAAGAAAAATATGATCTATCCTGAAAATACCATCTTATAAATTCCCCCATTGAGGGGGGATAAAGGGGGGTGTGCCTTTAATCGGTCATCCTGAGCCCTCGCTTTTTGAGGGCGTGAGGATCTCATCTTTTAAGTTTTTTCTTCATAAATACTTTAAATGATGAGATTCTTACGTCGTCCGGCAAAAACACCGGACTCCTCAGAATGACTAAGTGGATGGTAGAGATTGCCACGTCGCACAAGACGCTCCTCGCAATGACCGAGCAGGAAAAAAACTCAAATCCCCCTTACCCCCTTTGCTAAAGGGGGAAACGATTCCTGGGAAGGCATTTTCATCCTCATGTGGTGCTGCATAAGCAGCATGAGGGTCTATCCTGAAAATACCGTGAACTGTGAAGTGTAAATCGTGAACAGTTTAAAAATCCACCCTCATCCTCAACTTCTCCCATCAAGGGAGAAGGAACTCTGAATTTTTTGTTCTTTTTTCCCTCGCCCCTCCGTGGGAGAGGGTCAGGGTGAGGGGGCAACTTATTTTCATATTCATCTGGTGCTGAAGCATCATGAGGGTCTATCCTAAAATTAAAAATAATGAAAAGTGATTAAAACAAAATGAAAAAGGCACACCCTCCTGAATCCCCCCTCTTTGGGAAAATATATTGAACAATTCCCCTCCATGTTCGAACTTCACCCTCACTGCTCAATAGCTCCCTCCATAGATTGAAGCTCAATCAATAAATCTTGAGCCATCTCAGTATTCAATTTTTTTAGTATTTCATACTGTTCTTTTGCCCGAAGGAAATCCCCTAACCACAGATAGGTAATCCCTAAATTAAAATGAGCTTTGGCATAATTGGGATCGATGCGAACAGCTTCTTGCAGTGGCTTAATAGCGTTATGAGGTTGCCCAGCCATAGCGTAAGCAACACCCAAAGCCCCTTGGCTTTCAGCCGATTCAGGATCAATTTGAACAGCCAGCTTTAATACTTCCAGAGCTCGTTTGTGATCTCCTTGTTTTCCAAAAAGGATTCCCATGTTGTTATATGCCAAAGATAATTGGGGATCAATATCAACTGCTTTTTCAAACTGTTCTATAGCTTGGTCATATAGCTGTAGCATTCCATACATTGCCCCTAAGGCGTTATAAACACTAGCATTATAAGGATCTAAAGAAAGTGCTTTTTCGAGAGTTAAAATTCCATCCTTTGGTTTCCCTAGCTTTCCCAAGGAAATCCCTAACTTATAATAAGCTTCGGCAAAGGTAGGTTCACGCTCGATTGCCTTTTGATAAGCATCGATTGCTTCTTCAAAATGATTGGATTGAAAATGATATTCTCCAAGTTGAAAGAGTTCTAACGCTTCCTGATTATAAAAAAGGTCAATCGTGGGAGTGGAAGGAATAGAATCTGGTGCTGGAGTTGTCAAAATTGGCTTTGCTGTTGGGGTTGGCGAAGCAAGGCCTTCAACTCGTTTTAAAGCGATATTCAAATAGGTTTCTTGATTTTCGCTAATAGCAACCATTCTGGATTCATTATTATATTCGGGATGAGAAAAATCTAATATCGCTTTGCCCACAGGAATATTTTGGAAAAAATAGGAACCGTTATCGTTTGATATTGTTTGCTGGTTCTGATCAACAATGCTGATCTTCACTCCAGAAATTGTTTTTCCGCTTAGATTGTCATAAATTTTACCGGTTATTTTTCCAAAACCAGTTGGTTCTTCCGATAACGATGTCGAACTATCTGCTAAGGTTAAATTTTTTGTTAAGTCAAAATATAAGGTGGTTTTTTGTATATTCCCCTCGGTTATTTCGCATGGTACCTTCAAAACAAAAGTAGCTTCAATACCCTTTTCGGTTTCTTTTACAGAAAGATTATCAACTCTTTCGTCTTGAATGAGAAAGGTTTTAAGCGTTCCTTTAGCAGCCTGAGTATTTTCAAAAATGAATTGTATTTCACCCTTTTCCAAATCAGTATTGTAGCTAAAATGTGGAAGATCAGCTGAAAAATCAAACGCCACTCTGGTTTTTTGTTCTTCAGAATAAGAACCATATCGAACAGTTAGAAGGGTGATTGGTTGTGCTCCATATCCAACTGAAACCATGAATCCAAGAAATACCAGGATGATTCCAAAAAAAAAGTAGGATTTGAAATTTATCAAATACCCGCTCCTCCTTATAAAATAATGGTATTCGCAACTTTCTTTTATTCAATTGTTTTAAAGTATTTCAATTCCTAAGGTATTTTTCATTTCTTTTAAGGCAAATTCATGTGCTTGCAAGTCATTTGATGTTAATCCCTGACGATAAGCTGCAACCTGATAATGGAGCATTTGCGCCCAGGCTGCGGTATAAAGAACACAGATATTGGTTAAAACACCAACGATTTCTACTTTTTCGACCTTTTTTTCCCGAAGGAGCAAGTCCAGTTCAGTGCCAAAAAAAGCGCTAAATCGCCGTTTCGGTATAATAAATTCTCCCTCTTGTGGCTTTACTTCTTCGATGATTTTTTGTCCCCAACTTCCTCGAATTGCATGAGGTGGGAAAAGTAAAAATTCCTCATCGTTTTCCCAGTGTGTATCACAAGAATAAATAATAGTGTAGTTTTCTTTTCTCTTCTGGTTAATGAGTTCTTGGCAAAATTGAATTAGCGGTTGAACATGATCACCTATATATAAAGCCCCTTGGGGTCGCATAAAATCATTCAGCAAATCGATAATTATTAAAGCATTCATCATCTATCTCCCCCATATCAAAATATGGATTTATGTTTCTTTTTTATAATTTTATTATAAATCCTTTCGGTTATCGGTTCCATAGGTTTTTATTATTGATAAACACTACGATGAGAAATGACATGGTGGTATTAGAGTCTATCCTGAAAATACCGGAAACAGTGAAAAGTGATCAAACAAAAATGAGAAATGCACACCCCCCTTAGTCCCCCCTTTAATGAGGGAATGAACATAACAATTCCCCTCCTTGGAGGGTGGAGCTTTGCAGCGGGGAGGGTGTCTTTATTTTTTAATTTTTTTATTGCTTATCCTTGGAAAAGGACAAAAAAGATTGGCTAAATGAGATTGCCACGTCATCTAATCAAAAAACGATCAGACTCCTCGCAATGACGGATTTAGAACGGGTATGATAAATCAAGCCTCTGCAAAATCTTTTTATAATTGCAGGAAATTTTTTAATTCTTAAATTATGTCATATAATAAAAAAGAAATAAAATTAGAAAAAACTAATTCTCATACTTAATCATAATACAAAAGACAGCTTTTTCTTTTTTCGGAGGGAATAAAATGAACGATTCGGTATTTATTTACTATATATTGTTTCCGGCACTTATTTTTTTAGCCCGTATGGCGGATGTAACCTTAGGAACACTGCGAATTATTATGGTTTCTCGGGGCTTAAAAAATATAGCTCCTATAGTTGGTTTTTTTGAAGTTATAATTTGGCTTTTAGCTATTCGGCAGATAATGATGAATTTGACCGAAGTTTCCTACTTTCTCGCTTATGCCAGTGGTTTTGCTGCCGGGAATTATGTCGGAATGTGGTTCGAAGAAAGGTTGGCGATGGGACATACTATTGTCCGAATCATAACCAACAAAGACATTAAACTGCTCCTAGATCAACTCCGAAATCGCAATATCGGAGTAACCTGTATTTCCGGTCAAGGATCCGAGGGACCAGTCACAGTTGTTTTTGTCATTATTAAAAGAAAGGACCTTCGCGAGGTTATTCAATTCATTAATCAATTTAATCCTCAGGCTTTTTATTCTTTAGAAGATGTGAGGCAAATAAATGAAGGTATCTTCCCTCGTAAGGGAAGCTGGTTAAATTTTCCTGGCTTATCATCTTTTAAATCTTTACGTAAATGATTTAAAGCTGTTATTTTAGGGATGAAATTAAATTCTTGTTCAGAAAGGTATTTTAGAGTAAAATATATTCAATTCATTCCTTTAAATAAGCAGTAACGCTTTCATAAATGATTGAAGTCAGAGTGAAAGTTATTTTTCTTCAAGAACTGCATAACCATTTTTCCCTAACCAACACCGATTTATTCTTTATTGAAACCTTTGAAGTCAAAAGATTAAAAAAAACTAAAAAGAACCATTTTTTCTGTTAAGATGTGGTTCAAGCTTAAAGGAGGGAAATTATGAGTATTCAATTTGGTGACCATATCTTTGACGAGCCGACCCCCTTTGGGAAATGGCAACCACCCAAACAACCCTGCATCTATGCAGTACTGGCTCATGACCCTAAAGTGAAACCTAAGCCATACCTGGTGCTCTTTTTTGGTGAATGTGAAAATTTAAGTGATCAAACTTTCTTTCGCTCTCACATAAAATATTCTTGCTGGACAAAACAAGCCGGATCAGAAAAAAACCTCTTTATCACCCAATTGAAAATGCCAGATGCCGAAGCCTTAATTAGAAAAAAGACTCTCAATACACTCATTCAAAAATTCCAACCGGTTTGTAACGAAGTTTAAAAAGCGGTTTCTCGTTGCTTTTTCATTTCCATTCTCACCTTCTCCTATAAAAAGGAGAAGGTGAGTTCGATGGTGTATTTTTTTACTATACAACTCACTTCTCAATCTTTTTTAAGTAAAACAAGGTTCTTAATTTTAATTATCCACTTAAAATCCTCGATCTGTTGAAAATTCTTCAAATTTGTAGTATATTTAAGACACCTGACCGGAAGGAAGTTTTTCTAACCGGATGGGATGAAAAGATATCGTATACCTGAGGCAAACGGGCGAACGGTCCTGAGGTCAAGGGGCAGCGAAGTTCAACCTTGAATCCATTTGGCCTGTTCGATTTATGAACAGGCTTTTTATTGGATAAATGCTTTTTTTGCCTCTTTTCTCTTCTTACGATACCGAACCACCCCTCCTCCGGCACAGGTTATCAGCAAAGTTAATTTTCCAGGGGTGATGGATATGGTTTCCGAAAAACGGATTGGTGTCATTGGTATCATTGTCGAAGACCGACAACAAGTTCCTCAGGTCAACTCACTTCTCAGTTCTTTTAACGAAGTCATTATCGGTCGAATGGGACTTCCCTACCATGAAAGGTCATTGTCAATCATCTCCATCATTGTTGATGGAAGCACTGATGAAATTGGTGCTTTGACTGGCCGTTTGGGACAAATTCCCGGTATCAAAGTTAAAAGCACTTTAGTCACTCGATAAAGGGAAAAACGAATGAGAGAAGCAATGAATGTCCAGTCTATACTAATCAAAGAACCGGGTAATTTTAATCAAGAAAACCTTCGACAATTGTTTGATTTAGCTGAGCACAATCTTCCTTCCCTCTTAAAGTATGCCAACCAGATCCGTAAAGAACAGGTTGGAGATGAAGTTCACCTCCGGGGGATTATTGAGTTTTCTAATTACTGTTCCTGTCATTGTCTCTACTGTGGATTGCGGGCAGAAAATCGCAAAATATCCAGGTATCGCTTAACCAATCAGGAAATTTTTCAATCAGTTCAGACTGCAGTCAATTACGGGTTGAAAACTATCGTCCTTCAATCAGGAGAAGACCGGTTTTATCAACCTGAGGATATTGCGCGGCTCATCGAATTCATTAAAAAGCATTTTGACGTTGCGATTACCTTATCCGTAGGAGAACACCCCCATCAGAGTTATCAAATCTGGCGGAATGCCGGAGCTGATCGCTATTTATTAAAACACGAAACCGCTGACCCTATTCTCTACCAGAAATTAAGACCAGGGAAAAACCTTCAAGATCGAATCGAATGCTTGTTGGATTTAAAAGACCTCGGTTACCAAATTGGTTCGGGAAATATGGTTGGGCTCCCCGGTCAAACTTTAACATCGCTAATTGATGATGTTCTTCTGATGAAAAAATTAAATGTTGAAATGGCTGGTATTGGCCCCTTTCTTCCCCATCCCGACACGCCTTTAGTTGGTTCTTCTGCCGGTTCTCTCACGGAAACCTTAAAAATTCTGGCTATTACCCGAATCATTCTTCCGACCATCCATCTTCCAGCCACCACTGCCATCAGCACAGTAAATGATGATGCTCGCCGTTTAGCCTTAGAATCGGGAGCAAATGTCATCATGCCCAACTTCACGCCTTTAACAGTTCGCGACCAATATGTCATTTATCCTCAAAAAATCTACATTATCGAAGACCCCGAACAAAGTGTGAACAAGCTAAAAAAACTCTTGAAAGAAATGAATCGGACCATTTCGATGAGTTATGGTCACGCGGTAAAAATAAAAACATATTCTTTAACCAAAAAGGAGGTTTATCATGGTTTTGGTTCTCAATGAAAGAAAAAAAGTTGATTTTATCGACGAAAATAGTATTGAGAATTTATTTGAAAAGGGGAAAAATCGTCATCGAAAAGAAATTATGGATATCATCGAGAAAGCCCGAATGGCCCAAGGTCTTTCTCCTGAAGAATGTGCCGTTCTCCTTCTGGTTGAAGACCCTGAAATATTAACCGAGATTTATAAAGTTGCTCAGGAGATTAAATTAAAAATTTACGGAAAAAGACTGGTATTTTTTGCTCCTCTTTACATAAGCAATTACTGTATTAATAATTGCCGATATTGTGGGTATCGGCAAGATAACGATTTTCATCGTCGTCGCTTAAGTCAAGAAGAAGTCATTGAAGAAGTGAAGATCCTTGAGTCCATGGGCCACAAAAGATTAGCCTTAGAAGCCGGAGAAGATCTGGTGAACTGTCCTTTGGATTACATACTTGAAACCATTCATACTATATATGGAGTCAACAAGGGAAAAGGAAGCATTCGGAGGGTGAACGTCAATATTGCCGCTACTACCGTCAATAACTACCGAAAATTGAAAGAAGCCAAAATTGGAACTTACATTCTTTTCCAGGAAACCTACCATCGTGAAACCTATCAATACATGCATCCTCAGGGACCAAAAAGCGATTATGATTATCACACCACTGCTTTGGACCGGGCTATGGAAGCCGGCATCGATGATGTCGGTGCTGGGGTTTTGTTTGGCCTCTACAATTATAAATTTGAAGTTCTCAGCTTGCTACAGCATGCTCTTCATTTGGAAGAAGTATTTGGAGTTGGCCCGCACACTATTTCGGTACCTCGTTTGCGGCCTGCTTTGGGAGTTGGCTCACTCCTCTCCCAACACCTAGTCAATGACGATGAATTTCGTAAAATCATCGCCGTGCTCCGTCTATCAGTTCCCTATACCGGAATCATCCTTTCCACCCGGGAAAAAGCCTCTTTTCGAGATGAGTTAGCTTCGTTGGGGATTTCTCAGCTTAGTGCTGGTTCTTGTACCGGTGTTGGTGGATATCGGGAAGAATATGATCAAATAAAGGAAAGTACTGGAATAATTCAGGATTCTCCACAATTTCAAGTGGAAGACCACCGCAGCCCCGATGAAGTCTTGAGGAGTGTATGCCAATCGGGTTATATTCCCAGCTTTTGTACCGCTTGCTACCGTAAAGGGCGAACTGGAGATCGTTTCATGTCTTTAGCAAAATCCGGACAAATTCAGAATGTGTGTCAGCCTAATGCCATCCTTACTTTTAAGGAATTTTTAGAAGATTATGCTTCGGAGGAAACTAAAAAAATAGGCAAAAAAACTATCAAGGAACATCTTGAAGCCATTCCTAATTTACAGGTGAGAAAACTAACTGAGGAACGCCTAAAACTCATCGAAAATGGCGAACGAGATTTATATTTTTAACCGGAGACGGTGTTATTTTTTTTATAATTTTCTTCTGATCATTTTTACTTTTTCCCTTAATGGGAGATGATGAGGATGAGGGCGAAAGCCCAAAATTCGACATGCCATGACAGGTCGCTACATTAATCGGGCACAATACATTATGCCTCTACAATTTTATTTTTTTTGTAGGGGCTTGATTTATCATGCCCGCTGGTTTTCAGGATAAAAATAATTGGAGGTTACAGTCATGAACGGAACTCCACGAAGCCTTCGACCCCATATTGGTATTTTTGGCCGGAGAAATGTCGGCAAATCATCACTGATCAACGCTCTGACTAATCAAGAAGTTGCCATTGTTTCCAGTGAGCCAGGAACCACTACCGATCCGGTTTTCAAATCTATGGAACTCTTACCTTTTGGACCAGTAGTTTTTATCGATACTGCTGGTTTAGATGACCAAGGGTTTTTAGGTGAATTAAGAAAAAAGAAATCATTGGAAATCCTTCGCCGTTGTGATGTCGCTATATTGGTTTGGGATAACCAGGGGGGAGATTTTTTCTTTGAAAAAGAACTGATTGCTCTACTCAAAGAAAACAAAATTTACACCATTGGGGTTCATAACAAAACCAATGAAAAAATTCTTCAGAATA
>Ga0334886_1001343_pt1 | contig 29342 bp, 26 predicted proteins | sample GraSluR1_MG_9_FD_207232 | JGI IMG/M metagenome (GOLD analysis project Ga0334886, IMG submission 207232) | Sludge microbial communities from methane-producing bioreactor in Wageningen University, Netherlands - Granular Sludge_27_06-R1 | ecosystem: Engineered > Bioreactor > Anaerobic >... | reverse complement strand
GAATAATACCCCTGGATACATCCCAATGGCATGTTTACGAAATCAGGTCAGGGGACATGAATTTTGCAGAATTCAGTATTAATGGTGAAATGGTATCAGGCCGGATACCGCCGGTGCATGATGAACGGTTTAACCAGCCCGGTACATACCTGCTGAAAACATCTCCAGGTTCAGGAGCATCCTGCGAAGTGGAATATATAAAAATCAGATAAAAGGAAAAATTTCAGGGGAGAGAGATAACCGGCCTTGATAGTATTTTAACCGGAATGGGAAGAAAGAGTTTACCTGCAGCAATAAGTTTTTCTGTTGCTGCAGAGGAAACCCACTCTTCAGTTCCAGGCCTGTCCAGATGATTTATATGCACCTCATCAGGCCCTATAAGCTTTGAAGCATCACGAATTTTTAGAAGCTCCTCTTCACTGTCATTAAGGCCCGGTACAATAAAAACCTCCAGATAAATAAGCCCTGAATACTCTTTCCTGAATTCAATAAGGCCTTCAATAATCTGAGACGGTTCAATATTAAATGAGGGTCTCATAATTTTTTTAAATATATCACTGCTGGCTGCATTTAATGTGGGTATAACAATATCAGCCTCCAGAAGTCTTTCCCGTACTTCTTTTCGGGGCATGGTTGAACTATTAGTAAGAACAACCACATTCTGAGTGATATTTTTCGACTTTATATATGCTGTAACATCCCCTATCCTGCTGTTTAACGTTGGTTCTCCTGAACCTGAAAATGTAAAACAGTCAAATTCAGGTTTACCTGAAATAAATTCATCTATCTCTCTTACCACATCTCCGTAAGGGATGTATTCCCTTACTTCAGCGGTTGAGGCGGTTGTACATCCGCACTCGCAATAAACACAATCAAAGGAGCAAAGTTTAAAAGGGACCAGATTAATACCGGCTGAACGCCCCAGCCTCCTTGAATTAACAGGACCGGATATATACTTCATATGTGATTAAACCTTATTTAAATTCAATGTCAAAATCGATTGAATAATAATGATCCTGTTTTTCACCATAAATAAAAATCTCTCCAAGCCTGGCCAGAGGACCTGAATATATACCCTTCGCCCCGCCTGTTCCTGCTACAAGAGATTTCAAAAGACCGCTGTTTCTCAAATAAAAAATAAGATAAGTGTCAGGGTTAATAAAACGTCCCAGCCGGCCCGGATTCTTAGTATTGTTAAAAGTATTACTTTCCAGGGCTTTTATAGTAAATTCCCTTGAAGTACCTAAATACAATCCCTTTGAATCATAAACGACATGTACAGTCTCCCCCTTTTTATCCTTAAACCAGAATCCGCCCGATCCTTTTCCGTACTTATCTTCACCAAAGCTGCCTTTATTGCCATATTTTCCTGAAAGATGTTTTTTGGCCTTAAGCCATATTTTTGAAGCGGAAAATCCGCTGTTCATGGAAAGAAATATTACCAGATCCCCTTTTTTATCATTATTCGCAGGGTCCCCATACATAACTGTGGCTGCACCGCTGTAAGCTGGTAAAAATTCTTCTTCAAAATCCACACCCGTTTCGGTTTTAAATTCATTCTTTATTTCATCATATTCCCTACACCATGATTCACCCCGGGAACAAAGTTCTTTCAGATTCTGAAGATTATAAGAAAAGAAAAAGGAAAAATCAGCATCTGTCATATTAAGCATTCTCCCAACAGCACCTGTTTTCAGAAGTGCAGAAACTGCTCCGGAATATTCACTTTTACTGTCCAGTTTTACTGATCCGTGAACCTGCAGCTTATTGCCGTCAAAACCAATTCCACCCGAAGCATATTCAAGAGACTCCATAGGCTCATCAAAAACACTTTTAGTTTCCTCTTTTGAAGATTCACCCGAGGTGTTCATCATAACTTTTTGAGCATACAAAAATTCCTTTTCCTGTTCAATAGTATCAAGTGAAGCGAATTCTCTCATTCCAGGAACCGATTCCACAAGTTTTTTTATAAATTTTCCTGAAAGAAAAATATTGATGTCATATGTTTTTTTCCTTTTTGAAATATAATCAGAATAATCACTGTTTAATATGAGAGACCCTCTACTCTCCCCTTTCCGGTCAATTATCTTTTTAACAATATCACCTGTAGATGCAATTACCGCATACCCCGCGATTGTGGTAATAAAAATATCTTTATGTATCTGGTATAATGCTGATCCATTGTAATCTGTTATCACCGGATAAATATCAACATCGTCATCTCCCCTGATTTTTCTGACTATCTGGACAAACTTAAGGGGGAATTCCTTCTCATTTATAACCGGAACAAGAAAAGCCATTACATCCAGATTATTGTCTTTCTCGTAACTCACAAAGCTGATTGGTCTATCAATATCAATTCCGTTTCTTTTAAGCGATTCACCATTGAGATAATCGACCCCGGTTTTTTTGCGGAATTCCTCTCTCTTTTCATTAAATGCTTTTTTACCTTCCCCTTCCAGGAGGGTAGATGAAACATAGTTTACTGTTTTCAGCAGATAAGTGATTTTTTTTGTTTTAATAAAAATTCCCGCGTCTTCAGGGAGTAAAGATTCCGTGTCCCCTGCATAATCTGCAAATAGAGCACTCTGAAGTATAAGAGATATAATCATTATAATGCTTAAACGTTTCATAGCTGTTTCCCCGTAAAATTACTTTTCCAGGCATTCCGGAATGTGCCCGCTTTTTTATCAATAATTGCCAGTCTGAATTTAAACAATAAATCAGTAATTATTCCTTAAAATATTTTTTAGTTCAATAATGATGTTTTTAATATCCCCGCCGCCTACGGCAACGGGGATATTAAAGCATTTTATTTCAGATAAAAATTAAAAAATTAACAGTAACAATAAATAGAATATGCAGGATAATATCTTAATAATTATTCATTGTGTCATTAATAATATATAAATTTTCTCTGTTTTTCCCAATTATTGATTCTACTAAAAAAAATAGTTGAACATAATAATATAGAGCAAACTAATATAGCAGAGTGAATTAAGCAGATGGCTCATCCCGAATTTCCTGGGAAAGCAATAATATTGTTTGTTTCCACATATTCCGGAGTCAGCCCCCTGTCCCCCAAAGGGGGCACGTAATATTAAAACTTGAGCAAGTAGATGAATCAAAGTATTATAACATCCTTTTTTACTATTGAGCTTGCAAAAGATTTGCGTAACAATATAATAGGATAGTTATCGAAGTGGTAACAATTATATTTTCAGAATGGTAATAGATAACTCGTGCCCCCTTTGGGGGACAGGGGGAAAAGTAAAGAAGTACTCTCTTTGTATCCCAAAAATTCGGAATGAGCTTTATATCTATTGTTAAAGAATATTTATTCAGATACCAAGGAAAATAATAAGAAAAGTATCTATTATGTCGATAATATTAATGAAATACCTTTTTGTTTTAAGGTGACAGCAGTAGAATTTTGTCATTCCGGCCGAAGTGATAACGAAGTGCCGGAATATCCTGGGAAAATCAGGAGTTATGAGATTCCCGCCTGCGCGGGAATGACATCACCTCTAAAATTGTACTGCTATCTTTTAATGTTATAAGGTATTTCATTAATAAATAATTGTGCTGGAAATAATGAAAAGAATAATAGTGAATACGCTCTTTATTTTTCTGATAATACCTCTCATATCCGGGTATTCCCGTGATGAATCGTATAAAGGGCTCGATATTATTCTTAAGACTGCAAAATTTAACTATGCAATTAATGAAGATATAATACTCAATATATATGTTAGAAATATTACTGATGATATTATAACTTTTTCTGTATATGATTCACCTGAAAGAAGCGATATCTATGAAAGGCCTAGAGGGGACATTGCCGGATATACCACCTTTCAGCCTCTTATTTATGATATGCAGGGAAGAAATGCAGAACTCATTGTCCCCTATATAATCGGGTCTGAGGATAAAGATAATATCCTTTCCTGGATGGTGAAAAGAGAGATAAGTTTAGGACCTGGAGAAACATTTATAAGATCACAGAATCTGAAAAATATTTACAGGCTTGAAGGGGACCGTGACTACAGGCTTAAGCTTAATTTTTTCCCTGATCTGGGGAGTAAAACCGGAGAGTCTGTTCTAATGAGCAGCAATGAGGTTAAATTCAGGGTAACCCCTGAGAAAGTTTATGCTGAAAAGAAGAAGACTGATCCATCCTCAATTGTTCTTACACCCGGGGAGGTTGTTCTTCTGGTGTTAAGCGCTGAGTATGAAAACAGATTCAGCAGAGGAATTAAGTATATTGATGTAGAAAAGTATATTAATTCATATCCGGAATTCACCAGAAAATATAACCTGGCAGATGATTTCGGGAAGCAGATAATTGAAAAGGATTTTATCCGTTATCTTACTATGCGGCGTAATGATTATCTTATCAGTTTTGAAATAAAAAATGAGGAAGTAAATGAATCGGGTACTGTGGCATTTGTGGAAGTGGAAGCTGAAAGAAAAAGCATAGTGCGTCCTGACAGATTCAGGTATAGATATAGACTTGAAAAAAGAAGTGCCCATGATAAAATATGGCTCCTTGCGGGGCTTGAAGCCAGCGTAACAAAGGATGTTAAAAGATGACAGAGATACTATCACAGGATGAGATTGATGCCCTGTTAACCGCAATATCCACAGGTGAGGTGGATACTACGGACTACTCCTCGGCAAAGGAGCAGAAGAAAGTAAAAATTTATGATTTCAGGAGACCTGATAAGTTTTCCAAGGATCATATACGTACATTGCAGATGATGCATGAAACCTTTGCCCGTTTGACTACTACTGCCCTCTCAGCGCAGCTTAGAGCCCTTGTGGGTGTGCATGTAGCCTCTGTTGATCAGCTCACATATGAGGAATTTATCCGTTCAATACCTAATCCTACAACCCTTGCTGTAATAAATATGGACCCACTTAAGGGTTCTGCTGTTCTTGAAATTGATCCCTCTATTACATTTACAATTATAGATAAACTTTTCGGCGGACTCGGGGAAGCAACAAAGATCAGCCGTGAACTTACAGATATTGAGCTTTCAGTAATGGAGGGTATAATTGTCCGTATCCTGGGTAATCTCCGTGAAGCCTGGTCCAATGTTATAGACCTGAGGCCAAGGCTCGGCAATATTGAAACCAATCCCCAGTTTGCCCAGATAGTACCTCCAAATGACATGGTTGTTTTAATAACACTTGAAACAAAAGTCGGGGAGGTTGAGGGGATGACCAACCTCTGTATCCCTTATATTTCAATTGAGCCTATTATCTCAAAGCTTTCCGCCCAGTACATGTATTCAAGTATTAGAAAGGGTGCTACAGATGAAAATCTCTCAATTATCCAGAGCCGACTTGAAAATGTTACACTTCCGGTAGTAGCGGAAATAGGTGCTGTGAATGTAACAGTTCAGGAAGTTCTTGATCTGAGAAGGGGGGATGTTATTAAACTGCCGGAAACCAAACTTGGCGATGATATGGTACTTACTATCGGCAGCAGAAGAAAGTACAAATGCACACCCGGTCTTGTTTCAAACAGGCTTGCTGTTAAACTTGGTGAGCGAATTGAAGACATACCTGATGAACTCCTTACATCAAGCAGAAGTGACGACGAGTTTTAAAGATCGCTTGTTGAGTGGAATCAATCGCTTGTTTCGGCTACGCTCAACAAGCCTGGTGCAAACGCCCGCTTCGCTTGTTGAGTGGAACTAATCGCATTATCTGTTGTAACCAATCGCTTGTTTCGGCTACGCTCAACAAGCCTGGTGCAAACGCCCGCTTCACTTGTTGAGTGGAACTAATCGCATTATCTGTTGTAACCAATCGCTTGTTTCGGCTACGCTCAACAAGCCTGGTGCAAACGCCCGCTTCGCTTGTTGTGGGGAACCAATCGCATTATCTGCTGTAAACAATCGCTATCTGGTGGAGATGATGGTGTAAACGAACCGCTTGTTGAGCGTAGCCGAAACAAGCCTCAGCGTGCAAGCCTGTTAAGATATGGCATAGGATCTACAAACTCGGTACCTATTTTTATCTGATAATAACAGATATACTGGGTTGTTTTACCCGTACGCCCCACATATCCGATTACTTCACCCTTAGAAATATCCTGACCCACTTCCACTGAAGCTCTCTGGCAATGACTGTAGGATGTTACAAAGCCGTATTTATGTTTTATGGAAATGGTGAGCCCCAGGTTTGAATCCCATTTAATGTCCGATACTCTACCAGGAGCAGTTGCTCTTATCTCCGTGCCGGGGAAAGCTTCTATATCAATTCCATGATGAAATTCTGTTTCAAATGTATATGGTGAGTTTCTGTAGCCGAATCTTGATACAATATATCCATCAACAGGCCATACTGAGGGTGTATTCTCTATTATTTTCTTTCTATATTTTAAAAAGCCTTTTATTTTGGTTACCACATCCCTTGTTGTATTAAGCTCCTGCTTTACTTCCTGAATGTTAAGGAGTTCAATTGAAGGGGCATCGGTTTCAGCATCAGTAATTTCTGACCCCGGATTGGGATTGTGCTGTCCGCCCCCTTTTGCCCATAAAGAATCGATATTGCTGTCAGGGGTTAGTGAATAAAGATATGTTATTTCAGGTTTAAATGTCTGGAAGATATGGTATAACTTATTGATCTCCTCTTTGAATTTTTTTACCTGGAGTTTGGAATCATCACCGTCTCTTTTAAGAATGGAAACCTCTTTTACTGTAGAGGAGTGATTAATAATAAGAACAGAAGTTACAGTAACAGTAGTTATAATAAAACCGATGATAAAAGAGACAGCAAATATGGATATATGGAAGTTGAGAATCTTCTTTTCTGAATGAGGGATAAACATGACTGTAATTCTCTCCTGACCTTTCAGGAGGAATTTACGCCACTTCTCACGGGTTTTTTTCCTTAAACCGTCAAAATGATCTATAAAGAACTGCCTTATATTTTGCTGCAGATCATTGAGGTTGGAATCTTTAAATGGATTTATTGCCATAGTTTATTTTATTATTTCACAATCACTTAATATATTTTTGAGCCATTTATTTTTACATATGTAAGAGTATATTTGGAACTTTGGTATATTATCGGTACAAAAATGTCAAGTTTATATTAATTTTTAGAAAAATGAACAGTTTTTAAGCCCTGCCAGGTTTTTAGGGGAGGGATAGTCATTTCCGGTCTTTAGTAAACATGTTATTCCCGGATATCAGGAATATATGATGCTCTTTTGGATCTCCTTTGCTGTTTTATCTCCTGCCATAATTTCAACAAGTTTAAGCGCAAAGGGGATTGCTGTACCTGCGCCTCTGCTGGTGATAATAGTACCGTCAGTGACTACCGGATCAGTGGAGAAAACAGCGTTTTTAATATCATTTTCAAATCCGGGGTAGCAGGTGTATTTTTTACCGGTAAGGAGACCCGCCTCTGCAAGTACAATGGGCGCAGCACATATGGCAGCTGTTATTCCGCCATTTTTGCTGATCGACTGAACAAGTGCAATTATTCTTTTGTCATTTTTAAGATTAGTTGTTCCCGGCATACCTCCCGGGAGTACTATTGCATCATATTTATCATTTTCATTAAGCATTATATCTGCAGTAATTTTTATATCGTGAGATCCTTTTACCGGATTATCTGATACTGCAGCTGTTACAGTGTGAAGCCCTGCTCTCCGGAGAATATCAATCACAGTGACGGCTTCAGTTTCTTCAAAGCCTGGAGCAAGTGGTATTATTATTTTCATCGCTTTTACCTCTCTCAGTCAAGTTTAAGGTTTGCGCCCGATTCTTTAACAGCAGCAAGCTTATTTTTCAGTTCAGTTTCCATCTTGGACATTTCAACTTCAGCCTCTTTCCTTTTTATGCTCCCCTCAGTCTGAATTTTAATTGTTTCCTCAATGGTTGATATGAGATTAGCATGTACTTTTTTCAGTGTTTCAATTTCAACAATACCTTTTTCAGATTCCCTGGCTATCTCAAGACTGCTCTCTTTGAGAAGCTCGGAATTTTTAGTTAAAAGATCGTTTGTGGTTGCAGATACCTTTTTCTGCAGTTCCAGCGCCTTTTTCTGTCTGAAAAGACTGATTGCAATTACCACCTGGTTTTTCCATAGCGGGATTGTGTTGAGTATGGAACTCTGTATCTTTTCCACCAGAAGCTGGTCATTGTTCTGAATCAGCCTTATCTGGGGCATTGCCTGTATTGATATTGTTCTGCTCAGTTTAAGGTCATGTATCTTCTTCTCAAATCTGTTTATCATCTGCCCCAGATCCTGGACTTTTTGAGCATCCAGGGGATCGGTGCTTTCCTGAGCTTTTTTCTTCATCTCAGGGAGCATATTCTCCTGAAGGTCTTTCAGTTTAATTTCACCTGCCAGTATATAAAGGTCAAGATCAACAATATAGTCGCTGTTTTTATCAAACAGCGCGTCCAGGAGGGTTATATCCTTTAAAAGCTGCATCCTGGCTTTTTCAAGTTCTTCTGTAATCTTTTCGATGTGGGTTTCAATTGTCTGATATCTGGCAACGAATCGTTTTGCATTCGACATAAAGTTGCCAAGAAGAGGTATTTTCGACATAAAACTTTCAGATGAGAGGGAGTCAACATCAAGCTTTTTTACTGTGAGCATGAGATCTGAAAGTGCCTCACCTGCATGCCCTGCATCTTTTGCCTTAACCTGATTGAGGAGGCTGTCAGCAAAATCGGCCAGTTTAGACTGAACTCCGGCGCCGTATTGTATAATACCCTGGGAATCTGTAATCACTATCCCTTTCTGGATATCTTCAATTTTTTTCTTCTGAGTCTCATCAAGTGTAGAGATGGTTAATTCCTTTGTCACTGTCTGAGTATCTGATTCCATGGAGTACCTCATTAATAATAATTATTAAAGTTTATAATCTTAATTTTTTGACTTAAATCTTTAACAGCAAGAACTGCTTAATTCATATGTAAGGCTTATTTCATATTTTTCTGATACAAAATAAATACATTCCTCCTCAAAAGAACTTTTTATCTTTGCCCCCTTCGGGGGACAGGGGGGGACTTGTAGATGCGATAAACAAAAATATTACTTATTCCGAAAATCTGGAATGAGTTATATGTAATAATATAATCCGATTAATATCAGGATTCAAGTTTCATTGTTTTTTCCAGAACTTTTATTTCAACTGAAAGATCAAGGAGGTCATCCTCCAGGAGATAGTTAAGCTGCTTTTTATATGTTTCATAGATGGAATCAAGAATCGATTCTACTTCATGCATGGCTTTTTCTATATCAGGGGATTTTTCCTTTTTCAATGAGAGTTCTTTATAGCGGTTAACTATTTTTTCTGTGGTTTCCAGATAATAGTTTAAAAACCGGGCACCCTTTTTCATATCTTCAGGATTCTTTTTAAGGTATTCCAGAATTTCAAAACCGGTTTTGCAAATATTTTTAATTTTATCAGCAGCCTCGTTATTCTGTATCTCTATTGTGCTGTTTCTTATCTGTCGCAGCTTTTCAATACCCTGATTTATCGTTATATCATGATCTTTATTTCCTGCCCCTTTATTGGCAGGTTTATCTTTTTTCTTATTAGTAATATACCTGATAAGTCTGTATGTAAGAAGATAAACAAGAAGAGCCACGAGAAAGGATAGAAAGCCGCTGATTAATGTTTTAAGAAAAATAAAGGATGCAGTGGCTGCAATTGCTGAGAGAAGAAATCGTATAATCATTTAATTGTCCCGGAATATGAATATTAATTTTTATTAAATTACATCCCCGGGTATATTAATGCATATTCATGCGATTGTGTCAAGAAGTGTTTCTATATGTGAGATTGCCTCAGGGATCAGATCTTCAAGCATTTTCATTTCTAAAGGTGTAAAATTGGAGAGTACATGGTCGGAAACAGCAACATCAGGGTTTTCAGGTCTCCCTATTCCGAAGCGGATTCTATGAAAATCAGCAGTTCCGGTTTCTGCAATAATTGACCTTATGCCGTTTTGTCCTTTATGCCCCCCTGAATATTTTGTTTTAATCTGCCCAAAGGGGAGCTCCAGATCATCATGAACAACAATAAGAGAGGATGGATCTGAATTGTAGAATTTTAATGCCTTTTGTACAGCAGAGCCGCTGTTATTCATATAGGTCTGTGGGAAGAGGAGGAGTATATCCTTCCCTGAAATTTTCCCGGATCCTGTTTCGCTGTTAAAGGCTTTTTTGTTTACCGGTATACCTTCACGGACGGAAAGAAGTTCACCTGTCATAAATCCTATATTATGTCTGTTGCGGGAATATTTTTTCCCGGGATTTCCAAGGAAAGCAATGATTATCATTTTAAAACTCCGGGGGTAATCAGTTTAAGTCGAGCTTGTTTAATGCGTCATCAAGGCTGGAGAAAAGTTTAATTCTTTTGTCAAGACCGGTGATTTTGAACATCTGAAGAATGTCGGGGTTTATGTTTATCAGCGCGAAATGTTTACTGTTTTTTTCAGATTTAGTAAAATAGACAACTATAATCCCCAGTGATGAGCTGTCAATAAAGCTCAAGTCTTCCAGGTCTATAATTATATTGGATTGATTATCCACGTGTCTGTTCAGCTGTGCTTCAAATGGGGATATATTTTCGATAGAAAGTGTCCCTTTCACACTGATTAAAATGTAGTTGTCCCTTGTGTCTACAGTAACTTTCATTCTTATTCCCATCTCATTCAATCGTATCCTTTTGTTTTTATTGTCGTCAATTATTTAATATTATTTTACAGTAATTATTCCTAAAAATATCTTTTAGTGTAATTATGCTCTTTTCAATATCGGGGCTGTCCAAAAAGTAATTTCCTTGTCATACCGGCTGTAGCGTAGCGCAATGCCGGTATCTCTTAGGCCTGATTTAATCAGGAGATTCCGGTATTTGCAATAATTGAAGTTGCAAAACCGGAATGACAAATCCCCGAAAATCTGACTTTTGAGACAGTCCCAATATTAGAGCATTATATTTCGAATAAAAGTTAAGAAATTAACATTGATTATTTTATTAAAATTGTTCCCTCACATATCTTTATTTTCCTTATCGAAAATATAATAAGAGGGTATGACTCTAAATAAAAACTCAGTGACATAAGGCGGACTCTCTTTTTATTGTCAAGGGAATTTAAAAAATAGAGTATGATGCTCTGGTAATAATAAAGTTGACAACCTGCCTGCCCGATCTAACCTGACAGCATAAACTAAAAATTATACGTTACGGGGCACAATTATGCCAAGAGCGAAAATCTGGGGCTTCCTTGCTGTTTCCGCAGCTCTTTCCCTATTTGTTTTTTTCCTATATTCAGTTTTTTATATAAATCTTAATGATTTTTCTCTTTTTGTTAATTCGGATTTAAATGAATTAAGCAGTTTAACATACTATTCAGCAGCAGCACCTTTACTTTTTGCCGCATACTCGGTTATAGGTACAGGGCTCTGGATAGGCTGGACTATTCTTACTATAAAGGTGGTGCCTCCAATGCCTGAAATTGTTGAAAAAAAAGATAATTCTAAAGTTAAAGCATTTTTACTCTGTGTTACCATGCTTCTCCTTGCAGGGATGCTGGGTTACGGAGTTTATATCAGAAGTTTCTGGGCTCTAGCAATACCTGCCCTTGTAATATCTGCAGTAGTTCTTGGTGCGGTTTTCTGGGTTGGACTTGCAATAATTACAACCAGGGCTACTCTTCCTGTAAATGACAAATAAGATTATTAAAGAGAATTGATGAAAGTCTTGATTCTTGGTTACAGGGGTAACCCCTACTGCGGGGGGCAGGGGATATATATTTATAATCTCTCAAGAGAAATGGCGCGTCTTGGCGTTGAGGTCGATGTAATGGTGGGCCCCCCATATCCGGACCCCCTTGAAGAATGGGCCACGGTTCATAAAATTGAGAACCTCAACATATGGTCAATAAAAACAAAAGATATACCCCTTGAGAAACTGAAAAGAGTTCTTTCACCATGGAATTTTATCGATTTTGTAATGACACGGCTCCATTTTTTTCCTGAGATGGAGACTTTCAGTTTCCGTTCATTTTTTGCTCTGAAAAAACTTCTTAAGACAAAAAGCTATGATATTATACATGATATTCAGTCACTAGGGTGGGGTACAATACCGATGAAAGGTTATGGTATTCCCATAATTACAACAGTGCATCACCCACTTACAAAAGACAGGGACGCTGACCTGACCAATAATTTCGGATTATGGGATAAGATTACCACTATTCTGTTTTATCCCCTTGTAATGCAGGCTATTGTTATCAGAAGGCTCGACAGGGTTATTACATCCTTTAAAGAGGGTGTTGATGAATTACATAATGCCTTCAGGGTTAAAAAGGATAAAGTATCTGTTGTCTATAATGGCATGGATGTTGAGGTTTTCCGGAATACAGGTGAGAAGAGAGAGGAGAATGCCCTTCTTTTTGTAGGGAATACAGAGGACAGTAAAAAGGGGCTGACCTATCTTCTTGAAGCGCTGAAGCTCCTCCCTGAAGAGGTTACCCTTACTATTGTTGATGATGGGCCCCCTAAAAAGCTTACAGCCTGGGATATGATTAAGAAAATGGGACTGGAGAAGCGTGTTATATTTACAGGTAAGCTCAGCTATGATGCCCTTGTAAGCATCTACAGCAGAAAAACAATCCTTGTAATGTCATCTCTTTTTGAAGGCTTCGGGCTCCCTGCTGTTGAAGCAATGTCGTGCAAAACCCCGGTAGTTTCAACAACATCCGGTGCTCTTAAAGAAGTGGTTTCACCTGAGTGCGGCATTCTGGTTCCCCCTAAAGATCCTGTGGCCCTTAAAAACGGGATTGAAAAGCTTCTTGCTGATAAAAAGCTCAGGGATAGTATGGGGGAGATGGGGCGCAAATGGGCGGTGGATAATTTTTCCTGGCCTGTTGCTGCTGCAAACACGCTTGAAGTGTATAAGCAGGTTGTTGAGGAATACAGGAGAGGTTCATGAGGATTTGTCTTTTAACATATAGAGGTAATCCCTTTTGCGGCGGCCAGGGTATTTATACAATGTACATTGCCAGGGAGCTGGTTAAGCTGGGGCATGAGGTTCATGTTATACAGGGGCCGCCATATTTCCCGGAAATGGAAGGGGTTCACATGCACTATGTGAGCAATCATAACTTTTTTAATATAAAGCAGAACTATATTAAGCCGCATAAACCATTTGCAGCGTTTGAACCTCTGAATCTCTATGAGTTTACAGCTGCAAAATTCGGTATTTTCCCTGAAATTGAAACATTTTCATTTAGAGCTTTCCTGAAGCTGAAGGAGCTTCTGAAAACTTATAAGTTCGATATAATTCATGATAATCAGAATCTTGGTTACGGATTTCTTCTGATAAAAAATTTCAATATCCCTTTTATATCGACCATTCACCACCCCCTCTCTATAGACAGGGCTACCTGGTTTGAATATCCTTCAGATTTTCTGTTAAAGGTAAAGAGGGTTCTCTATTATCCTCTTATTATGCAGGGATTTGTTTCCAGAAGAATGGATCATATAATCACTGTATCACATGATTCTGCAAAAGAAATTACAAAAGCATTCAATGTGCCCCCTGAAAAAATGAGTGTAGTCTACAACGGCCTTGATACAGAGATTTTCCGGCCGATTAAAGGTATAAAGAAAAAAAAGAACAGCCTTATCTTTGTGGGGAATGTGGAGGACAGGAAAAAGGGTGTGGTATATCTCTTAAAGGCTCTTACACTGACAAAGCATAAAGTCCATCTTACAGTTGTTGACGGGGGAGCGCCAAACAGAGAGCATGTGACAAAATGGATCGAAAACTTCGGTCTTAAAGATAGAATACATTTTACCGGTAAAGTTCCCGGGGATAAACTTATAGAGCTTTATTCCAGTCATGAGATTGCTGTAACCCCTTCACTTTATGAAGGTTTCGGGTTTCCCGCTGCTGAAGCCATGGCGTGTGAACTCCCGCTGATTTCCTCCAAAGGGGGTGCTCTTCCTGAGGTTGTGGGTGAGCATATGAAGACTGCATATGTTGTTGAACAGAGAGATCCATATGCTCTGGCTGAGGCTATCGATTATTTAATGGATAATCCTCAGGTGCGTGAGAAGATGGGGAAGGCGGCACGGAAGCGTATTCTTGAGGTTTTTACCTGGGAGAACGCGGCAAAAGAGATGGTAGAGGTTTATGAGGGGGTAATCAATGCTCACAGTTGATTTTGACAGGCTCGCTGTTTCTAAAGGGGATATGGTCCTTGATGCAGGGTGCGGCCTGGGGAGACACTCCATTGAGTTTATGAAAAGGGGAGCAAAAACCTGCTGTCTCGATCTTGATCTGGACTGCTTAAGAAAGACAAGATTCACCATAGCGCAGATGCAGGTGAAAAGCGGTTTTGATAAGTCTGCAGACTTTATGGTTCATATAGGCGATGCCCTTAATCTGCCATTTAAGAATGGTACTTTTGACCGGATAATCTGCTCTGAAGTGATGGAGCATGTTGATGATGATTTTAAAGCCTGTTCTGAACTTGCCAGGGTTCTGAAAAAGAATGGAAGAATCGCTATTACTGTGCCTACAATTTTCAGTGAACTTGTTTATGATGCACTTACCTATGAGTATTTTACTTCACCCGGCGGGCATGTGCGGAAGTATCTCCCTAAGGAGCTTGCTCAGATTATGAGGGAGAACGGCCTTGAAATATATGCTGTTGATTTTAAACATTCATTCCATACAATATGGTGGATTATAAGAAGCGTAGTGGGGCTGCACAACAGCGAACATCCAATAACAAAGGGGTATCATAAATTTCTTCATCTTGGACTATATTCAAACTTTATGCGGAAAACAGAAAAGTTCTTTAACTACTTTTTCCCTAAAAGCATTATTCTTTACGCCTGGAAAAAATAGAGGCCTTTAGTGGGCCTCTTCCCAGTTTTTACCCACACCAATATCTACAACCACAGGAACATTAAGATCAACAGCCTTTTCCATCCTGTCTTTAACAATTGATTTGAGATCATCCAGCTCATCCTCTTTTGCCTCAAAAACAAGCTCATCGTGCACCTGGATTATCATCTTCGATTTCATTTTGTTTCTGATTAAATCGTCATGTATCTGTATCATGGCAATTTTTATCATGTCTGCTGATGTTCCCTGGATAGGCATATTTATTGCCACCCTTTCAGCCCCTTCCCGCATAAAAGATGTTGTTGATGTTATTTCCGGAACAGGCCTTTGTCTTCCAAGGAGGGTTTCCACATAACCGTGCTCTTTTGCAAATGCTATTGTTCTATCTATATATTTCCTGAAGCCGGGGTAGGTGGCAAAATATTTTTCAATAAACAGTGCAGCATCCTTTACTCCGATTTCCGCCTGCTGTGAAAGGCCGTATGGCGAAACCCCGTATATTGTGGCAAAGTTTATTATTTTTGCCTGTCTTCTCATATCCGGTTTAATTTCATCAAGTGAGACCCCGAAAACGGAGGATGCAGTCATGCTGTGGATGTCTATCCCCTCCCGGAAAGCTTTCAGCATATTCTCATCATTGGAGTAGTGTGCAGCAAGGCGAAGCTCAATCTGTGAATAGTCTGCAGACATGAGGAGGCTCCCTTTCTCAGGAACAAAACCAGCTCTTATTTTTTTGCCGTAATCGTCTCTTGCAGGGATATTCTGCAGATTGGGGTCAGATGAGGATAGTCTCCCTGTTGCTGCAATGGTCTGGTTAAAGGAGGTATGTATTCTCCCGGTTTTGGAACTTATAAGTTTAGGGAGGGCTTCTATGTATGTGTTCTGAAGTTTGCTCAGAGTTCTATATGAAATTAAATAATCTATTATTGGGTGTGTCCCCTGAAGGGTCTCAAGAACTTTTATGTCTGTGGAGAACCCGGTTTTAGTTTTCTTTACAGTTTTTAAGCCAAGCTTTTCAAAGAGAATTGAAGCAAGCTCCTTTGTTGAATTGATATTAAATTCCTGACCCGCTTCTTTATAAATATTTTTTTCGATCTCTGCAAGCATTGACATGGTATTCTTTCTCATTGCATCAAAATGGGGAGTGTCGATTTTAACACCTGAAATCTCCATGGATGCGAGTACATCAATGAGCGGCAGTTCTATTTCATTGAAGAGTTTTACTAAACCCTTCTCTTTAAGTATGGGGGAAAAGACATTATACAAACGGAAGGTAATATCAGCGTCCTCAATAGCGTATTGAGCCAGTTTATCCATTGGCACATCAGTAATTGATACTGCGTTTTTCCCTGTGCCCACAAGCTCCTTGAATGTGATTGTTTTGTAGTTAAGATGTTTTTCCGCAAGGTCATCCATGTTGTGGCGCCTTTCAGAGGGGTTGATGAGATAAGATGCTATCATTGTGTCGAAGTGTATTCCCCTCAGGTTTATCCCTGCGTTTTTTAAAACTATCAGGTCATATTTGATGTTCTGCCCGATTTTTTTTAAAGAGGGATTTTCCAGCAGAGGTTTAATCATTGAGATCGATTGTGACGGTTCAGGGAATTCCTCACTGAAGAGACCCCTGCTCTGAAGGGGGAGGAACCAGCCGCTTCTTTCTTTTATGGAGAAGGACATACCAACAAGTTCAGCTTCCACTGCCTGGATGGAATCGGTCTCTGTGTCAAATGTGAATATGCCGGCATTTTCAAGCTCGGTAATCATTGATGCCAGTTCATCATGTGTTCTGATTGTAATATAGTTTTTTTCTTCTACTGCGCTGCTGACGCTTAACACTGATCCTGATTCAGGGATGAAATCTTTAATAACAGAAATCATTTCCAGAGATTTAAAATAATCAAGGGCCTTTTCTGTATTTATGCCGTTAAAACTCAGGTCTTCCAGAGCCAGATCAAGGGGAACATCTGTTCTGATAGTTACAAGTTTTCTGCTTAGAAAGGCCATATCTTTCCCTTCTTCAAGGAGGGTTTTTGTTTTACCCTTTATCGATTCAATATTAGTATAGATATTCTCAAGGGTGGAGTGTTCACTTATCAGTTTAAGAGCGGTTTTTTCGCCGATCCCCCTGACCCCTGGGATATTGTCTGATGAGTCACCCATGAGAGCCATGTAATCAATTATAAATTCCGGTTTAAGTCCTGTTTTTTCAACTATATTATTTTTGTCATATATTTCATAATCTGCTATACCTTTTTTGTTGGCGTATATTTTCACATTTTCATCAAGAAGCTGGTATGCATCTTTGTCGCCTGTGACAAGATAAACATCAAGGAGTGGTGAAGCATATTTTTTTGCCATGGTCCCCAGGATATCATCAGCTTCAAAATCGGAGGATTCTATAACAGGTATGCCGATTTCTTTTACGAGATTTTTTATTTCATCGATCTGCGATCTTAAATCATCAGGCATCTTCTGTCTGTTAGCCTTGTACTCTTCATATATTCTGAAGCGGAACGATTTTGACGGCGGGTCAAAGGCAACAGCGAAATACTCGGGGGACTGTTCCTTTATAAGGCTCAGGATCATCCTTGCAAAGCCGAAAATGGCTGAAGTGTTCTGTCCTCTGGAGTTTACCAGGGGATTTTTTATGAAAGCAAAATATGCCCTGTAGCATAGAGCATGGCCGTCCACAATGAATAGTTTTTTTTCCATTTATATTTCCTTAAACTACCTGGGTTTCCTTGACCCTGTTTAATTCACTGATCTTGCCGATCAGTATCTCGTCTGTTTTTGCCAGCCTTTGAGCGAGGATGTGAACCATTTTTGCTGCAAACTGCGGATTTTTCAGGAGAAAGGCTTTGAGCTGGGTAACATTATCAATATAAGCAAGTTTAACATCACCAATAGATCGTACAGTGGCGCTTCGGGGTGTATTAGTGAAGAGTGAAATTTCTCCGAAAAAATCTCCTTTGGTGAGCCTGGCAACAACTATCTGGTTGTCGCCATCCCCGAGAATTATACTCACTTCTCCATCAAGTATTATATACATCCTGTGTTCAAGCTGGCCCGCTTTAATTATGTTTTCAGCGTTCTGAAAATACATTATATTTTTGGACATGATCCCTCCGCTATGTATGAATACCCATGTAATAAGGACTATGCAGCCTGTGAGCCGGTCAATTATTAATGGGGTTTATTTCAGGATATTGCAAAGGTATGATATTATTAATGACGGGGCAAGTCTTTTATTTTCTTATGAGAAATGAAACAATTTTTGAAATAAGTTCATTCCTGTCAATCGGTTTGCTCAGGTAATCATTGAAGCCGCTTCCAAGGTATTTCTCCCTGTCACCTGAAAGGGCGTGGGCAGTTTGTGCAATTACAGGAGTATTGATTTTTTTATCTCTGATGCGGGAGAGAACTTCCAGGCCATCCATCCCCGGCATCTGAATATCGAGCAGTACAAGGTCTATCCCTGATTTATCTGCCAGAATTTTTAGAGCTTCCTCTCCTGAGCCGGCATAGACAGTATTCAGCCCTGCTTTCTGCAGCAAAGCTGAGGTGAATTTATAGGATAATTCATGATCATCTACTATTAGAACTTTTTTGTTTTTTAATTCATCACGTGTGGAGAGATCGACTTTATTTTTAAGAATCTTTTTCTTCTTTATGCCTGTTTCAATGATCCTGTACTCAATGGGGAAATAAAACCTTGAGCCTTTACCTTTTTCAGATTCTACAGAAATGTCTGTACCGAGGATTTTTAAAATATTACGGACGATGTTCAGGCCCAGTCCCGCACCGTCATGCCTGCGGGTCATTGACTGGTCCTCCTGTCTGAAGCGGTCAAATATTATTTCAAGATTATCTTTGTTTATCCCATCCCCTGTATCTTCAACAAATAAGAGGAGTTTCTCATTATCAATAATCTTATAACCGAAAACTATTTTCCCGGAATTAGTGAATTTAATGGCGTTGGAAATGAGATTATTAAACACCTGCATAAGCCTGTTCCGGTCACTGAGAAGAAAAATATTACCGCTCTCTTCAGGTATGTCAGAATAGAAGTGGAGTTTCATTTTCCCCAGGGTTTTTATCCTCTTCTGAAAAACATTATAGGCTTCCTGTATCAGTTCATTGACTGAAAATAATTCATTAAAAATTTCGAATTCACCATTTTCGATTTTAGCAGAATCGAGTATGTCATTGACCAGATTTAAAAGCTGCTCTGTATTACTCTGGATAATGCTGTGATACTCCTCTTTCTCCTTTCTTGATAGCTTCTCCTCAGAAAGAATTCTGGAAAAGCCGATAATGCTGTTTAAGGGGGTGCGTATTTCATGGGACATGTTTGCCAGAAATGCTGATTTCAGTTTTTCACTCTCCTCAGCTTTTATCCTGGCCTTTATCAGCATATTCTCATAATTTTTTTTTGCTGTGATATCCTGCACCAGCCCTGTTATTATAACATTATTGTCATTGTTTTTTTCAGTTCTGTATGATACAAATACATGCTTTGTCTCATTATCAGGGAAAAGGAGGCGGATTTCGAGCATGTCTGAAATTTGGGAATTAGAACTTAGTTTGTTGTAATGTTCTTCAACTGCAGGTTTTGATTCCGGATGAAGCACCATTAAAAAATCTGTGTATCTGAAATTTTCTCCCAGTTCATCAGCCCGAAAAATATTTTTACACTCTTCAGAGCAGGTCAGGATATCCTGCTCCGCCGCATAAGTCCATGTCCCTATACTGGCAATTTTCTGAACCTGCAGGAGGTTGGCCTCCCTTTTTTTTGTTCTATCAATATCAACGTGGATTCCTGAGATAATCAGGGGATTCCCTGAATTGTCCCGCTCTGTAATCCACCCCCTTGTCATTACCCATTTCCATGAGCCTCTACCTGTCATGATTCTGAACTCATCATGATAATCGGGGGTTTCGCCTCGGAGGTACTTAAGATAGGCGCTTACAGCAGATGAGACATCGTCAGGGTGAAGCCTGTCGAGCCACATATTAAAATCGGTATCTCCTGCTTCATCTGAATACTCAAGCATGGTAAGCCAGTCATTATCAAGCTGGATTCTCCCTGTGGGGATGTGAATATTCCATTTGCCTGTAATAACATTACAGGTATAATTTTCAGAAAGGAGTTTTAAGTCCTGGTTCATTTGCTATAACTTTTTCCTGGAATATTATGTCGCTAACTATAATGGAGTTATTTATGCAAAAAAACAATTTTTTGTCAATATTTATTTGTAAGTAATATTGTGCTGATATTACGGGAAAAGCTCTTTGGTAAGGAATGGGTGTAGAAAAAAGTTGACATTTAAAATGATAAGTGTATATTAGAAGTGTACACTTTAGATGGAGAAGAAAATGGAAATTACAGCAAAAGAATTGAGGGGTAAGCCTGTGCGGATTATCGAACAGGCTGCACGCGGTACAGAAGTTGTTATAACTGTGCGCGGGAAAAAAATGGCAAGGCTGATCCCTTACAAATCGGATAAAGTAACAAATATATCTGAAGATGAAATCTTCGGAATATGGAATGATAAAGGTGAAGCAGAAAATGTTGATGAATATGTCAGATCAATGAGGAAGGGGAGAAAATTTTGATAATTGATACTGATGTAATAATATGGGAGCTGCGGGGGAATTTAAACCCGAAAAAGATTATTCATGAAAATATTCCATTCTGTATATCAGTTATTACATACATGGAACTTGTTCAGGGGATGAGAAATAAGGGTGAACTGAATACATTTATAAAACAGCTGACAAGCTGGGGTGTTAACATCATTCAGATCAATAATGATATATCCACCCGGGCAATGATATATGTTGAGGAATATTCATTGAGTCACTCTATGGAGCTGGCAGATGCTTTAATTGCCGCAACCTGCGTTAATAACTCCGAAATTCTTCTAACAGCAAATGAAAAGCATTATAAGCATATACCTAATATTCAACTAGCGAAATTCAGGCCCTGAAAAGACCGACATCACTGAAAAGTTTATCAACAAATTCCCCGTAAGACTCAATATCTTTCTTTTTAAGCAATTCTGCAAGCACTGTACCCATAATGAAACCGTCAGAATTTTTAAGCGCCTCTACTGCAGATGAACTATCTCTTATACCGAATCCGAGAACCACAGGGGATGATGAAAGTTCCCCTGCAAGTTTTATCTTCCCCCTAGTCTCCTCATCAAGGGTGAACCCCCCGCCGGTTATCCCTCTTTTGGAAATAAAGTAGATAAAGGGCGAATTATTTCCGGAAATCCCTTTAATCGCTTCATCACTGCTTTCAGGTGTAATAAAATTTACAAGAGGTATCTTAACCGGAGGATCAAGTTCTCTGAAAAAATTTCTTTCGCAGAATGGGATGTCAGGTATAATAAGTCCACTGATTCCGTAGTCTCTGCTTAAACTGTTAAGTTCTTCAGCCCCCCTGTTGAATATGATATTTGAATATGTCATGAGGTATATATCTTTATTGTTCCCTGCCAGATCCCGAATCTCTTTGAGGCAGGATATAAGATCATTAAAGGTAAATCCATTCGAAAGGACATGGTGAGATGCCTCAGCAATTACCGGTCCGTCAGCAATAGGATCGCTGAATGGGACACCTATTTCAAGAAAATCGAAATGTTCAAGCCCCTTTACTGCAGCTTTTATAAAGGTCTCCCTGTCCGGGTAGGAGCACATTAAGTAGAATCCATTGTATTTTTTTTTCATTGCTTCACCTCATTAAAAATTATCCCCAGATCCTTGTCGCCTCTTCCGGAAAGATTAATAATAATATCGCTCCCTGCAAAACGATCCCTGTTATTGAGAACATACCCTATGGCGTGGCTGCTCTCAAGAGCGGGGATTATCCCCTCAAGTTTTGTAACTCTTTTAAGTGCTTCAAGTGCTTCTGAATCTGAACAGGATACATAATCCACAAGTTTTTCATCCTTCCAGTAGCTGTGCTCAGGACCCACGCCGGGATAATCAAGTCCGGCAGATATGGAGTGGCCTTCAATAATCTGCCCTTCCACATTCTGAAGAAGATAGGTTAAATTGCCGTGAAGAATTCCCGGCCTCCCCAGGGTAAGTGAGCAGCAGTGGTCCCCTTCAGCATCTGACCTCCCTCCTGCCTCAACCCCGATCAGCTTGATGCCGCTGTTTATCATGGGATAGAAGAGCCCTGCTGCATTGCTCCCGCCGCCGATGCAGGCAACCGCATAATCAGGGAGTTTCCCTTTTTTTGCATGGAACTGTGCAAGTGCCTCTTCCCCGATTATTTTCTGGAAATCACGCACTATCATGGGGAAGGGGTGTGCGCTCCCCACTGTGCCGATCAGATAATATGTATTTCGGCAGTTCTCTACCCAGTCCCTGATCGCCTCATTCATGGCGTCCTTAAGTGTCTTTGATCCGCTTGTTACAGGAACAACCCTGGCGCCCAGGAGCTCCATCCTTTTCACATTAGGGGCCTGGCGCCGCACATCGAGCTCACCCATGTATATTACGCATTCAAGACCCATGAGGGCGCATACTGTTGCTGTTGCCACTCCATGCTGTCCTGCTCCGGTTTCAGCTATTATGCGTGTTTTCCCCATGTGCCTTGCCAGCAGAATCTGCCCCAGTGCATTATTGATTTTATGAGCACCTGTGTGGAGAAGGTCCTCTCTTTTCAGATATATGCTGCACCCTGCTTCAGCGGAGAGATTCTTTGCAAAATATAAAGGGGTTGCTCTTCCGGCGTAATCCTCAAGGAATGTCTTCAGTTCAGCCTTTGATTCATCACTGCTGCAGAAGCTTTTGTAAGCCCCTTCAAGTTCATTTATTATATTGATAAGGGTTTCAGGGACAAAGCGCCCGCCGAATTTCCCGAAGTAGCCGCTGCCGTCAGGCATCTGTTCCATTTTCCGCCTCCATTATTATTGAAAAGATTTCACGCATTTTATGTGAAGATTTTATCCCCCTGGCTGTTTCTATACCTGATGATATATCCACACCAAAGGGTTGAGCTTCTATGATAATTTTTTTTAAATTGCTGCTGTTAACCCCGCCGGCAATAATAGTTCTGTTTATCAGAGGGTAATTATTAAGTATTTCATGGTGAAAGCTCTTGCCTGTCCCTCCATATTCATTATCACTGAATGCATCAAGAAGGATAAACTCCGCTGAAGATTTATCAGGGAGTTCATTTGCCCCTTTTACTCTAAAAGCTTCAATTATTGGTAGAAAGCCTTTAAGCTCTCTTGCTGTTGATTTATCATAGACCTGAAGCATGTCAAGCCTGGCAATCTCTGCTGTTCTTTTGATTTCATCAACGCTGCTCTTTACAAAGACTCCGGTTTTAAGAATGCCTGTTCCTTTAAGGATGCCGGAAAATTCCGCTCCCTTTTCAGCTGTTATAAAACGATCCGATTTTTCATGGAAAATGAAGCCCACAGATGAGACAGGGAGCATGGCTGCACATTCAATATCCTGACTTCTTGTAAAGCCGCAGAATTTAACGAACATTTTTCAGCTCCCGGATAAATCCCTGAGGATCCTTTCCCTTCATCAGTGCTGTCCCCACAAGGAATGTGTCGGTTCCTGTCCCATGAAATATTTTTTTTACACCATCTGATGATTCAATGCCGCTGGCGCTCACTCTTTTTATACCAGGGGGGATATTATTTAATGTATTAATACCTGTTGTGTAATCAATATTAAGGGTCTCCAGATTCCTCATATTTACCATTAGAATTTCCGGGTTAAGAATCAGCACCCTGTCAAGCTCTGAAGAGCTGTGTACTTCGATTAGCGGTGTTATACCTCTGCTCTTTGCGAAATTGTAAAGGCTTCTCAGTTCATCATTGCTGAGCGCTTTAGCTATAAGAAGAATCATGTCAGCTCCGCATAAATATGCTGCTTCAATCTGTTCTTCATAATAGATGAAATCTTTGCAGAGCAGAGGCAGATTTAAACCGGAACCAGCAGTTTCAAGGTCACTCATTGAGCCGTTGAAGAAATTTTTTTCAGTTAATACCGAGACTGCTGCAGCGCCCCCTTCAGCATAGAGAGAAGCTCTGTCTGCAGGAGATACTTCGCTCTCTATGGTTCCGGCAGATGGTGATGATTTTTTTATCTCTGCTATAATATTAATCGGATCATTAAGGGTGTTTAAAATTGAGTATATGGGTCTTACCCTTTTACCCTTTTTTCTGATTATCTTTTCTGTATCAGGGAGTTTCGACAGTTTAATATGCTTCATATCTTTGAGATTGAACTTTTCCATCATTATCCTTTTATAAGTGAATCGAGTTTAGCTTTAACCGCACCTGAGACTATCTCTTTATTGATTGTGTAAAAGCTTTCTTTGATGGAAGTTCTTTCATCAAAGGCGTACATGGCAAGGGCGCTGTTAAGGGCAAGGAGTTTCCCCAGTGGTGTTTCCATGCCGCAGCTCAATGTGTCTATGAAAAGCACTGCATTTTCATCAGGATTAAGATGGGAGGGAATGAGCATAGCTTCATCTTTTGAGATGTACTCCTGTGGATCTATAATAAAGCTGTGTGAGGTATTATTCTGTATCTCGTAAACCAGGGTTTTATCAAAGGGGGAAACTTCATCCATGCCGTCGTATGATGAATAGAGTAGGACCCTGTCGTAATTGAGCTGAAGCGCGGTAGCAGCATATTTTTCAAGCAGCTCATGACTGAAGAAACCTATTGCCTGTCTCCTTGCTCCTGCAGGATTGGTGAAGGGGCCCAGGTAATTGAAAATAGTGCGGACTCCAAGTTTTTTTCTCACAGGTACTGCGAATTTCATTGCAGGATGATATTCCGGGGCTGCCATGTATATGAAATTATTGCGCCTGTAATAGTTTTTTGCATCATCATCTTTCAGATTAACAGGTATCCCCAGAGCCTCAAGAAAATCGGTTGACCCGCTTTTCCCGCTCACAGATCTGTTCCCATGCTTTGCAACAGGAACCCCCATTGCAGAGAGTATAATTGCCGCAGATGTGGAGATGTTAAATGAGCCTGAATTATCCCCTCCGGTCCCGCATGTATCAAAAACCATGTCTGTTCCCAGATCAAGATTTCTGCAGAATTTTCTCATTGAGCGCACAGCTCCGGAAATTTCATCAGGGGTCTCCCCGCGGAGCCTCATTGCCATGAGCATCCCGGCAAGTTCAATCTCTGAAAGATTCCCGTTAAAGAGATGTTCAAATAATTTTTCACTCATGAGGGAGTCTATACTCATGCCGTTATAAACCGACAGAAGTGTTTCATTGATTACCCCTATTCCCGGTATCTGGATTTCACTGTTAATTTGTGCTGATATCATAATATTCCTCCTTAATTAAAAAAACCGCCTTTAAAATTGAGCGGTTCTTTTTGTGTAAAATAAAAACCGCAGGGGTCTTACCGCCTGCGGATATATCTCAATACTATATCATGGGCGGCCTCTATAATCTGGTATAGCGCCACCAGTAAAGAATCTGTTTTGACTGATTATTATTAGCTGTTTTCATGTTTCTATATATAGAAACATGATTGATTTTTGTCAACTGCGAAAATTAAAAAAATTCAGTTTTTTAAAAAAAAATCAAAAAAAACCGGCCCTTAATCGTAATAATTAATGTAACTGCTGGAAATCCGAAGGAAATTATGTATCCAGAGCTGAGCAGAAAGTAATTTTTTTGTCACACCGGCTGTAGCGAAGCGAAAAGCCGGTATCTCATACAGTTGATTCAATCATGAGATTCCGGTATTTGCAAAAAATGAAGCTGCAAAACCGGAATGACAAATATAGGTGAATTCACCTTTTCCAGACAACTCAGGAGAGCAATTTTCCGGTAAATTTATGGGCAGTTATTAATTAATGCGGTTATATTATCACTGGAAGGTTTAAAAATGCTTTCAAAATCATTCTCACTTGCCCTGCACGGAATAAGCGCTGTAAGGGTTGACGTGGAGGTGGATATAATGAGGGGGCTCCCCAATTTTATTATTGTGGGGCTCCCTGATTCAACCATCCGCGAGTCAAGAGAGCGGATAAGGGCTGCTATAGAGAATTCCGGCTACGATTTCCCCCCGAAAAACTATGTCGTTAATCTGGCGCCTGCCGGGTTTAAAAAACAGGGAGCCAATTTTGATCTCCCTGTGGCAATGTCTATTCTCAAATCAACTGGTCAGATAAAATTCGCTATTGATGAGATTCCCATGGTGGGTGAACTCTCCCTTGACGGCAAAGTCAAGCCTGTAAGGGGGGTTATATCCATGGTTATAGCCCTTTACAGGCTTGGTTATAAAAAGATAATTGTTCCGCATCAGAACAGATTTGAAGCAGCAGCAGTAGGGGGTATAGAGGTTTTCCCGGTTGAGGATATTAAAGGGGCATGCAGGGTCTTTTCCGGAAATGCTGAATCATTCCAGGGTGAATCAGAGGAGATGATTGAGGATAAATTTTTTTACGATTTTGCTGATGTAAAGGGGCAGGAGAGTGCAAAAAGGGCCCTGGAAATAGCTGCTGCAGGGCATCATAATATTCTGCTCTACGGTTCCCCCGGTTCAGGGAAGACAATGCTGGCAAGGAGGATCCCATCAATTCTGCCCGATCTTGACAGGGAAAGATCTATAGAAACTACAATGATCCATTCCGCCACAGGTGATCCGGGGGAGAGGAGGGGTCTTATTGCTATGCCTCCGTTCCGGTCCCCCCATCATACAGCATCTGAGGTGGCCCTTGTTGGCGGAGGTTCAATAATTTCAGCAGGGGAGATTTCTCTTGCCCATAATGGTGTGCTTTTTCTTGATGAGTTTGTGGAATTCCGGAATAATGTAATTCAAGCACTCAGGCAGCCTCTGGAGGATAAATGTGTTACTGTGTCAAGGGCTTCAGGCACAGTGACATTCCCGGCGGACTTTATGCTGGTTGCAGCGAGTAATCCATGTCACTGCGGCCATCTTTTTGATGATGATATTGAATGCTCCTGTTCATCATCAAAGGTGAGTATGTATTTCCAGAAGATTGCAGGACCTGTAGTTGACCGGATCGATATTGAGGTTCTGGTTAACAGGGTTCCCTACAGGGATTTGATGGATAAGGGGATGTATGAGTCATCAGAGAGAATCAAGGAGAGGGTACTTGGGGCGCGGGAGGTGCAGAGAAAAAGATTCGGCACAGGGCTGAAGTTTAATTCCGGTATGGGGCAGAAGGAGGTTCAGGATTACTGCGCACTTAGTGATGCAGATGAGATATTTTTCGAGAATGCGATTAAAAAGCTTAATCTTACTGCCAGGTCATTTTTTAAAATATTAAAGGTGGCAAGAACAATCGCGGATCTTGACGAATCGCTACATATCGGTAAGAAGCATATACTGGAAGCAATCTCGTATAAAAATCTTTATAGAAATTACAGGGTATAGGTGCTGAAATAATATCTTGACTCTTTCTCAAACAGCAGTATTATAAAGATAAGGCTTGATTAATAGATTGCCGGTTTGTTCATGAATCCCGGCATCACTGTTTGAAGGAGAACCGCAGATGAAATCTTTATTCCGCTTACTTTCCGTAATTATTTCTCTTATTATTTTAAGCCTGATCAGCGGTGAGATAAAAGCGGATACTTCATCTTCCGCAATAGATCGAAAATTAATTGCTGAGGGTTATTTAATTCCTGCGGCCCATAGCAGGCAGAAAATCCTTGCAGAACTTAAAATCTATGAATCGGCAAAACCGGGGGCGCCATATTTGGTTGAACCGGTGCTGAAGAGACCCTACAGAGCCGGCGAATTATCAAGTCAGTTTCTGAACCATGGACTTGCTGCTGTAAATTTCCATAGATTTCTTTCAGGACTCCCGGCAGATGTTAAGCTTGATAATGACTGGAGCAGTCTGGCCCAGTATGGCGCTGCTCTCCTTGCAATAATGAATAAAGGTCTTTCCCATACTCCGGAGTATCCTGAGGGTATCGGCCTTCCGAGGGATTTTTATAATAGAGGCTACACCGCTGTTTCCACAAGTAATCTTCATTCCAGTCAGAACGATCTGGCTCAGGCGGTAAAAGGGTTTGTCCACGACTCGGACAGCAGCAACATAGACAGGCTGGGACACCGTAGATGGGTTCTTGCCCCGGATCTCACTTCTACAGGTTTCGGTTTTGTCAATGGTTATACTGCTATGAAGGTATTTGACCATGGTGTGTCATCAAAGCGGAGTGAAAAATTCGCTTTTTCCGCCTGGCCCCCTGCAGGGGAGATGCCGATAAGTTATTTCCCCGGTAATACAGCCTGGTCATTTTCGCTAAACCCTGAAGCTTTTGGAGGAATAAAAGGTGACACTCAAACCGTTACCGTAATTCTCACACGGATCAGAGATGGAAAAACATGGAAATTCGGCGGGCCTTCAGCTGAATCTGACGGTTATTTTAATGTTAATAATGAAAGTTTCGGTCTGCCGTATTGCATAATTTTCCGTCCTGATAATATGGGGATGATTATGGATAATGATGTTTTTGAAGTGAAAATAAACGGCATAACAAACCGCAAAGGGGATGCCGTACCGGTTGCTTATAAGACTGTTTTTTTTAATTCCGGGGTAAATATCACATCAAATGCTGTTTCAAAAAAACCATCGGTCTTGACAATTGAGAGCAGTTTCAGCACTGCAAAGTTCGGGAAAAGAAATGTATCTGCAGAAAAGGGGCAGCTTACTTTCGGATACACCGGATTGTATATCCGCGGTTTTTCTGTGACAGCAGACAGCCCTGAGGGAATTATTCCTGTAGGTTTTTCAGTGAATAAATCGGGAAAAATTTTCGGCCCTGGAGAGTGGGTGTCAGATGGAGGGAAAGAAATTACATCTCTCAAGGTTCTTTCTTCTGCCGGTGGCTATAATATCAAATTTACTATCTTCTGCAAAGAGAAGGGGTGGTCACCCTGGGCTGATGCAGGGAGTGAATTGAGCTTTGGAGCCTCCTATCCGATTGAGTCGGTTTCAATAATGATTTCGGGTGACTGATTATTTGATTTACCGGGCAAGGCTTGTTGCATTTTTGATACACCTGTGTGATAATTTCAGCACACAGTATTGCATTAAATTCTAAAACTTCCATGAATATTTTATCGGGTAGAGCTTATTCTTTGTAAAAAGTGATTCAAAAAGTCAAATTGCTGCTTTTTGATCCCAATTTGTGCAGTAAAAGAACATTATTTGCTCCTTACGGGGAGCCCTGTTTTTTTTATATTTTATTTCCATATGGCACATAAATTGCATATATATAATATAGTAAGGGGAATTTTTCTTATAATTTATTTATCTGGAGCGGGATAAAATGAGAGGGAATGTTGTTACACTGGGTAATAAAAAGCTTATGTTTAACCAGTTTTGTGAAAAAATTGAAAACTATGAACTTGAACTTTCAAGAGGGGATATTCTCAGCATATTAAAAGAGAGT
>Ga0334886_1001327_pt1 | contig 29530 bp, 22 predicted proteins | sample GraSluR1_MG_9_FD_207232 | JGI IMG/M metagenome (GOLD analysis project Ga0334886, IMG submission 207232) | Sludge microbial communities from methane-producing bioreactor in Wageningen University, Netherlands - Granular Sludge_27_06-R1 | ecosystem: Engineered > Bioreactor > Anaerobic >... | reverse complement strand
TTCAGGCCCTGAGACTCGCTGTAAACGGGGAACTGGAAAACATTACAGGAGTCCTGCCGGTCGCTGTTAACGCTTTAACGCCGGGTGGCAGGTTGTCAGTTATTTCTTATCATTCGTTGGAAGATAGATTGATTAAAAGATATTTTCGTGAGCAAGCCAGGGGTTGTACCTGTCCACCGGACAGACCCTGTGTTTGCGACAGGGAAGCCAGATTAAAGGTGATAACGGGAAAAGCGGTTATGCCATCTGAGGAAGAAATCCTTAAAAACCCGCGGGCACGTTCTGCCCGACTGAGGGTGGCTGAAAGAAAAGATACAGCTTAAAAGAAAGCAGGTGTTTAATATGCAGCAGCAAGCGAGGCAGTTGTCCTTATCCGGCAGGGTTATATCTCCGCCATCGTACCCGTCGCAAGGTGTGGCGGTTAGGCCGGAACCGGGACGCAGGGCAAAAAAAGTAAAGCTTTTCTTGATCATAACCTTATGTTTTTTGCTCAGCCTTGTCGTCGTGGCCCAGTATTCTTCGCTGGTGATAGCCAATTATCGGTTGAGTTCACTCAGGACTGAGCTGGGGGCCATACAGGATACCTCGAGGCAACTTGAACTTGAAGTAGCTCGTTTGAGTGCTGTCGGTCGCATCGATCAGATAGCCAGGGATGAACTGGGAATGGTAGACCCCGAACTAGATCAGCTGAGAATTATAACTGCTGGTCGTGACCTGGGGAATCGTCTGGGAGAGTGAACTATATGTCTGAGTTCGCGGTAAGCCGAAAAACGGTCAGGGTAAGATTGATTATTGGATTTATTATAGCTATTATTGTTACCTTTTCCCTGATTGGCAGGCTCGCCTGGATTCAGATTGTCAGGGCCGATGAACTATATGAACAAGCCTGGGAGCAGTGGAATCATGTGATTCCGGTTAGCACCGGCAGAGGATCGATTTACGATCACCAGGGCAGATTGCTGGCTGGGAACAGGCAGGTGTATACAGTAGCGGCAATTCCTCCCCAGGTTGAAGAACCACAGGCAGTAGCTGAATCGCTTGCCACAGTGCTGAACATGGAAAAGCAAAATATATTTGACATAATAACACTGGAGCGCAGCGCTGTTTATATTAAAAGAAAGGTTGAGCCTGAAGTTTCTGAGGCAATCCGTGAGATGAATATTCCGGGAATCATATTTTTTAACGAAGAAAAAAGAGATTATCCTGGAGGGGACCTGGCTTCTCAGTTGCTTGGTTTCGTCGGTATGGATCAGGGCTGGTCCGGTATAGAGGTATACTACGATGATTATCTGAGCGGCAGCGAAGGAAAACTACTCTTTCCCGCAGATGCCTGGGGGCGTCAGGTTCCCCATGATTTTAACCGGACGGTACAACCTGAAACTGGTCATGATATTTATCTAACTATAGATGAAACTATTCAGCATATCGTCGAAAAGGAGCTCGACCGGATCATGGAAGAAGCAGTGCCGAAGCAAACCCTGGCTGTAGCAGTTGATCCAAAAACAGGAGCTGTTTTGGCGGCTGCTGCCAGACCCTCTTATGAATTGTTAAATTATGAAAACTATGATTCTGAACTGTGGGATCTTTCTCCGTTTACATCGTCATTTGAACCAGGCTCCACGTTTAAAATTATCACCCTGGCGGCTGTACTGGAAGAAGGGCTGTTCAACCCGGAGGAACATTATTATTGTCCCGGATATGCCACAGTAAGCGGTCGCAGGATTAACTGCTGGACGGTTGACCGGGGTGGCCATGGAGATATCACTTTCCATGATTCCGTTGGAGCTTCCTGTAATCCGGCCTTTATCGAGCTGGGCAACCGTATCGGTGCGGAAAAACTGTTTGAATATATTCATGCCTTCGGTTTTGGTTCTATTACCGGCATTGATTATCCGGGAGAAAGTTCCGGAATGGTATTTTCTCCTGAATACAGAGGACCGCTGGAGTTGGCGACTACTTCCTTCGGCCAGGGCATATCGGTAACACCCCTTCAGCAGGTTATGGCCATTGCCGCAATAGCGAACGGTGGATACCTTTACAGGCCTTACCTGGTCGGCCATATAGAGGATTCAGATGGAGATTATGTTTTTGAACATAAACCGCAGATGGTCAGGCAGGTTATTTCAAATGATACGGCTGAACAGGTTATTGATCTTATGGAAAGTGTGATCCTTGAAGGAACCGGCTCGACAGCGCAGCTTGAAGGTTACCGTGCTGCAGGGAAAACCGGTACGGCAGAAAAACTGGATGAAAACGGGGTCTACAGCAGTTCCGACTTTATCTATTCATTTATCGGGTTTGCCCCAATTGAAGATCCGCGTATTGTGCTTTATGTTGCTGTAGACAGCGTCACCAAGGGCCCGCGCTTCGGTTCTTATACCAGCGCACCGCTCTTTAAAACGATAATGGAAGAATCATTAAATTACCTTCTGGTTGCTCCTTCAGAGCTGCCTGCAGATGATGAAGAGCAATAAAGGAGATACATGATGAAATTAACGGGCAGGGAAATAATCAGGTACAGCAACGGCCGGCTGCTGCAGGGAAGTCCTGAACAGGAAATTACCGGTATAGCGATCGATTCGCGCCGGGTTAAGCCGGGAGACCTGTTTATCCCTTTCAGGGGAGAAAATACTGATGGCCATCTATACGTTGCCATGGCTGCCGAAAAAGGGGCTGCCGCTGCTTTTTACGAGCTGGGAGCAGCCAGGGATGAAACTATCCCAGCCGATTTCCTGCTGATCGGGGTCAATGATTCTCTGCTCGCCCTGCAAAAAATGGCCTCTGCTTACCGTGATGAATTTGATTTGCCGGTTATCGGCATTACAGGAAGCAGCGGCAAAACAACTACTAAAGATTTTACAGCCGGAGTATTGTCGGCTAATTACGAGACCTTGAAAACATCAGGAAATCTGAATAATGAAATCGGATTGCCTTTAACCATAATGGAATTGGAGAAAAAACACCGGGCAGTTGTCCTGGAAATGGGCATGAGCGCCCCAGGCGAAATTGCCACCTTGTGCAGGATTGCCAAACCGACAATTGGGGTAATAACCAATATCGGCGAGGCTCACATAGAAATGCTGGGCTCAATAGATGCCATAGCAAATGCGAAAGGAGAATTACTTGATAACCTCGGCTCAGGCGGGGTAGCTGTTTTAAACAGCAATGATCCCCGCCTCCTAAAGCTTGGGAGACGTTACCCGGGAAAGGCATTCTACTACGGCTTCAACCAGGGCGATATAAAAGGCTTCAGCTTGTCTCAACGGGGAGAAAACTGCTTTTTCCGGGTGCGTTTTCCAGATAATAGAGAGGGGTTGTTTGAAACACCCCTCCCTGGACGGGAGTCGGCCAGCAATGCCCTGGCGGCTCTTACCGTCGGTTATATCCTGGGGCTTGACTTAAACCAGATGCAGGAAGGTCTTAAGAAAAGCGAAACTTCTGAAGGAAGGCTCCAGGTTTTCTATAACAGTAAGGGTATAGGTATTATTGACGATACCTACAATGCCAATCCGGATTCGGTAAGGGCAGCCTTTAAAGTCCTTACCGGGTTGGGCGGTGATAAAACAGTCGCTGTGCTCGGTGACATGCTCGAGCTCGGATTCGCCGCTCGCGAAGCACACACATCAATCGGCCGCTTCGCGGCCGATTGCTCTTTAAAATACCTGGTAACTGTGGGCGAACTGGCGGCGCTGGCTGCTGATGAAGCTGCAAGATTCGGCGTACAGATAAGCAAATGCAGCGATCACGAAGAAGCTTTAACAGTTTTAGCAACTTTACCACTGCAAAAGAACTGGTTTGTTTTGGTTAAAGGGTCGCGCGGTATGAAAATGGAGAACATAGTGCGGGAGTTTATAAAGGATTAGGAAGGTGGATGGCCCGGGATGCTGAACGTAATATTATCTTTAATTATAGCACTGATCTTGGCGCTGCTTACCTACCCTGCCTATATAAAACGGATGGTTAAACTGCAGTATGGTCAGCAGATACGGGAAGATGGCCCAAAAGTGCATGCCGGTAAAGCCGGGACGCCGACCATGGGTGGTGTTATATTTCTACTTGCTGCAGCCGTTACAATTATCATTTTTACGGGTTCATCACCCGCTGCCTGGCTTATACTACTGGTTATGCTGGTTTGCGGAGCAATCGGCTTTATAGATGACTACCGAAAAATCGTCAGCAAGCAGTCACTCGGTCTTCGGGCAAGATCCAAGCTGGTTGGGCAGCTGCTGATTGCCGCTGTTTTTGCTCTTTTGCTTTACCTGCTTGGTTACTATGACCCTTTAATTGTTCTACCTTTTCTCGATTTAACAATAAACCTGGGCTTCTTCTATCCTGTTTTTCTATTTCTGGTAGTGGTTGCCGCCACTAACGCTGTAAATCTGACAGATGGCGTAGACGGGCTTGCGGCAGGAATAACGATAATAGTGTTGGTAGCTTTTCTGTATATTGGCTTCACTAATGAACAATCGGTGGTGATGCTCGTCTGTGCAGCATTGATCGGGGCAACAGCCGGTTTCCTTGTTTTTAACCGTCACCCGGCCCGACTTTTTATGGGTGATGTCGGCTCCCTGGGGCTTGGTGGAGCCCTGTCAGCCCTGGCAGTTATCACCAAAAGCGAACTTTTTCTGATCATTATCGGGGGGATTTATGTTGTAGAGACTCTTTCAGTAATTGCCCAGGTCGCCAGCTTTCAACTGACCGGTAAAAGGGTGTTCCTGATGGCCCCGCTGCATCACCATTTTGAGCTGAAAGGTTGGACTGAATGGAAAGTAGTCCTTGTGTTCTGGGGAACTGCAGCAATATTTGCTTTAATGGGGGTACTGATTTACCTGTAAGATTATAAGCATAAATACTTTAAATGAGTAACTTGTTGTAACCGGAGGTTCGTGATGATTGATTTAATTAAAGGCAAAAAAGTTATGGTGGTCGGAATGGCCCGCAGTGGTGTGGCGGCAGCAGAACTGATGTCCGCCGGAGGTGCATCTGAAATTACCATAACCGATAAAAAAGAATCATCCGAACTGAAAACAGAGCTGTCAAGACTGGAGAGTCTATCAAATGTAAAAGCGGTAACCGGGAATAACTCTCCCGATCTAGTAAATCCGGAATTATCATTAATTGTTAAAAGCCCGGGTGTTCCTCCGGGAAATGCAATAATAGAAAAGGCTGATCAGCTGGGTATACCGGTTATATCTGAAATTGAACTTGCTTATTTATTTATCAAAGCGCCCATTATCGGGGTAACAGGAACCAATGGTAAAACAACTACAACTGCCTTGATTACCGCCATGTTGAAGGAAGCCGGGTTAGCGCCAGTTGTGGCGGCAGGCAACATTGGAAACCCACTTTGTGAACTGGGTGGAAAGTTTAGCGCACAGGGTTACATTGTTGCCGAATTAAGCAGTTTTCAGCTTGACAACATAAATCAATTCAGACCTTTTATCGCTCTATTTCTTAATTTTGCCGAGGATCATCTAGATTATCACGGCAGCGTGGAAAATTACTTCAGGGCCAAGAGCCGCATTACAGAAAACCAGGTTGGCAGTGATTATATTGTGCTAAATGCAGGTGACGCAGCTATAGCTTCCCTGTGTGAAAGAACAAATGCGATCCCGGTCTGGTTTGACAGTTCACCAGTGGAGCGGGGAGCAGGGCTGGAAGATGATTGGATTGTTATATATAACCACGGATCATCCCCGGCGAAGGTTTGTCCTATTTCAGCGTTAACCCTTCCCGGAGCCCATAACCTGGAGAATGCCCTGGCTGCAACAGCAACAGCCTGGGCAGCCGGAGCTGACTCTGCCTCGATAGGAAGAGTTCTGCAAAGCTTCAAGGCAATTGAACACCGTCTTGAACATGTTGCAAAATTTAATGGAGTTGATTACATAAATGATTCGAAAGGAACTAACCCCGGAGCAACGATCAGGGCCCTGCAGTCTTTCCCGGGACGTTCCATCATTCTCATCGCAGGCGGAAAAGATAAAAAATCTGATTTTAGTGAGCTGGCCGCGGCAATCAGGGCAAATGTCAGGGAGTTGATCCTGCTGGGCGAAACGAAAGAACAGCTTGCTGCTGCAGTAGAAAAAGAAGGTTTCAGGAATTACAGGTTTGCCGACAGCCTGGCCCAGGCAGTAGCAGAAGCCGGTAAATTGGGCGAAAAAGGCGATCTTGTTCTTCTTTCACCGGCCTGTGCCAGCTGGGATATGTTCAGAGATTACGAAGAACGAGGGAATACTTTTAAAGAACTTTTACTTACAGGCATACACTCAACAGGCGCAGGAGGAGAAGATTAAATGGCCGCAAAGGGCAATCGCCGGGAGTTTGATCGGGTGCTGCTGCTGACCACGCTGCTGCTTCTTGCCATTGGGCTGGTTATGATTTTTAGCGCCAGTTTTGTGCTGGCCGAAGAAAGAAGTGGTGATTCCTATTATTACCTGAAAAGGCAGGCCATGTGGATTGTCCTTGGTTTGTTTGGACTTTATCTGTTTTCCAGGATTCACTATCTTAAACTTAAAAAAATGTCGCTCTTGATCCTGGTTGTTAACTTTGCGCTGCTGGGATTAATATTTACCGGGTTGGGAACGGATTTGGGAACTGAAGCGAAAAGGTGGTTGGCATTTGGCCCGGTAGTTCTCCAGCCTTCTGAATTCAGCAAACTGGCTTTTATTATATTTACAGCAGCATATATGAGCAGCCGCAGGATTAATTTGAAGAATATCTGGACTGCAACTATCCTGCCCCTGGGCATTGCTGCAGCGGCGCTGTTGATGATTTCCATGCAGCCAGATTTTGGTACCTCGCTAATAGTTTTAATGGGCGCTGTAATCATTGTTTTTATCGCCGGGGTACCGGTATTAAGGGCGGCCAGTCTTTCCGTAATAGGCATACCGCCCCTGATTTACCTGATGGCCCGGGAAGAGTACCGTTTGAAAAGAATATTCATTTTTCTCGATCCCTGGGCTGACCCGAGTGATACCGGATACCAGGTTATTCAGTCGCTTTACGCCTTGGGCAGCGGCCACATCTTTGGCAGCGGGCTTGGTCGGGGAAGGCAGAAGTTATTTTATCTTCCTGAACCGCAGAACGATTTTATTTTCGCAGTAATTGGAGAAGAACTGGGGTTTATCGGGGCTGCGGCAATCTTGTTGCTCTACCTGATTTTTACCTGGCGGGGATTTCAAATTGCCCTGAAAGCGCCTGATCTTTTCGGCAGTTTGCTGGCAGCTGGCATAACATTCACAATAGCGCTTCAGGCGCTGGTCAATGTCGCCGTAGTTACCGGTTCGGTTCCGGTTACAGGAATTAACCTGCCGCTGATCAGCGCCGGGGGAAGTTCAGTATTCTTCACTCTTATATCTGTAGGCATATTATTAAATATATCCAGACACGGTCAAGATAGAAAAACTGCTTAAAGGAGCAAGCTTAATGAGAATTTTAATCGGAGGAGGAGGAACAGGAGGTCATATTTATCCGGCCCTGGCCTTGGCACGCCATGTTCAGAAGCACGACAGTGAATCTGAAATACTTTTTGTCGGCAGTGCAAGGGGCCTGGAAAACAAAATTGTTCCTTCTGCCGGTTACAAACTACTTACCATACCTGCCAGCGGGCTTCAGCGTAACTTGCGTGGCCTGGGACAAACAATCAGGGATCTTTTCTGTGGAATCAGGCAAACAAAAAGAATCATCAATGATTTTAAGCCAAACGTGATCCTGGGAACGGGAGGTTATGTAGCCGCACCGTTGATTTTCTCAGGAGTTTGCAAGAGATACCCGGTGGTGCTACACGAGCAGAATGCCTTGCCTGGTTTGACTAACCGTATTATGGCCCCTTTTGTCAGGAGAGTGTGTATATCATTTGCTGAGACTGAATCTAAAATGAGATGCCGGCGAAAAATAGTATTTACCGGTAACCCCCGGGCCGGTGAAGTGATAAATGTAAGCCGTGAAGCAGGAACTGCTAAATTTGGAATAGAGTCCGACAGCAGGGTGCTGCTGGTTTATGGCGGAAGCAGGGGAGCTCAAAAGCTGAATGAAGTTGTAACAGAATACCTGAAACAGAAACTCTTTCCCGAAAAGCTGACAATAATCTATGTCACCGGTGATATTTATTATGAGGATGTGAAAGCAGCTATCGGTGAAATTCCCGGGCAGCTGAAACTATTTTCATACCTGGAAGACATGCCGACAGCACTGGCAGCTGCTGATCTGGTTTTAACCCGGAGCGGGGCTACCACCCTGGCTGAAATAACCTCGCTGGGGATTCCGGCCATCCTCGTTCCATCACCGAATGTGGTTAATAACCACCAGTACTACAACGCCAGGCTTCTATCGGACAGGTCTGCAGCTGTCTTAATCGAAGAAAAAGATTTCGATCATGTTCGGTTGGCCGAAGTAATTAATGAAATGATTGGTGATCCGGAGAAGCTAAAACAGATGGCAGTAAACAGCAGGAAAATGGGTATGCCAGATGCAGCAGATAGGATGTATTCTGTTCTTCGGGAGGTGGCATCATGAGTTTTGAGCAGGAGTTACAGCAAAAAATTAAATCAACAGTAAAAATTGCTGAACCGATGTCACTGCATACTACCTGGCAGGTTGGCGGCCCGGCAGACTATTATGTCAGCCCGGCAGATACTGAAGAACTGGTTCAAATTATTTCAACCTGCCGTAAGCACGGTATCCCATATTATATTACTGGCAATGGCAGTAACCTGCTTGTTCTCGATGGCGGAATCAGGGGCCTGGTTATAAATATAGGACAGCCATTTTGCTATGTTAAACGATCCGGGACTGCTCTGATTTCCGGGGCAGGAACCCCGATGACGCTGCTTTCCAAATCAGCGCTGGACCATGGTTTGACCGGTCTGGAGTTTGCAGTTGGCATTCCGGGTTCACTTGGTGGGGCGGTAATCATGAATGCCGGAGCATTTGGGGGTTATATCGGTGACAGGGTTACAACGGTCAGGCTGGTAACCGATGAAGGGGAGAACAATATCCTTAATAAAAGCGAGCTGATATTTGGATACCGTACCAGTAACCTGGCCGAAAAGGGTGTATTAATAGAAGTTAGCCTGGAACTGGAAAAAGGAAATCCAGTGATAATAAAAGAGAAAATGGAAGAATTCATAAGTGAACGTTTACGCCGGCATCCCCGTCTGCCAAGTTGTGGAAGTGTATTTCGCAATCAGCCTGATAACCCTGCCGGCCGTTTGATCGAAGAGGCGGGCGGTAAAGGAATATGCATTGGTGGGGCTGAGGTGTCCAGTCAGCATGCTAACTTTATTGTAAACAGGGGTGCGGCTACTGCTGCTGATATCCTGGCAATAATAAAGGCCGTCCAGGCTTTGGTTAAAGAAAAACATGGTTATGAACTGCATCCTGAAGTGAAAATTATTGGGGAGGAGCGCTGAGCATGGCCGGAAAGAAAGATCATATTAAGCTGGTTAAAAACAAGAAAAGGCAACCCGGCTGGAAGAGATTTTTGCACCTGCTCTTAAAACTGGCTGTTCTGGCTGTGTTAATAATTGTAATTAAGCACGGCGAAGCTTTCTTCCGGGTATCAGATATCATTGTTGATGGAGCAGTAGATATTGCTGCAGGGGCGATAATTGTTTCAGGCGGCCTGGAAGAAGGTATGAGCATGTTTTTGCTCAATGAAAAAAAGATAGCAGAGCGGATTATGCAGGACTACCCGGAAATTAAAGATGTGGATATTGAGAGAAAACTACCTGATTCAGTCGTGCTGACCGTTACTGAAAGAACTCTTGCTGCTTACCTTATTTCGGCAGATGGATACTGGATGATAGACAGGGACGCCGTATGTTTTGCTTTCACAGGAGAAACAGCGGCCGGTTTTCCAGTGATAACCGGTATAAGTGACACGCTGCTTATGCCCGGTGAGCCTTTGGCCTGTTCTTCCAGGAGAGAAACCCTGAGCAATTTTTTTACAAACTGGGCGGGATCTGAATTACTTGATATCGAAACCATGGATTTTTCAGACCGCTTCAACCTTGTCATTTTTACGAAAGAAGGATGGGAGATATGGTTGGGTGATGGTAAAAATATGGGGACGAAGCTGCTGCTGGTTAGCGAAAGCATTCCATTAATCGACGGTGACGCTTCTGTCCGGCTTGATGTTCGATCCGGAAAAAGATTGGTAGCCTCCGGTAGCACGATGATTTCCGAAAAGGAGGTGGAACATTAGAAAAAAAAAGGAAATTGTTGATATGTGTTGAATAATTTAGTAACAACGCACCAGGTTGGGAAGGGTAAGGGGGTAAATAAGTGAACAAGAAAAACTATATAGTTGGTATAGATGTTGGTACAGCTGAGGTTAGGGTTGGGATTGGCGAACCCCGCCCCGACGGTACTGTTAACATTATCGGTTTAGGTTTAAGCCCTTCCGATGGTGTAAGAAAAGGTGTCATCGTCGATCTGGAAAAAACAGTTGAATCGATACTCTTAGCTGTTGAAGAAGCCGAACGCATGGCCGGCACGAAAATTGAGTCGGCATATGTTGGGCTGAAAGGTCTGAATATCGACCTGGTAACCAATCGCGGTGTTGTTGCAGTTACCTCAGAAGACCGGGAAATCCGGGAAGAAGACCTTGAAAGGGTCATGCAGGCAGCAAAAGTTGTTGCTCTGCCCATGGATCGCGAAATTGTAGACATCATCCCCCGTGAATACATTGTCGACGGTTTTGACGGGATTAGAGATCCCCTGGGAATGCTGGGAGTTCGCCTGGAAGTTGATGCTTTGGTAGTGACGAGCCTGATTACTTCCCTGCACAACCTATTACGCTGCATTAATCGTGCCGGTATTAACATCAGTGGTCTGGTATTACAGGCGTTAGCCAATGCCGAGGTGTCTTTAACGCCTGATGAGCGCGATCTTGGAGTGTTCCTGATTGACATTGGAAGTGGAACTACTGAAATTGCGCTTTTCCAGCATGGAAAACTGCAAAAGCTTGCTGTAATTCCTGTCGGAGGAGATCATATAACCACCGACCTGGCGGCCGGTCTGAGGATTAACCATCAGAATGCGGAAGACCTGAAACGGGAACATGCGGCAGCCGTGCAATCTTATGCTGAAAGTGAACCAAAAATTGAAGTTAAGTCTGTAGGCAGCAATGAGCTCAGGCTGGTGTCGGAAAGAGAGCTCACCGCATTTATTGAGCCGAGGATACAGGAGATTTTTCAGATTGCCAAGGAAGAGTTAATCAAAATGGGTTGGTCACACCTCCCCCCGGCGGGAGTGGTATTGCGCGGAGGCGTTGCTTCTATGAAGGGCATAACCGAGGTGGCCGGCGAGTTTTTTGAGAGTGATCAGGTTCGCCTGGCTGATTTTGAAGTATCAGGAATACAGAGTCCCACCTATTCGACAGTGATCGGGTTGCTCTATTATGTTCAGCGCTACCAGCCCCGGATGTATGTTAACGAACGCAGTAGACCCGTTAAAAAACGCGGTCCGGGACTATGGCAGCGGATTAAAGACTGGATGTCTGACATCGTAGACTAAGAGAGTTGACCATTAACAGGAGGTGTCTATAAATGATTGAGTTTGACATTGAAATGGAACAATTTGCTTCTATAAAAGTAGTTGGAATCGGCGGAGGAGGAAGCAATGCTGTAAACAGGATGATCGCTTCAGGTTTACAGGGTGTTGAATTCTGCGCTGTTAATACAGATGCCCAGGCGTTATACCTGGCCAACGCCCCTACCAAGCTTCAGATAGGTGAACAACTGACAAAAGGTCTCGGGGCTGGAGCAAACCCGGGTATAGGTAAAAAAGCTGCTGAAGAAAGCCGTGAAGAAGTTGAAGCAATGCTTAAGGGTTCGGATATGGTTTTCGTTACTGCTGGTATGGGCGGTGGAACAGGAACCGGCGCTGCGCCGGTTATTGCTGAAATTGCCCACAAACTTGGAGCCCTCACTGTCGGGGTGGTAACTAAGCCATTTGGCTTTGAAGGCAGGAAGCGTAAGCAGCAATCCGAAGAAGGCATAAGTTGCCTTAAAGAAAAGGTGGACACACTGATCACGATTCCAAATGATCGCCTGTTGCAGATTGTTGAAAAGAAAACCCCTATTCTGGAAGCATTCAGGGTAGCTGATGATGTACTCAGGCAGGGTGTTCAGGGTATATCCGATCTGATTGCTGTGCCTGGCTTAATTAACCTCGATTTTGCCGATGTGCGCACTATTATGTCTGAAACTGGTCCCGCCCTGATGGGTGTGGGTCAGGGTAGCGGTGAAAACAGGACTGTTGAGGCAGCCAAGGCAGCTACTAACAGTCCCCTGCTCGAGACTTCAATTCAGGGAGCAAGAGGTATATTGATTAATGTAACCGGTGGCAGTGATCTCGGTCTTTATGAAGTTAATGAAGCAGCTGAGATAGTTTCTGAATACGCTGACCCCGATGCTAACATTATTTTTGGTGCGGTTATCGATGAAAACTGCCAGGATCAGGTTAGGGTTACCGTTATCGCAACCGGATTCAGGGCGGTTCAGCAGGAAAAGAAGCCTCATCTCGCCGCTGTCGGAAGCAGCGCCTATGCCAGGGGCGAGAATATCGACTCTCCAGCCTGGTCGCGCTGGGAAAAGCAGGATAAAATCGTCAACGAATAATGAGAAAAACCATTTAATTCTGGTTTGATTTAATCTAATAAGCCCGGTTGAGCAATCAGCTCAACCGGGCTTGCTGGTTAATCTGCGCGCTTTCACTTTACGACGGCGTGCCTTTCCTCGCAATGGGTGGGTGATACTTCTTATGCTTTAATTACTGTCACCTTTGCTCACGATCGTTGCGCGCCTGATTGCAGCGCTTCAACTGCAGGCCTGCGCCTGGGCAACCTCGCAATGGTGGGAAGAGCGTTCTCTAAGTTTTAATTACTGTTACCTTTGCTCACGATCGTTGCGTGCAAAAGGGCAACGCTTCAGCTGCGGGTCTCCGCTCAGGCTCCCCTTACGATAGGGGGTTTGTTCTTCCTTTGGGACCCGCTTACTGAGAGCTTAACTCATGATCGTTGCGCGCCTGATTGCAGCGCTTCAACTGCAGGCCTGCGCCTGGGCAACCTCGCAATGAGCTCCTCCTAAGCTCTTGCTCGGCTTCAGACCTCCATGTCTGAAGTCCCGCTCCGGCCATTGTTTCAGCGGCAATACAGGCAGCTCACTTTAATGTCGTTCAGTCTCTCAGTAAGGGGTTCCTTTCTGCGGCTGGCCGGCCTGCTCCAACCCTTGTTTCAGCTGCCCTTTTAGCTACTCTCTCTATGTTCGCGCCAGGTGAGCAGTAATTTACGCAAACATGTGGCTCAACAGAATGGATAACAAGCTGCCTTGATACTGGTTTCAGTAATCGAGTAATAAATCAGTCTGCAGTTGCTGCATGTAACCTTAAGCGAACATAAAGCGAGCGCAGGCTACTGCAGCAACCCCCCCCTATGACCAGGCTCACATAAACATGAAAAAGCTATGTGCCTGCCTATATATGAAGAACAAACATAAAGGTTAAGAAATAATTAAAATATATTGAATTCACTATTTACAACTTACAGAGAAAGATCTATAATAAAAAAGCGACACACGTGTCGCTTTATAAGAAATAAGGATTACTTCAATCCAGTAAACTGCATATAGGTATCAACTTAATTAACGGTAGTGAGGAGGTTATTTATGCCCGCAAAAGGAGAAGAGACAAAGAAAAAAATCCTGGAAAAAGCTGTAGAGCTGTTTGTGCAAAAAGGATACTCGGCAGTGACTATGAAGGATTTATGCGAGGCAACTGGTTTAAGCCGCGGTGGTTTGTACCGTCATTTTAAATCTACCGGTGAAATGATGGCGATGCTGATCAATGAAGAACAGGAAATAGCTGACAATGAATTTAAAAAAGCAATTGCTGAAGGAAAATCAGCTCTCCATATGCTGGATGCCTTTATCATCAGGCACCAGCATTTTCTATTATCATCGACAAGCGCTTTGGAAGCGGCTATTAACCAGTTTGCTCTCTTAGATGAAAACGGAAGAAAAATTAACGAAGAAAGGGTGTGGTCAACGGTTAACAGGACAGCCGAGGTCATCCGGATTGGTCAGCAGGAAGGTCTCTTTATCGATGGAGATCCTGAAATTATAGCCTGGCACATTGTCTTTTTTATCGGAGGTATCCGCACACAGACAGTATTGGAAAACCCGGGGGCCGATTTTATTAAACAACAGATTGAATACCTCAGAACATTTTTGCTTAAAAATAAATAGCAGGAGATTCCTCTTCTGCATAATCATGAGCTACTTGAACAATATTGCGTTGTGGGGAAAGGATGGAGTTCGTGAAACGGATTATTAATGCTGAACCCTATAAAATCAAGATGGTTGAACCTTTAAGACAGATTACCAGGGAAGAACGGCAGAAGCTGATTGCCGGGGCAGGTTACAACGTTTTCAATCTTAGTTCTGAAGATGTTTACATTGATTTAATAACCGACAGCGGCACCTCGGCCATGAGCCAGTACCAGTGGGCTGCCATGCTTACAGGTGACGAAGCCTACGCCGGTTCAAGAAGTTTTTATCATATGCGCGATACTGTTAAAGATATTACCGGTTATGATTATGTATTGCCAACCCATCAGGGGCGGGGTGCAGATCATATATTTGCTGAAATGTTTATCAGGCCCGGTAGCATAATCCCAGGTAATATGCATTTTGACACTATCCGGGGCCATATGGCGATTAAGGGAGGACAACCCCTTGACCTGGTTATTGATGAAGGGCTGCAGCCGGTATCAGGCCATCCTTTTAAGGGTAATATTGACCCTGTGAAATTGGAAAATGCCCTGAAAGAGCATGGACCGGAAAAGATCCCCTTTATTCTCTTTACCGTAACCTGTAACAATAACGGCGGTCAGCCGGCTTCTATGGAAAATATCAGAACCATTTCAAAAATAGCTTCGAAATACAAAGTTCCATTCTTTTTCGATGTGGCTCGTTTTGCTGAAAACTGTTTCTTTATCCGGGAACGTGAAGCAGGTTACCGGGACAAAGAGATTTTGGAAATTGCCCGGGAAATGTTTTCCTATGGTGACGGATGCATAATGAGTTCCAAAAAAGACGGATTGGTCAATATTGGCGGTTTCATGGCGATGAAAGATGAGGAGCTTTACCGGAAGGCTTCACAATTGTTAATAATTTATGAAGGATTTCCCACATATGGTGGTATGTCCGGCAGGGATATGGAAGCCCTGGCGGTGGGACTTAAAGAAGTGCTTGAGTTGCCCTACCTGCAGCATAGAATTGGTCAGGTTGCCCAACTCGCAAGCTACCTGATCGAAGAAGGCGTGCCGATCGTGGAACCGGCGGGGGGGCATGCCATTTACCTCGATATGCAGCGGTTTTTGCCCCATATTCCCCGGGATCAATTTCCCGGAGTATCACTTTGTGTAGCTCTCTATGCCGAGGCCGGGATCAGGGTTGTCGAGCTCGGAACCTGTGCCTTTGGTGAAAAAGATCCAAAAACCGGGGAAGTGCTTTATCCCGAACTGGAACTGGTCAGGATGACTATTCCCAGGCGGGTGTACACTAACAGTCATATCGAAGTAGTAGCTCAAAGCGTAATAGATCTCTACAAGAACAGGAAATCTCTCAGGGGGTACAAGCTAATCTATGAAGCCCCGGTTCTGCGTCATTTCACCTGTCGTTTTGAACCGCTGTAGTTTTAATCGATAATTCACCTAATATTTAAAAAAAGGAGAATGTGACATGAAATATGATTTCAGTAAGTATGTTGATGTTCCCGGACCATATTTGTCCGATCCCGTAGGTTTTTTTGTTCCGAAAAAAGCCTGGGTTGAACAGAGGAAATGGGATATTCCCGATGTTTTTGTAGTTAAAGTTGCACCGGTCGGCGCTTTTATTACCGTTGAAGACAACCCCAATCAAAAACTGAAAAATGAAGAAATACGCGATGAAGTTTTGGAGTGTATCGAGGCCGGGGCCTGTGCTTTTCATGTGCATGTCAGGGACGAAAAAGGAGATCACTGTCTCGATGTCAGGCATTACCACGATGTGATTGATCCTATCAAGGAAAAATATGACGATAAAGTGCTTGTCTGCGGCTGTCCTGAGGGCGGTAAAACTATTGAAGAATCAACGTTTCCCCTGGTCGAGTTCAGGGGAATCATGGAAACAGCGCCTATTACAGTAACCACAGTTAACCTGACCGGAGAAGTGCTGGCCTGCACCAATGCCCAAATGGTCCAGGCTCACGTCGAAATAATGCAGGATGTCGGCTGTGTTCCCGAAATTGTTCTGCATAATGTTGGCGATATCTCACTGGCCAAAAGATGGCTGATCGATACAGGGCTCCTTAAAAAACCCTATTCCTTTAGAATCGCGATGGGTAATCCAGGTTGGGGTTACATCGAAGATCAATTTTCAATGATTGAGCTTTTACCCTTTGTATTTAAAGAGCTAAAAAAAATAGATCCTGATTGTGCCATCATGGTTGATATGGCCGGAAGGGCCAGCCTGCATATAGTAACCCTGGCCATGCTTCTTGGCGCTTACGGGGCCAGGGTTGGCATGGAAGATTCTCTCTACACTTATCCTCATAAGGATGAAAAAATATCTTCGAACAGGCTTATTGTTGAAAAAACTGTTGCTATTGCCGAAGCGTTGGGTCGCAAAAGAGGAACTGCCGACGATTACAGGCGTTTTATCGGGATTAAGTAGCTTTAGAGTAAGCTATTATCTAACTGACGGTCTTTATTACCGGGCTTTATAAGCCGGTTAAAATGAACGGCATAAACTAAAAATAGAAAGGAAGTGTTTAAAGCCGATAAAGAAGTTGCATTAAAGTTTTGTTTCTATGTGAAGAGTATAGGGAGGTGTTATTTTGGCTGAGAAGTATGATCTGGTCGTTGTCGGGGCCGGTAATGGAGGATTGATGGCTGCCTGCCGTGCCTCGCTAATGGGGTTGAAAACCCTTGTGATTGAAAAGCATAACCTTCCCGGTGGATGCGCTACCAGTTTCAGGCGTGGCCGGTTCGAGTTTGAGGCGTCGCTACACGAGGTAACCGATTTTGGCCAGGGAGCAGCTCGCGGGCAGTTAGGTTATCTGTTTGATGAACTGGGGATTGAGGTGGAATGGCTCTCAATACCTGATGCATACCGTATTGTAGTAGCTGGTGAAAAGGGTGTCGAACTTGATGCCACGGTACCGCACGGCAGGGATAAATTTTTTGCTGCCATGGAAGAAAAATGTCCAGGTTGCACTCCTGCCCTTAACCGCTTTTTTGAGGCATGTAGCGAGATTGACCAGGGATTGATGTATCTTGGAATGAGCCAGGGCAAGCCTGACCCCGAAGTGTTGCGTACCCGGTATGAAAATTTCACCCGCCTGGCCGGGGCAACAGTTATGGAAGCCTGGAGAGAGCTTGAAATACCCCGGTGCTGTATTGATATTATGAGCGCTTACTGGCCTTACCAGGGAGGTGATCTCGAAACCCTCGATGCAGTCCGTTACTTTAAAATGCTGCAGGGTTACTATACCGATGGCGCTTACATCCCAAAACTGCGCTCTCACCAGATTTCCACCGCTGTTGAAAAACGTGCCAGGCAGCTCGGCTGTGATTTCTGGTATAACCGCGAAGTGGTCAGGATCATTACCGATAAAGGTAGGATCTCCGGTGTGGTTACCAAAGACGGAGAAACGGTTCAAACCAATCACGTTATCTCCAATGTTTTCCCCAATGTGCTTTACAGCAGAATGCTGGATAATCCGTCCCTCGTTCCGGAGTATGAATTAAAGAAGGCCAACGCGCGCGCCTTCGGAGGCAGGGGATATACTGCCCTGTTAGGGTTGGATAAATCACCTGAAGAGCTGGGCATTAAAGATTATGCCGTTTTCATCAGTACTTCAGCGGATAGCGGAGAGATGTACCGTAACTGTTTTTCCCGCGAGACTAACGATAACTTTGCGGCTACCTGTCTTAATATAGTTAACCCGGCAGCCAGCCCGGAAGGCACAACTCATTTTTGCATTACCTGTTTATTTACTGCAGAAGGCTGGGCCGATGTAACTCCTGAAAACTATTACAGGATCAAGCGCGACTATACCATGAACCTGATCGACAGGTATGAAAACACCATGGGCATAAAAATTAAAGACTGCATTGAAGAAATTGCCATAGCCACACCGGTAACATTTGCCCGTTACCTGGGTTCACCACAGGGCGCAATTTATGGTTATTTTTCCGACCGCTGGGACGGCATGATGGCCAGGCTCTTTTCTGAAGGCATGGAGCAGACGATCCCCGGTTTGAGATTTGTGGGCAGTCATGGAGTGCGTCTGTCCGGGTACCTGCCGACCTATACATCAGGAGATATCGCGGCCAGGCAAACTATGGGCGATATTGCGGGAGGTCGAAAATAATGAGTAAAGATATCGGTCAGTACCTAAAAAAACTGGATATTAATGCTTTCGATGAAATGATTCCCAGGCGCAGAAGTGTCATTAATTCTGCCAGCCCGGAATTACCTCAAAGTGACTTTAATGCTAACCGCGTAGCTCGGGCACTTCATCCCGAGGTTCAATACCTGCTGGTCAGTGAAATTATTGATCATGCAGGGGATGTAAAAAGCTTCCTGCTTGAACCTGCTCCTGGCACCGATACCGCTGCCCTGGCCTATTTCCGCGCCGGGCAGTATATCAGCATAAAGTTAAGAATCGGTGACTCCGTTATTACCCGACCCTATTCTGTCAGCTCTTCTCCTGCTGAAGCGCTTAAGAACAAGTATACTCTGACAATAAAACGCCTGGAAGATGGATTCGCATCTAGCTACATTTTCGATCACTGGCAGGTTGGAACCGTGGTGGAAGCATCCGGGCCGCAGGGCGAATTTGTTTACGAGCCGCTCCGTGATGCAAATAATCTTGTTGCGCTTGCCGGTGGAAGCGGCATTACTCCCGTTTATTCATTAGCCCAGGCTATTGCCGATGGTACCGAAGAAGCTACCCTGACTATTCTTTACGGGAGCAGGAAAACAGATCAGATTATTTTTAAAGAAGAGCTGGACAACCTTGCTGCGACATGCGGCAAGATCAATGTTGTTCATGTAATCAGCGATGAAGAAGAAACAAAAGGATGTGAAAAAGGTTTCATAACTGCCGAGTTGATCAAGAAATATGCGCCTGACTCTGACTATTCTATCTTTGTCAGCGGTCCGGCTGCCATGTATGAATTTCTCGATCAGGAGTTGGCCAAACTCGGGCTGCCCCGTCGACGCATTCGCTACGAAGTATTTGGCGAGTACAAAAACCCTGAACAAGATCCCGCCTTTCCAGCCGATGCGGCAGGCAAAACATTTCAGTTGCAGGTTGATATGCACGGCAGTAAAAAAACTGTCACTGCGAAAAGCGGGGAGAGCATGTTGGTTGCCATGGAAAGAGCAGGTATTGAAGTCCCCAGTATTTGCCGCAGCGGTGAGTGTGGTTTTTGCCGCTCCCGGCTGGTCAGCGGCTCTCACTATGTTCCTGAGCGGCTTGATTACCGCCGTATGGCTGATGTTGAAAATAACTTTATCCATCCCTGCTGCACATTTGCAACCGGGGACGGGCATATTCGGGTTGCCAGCGATGAAGGAGATATTAAACGGGGTACTATGGATCAGCGGAAGAAGAAAGTGGGCCTGATTATGACCCTGATTATGTCCATCATGATGGGTATTGTGGCAACTATTATTTCCCGCAGTGGTATGCCGCCGCAGGCCCTGGCCACAGCACCACCACTTCCGGCTATGATGTTCAGCAATGTCTTAATGTCCCTGGTTGTCGGAATTATTATCTGGTTGATTATTCCTTCGGCCAGGTGGGGCAACGCGCTTGTAGCTAAAGCAAAAGCGCTGCCGGGGACATTTAAGTTTACTGCCCTGAACTGCCTGCCTATTTCGGCGGTAAATTCGGTGATTATCAGCATGGTGGTTAGTTTTATCAATGTCAGCCAGAGCCACGCCCAGATACCGGCTGCATTTGCCCCGCCGCTCGGTGCCATGTGGTTTGGCGCCTGGATTAAGATGCTGCCGGTGATGCTTATTATAGCCTACATAACAGCAATAATTGTATCGCCTCTGGTGGTTAAATGGGCAAAAATGCCTGCAGGTCCGCCTGTAAAAAAATAGCCGACGCAGCAAGAAATGTATTCTGATCTTACAGGTATTAATAAAAATGAAAGGAGGCGCCTTAATGTTAGCTCCAAACCATTATTTTCCTCCATTTTCCGAAGAGGAATTCCAAAGGCGCTATCTCATTCTTAAAGAAGAAATGAAAAAGGCAGATCTAGACTGCCTGGTTATTTACGGTTCAGTATCCCTGGGTGGCAATGATTCCGGCCAGGTCAATGCTCAGTACCTGTCCAATTTTGCCGGAGTTGGCTATACTTATGTTGTTTTCCCGCGTGAAGAGGCTCCCACCCTGCATATTAATGTGCCACTGCATGCCCAAAATGCCCGCGATATCGGTTACATCCAGGATGTCCGGGGTGGCAGCCATATTGAAATATCGGTCTGTGAAAGGTTAAATGAGCTGGACCTGAAAAAGGGTAATATCGGCATAGTCGGACCGGGAGTTACTCACTTTATGCCCTGCACCCTTCCCTACGAACATTATACACGTCTGCTTGAGCAATTCCCGGAAGCGCAGTTTGTTAATGTGAGCGAATGGTATGAAAGTATCCGCGCTATAAAAAGTGCGGAAGAAATAAAACTGATCGAAAGAGCGGCTGCTCTTAATGACCTCTGCCATGAAGAAATAGTCCATGCTACCCGGCCGGGTGTTAGCCATGCCCAGCTTCGCCGCATAGTTGAAGAAGTATCTTTCATGCACAAGGGAAACTACTGCATGATGCATCTCGGCTCCTGGCCCATGACCGATCAAAGCTGGCCTTATGCCGATTTTTGGCCAACTGAGCGCACAGTTGAAGAAGGGCATTTGCTAATGACCGAGATGCCTGTCGGTTACGGCATGTATTATACCAAGCTGATGGGTACCTATTTCTTGGGTGAGCCGACAAAGGAATACCGGCAAATGTTCGAACTGGCCGCCTCGGTTCATAAACAGGTTGTTGATCAGCTGAAGCCGGGTATGAAGGGCAGTGATGTAGACAGGTTTATGACTCCTTTCAGGGAAGCAGGTTTCATGGCTTCTCACCTGGTATCGGGCTGGTGTAATTACAACTCACTTCCTTTTGTCGGTCAGACAAATCCCGAATTTCCCAGCAAACAGCCTCAATCACATCTTGATTATGTCTTTAAGCCTGGCCTTTGCATCCAGATTATGGCTTATCCCATGGCACCGGGCTTCAGGGCGGCGCTGTGGGTTGGCAGCACCTGTCTCTTCACAGAAGACGGGTTGAAAGAACTTAACAAGTATCCGGTCAGGGAACTGAAGGTTATTTAGACGGTAAGTTAAAAGGTCATTTACCCGGGACCCTGGTTTCCAGGGTTCCGGGTCCTGTGTTAAACCGGTCCAACAGGTTATCTATATTTATAGTGAGTTTAAATTGCCAGGAGCAGTTTCTGGCAGGCGAAAGGGTTGAAGAAAATGTGTCAATGGACAATTGATGTACTGTTTTATGGCAAGGTCAGGGGCCCGGGAGATTTTATCATAGCCGATTCCGGATTAGGCGAACAGGAATTTGATGTGCCTTACCTGGGTTTTTTGCTGCGTTCCGGCGACCAGAAAGTGCTGGTGGACAACGGCATGAGAGAAGATTTTATAATTGATGGTAAAGCCTGGGGCGGCTTTCCTGCCGTGGGCGGAAAAACATTCGTCTCTGATTCCCTCAGCAAACACGGCCTTCTCCCGGGTGATATTCAGACAGTAATTTATACCCATCTTCACAATGATCACGCCGGAAATTGCGATCTGTTCCCCGGCGCGAAACATATATTTCAAAAAGATGAATGGAAGAACCTGTGCGCCCCCATACCTGCACAAAAAATACGCAGAGATTTCGATACAAGTGTTATTCCGTTGTTTGAGAAGCTCGATACTACAATGATTGATGGAGATATAGAAATTTTTCCTGGTATCAATGTATACAAGGCACCTGGTCATTCCCTGGGGAGCCAACTGGTTACAGTTAAAACCGCCAATGGTATCAAGGTTATTCTGGGTGACCTCTGTAACACTTACTCACACATTTTTCCTGAATGTCCTGAGTTTACAGATCTTGAAGGTAATGTCCATAAAATAAAAACCAACGTTGAAAAATACGGACCGGCAATTCCCTCACCGATGATTTATGATTATTTTGCCTTTTATGATTCAGTTTACAAGGCGAAAGTGCTGGCACAGTGGAAAATTGAAAATGTGCTACCCGGGCATGAAACGGCGCTGGTCAAAGATTTCCATAAGTAACTGCCTGCTTTCAGCCCATTTCAGCAGGCCTGCGCCTGGGCAACCTCGCAATGAGTGGGGGTGAGTTCTTTTTTTCCTTAATTACTGTCACCTTTGCTCACGATCGTTGCGTGCAAAAGGGCAACGCATCAACTGCGGGTCTCCGCTTAGGCTCCCCTTACGATAAGCTCATCCGGAGCTTTCGACGGCGGCCGACCTCCGTGTCGGCCGGCCTGCTCCAACCCTTGTTTCAGCTGCCCTTTTTGCTACTCTCTCTATGTTCGCGCCAGGTGAGCAGTAATTTTGCATACAGCTGGTTCAACTAAAATATATGTATGTTGCTTTTAAACTGTTTTGAGTAATCGAGTAAACAAACAGTCTGCCGTTGCTGCCGGTAACCTTAAGCGAACATAAAGCGAGCGCCGGCAGGTGCCGGTGAAGTGAAGCCGTGAGCAGGCCGGCCGACACGGAGGTCGGCCGCTGAGTGCTGAGCCACGGACGGCGAATCACGAAGAAAGTCAAAGCGAGGGGTTGAAACTGAACCGTTGCAATGACGCGCAGAGCGACCCGTGAGCTGTGGTTACTGCAGCAACCCATCCCCCCGGTTAAGCAGTAAATTTGCATACAGCTGCTTCAACTGATTGGTTTATATTTGGCTTAGAAACTGGTTTGAGTTATCTTACGCACACCCAGCTTTCCGTTGCTGCCGGTAACCTTAAGCGAACATAAAGCGAGCGCCCCCCATTTCATGATATACTGAAAATGGCATAAACCAAGAAAAGAACTCAGGGAGAAGATATCTAAATGCAGGAATTAATCTACAAGCGAATCAGCAAAGAACTAAACATCCCCGAAAGCAAAGTGAAACAAACTGCATCGCTGCTTGACGAAGGCAATACCGTTCCCTTCATTGCCCGCTATCGTAAGGAAATGACCGGCGGCTTAAGCGACGAGGAAGTAAGATTGCTGCAGGAAAAATTAACTCATTACCGCAACCTGGAAGAACGTCGTCAGGAAGTATTACGTTTAATAGAAGCCCAGGAATTGCTCACACCGGAGCTGCAGAAAGAAATTGAAAAAGCAGTAACAGTAACCGAACTGGATGACCTTTACAGGCCCTACCGGCCGAAGAGGCGCACCAGGGCCTCGGTAGCCCGGGATAAAGGTCTGGAACCACTTGCAATGGCCGTTCTTGAAGGAAAAATAAACCCTGCTGCCGAAGCGGAAGCTTATCTCGATCCCGAAAAAGAATTACCCGACAGCGGTTTAGTGCTGCAGGGTGTTTCTGATATCATCGCCGAAATTATATCCGACGATGCCGCAGTGCGTAAAAGCCTGCGCAGTTTTTTTAAACGTTACGGCGAAGCGGATATTAATACAAAAGGTGATTCTGAGGATAAAAGGTATGATGATTATGCCGGTTACAGGGAACCCCTGGCTAAAATAAAATCTCACCGCGTTTTGGCAGTAAACAGGGGAGTGCGGGAAAAAGCCCTTGATTTGAAGATTAACGTTGATGAAGAAAAAGCAAATAACTTGATAGCAGATCAATATATTAATGATCAGCAGAATGAAGACTGCCGGGCACTGATAACAAGTGCTGCCAAAGATGGCTTTAATCGTTTGATTCACCCTTCACTGGAAAGAGAAGTCTGGCAGGGTTTGCTTGAAAAAGCAGTAGAGGGAGCCCTTATAGTATTCAGGGAAAACCTCAAGAAGCGTCTTCTCGTTCCTCCCATGCATAACAGGAGGGTTATGGGCTGGGACCCCGGCTTCCGGACAGGCTGCAAGCTGGCTTGTGTATCAGAAACCGGATCGCTGCTTGAAACCGCAGCGGTATTTCCCACCGCACCCAAAAACGATACTGCCGGAGCAACAACTGCTGTCTTGAAGCTGCTGGAAAAACATAATATAGACTGTATTGCCATTGGTAACGGTACCGCTTCGCGTGAAAGCGAAGCTTTTGTCGCCGAATTAATCAGGGATAAAAAGCCCAACCTTGAATATACAATAGTAAATGAAGCCGGGGCCAGCGTTTACTCTGCTTCAAAAATTGCCCAGAAAGAATTTCCATCGCTTGATGTGGCGGAACGCAGTGCGGTATCCATAGCCCGCAGGCTGCAGGATCCCCTGGCAGAACTGGTTAAAATTGATCCGAAAGCGATCGGCGTTGGACAGTATCAGCATGATATGCCTGCCAAAGAACTTGACAAGGCGCTTGATGGCACGGTGGAAAACTGTGTAAACAGTGTTGGTGTGGAACTGAACAGTGCTTCTGCCCCCTTACTGGCCCATGTTGCCGGAATTAACTCTGCTGTTGCTACCAGGATAGTTGAATACCGGGAAAAGCAGGGAGCTTTCAAAGCACGTGACGAACTCCACCAGGTTACCGGGTTGGGGCCAAAAGTATTTAAACAGTGCGCCGGCTTTTTACGCCTGCCGGGCAGTGATAATTACCTTGAACGAAGCGCTGTTCACCCTGAGTCTTATGAACTGGCTGGTAAAATCATGGCTGAACTATCGATCGAGCCGGAAAATTTAGGTTCACCGGATATCATTCCCGGCCTGACGGAAGATGAACTTGACGATCTGGCCCGGCACCTTGAGGCCGGTGCACCGACTATCCGTGATATTATCGATGAGTTCCGGCGCCCCGGCCGCGACCCCCGGGAAAATCTGCCGAAACCGGTTTTCCTGAAGACAGTTACCGAACTCGATGATCTCGAACCGGGTATGGTTATGATGGGTGTTGTGCGTAATATTGTTGATTTCGGCGCCTTTATTGATATCGGCGTGCACCAGGACGGGCTGGTGCACATCTCTGAGATTGCAGAACGATTTATTAAACATCCTCTTGAAGTTCTACAGATAGAAGAAGTGGTAAACGTGAAGATTCTTTCCATCGATCGCGAACGCAACCGGATTGCCCTTTCCATTAAACAGGCATTAAAGTAAAAGGGCAGGATGCTAAATAATACAAGGAGGAAAAGTGTAAATGGACAGGATATTTTTTAATGGAGTAGTGCTCACAGGTGATGCTCAATCTCCGCGGGTGGATGCTGTAGCTGTGAGGGATGGCTCTATTGCGGCCGTTGGCGGAAACGATCAAATCACTTCGCTCAGGAATGGTGAGACAGAGATGATTGATCTCGGCGGTCGGTTAACTCTGCCGGGTTTTAATGATAGCCACCTGCACCTGATCGGTTATGCCACCAACCGCAGTAAGGTTGATTTAAGCCGCTGCGAAAGCATCGAAGAAGTAGTGCAGCAGATCAAAGAGTTTATAAAGAAAAACCAGGTTCCCGACGGTGAGTGGATCTTTGGCTGGGGTTGGAACCACAGCTTGTTTAAAGAAAAAAAGATGCCTGACCGGCGTGATCTTGACCGTGCTTCAACAACTCACTGTCTGGCTATGATGCGCACCTGCTGTCATATACTGGCTGTTAATACCCGGGCCCTGGAAAAGGCGGGAATCGAAAACAACCCCCCCACCCTTGAAGGGGGTAAAGTCGAAACTGATAGCTCCGGTGTTTCTACGGGCGTCTTGAAAGAAAAAGCTATGAACCTGGTTCTCGATTTAATCCCACCCTTTGATGTTGAAGCCCTGAAAGACCTGATCCTGGCTGCCGGTCGTGATTTTGCCGCAGCCGGTTTAACCTCCGTTCAGACAGACGATCTGGCTGCTCTCGGCAGTGATCTGCTTCCGCAGTTAGTTGAAGCTTACCGCCTGCTTGAAGCGGAAGGGACACTGCCCCTGAGGATTAATCTGCAGCCCCTGCTGATGAAAATCGGAGAGCTGGAACGCTTTATTGAAATGGGTTACCATGCCTACGAAGGCAGTGATTTTTTTAGAATAGGACCTCTCAAGCTGCTGTCTGATGGATCTCTCGGCGGAAAAACCGCTTTTTTGAACAGTCCGTATGAGGGAGAAGATAATAACAGGGGTGTGCCTGTTCTTAGCCGGGAAGAAATCAGTGAACTGGTCAACCTGGCCCATAAAAACGGAATGCAGGTTGCTTCGCATGCCATAGGCGACGCTTCAATTGAAATGGTCCTTGAAACATATCGCGAAGCGAACCGTCTTTATCCGCGGCGCGATCCCCGTTTCCGGGTTGTTCATGCATCGATAACCAGTCCAAAAGCTCTCGAAATGTTTAGCGAACTTAATGCCCTGGCCGATATTCAACCTTCCTTTACGGCATCCGATCATGCCTATATCGACCAGAACCTGGGGACAGAGCGGGCCTCCTGGTCTTATCGCTGGAAGGATTTTATTAAAAAGGGTATTGCCATGGGTGGGGGTTCGGATTGTCCTGTTGAAAGCTACAAGCCTTTATCCGGTATATCAGTTGCCGTAACCAGGCAGGATCAGAAAGGTGAGCCGGCCGGCGGTTGGTACCCGGAACAGCGTCTTGAACTGGGTGAAGCGCTCAGCATTTATACCATGGGCTCTGCCTACTGTACTTTTGAAGAAAAGACCAAGGGCAGTATCAGCCCCGGTAAACTTGCTGATCTGGTTGTTACAGCTGAAAATATTACTGCTGTCGACCCCTTTGAGATAAAAGATGTTGAAATAGCTATGACCATTGTAAATGGTAATATTGTTTATGACAGCAGTAAATAAAGCCGGCGGAGGGATGCCATGTACCTTATACTAGCGGTTAATCCGGGTTCCACCTCTACCAAGCTGGGTCTCTTTGAAGACGATGTCTGCCTTTTCAGGGAAACCCTGCGCCATTCAGAAAAAGAGACGGCTCCCGATCTGCCCCGCGACACCCAGGCCGCGTTCAGGCGTAAGGCGCTGCTGGCTTTCCTGGAGGAAAAACAGGTTGAGCCTGCTTCCCTGTCCGCCCTGGTTGCCCGTGGTGGTTTACTGAAACCTTTGCAATCAGGCACCTACGAAGTCAACGATAACCTCTACGACGATCTGATTAAGGGCCGTTATGGCTGGCATGCTTCCAACCTCGGTTCAATAATTACCCTACCCCTGGGAAGACAATATGCGCTGCCTGTTTTTACCGTCGATCCGGTTACTGTGGATGAATTTGAAACAGAAGCCCGTTATTCGGGCCTGAAGGGGCTGCCCCGCCTCAGTATGTCACATGCTCTCAATATGAAAGCCATGGCCAGGCGTTCTGCAGCCGCGGCAGGCAAAACTTACCGTGAGTTGAACCTTGTTGTCGCCCATCTCGGTAGCGGCATATCTGTCTCTGCTCACCGCCGGGGGAAGATGATTGACGTTAACAATGCCAACGAGGAAGGGCCGTTTTCCCTGGAACGCTGTGGAACTCTTCCGGCGCTTGGGCTTGTCCGACTCTGTTACAGTGGCAGCTACAGCCAGGAAGAAATGATTCGCCTGGTTACTGCCCAGGGTGGTATTTACTCTTACCTGGGTACCAAGGATTTTACCCTGGTTGAAGAAATGATGGCTTCCGGCAGTGAAGAGGCCATCGGGCCGGCCGGGGCTATGGCCTACCAGGTTGCCAAGGAAATTGGGGCGATGGCCGCCGTACTTGGCGGAAAAGTCGACCGGATAGTAATCACCGGTGGTATGGCTAACGCCGCAGAATTTGTTAAAATGATTACCGACAGGGTTTCATTTATTGCCCCTGTTGACATAATGCCCGGGGAAGAAGAACTTGAAGCCCTGGCGGCAGGAGCCCTGAGGGTTTTACGCGGGCAGGATAAAGCATTAAAGTATTGATCACTATTTAGAGAACAGCCTTATTTCCGCAGCCGGGGAACTGTATCAAACAGCGGCTCCGGGTATGAAGGCCAGGGGAGTGAAGCCAGGTGTCATTTGAAAACTTTTACCAGGTTATTGAAGCTGTTAAAGAAATGCCGTCCTGCCGGCTCTGTGTTGCTGCAGCCAATGAAGAAGCGGTGCTGGAAGCCGTAAGAGACAGCCGCAGGGAGGGACTGGTTGATTATACCCTGATCGGCCCGGAGGAAAAAATATGGCGCATGGCCATGACTGTCAGTTTAAACCTGCAGGGTATCGAAATAATCGACATCAGCGACCCGGTTGAGGCAGCCAACAGAGCGGTCCGGGAAGTAGCCGAAGGGCGGGCCGATATCCTGATGAAAGGCATGGTGAACAGCGCAGATTTTTTGAGGGCTGTGCTTAACCCCGATGGCGGGATGCGTCGCGACCGTATTCTCAGCCACCTGGCCATTTATGAAATCCCCGGTTACTACCGCTTGATCTATATGACCGATGGTGGCTTAAATGTCAGCCCCAACCTGGATCAAAAAAAGGCGATAATAAAGAATGCCATCGAGTTTTTACATTCCGTAGGCATCCACGAACCGGCAGTTGCCATTTTGTCAGCCAACGAAAAAGTGGATCCCCGGGTACAGGCAACCGTAGACGCCAGTGAGCTGCGGGCAATTGCCGCCGAGGAATTTAAAGGTGCCCGGGTTGATGGCCCCACTCCCCTTGATGTGGCAGTCAGCTATGAAGCGGCCCTGCACAAGGGCATAGACAGCCCCATCGCCGGCAAGGCAGACCTGCTGGTAGCGCCTAACATTGAAGCGGGCAACCTGCTCGGCAAGGCAATTATTTATTTTGCCGGCGGAAGGATGGCCGGCCTGGTCCTGGGCGCCTCACGCCCGGTAATATTAACCTCGCGCAATGAACCGCCAATGGGTAAAATGGCTTCTATTGCCCTTGCTGCTTATTCGGTTGCCAGAAACAAGTAAAAAAGGAGGGGTTTAACCCCTCCTTTGAATATTGTCTGCTTCAGCGTGGCTCATTCATCTAAATAAACCTTGTTATTACTGTCATCGGTTTCGTAAAAGAGTTCGGTCTGAGGATCAAGATCGTAAGCGACCAGCCAGAGGTAGTCGCCGCGAGGATCTGGTGTGAAAGTATGGCTGAATCGTGAGTATAAAAGATCCGGTGTAAGAAGCGTTACCGTGGCAGTGGTTACCGGCACTCCTGTATTTTCCATGTAAACAAGTAGATCATGAAGCCCTTCCGAAAAATCAAAACTGCCTTCATCATTGCTGAAAACTCCAAACCTGAAAGTTTCCAGGCCCAGGCTGCCGTTCGTAATATCATAACCGTACCAAAAATCGTAAGGAGTAAAGAGGGGTGTATATTTTTCGGAAAATACAACCAGGTCAAGATCTGCTTCGCTATCCCATT
>Ga0334886_1001326_pt1 | contig 29534 bp, 23 predicted proteins | sample GraSluR1_MG_9_FD_207232 | JGI IMG/M metagenome (GOLD analysis project Ga0334886, IMG submission 207232) | Sludge microbial communities from methane-producing bioreactor in Wageningen University, Netherlands - Granular Sludge_27_06-R1 | ecosystem: Engineered > Bioreactor > Anaerobic >... | reverse complement strand
CACCCAATTATTGGGTCCTCATAACAGAAGACGCACGAGAAATCCCGATAAAAGGGGACTATCGTGTACGGGCGACGGTTCAGTCATCACTTTTGGGTACCTTACTTAGTGATTGGGAGCCATTCAATGCAATCGACGGAACATTGAGTCTGGTAAAAATCGAAAGGACCGCTGAGAGCGGTGGCTTGTTGGAAGTGGGAGAACAGCTTCACTTCAACATGGAATATACCTTCAACAATCCGTACCGCAAACCGGAAACCAACGCGACGATTACTCTGGATACAGCCAACATCGATGTGATCCGTCAAGGGGAACCAACTGTAGAACCCTTTGGGGAAACCTTCCTTTATAAGGAAATATGGGCGGCCACACCGGGTAACCAGGGCGAACACAAACTTGAGTTTAGCGGTCGCCAAGGGTCGGAGTCCTTTACCGGAGAGATGAAGTTCATGGTTGTCCCATCAATCGAGAAACCGCATGCGATTTTGGCGAATACTGAAGTAGTAGTGGGACAAAAGATCAGTGGATCGATTACATTCTCAATCACCAATTTCCTTTATGATTATGCAGATGCCAAAGGGATCAATCTTTGGGATTATTTAGATGGTCGGATCGAGTTCCCGAATACCGAGGGAACAGCGAGGGTTTTCCAAATTGTGGATACAGGAGGAAATTGGGATTACATCATCGATATAAGCGCAACGGCTCGAGAGCATAGCGGAGGTCCTGGCGGGAGCCAAACGTTCACGGCCACATTCAGCTATCGGATCGATAATACTCAAGACGCAAACTACAAGCAAATCCAATACAGGATCATCAACCCACCCGAACCATAAATGATCCAGAAACCAACCGTCTTCGAATCTGTAAGAGGGGTGAGGATTTCATATGGTTCAGCGGGGCGGATGATCTTTAGGGAGTTGATGGGATAAACCGCGTTGATAAAGAGCTTGATCAAGAAACGGGAATTACGCTGTTACAGACCACGATCTATGGATATCTGTCCTTGATCGATTCGAAAGGAACCCCCTATGGGGTTCCTTTGAACTATGTGTTCGATGAAGGAAAAAATACCTTAATCATTCATTGCGCCCTTTCAGGACGCAAACTGGAGGGCCTAAAGAATAACCCCCTAGTCAGTTTTTGTGTCGTGGGTCGAACGGTTGTCGTTCCCGATCAGCTGACCTGTCTGTACCAAAGCGTTATCGTCCATGGAAAGGCTTCTATCATCGAGGACTTGGCGGAAAAGGCGGACATGGCCCGGCTTTTGTGCGCCAAGTATGCGCCCGGTCAGCCGATTCCTGATTTGAAAGGGGGATTGGCCCGCTCTTGTTGGGTTCGGATCCAGATCGAATCCATGAGCGTCAAAGGGGATCCCGCCCATGCCTTTGCGCCATAAGGTGGTCGGGCAAAGGTTCAAGCGGATGTTGGGTGAGATCACTCCCTATCTTACCCACAGGCGAGCGTCTTTGGACTTCTGGACCTTTTCGTTGGGGAAGGATCATAACGCCGCTTTTGGAAAAACGATAAGCAGGGGTTTTGCTTGGGATCCATCCCAGTGGCCCGTTTGGTTTGCCAGAGAATGCGTTCTTCCCGTCCTGCAAGGGGATGAATGCCTTTGGTTTCGGAGTTGGTTTGGCGGTGAAAGCAGTATTTTCATCGATCGAAGACCTTTTGGGACCATCAACCTGTACCATCAAGAGACAGATATCTCCACACTCGCAGATGGAAAACCCCACGATATCGAAGTTCAAACAGTTCCATTCGGGTTGTTTGGTTCTCCTCAAAAGGACTGTTGCTATACGCAATCCTTGCTGGTATGGAAGCATCATTCCATTATCGAAGCGTACACAACCTTTCAAACGGCCATCGAGCTATTGGAGGATGCTTCCGATGCGCATCTCAAACATGAGCTTCGAGAGTGCTTGGAAAAAGCCTTCTCTATGGTGACCATTCCCAGAGATACTCAAACCTATTTTCAAGGTGTTCGTGACAACCCAACCTTGGCCCCCAAAGCAACTTCCGTATGGAAGACACCGGATTATCCGGAAGGGGCGGTTCTTCAAGCGTGGCCGCAGGTACAAACTGGGCTCAGGAATGGCGCTCGGTTTCTGCGGGAACGGATGGATCAACTTGCCCGCATCCATACCCATCCAGGATCAATCTGGGCCATAGGCCATGCCCACATCGACTATGCGTGGCTTTGGCCGGAATCGGAAACCCACCGCAAGATCGTACGGACCTTCTCCAACGCGATCGGGCTTATGCGCAAATACCCCGAGTTTGTTTTTGCCCAATCGTCGGCTCAGATGTATCAGGATCTTTTGGACATGCATCCAGATTTGTTCGAGTCGATTCAACAGAAAGTCCGCCAGGGACAATGGGAGCTTGTGGGGGGTATGTGGGTAGAAAGCGACTGTATCATTCCCTCGGCGGAATCTTTGATTCGCCAATTCATCTATGGCCAATCTTTCTTTTCACGCCATTTCGAAAAAAAAGCCATTATCGGATGGCTACCTGATGCCTTTGGGTTTTCTTGGATTCTACCCCAAATTCTCCAACAAGCCGGTATCCAGCTCTTCCTCACCACCAAACTGAATTGGAACGATACCAACCCCTTTCCCTACGACCTGTGCCGATGGCGCGGGATTGACGGAAGCGAAGTCATCTACCACAGCTTCAACAATCCGACGCAAGGCTACAACGGTCATATGGATGTCTATGGCCTAAGCAAAACATGGGATCATTACCATCAAAAAGACGTGTTTCCGCATACTATATATACGTATGGGTATGGAGACGGAGGAGGAGGCCCTACCGAGGAGATGATTCAAACCTATCGGCAGCTTGCGAGCGCTCCCGGTATACCAAAAATCCAAATGAGTAGCGCTGAAGCGTATCAGGATGCTTTGATGAAAGAAGAACCGATCCAGAAACTGCCAATCTGGGATGGGGAGCTATATCTGGAGATTCATCGAGGCACCCTTACATCCCAAGCTCAGACCAAACGGCTGCACAAACAGGCTGAAGAAGGACTGGTTCTTTGGGAGACGATGGCGCTTCACAACCCGACAAGCCCATATCCCACCCAGGAGATTGATCGGGCATGGAAATGTCTGCTGAAACACGAGTTTCACGACATCCTTCCGGGATCTTCCATCCATGAGGTATATAAGCAGTCAAACAAAGAGCTTCAAACGATTGTTGATCAGGCCGTTCAAGGGATTCAAGCGGTCGTAAAAGATAATTTACAAGCGAACCATTCAGCAAGCGTGATCAATCCTTCCCCCTGGCCCCAAAAACCCTTTTTGCAATGGCAGGGAGAACCAATTGTACTCAAAAACCAACGAGGGACTTCCTTGAAGAGGCAAGTTTTGGACGATATAACGGTACTGTACTGGGGAGAAGAAAAGATCCCAGCCTTTCATACGGAATCTTTTTCCGTAGAACAATCTGATAAGCCATCCGTAAAGAGTCTTGGGGAAGGAGAAAGAACCGAAGCCTTGATCATGAAAAACGATTCATTGGAGGTTGAGGTTTTGGGTGACGGGTCGATTCAGATGGTATTCCTTCCCCTAAATCGAACGGTCTTCCGAGAGTCCGGCAATCTACTGATGATGTACTCAGATGTTCCCTGCTCCGGAGACGCTTGGAATATCCATCGATCGCATCTCAAGCACGGACAGAGGATTCGTCCGAGATCCATTCAGTGGGTTCATACTGGCCCAATTCAATGGGTGATCCGGGTCGATTACCAAATCGATCATACAACGATCGTTCAGGAGTATGTCCTTCGTCACGGATCCGATCGGCTGGATGTTCATACCCAAATCGATTGGGCCCACCGAAGGACTTTGCTCCGAGCTTTGTTTCCAACCACGGTTTTATCCCGCAAAGCCCGATATGATCTATCCGCGGGATTTATCGAACGACCGACCCACCAAAACACTCCGTGGGAGAAAGCCCAATACGAAGTTGCTAGCCACCGTTGGTGCGATCTTTCCCAACGGGATTTTGGAGTAGCGATCCTGAATGATGGTCTATACGGTCACAGCGCGCGGAGAAACGAACTAGGATTGACATTGGTTAAGTCAGGGGTTTATCCGGATTTTTTTGCCGACGAAGGGACGCATCAATTCTCGTACTCCATCTTTCCCCATAAAGGGGAGGATCTGATGCCTGTGATGCTCGAAGCCTATGCTTTGAATCATCCGCTTCATCTTTTCCCCGGAACTGCGAGGGTGCATTGGGGAATCCGAAGGATATCCGACCCGAATCTGAGAATCCTTGCATGGAAAAAAGGCAAACGGGGCGGGGCAGTATTGAGACTGGCCGAAATGATTGGCGCGCAAGGAATTGCGACCATTGATTTCTCGTCTCCGTGGCAAAGTATTTCGAAAACCACGATTCTGGAGGAGCGGGCGCAGGTGTTGGTGAATCAATCCGATTCTTTGAGTGTGGAATACCGCCCCTTCGAAATCATTACGCTCGTGATGCGAGAACAAGAGTAAGGAGTTAGAGTCAATGAAACAATGGATGTTTCTTCCCCTTGGTTTTTTTAGCGGGTCGGTCATGTATTCCTATCTGATTGGTCGTTTTGCGATTGGCGCGGATATCCGAACCTACGGAGATGGCAACCCGGGATCCGCCAATGTGTTTCGAAGCGGGCATCTTGCTTTGGGGATTCTTTCCATGCTATTGGATTTTGGAAAAGGGTTTCTGCCAGTGGTGGCTTTTCGGTCTTTTTTTCCCCATGAACCGGTTTGGTTGGTGTTGGTATCCGTTGCTCCTGTATTGGGCCATGCGTTTTCGCCTTGGATGAAGGGAAAAGGAGGGAAGGCGGTTGCCGTCACTTTTGGAATTTGGTCCGGGTTAACCCTGTGGCAAGTTCCCTGTCTTCTGGGGGGGTGCTTTATTCTTTTCATGAAAGGCATCATTTTTGAGCCCGATGGGTGGAAAGTGATTATGGGGATGCTGGTTGTTCTAGTTTTTCTCCTGTTCGCGCTTCCTTCGGTTTCTTTTTTTGTCATTTGGGTAGCCAATTTCTCCATCTTGGTTTACAAGCATCGAGCAGATATCAAACAGGGATTCCGTGTTCGGTTTGGCTTCTCCCTGAGGAGCAAAAGATAATTTTCGTCTAGATCCATAATAGACCGAAAGGCAAAGGAGGGATGGGTATGGAACGAGAATTCTTACAAGATCGAATATGGGCAGTGGTTGGAGTTACACCAGACCCAAAAAAATTTGGGAATCGGATTCTTACCAAACTGAAAGACCATCACTACACCGTCTATCCCATAAACCCCAAATACCCCGAAGTGAATGGCGTGAAAACCTTCCCGAACCTAATCGCATTGCCTCAGAAACCTTTGGTTGTTAACTTCGTCGTCAATCCAAAGATTGGAATCCAGGTGTTGGAGGAATGCATCCGATTGGGAATCAAGCGGATATGGCTCCAACCAGGAACGGAAAGCGAAGAGATTCTTCAAATGGCAAAGGAAGCCAATATACAAGTTGTTCAGAATTGTGTGTTGGCGGTTCATTTTTAGGGTCTAAAGGGAAAAAGGGAGCACCCACGGCTGCATGTCAGACCCCCTGCTATGTACGGTTGCTCAGGTTCACACTTTTTAGAATTCTCTGACATTGGCAAAAGAAGATCATACGAGCTTCTTTTCACGAACCATTCGATCGATGATATGGAGCAATTCGGATCTTGTGGGAACGACGCTTTCATAAAGGATTCGCCCATCGATCAATAACGTGGGTACAGAACGCACACCAAATGTTTTCATCATCGATACGGTTGTTGGCTCTGATAGGCGATGCTCGTGGCATTGCAGGGGAAGATCAGGCCTTTCTTCCATCAGAGATCGGACCGATTCCACCATGTATTGGCATGCGGCGCAGCTTTCGGAATTCAGCGTAATTATGTCAGCCGTCAGATCTTCCTGTTTTGCGTAATCGGGTGCGTTGTATGGTTGGATCTCCACTTTCGGAAGCTGGGTTGTGAGCTGCGCAATCAATGAACCCATCTGCTCATAGGGAACAGAATGGATCAATGATGCGATGGCAACAAGGTTTTCTGGCGGAGTTTGATAGAGCAAATCGCATCCGGGCGCGAGGATAAAGCCGATTTGATCGGATTCGTAGATGCACTGGGCGGCAGCGAGTTTGCAAAGCTCCGGCGATCCGGAAAGAAGAACGCTTGCCAAGGGAATGTTTCCGCCAAAGGCGATGTGATGCGTTTTCGCGCAGTCTCTTAGCATTGCCAGAGGCACGTTTTCGTCGACAAAAAGAGAATCGGGATTGGTTTTACAGATTTCATCGAGATTCTTTCTCGCATCCCCACAGACAAATGAGGCTGAAAGGCATCCCAGAGAACGAACATGGGAAAAGATGGATCGGTACGGCTGGGGCAAGAATCGTTGAAAGGTTTTGGGTGCGATTTGAGATAACATGGGATCCACAACGGCAATCCCATGCGCGCCATTGCCAGCGTAGTAACCAGACATTGCGCAAGCCACTTCCGTACAAAAGGCCAATAGTTTGTCTACTGTATCCGGATCCAAAATCATTTTCATTAGGAGATCGGTACCCATCAGGTGGGTGGCGAGTGTCAGCGGTCCCGTAATCAATCCGAACAATCCCACATCGGGATGGTGACGGTTCAAACGGAGTAAGGCTTTCATAATTGCCGGGATTCGCCCTTGATCGATAGAAGGGATTACCCTTGCTCTGTCTGGATCATCCAAAAAGGGATGAGAGCATACGCTGGGGGGGCAATCTTTAGCCCATCTCAACTGGCATCCCAGAATTTCGGCTTCGATTTGCAGATCAAAAACCACCGGAATCGCATCCGGGCTATATCGAACAATTGCCTCATGAACGCCTTCATATAAGGCATCGGCTGATTGGAGGTACGGTTTGGCTTCCATTCCGATTAAGTACCCCCCATGCACACCAACAAAAGGCATCCATGGTATGCGATGAGGCGTTTTTCTTTGAAAGGCGTTTTGGAATACTTCGCTCATTTCGACCCCCTTTGTTGATCCCAGTCCAAAGCCGCGCGTAGCAGTGCCCGATAATGATCATCCGGAATGAAGTCCGGAATCGAATTCCCGCTGCCAAGCGCATATCCTCCTCGAGCCTTTGCCCGTTCTAGCATCTTAGTCGATCGAAGATAGATATCTTCAGGCCGAGAGCGGACCATAAAGTCTACGTCGATGCCTCCGAGGACGGCGATCTTTCCATGAAGGGCTTCATAGGCTTTTTCTACCGGAAGGATGTTGTCCTCATACGAATGCCGGCCATCAAAGCCCATATCGTCTATGATATCATCGAGGATTGCGTCAAACTTCCCACATGAATGCAGTATGGCATACTTCCCCTTTTTGTGAACCATATCGACAATCTTCTTATACCAGGGAAACACGTAGGTCCGGAGGGATTTTGGGGAGATCATCGTCTGCGTATTGAATCCCCAATCGTCATTGAGAAGGACCGCGCCAATCTCGTCGTATTCGAGAGAGGTTTCGTAATATGACAAAACCCGTGCTCCTACCTGCGCAAAGATTTCTCGCGCCAAAGGCTCGTCTTCATACAGCATCAGACACAGTTGCTCGTACCCCACAATCCCAATGGTATTCTCCAAAATACCATCGTGGGAAAAAATGACAAACTTGGCATCGGGGTGCAAGTACGATGCGGCGCGAGTAAGAACCGAAAAATCGCATCGATCGATTTCCGGCCATGAATAGGATTCATACGAAGCCCGATCGATGATTACGCTTCCTTCATTAAGGGATTTGGTCTGTGCGCTTCTTTCCAGAGGAACGTTCCGTTCGAATTCAAGGCCTCGAACGATGATTGGGGCAAAATCATATCCGCCTGAATCAAAGGCCCGAATGGTCGTCACGATGCGATCAAATTCTGTATCAGCACGATAGCTTTCGCCAACAAGCATTCGTTCTTTGCTCTCTCCGATAATGAAGTCGAACAACACAGCTCGTGGGGGGGGGTTTTTCTGAAGTACGCATTCCAGATTCGTAAAACTGGGTTCTCGATTCTTGTCTCGAAACATCTGCACGCTCCTTTAGCCAATAAGCGGCCGCGGACCAATCCGCGGCCGCCAGACAACCGGAAATCAATCCATTTTGCTCACTGTTGTTTTGTGGTTGGTCGCATTGTAGGAAAAATGATAGGAAGTCTCTTGGGCGGGTTTCAAATAACTTGCTTGTCCAAAGCCAGCAGGCGTCCCATCGAACTTATACTGAGTCTCCACGCCCCATCGTTTGCCCCATTGATCGTCATAAAACCGTTTGGACAGAGCCAATATCATCATATACCCGTCTCCATCGCCTGTGTAAGCGGGTAATGTTATGGATCCTTCATAGATATGAGCGTTTTGAGTGGGTTGAAGAGCAAAAGCCTGAGAACCGAAAACAATCCATCCATTGAAATCACCGTAAATCGTGGGGCTTGGAAGATTTCTCACTTCTCCGTCCTGGACAGGGATCATGCGGGTTTTTTTCGTTTCTGGATCAAAGACGAATTCGTAAGTTGTTTCTTCCGAGGGGTTCAGGTAACTGACCTGACCCATTCCGGCGGGTGTGCCATCGAATTTGTACTGTTCTTTGGCGCCGAAGAAGTACCAGTTCGTATCAAATTGCGTGGAGAGGATGGTTGCCATCATGTATCCGTCCCCATCGCCTTCATAGGCCGGCAGCGTGTAGAATCCCCGGTAGATGCCCTCGCCATAAAGGTCTGTCAGTGTCAACGCTTCGGTATCCCACATACTCCAATCGCTGCCTCGCCCCATGGCGGTGTTAAAGTCTCCATAGATTCGAGGAGTCGGGAAAGCCTGGACAGAATCATCGTAGATGGTCTTGGTGTTGGAATCGAACACAATCGTGCATTTGCCGTTGTCTCGGATGTAAACCGAACCGAGTCCCGCCACGTCTCCGGATGGCGTTACATACACCGGGGCGGGTTGGAACGCATAGTTATCGGTACCCCATGATCCCTTTGCATCCCACGTGCCATCAGTCACTTTGTAATAATGACCGTCGTACATCGGATCTCGATTGTCTTCGGTGAAATCGATCGTGATCCGATACCACCCATCTTTCCCTTCGATTGGTTTTAGTTCATACCCTCCGTCCCGGGGAACCATATACCCATTGGCGCTGGTGCCCAGAAAGAACTGGGGCCCGGAAGCAAAAAGAAATGCCGTCGTCAGGATCAGACAAATCGCGATCAGTTTCACACGGTTTCGATGTGCCATTGTTCGTACCTCCCTTTTTGATAGTAGTCCCTTTATGTACCGGATGCTTTGCTCAACAACACGAAAGAGCGGCCTTCCAATCGGACCTGTTTCCCCTCTATGCTTGCCATCCCAAACAATGGGGATAATTCCGTGTCAAATAGAATGGGGGATGTGGGTTGATGATCAAAATTCGCAATCGCAATCAACTGCTGATCTCTCAATCTTCGACTGAATACGAGGACACGAGGACCGCCATCATGGACCTCCATATCCCCCTTTTTGAGCACTTCTGAACGACTGCGGATATGCCCCATCTTCGCGATTCTGAACCGAAATGCTTCGTTCTGTCCCCATTGCATGGCTCTTCGATTGTCAGGGTCTTCTCCTCCGTCCATGGCGATTTCGTCGCCATAATAAATCAAGGGCATTCCTGGAAGGCTTAGGGTCACAAGCAGCATCAGTTCATGGAGACGCTCATCTTTTACATATCTGCGGTTGCGGATGGTGTCATGGCTTCCTACAAGGTTCACGAGATAGTTGTGTACAGGGGTTTTATACAACATACGGTTTGCATCCATTTTCTCCCAAAAGAGATTTGCATCGATATCGCCTATCGCGAATTCCCTGAGCGCGTTCATATATTTATAGTTCGTGATTGAATCCAGCTCGTCACCCAACAACCATCTGCCTGCCTGATTCCATATTTCTCCAATGATCAGCAAATCCGGGTTCGCCTTTCGAAGGCGTTTTCGAAATTCCCTCCATAGCTCATGGGAGACTTCATCCGCCACATCCAACCGCCACCCGTCCAGATTCAGTTCTGTGGTCCAATGCAGGGCAATACCGACAAGGTAATCGATCACCTCGGGATGATCGGTGTTGAACCGGGGCATAGAAGGAATCAAACCACCAAAAGAATCATAATCTGTAAGAGGGTCTTCAATGGGAAACTTGTGGATGGTAAACCATTTTGAATAACGAGACCGTTCCTGGTGTTTTCTCACGTCTTGGAAAAAGGGGTGCTGGTCGCTGCAATGGTTGAACACAGCGTCCAAGATTACTTTCATCCCTTTTTCGTGGGCCGCGTCCACCAGGTTGCGCAACCCTTCCTTTCCTCCATAGATCTCTTCGACTTTGGTGTAATCGACCACATCATATTTATGGTAGGTATTCGATTGGAAGAGGGGACTCAGATAAAGGGCCTTGACACCCAATTCGATCAATGAATCGAGTTTCATGATCAAACCCTCAAAGTCCCCTCCGTAGTAAGTGTTGCGGTCGGGTATGGCGTCCCAGGGTTTGGTTCCTAATGGATTGTTTCGGGGGTTGCCATCAAAGAACCGATCGACCCAAACTTGGTAAATGATCTCTCCTTCCGCCCATCCTGGGAGCAACAACCTGTCCGATTCGTTGATGTATGGGTAGAAAAAGAATCGGGATTCCTTGGGCTCGGAGACAAACCCGTCTGCTGTATAGAAAATCGCCTCAAGACCATCATCCAACTCAAAGCAATATTTGAACCGCTTCCCAGGCAAAGAAACGACTGCTTCAAACCAATCATGCTCCGAAGTCCGAGCAACGTGTTTCATCGGTTTTCGTGCAGGAGGTGATGAATGGTCATAGATATTCTTGTACAAGACCATGACTTTCTGGAGGTCCCCTTTTCCCGCCTTCAACCGAACGCCTAACGACTCCGAGTCGATGGGCCAGGCAAAAGTATGTTCCGATAGGTGCATTACCGCGCTCCGATTCACGTTTTCACACTTCCTTCCGTCAAACCACCCAAAAATGCCTTCTGAAGGCTATAGAAGATCACGAGCATGGGAATACTCCCCAATACTGCTCCAGCGCAATAGAGGCTCCAATTGGTGCCGTATTGACCCATGATCATGCTTTGCAAACCCACCGCCAAAGGCATTCGGTCCAACCCCCTCGTCATGATGGTGCTCGCAATGACATACTCGTTATATGCGATGACAAAACTTTGGATGGCGATGATCGATATCATGGGTTTGGCCAGAGGCAGATTGATTTTCACCAGGATAAGAAACCGCGATGCACCATCAATTTTAGCAGCTTCATCGATATCGATCGGAATCGTATCAAAATACCCTTTGGCAATCAGAATCAATCCAGCAGAAGCCAGCACCGAATTCACAATGATCAACCCGGGAATCTGGTTGAGCAATCCCATAGCTGCGAAAATCCGAAAGATTGAAACCATGGATAGGGTCAGAGGAAAGACCTGAATGAGGAGAATGGACTGAAACACTTTTTGGCGCCCATAGAATCGCAATCGAGACAGAGCATAGACCGACAAGGATACCAACACAACCGCAACCACTACGGTAACTGACGCGATCACAAAGGAGTTGATCATCCATCGAGTGAAATGGGTTTCGGTGAGCAAGATTCGAAAGTTTTCCAACGAAAATTGTTCCGGAATCAGAATCGTGGTCCCGATCACATCTTTTCCAAAGGCAATCAATACAACGAAAATAAAGGGCAATAGCGTGATCAGGACAAGAGAGATCAAAAGGGCATGGATGACGATTCTTTTTCCCATGGATCGGGTTTTCATGCCTGTTCACCCGCTGTCTTTTTTTTGCCCAATGCCATCGCACCCAAAGCGAAGGATCCTACGAAGAGAAAGATGATCACGGCATACGCGGCTGCCAATGAGTATCGTTTTGTGTTGAACGCGGTGTTGAACACATATGTGATCAAGAGGTCTGTCGCCCCGGGCGCGCCCAACTGGGATCCGAACGGACCTCCTTGAGTCAGGAGATAGACACCGAACTGATTCATTTGCATGATGAGTCCCATAATGAGCATAGGGAGCATAGCTCGAAAGACCCAAGGAAGCGTGATCTTGTGAAAGATTTGGAAACCGTTGGCTCCTTCGATACAGGCAACATCGAAAAAGCTCTTGGGTATCGTCTTCAGGAGCCCCAAAACGAGAACCATGTAATAGGGAAAGGAAAAAGCGGTCATGACAAGCACCACGCTTACACGGGCCCATATTGGATGAGAAAGCCAAGGTGCGCCAGGAAGCCCAATCAAACCTAACAATTGGTTGACCATACCGCCTTCCGTTTCTAAAAGCCCCTGCCACATGAGTAGGGTGATAAAAGCCGGCACCACCCAAGGCAGGATAAAGATCACGCGATAAATTCGCGCGAGAGAAAAGGAAATGCGGTCCAACAGAGTTGCCAGAAAGGTTCCGAGTAGGAATGAAATCCCGACTACCAAGGTGGCAAACGCTATGGTCCATATCGTCAGTTGGGCCAATCCGCGAATTTGGGTCGTAAAAATCTGATGGAAATTGGCTGTTCCGATCAAACCGTAATCTCGGAGATTGATCCCGCTGTAGTCTGTAAGTGATAGATAGAAGTTGTGAACGATGGGGTATACGTAAAAAATTCCCAGCATCAAGAGCAGCGGGAGAAGAATGATCCAGGCAAAGGCTGTTTCTTTCATGCTCAAACGGTCTTGAATCCTTTTGTTCCTTTTTCTGCTGATAACAAAGAAACCCACCACTCCCGCTCCGCCGATCAGAATGATCGGAAGAACGATGTCTTGCGGGTTGATCACAATATGCTCAGGGGTTTGGTTCATCAACGCTACATCAGATCGGATCCGATCCGTCAACATACGCAAATGGATTTGGGGATCGACTTCTTGTCCGTGCTGGTCCCCAAAAAAAATGGTTCGGAAGGCTGTTGGTGTATAGTTATACCAAATCGTCCCCTCGGGAATGTTTGGGAAGGGTTGACTGGATTGTCCGATCTGGGTTAAAGACTGCAAGATCGTGTCAGTCTGAACATATGGACTTGCGATAACCGCTTTGTTGCTGGGGTTCCGCTCGCCGGTCTTCTGATCCCCTCGATTTCCCGCTTCGATCAATATCTGTTGATGATCATCGTAAAGGATAAAGTCGAGGAATGCGATGGCAGCTTCTTCATTGTTTGTGAATCGGTTGACGACAAATCCTTGTATGGTTGAAAATGGCTGTGAATCGGAACCATCATGGTGGCGCGGAAGCATCGCAATTCCATAATCAAGCCCCATGTTTTGGTAAATCTGGGCATTCCAAAGCCCATACAGGATCATAGCCACCCTTCCGCGGGCGAAATCCATAGAGATGTGGCTTTCCGTGTGGTTGGGGTTGGTAATGGTCAAATTATGAGTCATGGCTTGCTTCATCTGCTTAACATACTGCAGCATTCCCTCGTTGTCCAACCCGATATCATAGGCGTTGTGGGTTCCATCGGGTAGGGTTCCATAGTAATACCCGCCATATTCCTGTATGATCGGGTACAGAAACCACATATCCTTGGGATTGAGTCTCGTTCCAAACTGAACCACTTGACCCTGGTCATCCATCTTGGTCAACGATTTGGCCAAAGAAAAGAAGTCATCCCAGGTTTTCGGGAGATCCGAGGGATCAATCAGCGCTTTGTTGTAGAGAAGCCCTGAAGTATCGATGGAGTATCCGATTCCATAGGCTGTTCCTGAAATGGTAAAGGCATCAAAAGCAACACCAACAAAGCGTTCCCGTAAATCACGGTCCACACTGAGAGGCAACAGATACCCCGAGGCAACCAGCCCACCAATATCTGGGGCTTGCATCAAAATAACATCCGGTCGGTCTGGCAGCTCAGCGTTGTTTACAAGATCGGCCGGCGCGTCGAAGATCGCCCGCCGACTAATGATCTCCACAGGAATACCAGTGGTTTCTGTAAAGGCTTTTGCGATAGAACGCATCTCTTCATTCTCTGCCTCGATGTGGGAAAACCAGACGCGGATTGGTTCAATCCCAAAAACCGGTATCTGGCACATCATGAAGGATGTGCAAAGAATCAGGAGGAAGCTTGTCCATGTATACCGGATGACTGTTTTGGTCCGCAGAGCGCGATAGATTGTCTGTAGCTTTCCAAACACCTTCCAATTCACCCTTTCATTTGCTTTAACGCCCTCGTCTTTTATTGAACTTCACAAAGAGAATGGATCAGGGGGATTATAAGGCCTGAAACCGGTTGCTTAGGATAATGGCTTCTTGGACATCAGACACAGGCAGGCAGATGGAAAAATTTCCTTTTTTCAGTATGCTCATTTTTTCTTCGATTTCCGAAAAGTGATCGCAATCGATGGCCAAACAAACTCCTTGCGCATCCTCTACCAACTGATCCAGATGATCGATCGGGCGCGGTTGATTGGGATCGGTCGCAAGCCAAAGGTTGACAACTCCGTGTAAAGCGCAGATCTCTTTGACCAAGTACATAGCTCGGGAGTGACTGTGCATATACCCCCGTCCAAAATGATCGATGACCCTTTGGGTGTGGGGCGCGCAGAAGGTGCGATACAACTTGCCAGATATCATACAAGCAATGTCCTCGGACATATTGATATTCCCCTCCAAGTACCACAATCCATACTCTGTGTCCCCCAGTTCCTGTTGAACAAGGGAATAGATATCCTCTGCAAATCGAATTGTCGCAGTAGCGCAATAGTCCAAGAAAGCGTGAACTCCTTCCGGGTCTTCGTAGAAGTCGATATAAATCGAATCTCCACGGAGCGCTGCGGCTAGATCCAAAGGGGAAAAGAATCCCCGAGTGTATGGAATGCCCCCTTCTCGTTGATGGCGGAGCAAAGCCTTGGTGATCTCTAAGAACCGTCCATACCACAGACTGCTCCCCAAAGGAGGAAGGTCTTTAAAATCCCATATGCTTTTCAATATGGGTTGAGACCAGCTTGTATCTTTTTTGAAGTAGATATCCCCTGCTACGAAAGCGGAATAGTCGCCGATTCCTAGCACCGGAGTCACAGAAGGAACCATGTTGTCATCCACTTCTGTTCGGGCGTCGAAGGAGGTCTTGAACATTTGGCACAATACATGCGCATAATCTTCGATGTCCGAATCATAATGGAAAGAGGTCAGATCGAGATTCGTGTATAAGGCGACATCGGAAGGAGGAAGAGCTCGAAACGTAACATTGCCTCCTCTCCGATGGAAGGCATCATCATAGGTATTGTTCATTTCTTGAATCGTCTTCTTCAGATCGGGTTTATAGTGGGAAAGGGGTAGAAACATGCTCGTCCTCCTTGTCGTTTATTGATCAAGACGTTTGGGAATCTCCTCATACATGTGAATATCTTCAAAAAACCGTTGCACTCCTTTGTTGTAATGGTCAACATCTGAGGCTCCTTGAAGATATCCATAATGATGAAGGGTACAGTGAAGGATCAGATCCATGAGCATCTGATCGATTGCCATCTCCATCAACATGGGGTTTTCAGTGGTTATTCCGATCTCTTCAATCTTTTCGTTTCCTTCGCCCATAATAAGCAGTTTCCGATCAAAGACACCGGTCAAACGTCGATTGGGGAACTTTTGATGAGGATTTTCCAAATTGTATGTATATTGGATTCCAAAAGAAAAGGGGAGTTCGCAAAAGGAAAAGGCATAGATCTGTACACCCCGTTCATGGGCTTGTTGCAGTTCATCCGCGATCAAGTTTGCTTCTTGTGACCAAGCAGAGAGGTAAATTTCTCTCTTGCTCTCGAGGATTGCTTTCTTGAATGCCTCAATCATCTGAGCCTTTCCGGATAGGTTGAAGACATAATTCTCACGGTCAGATATCCGAGTCATTGATTCCAGCTGCTTCTCCAAAGCATCAAGCTTTTTTCCATAATCATTTCGGGTTGTGTGAATGAAGTCTTTGTAGTTGACAGCCGAATACATCTTGGGACTTCCTTCGATGACTTGCACGCACTCTTTTCTTTCGAGCCGTTTGAGTACGTCATACACCATCGTCCGGGTTATTCCCGCTGTTTTGGCCACCTCGTACCCAGTCATTGGACTCTTCTTTGACAAAGCGATGAAACACTTTGCTTCATTCTGAGAAAACCCCATTTCTTCCAGTAGTCCTGTATCGATCATTGAAATCACCCAGTTCCAGAATAGTAGTTATAACTATTACTACTATTAGTATACCATAAAGCAAAACCCCGAGTCAAGGGAAGGAAAAGCCCGGGTCTCCATTCTACGTGATCGTACTCATTTCCATGTATGCCTTGATTGTTGGCCCGTTTTGCGGAGTTTTTTCTCAATTGAAAAAGGACGAAATCCCTTTTATGCGGAGCCAGATCTTGACAAATCAGCTGAGAGAAGGTATAATATGCAAGGTTGTACAAGTATACAACAATATAGATTCCGATAAGGAGGTTTTTTTATGACAGAAGAGGCAAGAAAAGAATGGGGAGTCTTCGGGATTCTGGTCTTTGGGTTTCTGCTCTTTTTTTTGATCCCTTTCACCTCTGAAGGCGTGCAAGCCGGTTTGCTTGGCGGATTTCTAATGGTGCACGAATATGCGCGCGAACATGTGCTCTTCTGTTTGATCCCCGCTTTCTTCATCGCGGGAACAATATCGGTTATGGTACGGAAGGATTGGATTCTCAAGGTGTTGGGTCCTGCTTCCAAACCATGGATCTCTTATCCAGTGGCTTCGGTATCCGGTGGGATTCTGGCGGTCTGTTCCTGCACGATCCTCCCCTTGTTCGGAGGTATCTATAAGCGTGGGGCCGGTTTAGGGCCGGCGATCGCTTTTCTCTTTACCGGCCCTGCCATCAACATCACCGCCATTCTTCTCACCGGCAATGCGATCGGGTGGGATATGGCCATCATGCGACTTGTCTTCGCGGTGATCACCGCGCTGATCATAGGTCCTCTGATGCAACTGATCTTTCGAGAAAAGGGAGAAGGCGGGTTGGTTTTTACCAAAGAGGAACAGGAGTTTCCCATGTGGAAACCGCTTGTCTTTTTGGGGCTGCAGATCAGTTTTCTGGTCTTTGCGGGAGCCCCTATTCCGCAAACGGCCAAGATTCCCTTGATGCTGGTGTCCGGATTGGCCACCGTTGGTTTTGTCTTCCTCTTCCCTCGGCCTACGCAAACCTCATGGATTGGAGAAACCTGGAGCTTCACCAAAAAGATCTTCCCCTTCCTTTTTGCGGGGGTTTTCATCGCGGGTATCATGACCGCCGTTCTTCCCGCAAACTGGGTGGAGGCCTTTGTGGGAGGGAATCGACTGCAATCCTCCTTGGTTGCTTCGGTATTAGGCGCTTTCATGTACTTCGCCACATTGACGGAGGTTCCGATCGTCCAATCGCTGATGGAACTGGGGATGGGACGCGGACCAGCCTTGAGCCTTTTTCTGGCAGGAAATGCCTTGAGTCTGCCCAGCATGATCGTGATCGTGAAACTGCTGGGATGGAAAAAGGCAGTGACCTTCTTCGGAATGGTCGTTGTGTTTGCAACCCTTTGGGGTTTTCTCTACGGCAATCTGGGTGGATAACACCCTTATCATCGTAAGGAGGGATCATCATGAAAATTGAAGTGTATGGAAGTGGTTGTGCAAAGTGTAAGCAGACCAAAAAAGTGATGGACATGGCTGCAAAGGAATTGGGCATTCAGGCCACTGTGGAATCTGTCAGTGATATGGCAGCGATGATGGCCAAAGGGATCGCATCCACCCCGGCCATTGCGATCGATGGAAAAATCGTTTCGACAGGCAAGGCGCCTTCATTGGAGCAGGCCAAACAGCTTTTGCAAGCATGAGAGATGTCAGCGACCTTTTCAAAGCCTTGAGCAGCCCCTGGAGAGTCCAAATTCTCATAAGGCTGCATCAGGGCACCCTATGTATGTGCGAACTGGAGCCGGCTTTTCCAATCGACAAAACCACGCTTTCCAGGCATATCCAGCTTCTCGTGCGTTGCGGACTTGTACAGGAAGAAAAAAATGGTACCCGCAAGGAGTTAACGCTGGTCGACCAGGACCTTTTTGATTTGATTGAATCAGCCGAGGCGTGGGTGAGAAAAAAAGCGCTTGAAAAGACGTAGAAAAAGAGGATGCAAAATGGAAGGAAAACTGGATCTTTTCAGCAAGCTTTTAAGTCTTTGGGTTTTTTTGGCCATGCTTGTGGGCACCTTACTGGGGAATCTTTTCCCAGATGCAGCCCGCGCACTTGGCGGTTGGGAAATTGGGAACATATCGGTTCCCGTAGCCATTGTATTGCTGATTATGATGTATCCGGTCATGCTCAAGGTCGATTTCAAAGAAATCACGAATGTCCGACGAAACAGCAAACCCCTGTGGATCACCCTGGTGATAAACTGGGGAATCAAACCCTTTACAATGACCTTGATCGCCTATCTCTTCATACGCGTCTTATTCGGAGGCCTCATTGGGGAAGAGCTGGCCCAAGAATATGTGGCTGGGATGATCCTGTTGGGACTTGCCCCCTGTACGGCTATGGTGCTTGTATGGACCTTTTTAGCAAAAGCCAACATAAACTATGCCCTAGTCCAGGTTGCAGTGAATGATCTGATCATCCTCTTTCTCTTTGCGCCTTTGGGTATGCTGCTGATCGGCATGACCACCGGATTTCCCGTTCCCTTTGTCACGATTTTCTGGTCGGTCATATTCTACGTCGCCATCCCGCTTGTGCTGGCCATCATGACACGTGTGTTGGTCGTTAAAAGGAAAGGGCGGGAATACTTTGAGTCCAAGGTGATTCCCAGGCTGGAACCGGTGACCAAAATCGGTCTGCTTCTCACCCTTGTTTTGGTATTCATGTTCCAGGGTGAGGTCATTACCAGCAACCCTGTGCATATTCTTCTGATCGCCATTCCTCTGACCATCCAGACCTATCTGATCTTCGGAATCGGTTATGCGGCTTGTCGCATTTTCAAGATTCCTTTTCCTGAAGCGGCCCCTTCCACCTTTATCGGCTCTTCGAACTTCTTTGAGCTGGCTATTGCGGTCGCTCTGATCCTTTTTGGCATGAAGTCCGGTGCAGCGTTGGCAACAGTTGTGGGCGTGCTGACCGAAGTGCCGATTATGTTATCTCTAGTCGCGATCATGAAAAGAAAGCAGAAGCGCTTTGCCTTTGATCGAATCTCTTGAAGAGGGTTCCTGGATTGCATGCCTATTTCATTATTCTCTCTCAGGATGTGATCGGGCAAAACAGGTTCCTTTAAAAAAAAAGAGAGAACTTTGATCGGGTCATTTTGGAAACTTGACTTTCCATCTTTAATTGTGCTAGAATACCCAAAATTTCCGTTGAGGAGTATGGATTGTGATTTTTGAGAAAAAAGCCTTCGAAAATGTAAATAGTGTATATTTTTATTTTATCAGGCAAGTGCCCTCTAGGAGGTTCTTGTCGGTTTCGTCATAGAAAAACCACAAGAAAAGAGCAAGAGGGCATCCTACGATAGGGTGCCCTCTTTTTTTTTCCATATTATACGAGGAGGTTGGGAACATGAAAAAAGCACTGGTACTTATCCTTTTGGTGGTATGTGTGACGACGGTAGGTTTGTCTATGAAACGCATCGGTATCACCGCGATTGTGGAACATCCAGCCTTGGAAGCAGTAAGGCGGGGCATTTTGGATCAATTGGCCAACAATGGGATGATCAAAGGAGAAGATTTTGAAGAGCTCTATCATACGGCTCAAGGGGACATGAATACAGCCATATCCATCGCGCAACAGTTTTCGAACAGCAATCTGAATCTTGCGGTAGGGATTTCCACGCCTTCGGCCCAATCTCTTGCCAATGCTGTAAGAGGTCTTCCTGTTGTATTTTCTGCTGTCACCGATCCCGTTGGAGCTTCTTTGATCGCAAATCTGGGAAAAAACCGCGGCAATGTTGTAGGGATCAGCGATATGACTCCGGTCCGGTCTCAAATCCGATTGATGAAACTGATTCAGCCCCATTCGACTCGTGTCGGCATTATTTACAATTCGGGAGAAGCCAATTCAGTTTCGATTACAAGGGCTGCCAGAGATATCTGTGAAGAACTGGGCATGTCGCTGATTGAGATCATCGGCAGCAACACATCGGAGATGATCACCGCTTTGAACGCTGTGGTGAAAGACCTTGACTTTATCTATATCGGAACAGATAATACAGCAGCCTCGAGTATTGCAGCAATCGGACGAATTGCGAAAATGGCCAAGGTTCCAATTATGGCAGGTGATATTGATATAGCCAGAGGGGGCGGTGTTGTGGGATTTGGTTTTGATTATTACAAGATCGGCCTGGAAACGGGTGAGATTGTTTATCAAATCTTACAAGGAGTTCCTCCAAGCGAACTGGAATCACGATTGATTAGCGCTGATTCATTGATTCTTTACATCAATCTTGATTTGGCGCAGGAATTGGGCATTGATATCCCAGAAAACGTAATGGCCAGAGCGGACCTAATCGTACACAACGCCCAAGAGCGAGAGGCCGGGCATTGATTGCAATTATCGAACAAGGCATCATTGTTGGTATTACCGGCATTGGTGTCTTTTTAACATTCAGAATCTTAAACATGCCGGATCTGACGGTTGAAGGAACTTTTGGTTTGGGTGGGGCTATTACGGTTGCTTTGATTGTATTGGGATTGAATCCTTATTTGGCATTGATCATAGCAATGGTTTTGGGGGGATTGGCCGGTTCGGTCACTGGGCTGATCTTCAGAAAACTGAAAGTGCATGTCCTGCTTGCGGGGATATTGGTGATGACTATGCTGTATTCGATCAATATCCGGGTGATGAATGGGCCGAACCTTCCCATACCAACTACAAGGCAGCAAGTCAGTCTGGCCATATATGAGGAAATCAGCGGCGTGGATCCTCTGGCAGATCTGTTCGGGGATTTTGATACGCTATTGCCCGAGAAACCAACCGTGATTTATCCCATCCCCAAGAGCGAATATCATGATGCTGCCGCTCTGAATATCTTCAATCATCAAGGGAATGGGACCGATCTGCTTTTAATTTCGGTTATTGTCGCAATGGTCATTTTTGGGTTGTTTCTGTTCCTAAAGACAGATTTGGGAACTGTGTTGAGAGGATTTGGAAGCAATCCTGACGGAGTGGAGGCATTTGGGTTATCCCGGGATTTTATCAGTATTCTGGGATTATCTCTGGCCAATGGATTTGTGGCGTTATCGGGAGGAATGTTTTCCATGTATGGGGGTTTTTCCGATGTGACCATGGGACAAGGTATGATTATCACAGGATTGGCCATGGTGATGGTGGGTGAGATCATCTTCGACAGATTCAAGCCGCTGTTTGGTTTGATTGCGCCAATCGTCGGAGGGATTGTGTATCAGATCATATTGGCTTTGGTTATGAGATACGGATACAAAATTGGTTTTCGCGCCAGTGATATGAAATTCTTGACAGCACTTTTTATCATCAGTGTGATCGGGTTCAGCTTGATCAAAAACCCCAAGGCAAGAAAATTGGCAAAGGGTAAGGTGAAATCATTATGCTCAGGCTCGAAAATGTAACGGTCGTGTACAACCCCGGCCAAGAAAACGAAAAAAAAGCGTTGAAAAATGTGAGTCTTGAAGCCCATAAAAGAGATTTTTTGATTATTGTCGGATCGAATGGCGCAGGGAAATCCACGCTTTTGAATGTTGTTTTGGGCAAATTAAAACCGAATGACGGGCGATACTATTTGAAAGGCAAGGAGATCAAAAAACCATCGCAGTCGAAAATGGCTCATTTGATCGGAAGAGTCTATCAGGACCCCAATTCTGGGGTGTTTTCCAATCTGAGTATACGAGACAATTTAAAAATCGCCTCAAAAAAAGGGAAACGGGGATTGAAGTTCAGCAAAATTCATCCCAAAGCCATTGAAATGCTCAAACATCTCAATATGGGTTTGGAGGAACGGATGAACACTGTAGTCGAAGAGCTGTCTGGAGGGCAAAAACAAGCTTTGGCAATGGTTATGGCTATTATTACCGATCCTGAAGTCTTGCTTTTGGACGAACATACAGCGTCGCTTGACCCGACGAGCGCCGGAAGGGTAATGGATCTGACTCGAATGATCAATGAAGATTTGGATGTGACGGTTATGATGATCACCCACAACATGAAGTTTGCGGAAGAATTCGGAAATCGAAAGGTGGAGATCAGAGACGGAGTGTTAAGGGAAATGGGTTGATTTTTTGGCGAACCCGAACGATCCGGACGCGTATGATTGAGTCGGTCTACCGACCAGAACCAAAAACTGTCTTGCTTTCTCGTCCATTACAGGTTTTCTGCAATAAGCGCGCATAGCGCGGTTACCCTTCAGTCATATAAAAATTGTTTCAGTCGGTTTGCCTCTTGTTTTTCTTTGTTCGGATCTGGTATGATAAAGGATGGTAGATAATTTCCCGAAAAGGGAAAAAGGAGGGACAATTATGAAACGATGGCTGATCGGACTGTTGGTAGCATGTTTTGCGCTCAGTATGTTTGGTTCTGGCCAACTGGAAATTTTCAGTTGGTGGACCGGAGGCGGAGAAGAAGAGGGTTTGCTAGCGCTTATTGAGCTCTTCAACGAACAGTATCCCGATGTGCGCGTCATCAACGCGACTGTAGCGGGCGGGGCAGGAGTCAACGCCAAAGCAGTCCTGAAAACCCGAATGTTGGGCAACAATCCCCCGGATTCTTTCCAAGTGCACGCAGGTGAGGAACTCACCGATACGTATGTCATAACTGGATACATGGAACCCATAACGCAATACCTCAAAGATTGGGGTGTTTACGACAAGTTTCCTCCATCAATTATGGAAATCTGTTCCTACAAAGGCGAAGTATATTCGATCCCTGTCAATGTGCATAGAGGCAATGTAGTATTCTACAACATGGCAATCGCCAAAGAGATTGGAATGACCTCAGCTCCTCGGAGTATGGATGAATTCCGGTATTATCTCCAAAAAGCCAAAGACAAAGGATATATTGGATTGTCCCTGGGGGACAAGGACAAATGGGAAGCTGGACATCTGTTTGAAACGCTCCTTTTGTCCACCTATGGTCCGGATCGATACAATAAGCTTTGGGATGGAAGCCAAAGTTTCGACCATTATGCGTTGAGAAAAGCTTTCGAGCGATTGGCTTCACTTGTCCCCTTCTTCAACAGCGATCACGCAGCCCTTACCTGGCAGGACGCTTCTCGTCTGGTTTATGAGAAACGAGCCTTTGCGAATATCATGGGAGACTGGGCGGAAGGATACTTCAAAACGATGGGTTGGGAGCCTGGAGTGGATTTTGGTTGGTTTGCCGTACCTGAGACACAGGACACCTTTATGGTCGTATCCGATACATTTGGCCTTCCGAAGAATGCGCCAAATCGAGAAAATGCCCTTCGATGGCTCCAGTTCATCGCAAGTGTCGAAGCACAAGACACATTCAACCCCATAAAAGGTTCGATTCCCGCGCGAATGGATGCAGACTACTCCAAATATGACGTGTATCTCCAATGGTGTCTGGACGATTTCGCAACGCTTGCTTTATCCCCTTCGATCGCCCATGGATCAGCTGCGCCCGAAGGTTTTGCAACAGCGATGAACGATGTTGTGAATCGCTTCATCACCACACTGAATGTGGACCAAGCCATTCAAGGTATCTTTTTCGCTGCAGAAGACGAAGACTATACAATTAATTAATCGTTTGAGAAAAGGGGCTTTCTAACAAGAAAGCCCCTTTTTATTTGATGTAGTCAAGTGCAGGAGGGCTTCATGCGAAAAAGAAAGAACAAGTTGTTGGGATTTTTCGTTGTTGCGCCAACGATTGTTGCCATCGGGATTTTCGTCTATGGGTTCATTTCTTGGACCATTCGTGCTTCTACTGCGAATTGGAATACTTTTGCGCGCTTGGCAAGTGGCGTATATGAATCCGTAGGATTTCGGAACTATGAACGGTTATTCCAAGACCCGAGGTTTCAAACGGATCTTTGGAACACTCTTTTTTTTACCCTCTTTTTCCTGACCGGATGCCTGATCATGGGAATCTTTTTGGCAATATTGTTAGATCAAAAACTCAAAGGTTCGCGAATCTTTCAAAACATCTTTCTTTTTCCTATGGCGCTTTCGTTCGTTGTCACAGGAACAGTTTGGAACTGGGTATTTATGCCCGGAACGTTGCCGGGAAACCCAGCTGGCATCAACGTGTTCTTTGGACTCTTTGGATTACAGTCCCTCCAATGGAGATGGTTTACCTCGACCGATTCGATTGGGAACTTCAACTTCGCACTGATACCGGTTATCATTGCGGCCGTATGGCAACTATCAGGGTATACAATGGCAATGTATCTAGCTGGTTTGCGGTCGATCCCTGACACACTGACCGAAGCTGCGCGAGTTGATGGTGCGAGCGCGATACAAACCTTTTGGAAGATAAAGTTTCCCCTGTTGAAGCCGATTACCCTTAGCGCAATGATTATTTTGGGACACATTTCTTTGAAGATTTTTGATCTAGTGTATGCGATGACTGGTAGTGGTCCCAATAATGTGACCGATGTACCGGCGATCTATATGTTCGAACTAACCTTTCGTTCCAATCGATATTCGTTGGGCTCCGCTATTTCTGTGATTATGTTGTTAATGGTAGCGATTGTTATTGTGCCCTACCTTCTTTCCACTATGCGGAAGGAGGCGTGATCATGCCACGTAGAAGAAACTGGAACCGCATTTTGCTTTATACGATCCTCGGCATCATCTCTGCATCCTACCTGCTCCCAATCTATATGCTCTTGGCGACCAGTTTGAAACCACTGCGAGATATCGGCGTGTCAACGATGTGGCATCTCCCCCGTGAAGTTTCGTGGGAAGGGTTTCAAGCAGCATTCCAACGACTGGGACCAAACTTGATGAACAGCATTCTTCTTGTCATACCTGCAACCTTAATCTCCACGTTTCTCGGTTCCATTAACGGATACATCTTTTCCAAGATCAAATTCCCTGGGGCGAACATCATCTTCGTTTTTATCCTGTTCGGAATGTTTATTCCGTATCAATCCATTCTCTTTCCTTTGATCCAATTTCTTCAGAATATCCGTCTTTATGGTTCTTTGGGGGGGCTAATCTTAACTCACGTGATCTATGGACTACCGATCACCACCTTGATTTTCCGCAATTACTATATGGATGTTCCCGATGAGATGCTTGAAGCCGCATCAATCGACGGTTCAAATATGTTTAGCACCTATTTTCGGATTTTGATTCCTTTATCCATTCCTGCGGTGGTCGTAGTTGTTATCTGGCAGTTCACGAATATTTGGAATGAGTTTCTCTTTGCGGTCACGATTACGAGCGACCCGACCAAACAACCCATTACCGTAGCTTTAGTAAATTTGGCCGGGAGCCAAGTGATCCAATGGAACATGCAAATGGCAGGGGCCCTTGTAGCAGCGATCCCCACTCTTTTGGTTTACGTCCTTCTGGGCAAGTACTTCATCCGCGGGCTTCTGGCAGGGTCGGTAAAAGGGTAGTCGATCTCTCAATTCATGTGGAATGCATTTCTCTTCCATAGAGGCCTACACAGGAATCCCAATGCAACGGGTCCTCACTTCCAAAAGAGGGGTAGCGAATCATCATGCAATCGAAAACGCCCTCTGTGGTTTTTGCCAACTCCGCGCACCATGCGGCCTTTCGGGTCAATTATAAGTGCCAATTGCTTTTTCCATGGCTTGGAGAAAGGTTTTCCAGTAGGTTTCATAAGTAGAATGGTTCATCAAATACGGCGTTAACACACAAGATCGAAGGACGGTTACGCTTCCATATTTGTTCCACTCAGTAAGATCCATGCCAAACCGTTCGATAAATCGTCCCGGAATATCTCCATATTCTTCCCTTGTCAGCGATGTTTTGGAGGTAATGAAATCATTGGTGTATAGAGGTCCTGATTTGTATGAGCACTGTTCATAAATATACAGGTTGAGTTCGTTCATTTCAGCTAGGCTATTGTTTCCGACTTCGTGAAAGGCGTAATCGATGACATTAATGTCAGGCTGTGCCAATGGCAATACTTGGTATAACCGCCCTTTAATTTTCATAGGAGGATGATTTTGCAAAGAGTGATAGAATCGATATGCCCCTTCGATGCTGGCGCTGATAATCTGACCATAACCAGATCGGTTTAAGGGAACAACCTTGTGCGCCATCCATACAGCAGAAACCGCTGCTCCAGATTTTGATCCCTCCATGATATAGCTTCCCAACAACATAGGGTTGTCTTCGTTTTTATCGAACACATAGGCTGCAAAATAGGAGATAACCTCAATCATCCTTCGATCGGCAGCTACGATCGCGCCAGCCGCGTAAGGAGTGTAGCCAAGTTTATGGGGGTCTACGGTAATAGAATCGGCGTCAGACATCGCCCGGAAGGCTTCATAGACATCCCGACTCAACCATCCGGGTTCGCAATTATCGGATCGGGGGTTTGGAGAAGCTAGTTCCTTAAAACCGACAAACCGATTGGTTTCATCCAGAAACAATGCGCGCGCATACCCTCCGTACGCAGCATCGATATGCAAGTAGAACGAAATCCCTTGTTTGGCGTAGTTGTCGCGAAGTCGAACGATTTCGTGAACCTCATCAACAGCGCCTTCCTCGGTTGAGCCGACAACTGCGATTACAGCAAGAATGGGTTTTTTCTCAGCAATCAACGTTTCAATCTGTCTGCGTAATTCTTGGACATCCATACGATAATTTTCTTTGACTGGAATTGCGTACAAGTGATCTTGGCCAATTCCAAAGATATCGACGGCTTTGGTCCAGGAATAGTGCTTTGATTGGGGAACAATGACTGCTCCAGGACGGGAGAGATGCATCCCTTTTCCTCGCACCGTGTGCCGTTTGACTTCTTCAAAACACCCTTCTACTTTTGTCCGGTCAACAAGGTCTAGAATCTGCTTTGTAGACATGTTCAAAAGCCGCCATTCATCGAATCCGTCGACTAGTTCCGGATGACAAGCCCCAACGGCCAAAGGAAAGGACGCAAGATTCCGGGCCAACCATATTGCTTCGTAATTGGCAACCGTTCCGCCCGAGGTGATGTGGCCCCAAGAGCGCTTTGGATCATAACCCATTAGTACAGCAAGTTGCCGGCCGACTTCGATTTCCAAAGCTGTGGTCGCTGGAGAACCTTCGTATGCGCAGTTGTTGGGATTGTATAGGATTGTTAGCATGTACCCTAAATTGGCTGCCATAAGGGTGTCGGTATTCATGTGGCCCAAGTAGCGGGGCGAAAACCACGGCGTTGAACTATCCTGAAGCTGCCCGGCAAGATCAACAAGAGCCTCTCGTGTCCGCTGGATGGTTTGGAGATATCCCTGTTGTTTTTTTTCATGATCGTTGACCACGGGTGAATCATCTGGATGGAAAAACCGGCGCCAGTCCGCATGATCATCCATCAGGAAAAGCAGCATCTTTCGGAAAAAATCGTAGTTTTCTGACTTAGGTCCCATGAAAAGCGCGTTTGTGTTAATTGGTTCATCCATGTGTACCACTTCCTTTCTCCAGTTAATCGCGGCATATATCCTTTCACCTGCGGGGGTGGTTATTTTTTAGACGTCAATTCAGGTCAATCCCTCTCATGAAAAAAAGCCCCCGTACGGGGGCTTTTCTAATACCCGTAAAGGGTCTTTACTTTACTTTGAACTGCTGGATCTGTTCAGCCAACGATTGGGCCAAAGCGTTCAATTCTTCGCTCGACGCGCTGACCGATTGGGATGCGTGGCTCTGTTGCTCGATGGCTTTCACAATGGTGTCCACCTTTTCCGATACGCTGACCATCGATCTCGTCGCGCCATCCATCGCCGAGGCAATCTCTTCGCTCGACGCGCTTTGTTCTTCCGCGCTGGACGCCATGTTTTCCACCATCATGTTCATGGTTTCCACCTGTTTGAGGATGGATTCGAACTGTCCGGAGATTCCTTTGGCTTCTTCGTTGACCTTTTGGACGATTTCGTAGGTGCCGTTTGTGGCTTCTCGGGTCTTGGCCGTTCCCTGTTCGATCTCTTTCAGGATGCTGCCGATGTTGCCGGTGGCTTGTTGGCTTTCTTCGGCCAGTTTCCGGATTTCATCCGCCACAACCGCAAAGCCTCGGCCCGCTTCGCCCGCCCTGGCCGCTTCAATCGCTGCGTTGAGCGCCAGGAGGTTGGTTTGTTCGGAGATCGATCGGATCGATTCTACGATCTCTCCCACATTTTTGGCCTGGTCGGCTAGTTGGCCCACAATCTTTGTCGTGGCTTGTGTTTGTTCGACCGCTTGTGTGGCGATCTGGGAGATGCTTTGGACATTCTTTTGTCCGGCCACCGCCGCTTCTGATGTTTCGCGCGCTTTTTCGCTGAGGGATTGCGATGCTTTGGATACGTTTTGCGCGCTGGCGGCGACTTCTTCTACGCCAGAAGAGACTTCTTGGAAGGAGGCCGATGTGGAGTGGACTTCGTCATTGATGCCTTGCGCCTGTTGCGCCAGGATTTCGGCTGCGGAACTCGATTCTTGAGCCGCAGAGGATAGGTCGTCCGAGGATGTGCTCATCTGGGTCGATGATTCTTGGATCGATATCATCGATCCGTTCAAGGAGCGCGCCATGTCGTTCAGGGCGCTGGATATTTGCGCGATTTCATCTCGGCCTTTGACGGGGAACTGGACGGTCAGGTCTCCTTTTCCAAAGGTGACTACCAGCTTCGAGAGGGCTTTGATGGGTTTGCTGATCGAGGTCCCGGCGAGGAAGCTCAGGGCCACCACAACACCGATGATGATCGCGATGAGGATGATCAGGAATGTGGTGATCTGACGGACATCGGCCATCAGTTCGGCTTCGCTTACGGTGACCCCCAAGGTCCAGTTCGGCGCGTTGGGTATGGGTTGATAGAAGATCACTTCCTGTTCTCCGGTGGGACGGGTGATTCGATCTGTGCCGGATTGCCCGCGGACCATTCGTTGAGCGGCCGTTTGCAGTCCTCGGAAGCCCAAAGCGTCGGATTGAAGCAGGTTTAATTCCATTATGTTCTTGGCCTCTGGATGTGCAATGATCATTCCAGTCTCGTCGGAAACCCAACCATACCCAATATCGCCAATCTTTATTGCGCTTGCAATTTCGCTGAGCACTTTCAATTGAACCGTTGCTCCAAGAAGTCCAATGGTTTTGCCTTGTCGATCTTTGACTGCATGCGCAACCACAAACACAAGGTTTCCTGACCCTCGAGAAATCATGGGGTTGCTTATTGATAAGTCTTTCCCTTGAAGAAAGATTTCAATAAAGTACTCACGATTCGAAAGATCAATCGTATCTTCCGCATCGGTTCGCCATGTATCACCTGAAGGAAGAGACAGTATCATGGCTTCGTACAGCCCTCCACTGGCTTTCACCAACTCCTTAATTTCATTACCAGCAATTCCCCAGTCCATGCTTTGCACAGTGCTCCGATTTGCGATCAT
>Ga0334886_1001325_pt1 | contig 29551 bp, 20 predicted proteins | sample GraSluR1_MG_9_FD_207232 | JGI IMG/M metagenome (GOLD analysis project Ga0334886, IMG submission 207232) | Sludge microbial communities from methane-producing bioreactor in Wageningen University, Netherlands - Granular Sludge_27_06-R1 | ecosystem: Engineered > Bioreactor > Anaerobic >... | reverse complement strand
TTTTTTTGGTGGCTGAGTTTATTTGCTTGGTCACTTTGTGATTTTGCTAGGATATTGAACTGGAGAGTTTGATCCTGGCTCAGAACGAACGCTGGCGGCGTGCTTAACACATGCAAGTCGAACGCGAACGGGACTTCGGTTCCTAGTAGAGTGGCGCACGGGTGAGTAACGCGTAGATAACCTATCTTTATGTCTGGGATAACACGCCGAAAGGGGTACTAATACCGGATATTCTTGCATTTCATAAGTATTGCAAGGAAAGGTGGCCTCTGATTCAAGCTACTGCATAGAGAGGGGTCTGCGTACCATTAGCTAGTAGGTGGGGTAATGGCCTACCTAGGCGACGATGGTTAGCGGGTCTGAGAGGATGATCCGCCACACTGGCACTGAAACACGGGTCAGACTCCTACGGGAGGCAGCAGTGAGGAATATTGCGCAATGGGGGAAACCCTGACGCAGCGACGCCGCGTGAGTGAGGAAGGCCTTCGGGTCGTAAAGCTCTGTCAAGAGGGAAGAAGTGCATGGCAGTTAATACCTGTCATGTTTGACGGTACCTCTAAAGGAAGCACCGGCTAACTCCGTGCCAGCAGCCGCGGTAATACGGAGGGTGCAAGCGTTGTTCGGAATTACTGGGCGTAAAGGGCGCGCAGGCGGCCTGCCAAGTCAGATGTGAAATGCCATGGCTTAACCATGGACGTGCATTTGAAACTGGTGGGCTTGAGTACCAGAGGGGAAGGTGGAATTCCCGGTGTAGAGGTGAAATTCGTAGATATCGGGAGGAATACCGGTGGCGAAGGCGACTTTCTGGCTGGATACTGACGCTGAGGCGCGAAAGCGTGGGGAGCAAACAGGATTAGATACCCTGGTAGTCCACGCTGTAAACGATGTGAACTAGATGTAGGGGGTGTTGATCCCCTCTGTGTCGCAGCTAACGCATTAAGTTCACCGCCTGGGGAGTACGGTCGCAAGATTAAAACTCAAAGGAATTGACGGGGGCCCGCACAAGCGGTGGAGTATGTGGTTTAATTCGATGCAACGCGAAGAACCTTACCTGGTCTTGACATCCCGGGAATTCTTAGGAAACTAGGAAGTGCCTTCTTTGAAGGAGCCTGGAGACAGGTGCTGCATGGCTGTCGTCAGCTCGTGTCGTGAGATGTTGGGTTAAGTCCCGCAACGAGCGCAACCCTTGCCTTTAGTTGCCATCAGTTTAGCTGGGCACTCTAAAGGGACCGCCGGTGTCAAACCGGAGGAAGGTGGGGATGACGTCAAGTCCTCATGGCCCTTATGACCAGGGCTACACACGTACTACAATGGCCGGTACAACGGGCAGCGACATCGCGAGATGGAGCCAATCCTTCAAAACCGGTCTCAGTCCGGATTGGAGTCTGCAACTCGACTCCATGAAGTTGGAATCGCTAGTAATCGTGGATCAGCATGCCACGGTGAATACGTTCCCGGGCCTTGTACACACCGCCCGTCACACCACGGGAGTCGGTTGTACCAGAAGCAGTTGAGCTAACCTTCGGGAGGCAGGCTGCCAAGGTATGGCTGGTAACTGGGGTGAAGTCGTAACAAGGTAGCCCTAGGGGAACCTGGGGCTGGATCACCTCCTTTATAAGGAAAGTATGGGTCGTTTTAGGCCCATATGGGATCAACCCTGCTCTTCCTATTTGGTTTTGAGAGATCAAGGACATGGGCCTATAGCTCAGCTTGGTTAGAGCGCACGCCTGATAAGCGTGAGGTCGGTGGTTCAAGTCCACCTAGGCCCACCAGGCGTAGCGAGGGGATTGGGGGTGTAGCTCAGCTGGGAGAGCGCCTGCCTTGCACGCAGGAGGTCATCGGTTCGATCCCGTTCACCTCCACCAGGCTTGAAGGGGTAAGGTTGGGTGTTGAGTAGGAATTTTTTATTCAACATTCAACTTTAAACTTTCACGAGAAGTTTTTGTTCTTTGACAATTGAATAGCAGGGTATCTAAATCGTAGAACCGATTGGTCTGTGTGGATGTTTTTGTATGTCTGCATGGGTTTGATCGGTGTACTACTGCAAGCGTTTAGAGTTTAGCTTAGTTTACAAAAGACTTATGGTTAAGCTATTAAGGGCTGATGGCGGATGCCTTGGCACCAGGAGGCGAAGAAGGACGTGGAAAGCTGCGATAAGCTTCGGGGAGCTGCTAACAGGCTTTGATCCGGAGATTTCCGAATGGGGGAACCCGGCGGAGTTCAAACTCCGTCATTCATAACTGAATCCATAGGTTATGAAGGCGAACGAGGGGAAGTGAAACATCTCAGTACCCTCAGGAATAGAAATCAATAGAGATTCCGTCAGTAGTGGCGAGCGAACGCGGAATAGCCCAAACCCATGGGCTTGCTCATGGGGGTTGTGGGGCCCCGACATGGGATTGAGAAGATATAGAAGAACGGCATGGAAAGGCCGGCCATAGACGGTGATAGCCCGGTATTCGAAATATTGACTCACCCTAGGGAGTCCCCGAGTACCACGAGGCACGTGAAACCTTGTGGGAATCCGGGAGGACCATCTTCCAAGGCTAAATACTACCTGGTGACCGATAGTGAACAAGTACCGTGAGGGAAAGGTGAAAAGAACCCCGGGAGGGGAGTGAAATAGAAACTGAAACCGTCAGCTTACAAGCAGTTGGAGCATCTTTATGATGTGACAGCGTGCCTTTTGCATAATGAGTCAACGACTTATCCTACGCAGCAAGGTTAAGCCGCCAGGCGTAGCCGTAGCGAAAGCGAGTCTTAACAGGGCGAAGAGTTGCGTGGGGTAGACCCGAAGCCGGGTGATCTATCCATGTCCAGGGTGAAGTCTCGGTAACACGAGATGGAGGCCCGAACCGCTATAGGTTGAAAACTGTTCGGATGAGGTGTGGATAGGAGTGAAAGGCTAATCAAACTCGGTGATAGCTGGTTTTCTCCGAAATATATTTAGGTATAGCCTTGCGAGTTGACTGACGGAGGTAGAGCACTGTTTGGGCTAGGGGTCCCACCGGATTACCAACCCCATGCAAACTCCGAATGCCGTCAAGTTCTATCGCAGGAGTCAGACTACGGGAGATAAGTTCCGTGGTCGAGAGGGAAAGAGCCCAGACCGTCAACTAAGGTCCCTAAACCATGCTAAGTGGGAAAGGAGGTGAAATTGCTGAGACAACCAGGAGGTTGGCTTAGAAGCAGCAATCCTTTAAAGATAGCGTAATAGCTCACTGGTCTAGTGAATTTGCGCCTAAAATTTAACGGGGCTTAAGCATGGTACCGAAGTTACGGATCGAGCAATCGATGGTAGGAGAACATTGTGTAGGCCTGAGAAGGTGCATCGTGAGGTGTGCTGGAGGTATCACAAGAGCGTATGTTGACACGAGTAGCGAAAATGGAGGTGAAAAACCTCCACGCCGTAAGTCTCAGGTTTCCTGTAGTCAAGTTAATCTGCTCAGGGTTAGTCGGCCCCTAAGGCGAGGCTGAAGAGCGTAGCTGATGGGAAACGGGTTAATATTCCCGTACCGCTGGTGTAGAACTTGTATAAGGGGGGACGAAGAAGGATAGACCATCCAGGTGTTGGAATACCTGGTTTAAGCGTGTAGGCGGAGGACTTAGGCAAATCCGGGTCCTTGTAACGCCGAGGCGTGATGACGAAGCCCAAAGGGCTGCAAAGTGGTTGATTCCATGCTTCCAGGAAAAGCCTCGTATACATTTACACTGGTGACCGTACCGCAAACCGACACAGGTAGACAGGTAGAATATACCAAGGCGCTTGAGAGAACTCTGGTTAAGGAACTCGGCAAAATAGCACCGTAACTTCGGGAGAAGGTGTGCCCTCATGGTGATCTTTTATACAATAGTGAGCCTACGGGGGTTGCAGTGAAATGGGGGGAGCGACTGTTTACTAAAAACACAGGACTCTGCGAAGTCGTAAGACGAAGTATAGGGTCTGACGCCTGCCCGGTGCCGGAAGGTTAAGGGGACATGTCAGCGCAAGCAAAGCATTGAACCGAAGCCCCGGTAAACGGCGGCCGTAACTATAACGGTCCTAAGGTAGCGAAATTCCTTGTCGGGTAAGTTCCGACCTGCACGAATGGCGTAACGATTTCCCCACTGTCTCAACCAGAGACTCAGCGAAACTGTAGTACCGGTGAAGATGCCGGTTACCCGCAACAAGACAGAAAGACCCCGTGAACCTTTACTATAGCTTGGCATTGTGTTTAGGGATAACATGTGTAGGATAGGTGGGAGGCTTTGAAGCTGGCACGCTAGTGTCGGTGGAGCCATCCTTGAAATACCACCCTTGTTATCTCTGAACTCTAACTGCGGTCCGTAATCCGGATCCAGGACAGTGTCTGGTGGGTAGTTTGACTGGGGCGGTCGCCTCCTAAAGCGTAACGGAGGCGCGCGAAGGTTCCCTCAGGCTGATTGGAAACCAGCCGTAGAGTGTAAAGGCATAAGGGAGCTTGACTGCGAGAGAGACATCTCGAGCAGGTACGAAAGTAGGTCTTAGTGATCCGGCGATTCCGCATGGAAGGGTCGTCGCTCAACGGATAAAAGGTACTCCGGGGATAACAGGCTTATCTCCCCCAAGAGTCCACATCGACGGGGAGGTTTGGCACCTCGATGTCGGCTCATCACATCCTGGGGCTGAAGCAGGTCCCAAGGGTTCGGCTGTTCGCCGATTAAAGTGGTACGTGAGCTGGGTTTAAAACGTCGTGAGACAGTTTGGTCCTTATCTGTTGCGGGCGCAGGATATTTGAGGAGATCTTTCCCTAGTACGAGAGGACCGGGATGGACGAACCAATGGTGTTCCAGTTGTTTTGCCAAAGGCATTGCTGGGTAGCCACGTTCGGCAGGGATAACCGCTGAAAGCATCTAAGCGGGAAACCCACTCCAAGATAAGATATCCCGTGGCGTAAGCCACCTAAAGGCTCGTTGAAGACTACAACGTTGATAGGTCGGGTGTGGAAGTGTGGCAACACATGGAGCTTACCGATACTAATGAGCCGTGCGGCTTAACCATATACTTTTGTAAACAAAGCATACCCTGCTCTTTAATTGTCACTGTTTTATACAGTTTTCGGTGGCCATGGCGAAGAGGTCCCACCCGTTCCCATTCCGAACACGGAAGTTAAGCTCTTCAGCGCCGATGGTACTGCATGGGAAACTATGTGGGAGAGTAGGTCGCCGCCGATTCATACCATAAAACCCCCCCTCTATGAGTTAGAGGGGGGGTTTGTTTTTATAAAAAAATGCAAAACGTAAACATTAGAAAGGCTGCTTAAGCAAACTCGCCTCTGCTGGTTTAATCTACACCCTGCCCTCTTATTTTCTATTCTGTTTACACATTTGCCTTGCTTTTTTTCTCGTATTGTTTTACTTAGAGAATTTTGAAATTTTCGTGATTTGCATGATTTGTGTAGGCGCGTAGCTCAGTGGGAGAGCGCTACCTTGACGTGGTAGATGTCGTCGGTTCGACCCCGTCCGCGCCTACCAAAATGTATAAGGCTAGGATGCAGAAGGTTCATCAACAGCCTTCTGCCTGTTAGCCTTTCTTTTTGTTTTGTGCAGGGTTTCATGGCAAATATTACTGTGTCCATTGCAGATGGAGCGAGCAAGAGTTTTCCGACAGGCGTACGGATCATCGACGCCTTGGCCGAGCTCGTTTCCGGCAAAAAACGCAAAGCAACTCTGGCGGTCAAGGCAGGGGAACACCTGCTTGACTTGGCAGCTGAACTGCACGCAGACACGACCTTGGAACCTGTGGGTGTTGAATCAGAGGCTGGGCTTGAAATTCTACGTCACTCCACAGCCCACCTCATGGCCCTTGCAGTCAAGGAATTGTATGGCGATGAGGTAAAAGTTGCCATAGGACCTGCCATTGAAGATGGTTTTTACTATGATTTTGACCGCCCTACCCCGTTCACTCCGGAGGATTTTGATCGAATTGAAGCCAAGATGGCTGAAATTGCCTCCGCTGCCCTGCCCATCACCCGCAGCGAGATGAGCAAGGCCGAGGCACTGGCATTTTTTGCCAAGCAGGGTGAGCAGTACAAGGTGGAACTGCTTGAAGAAATGGAGGCCGATACCGTCAGCCTGTATACCCAGGGCAGCTTTGTTGATCTGTGTCGGGGACCGCATGTGCCCGACGCTTCGTGGATCAAAGTGTTCAAGCTGTTGCGAGTGGCTGGCTCGTATTGGCGCGGTGATGAGCACCGCCAGATGCTGACCCGCATTTACGGTACTGCCTTTGCCAGCAAAAAAGACCTACAGGCCTATTTGAACCGCCTGGAAGAGGCCCGCAAGCGCGACCACCGCAAGCTGGGCAAACAGCTGGGCCTTTTTACCATTCAGGATCAGATCGGTCCAGGACTCATCCTGTGGCAGCCGCGTGGTGCCCTGCTCCGCCATCTGATAGAGAATTACTGGAAGGACGAACACTACCGTAACGGCTATCAATTGCTGTATACCCCTCACATTGCCAGGCAAGACCTGTGGAAAACATCGGGACATGCTGATTTTTACAGTGAAAACATGTATGCACCCATGGAAATCGATGAGGTGCTCTATCAGCTCAAGCCCATGAACTGCCCTTTCCACATCGGGGTCTACAAGGCAGATCCGCACAGCTACCGGGATTTTCCCATTCGCTGGTGCGAACTGGGCACAGTGTACCGCTACGAACGCACCGGCGCCTTGCACGGTTTGCTGCGGGTGCGCGGTTTTACCCAGGATGATGCGCATATCTTTTGCCGTCCAGATCAACTTCAGGATGAAATTTACAATATTATCAGTTTGAACCAGCACGTCCTGAAAACCTTTGGCTTTGATCAGTACGATATCTATCTGTCGACAAGACCGGAAAAATACGTTGGCTCCGATGCCAACTGGGAACTGGCCACCCAAGCACTCAAGCAGGCACTGGATAGAATGCAGCTGGACTATAGCATTGATCCAGGTGAAGGGGTTTTTTACGGGCCCAAAATCGACATCAAAATCAAGGACCAACTCAATCGTTCCTGGCAATGTTCCACCATCCAGGTGGACTTCAACCTGCCGGAACGTTTTGCCATGAGCTATACCGGCGATGACGGCGCGGAACACCAACCCATCATGATTCACCGGGCACTCATGGGTTCGTTGGAACGATTTATCGGGGTGCTGATCGAGCACTATGCCGGCGCATTTCCACTGTGGCTCGCACCCGAGCAGGCGCGCATCATGAACATCACTGATGATCAGGCAGAATGGTGCAATGAGGTCTATACTCGCCTGCGTAACCAGGGTGTGCGCATAGAAAAAGATCTGCGCAACGAAAAGCTCAACTACAAAATCCGCGAAGCCCAGGTGATGAAGGTGCCCTACATGCTCATCATTGGTGAGCGTGAAAGAGAAGACGGAACTGTGACCGTGCGCAAACGTGACGGAGAAAACCTGCCGGCCATGAGTCCGGATGCTTTTGCCCAGCTTGTACGCAGAGAATGCGATGAACGCCTGCGTACTGTATGAATAGATGAACCACCTGTTCAGGAGGAACGAAGATTAAAAAACGAGGCCCGAGAAGATTTAGCGACGATCAGGAACTAAAGATCCGTATCAATGATGATATTGACTACCGGGAGATTCGTCTCATCGGTTCGGACGGGGATCAGCTTGGTATTGTCAGTCCCCGCGAGGCGATGACCATTGCCCACGAACAAGGACTTGATCTGGTTGAGGTGTCTGATAAGGCAGACCCGCCGGTTTGCCGAATCATGAACTATGACAAGTTTCGCTACGAGCTGAAAAAAAAGCAGCAGGAAGCCAAGAAAAAGCAGACCACTGTCGAGACCCGGGAGATTAAATTTCGTCCCAAAACAGAAGAACATGATCTCAACTTCAAGATCCGAAAAATTAAAGAGTTTCTTGAAGAAAAAAGCAAAGTCAAGATAACGATGCGGTTTCGTGGACGAGAGATCGTATACGCTGAGACGCTTGGACTTGAGGCTTTGAACAAGATTGCCGATCAGCTGCGGGAAGATTGTGTTATCCTTCAAGAACCGAGGATGGAAGGCCGCCAGCTCGTTATGTTTGTAGGGCCAAAGAGCTGAACATATATGAACTCGGTGTCAGCACCGACAGCGATACAAGGAGAATAAAGATGCCAAAGATGAAGAGCAATCGCGGAGCCGCAAAACGCTTCACCGCTACCGGTAGGGGCAAAATCCGACGGAGCAAGGCGTTTTCCTCACATATCTTGACCAAAAAATCAACCAAACGGAAACGGAAACTGCGCCAGCGTACCCTGGTTGCTGCAGCAGACATGAAAGCTGTTCGCCGCATGCTGCCCTATCTTTAAGATAGAGTAAAAGCGCATACCTGCCTGCCGTCAGTAGGTCTGCCATCAAGGCGGCTGGCCGAATTTTATTGATTATTGATACTACCTACATACGGAGAAAAATATGTCTCGAGCTACCCGCGGCTTCAAAGCCCGCCGGAGAAGAAACAAGGTACTGGCGCTTGCCAAGGGCTACCGTGGTGGCAAACACCGGCTGTATAAAACCGCTGCTGAAGCGGTAGACCGCGCCCTCTGCTTTGCCTACCGGGATCGCCGTAACAAAAAACGTGAATTCCGCCGCCTGTGGATAGTACGCATCAACGCTGCTGCCAAGCAAAACGGTACCAACTACAGTCGCCTCATTGGAGGCTTGCACAAAAACTCCATTGAACTGGATCGTAAAGTGCTCTCCAACCTGGCCATTGTTGACCCGCACGCCTTCAGCACTGTGGTCAAGGCTGCCACAGAACAAGCCTGATTCAGCCATATGGAAACTCAGCTACGCGCTCTGCAGCAGGAAGCTTTGGATGCGCTGGAGCAAACCCGCGACCACGCCTCCCTGGAATCGTTTCGCGTCACCTACCTTGGACGAAAAGGCGGTCGCCTGACCGCCATCCTCCGTCAGCTTGGTACAGCGAGCCCGGAAGAACGACCCCGGCTTGGTCAGTTGGCTAATGAAATCAAGACTGAAATCGAACGCTGCTTTGATCAGCGCAAGGAGCAGTTCGCTACCGGTGCAAACGGTGCGTCTCCCACGGTCGATCTCAGTCTACCGGGACGCTACGTGCCTTTTGGCTCCCGACATCCCATCAGCCAGGTGATGGATGAAATTTGTGGCATTTTCGAAGGCCTGGGTTTTGCCGTGGCCGAAGGGCCGGATGTCGAGACCGACTTTTACAACTTTGAGGCACTCAATCTCCCCCCGCACCACCCTGCCCGTGATATGCACGACACTTTTTATGTCACGGACTCCATCCTCCTGCGCACGCACACCTCACCCATGCAGGCGCGGATTATGGAAACACAGGATCCACCACTGCGCTACATCTCGCCTGGCAAAGTCTATCGCCGCGATTCGGATATCACCCACACCCCCATGTTCCACCAGGTGGAAGGCTTTCTCGTTGACCGGGATGTTTCTTTTGCCGACTTGAAGGGTGTGCTGACCAGCTTCAGTCAGCGCATGTTCGCACGTGATCTGGCGCTCAGGTTCCGTCCCAGTTTCTTTCCCTTTACCGAACCCAGCGCCGAGGTGGATATCGCCTGCGTTATCTGCAACGGTACAGGCTGTCGGGTTTGCAAACAAACCGGTTGGCTGGAAATTCTTGGCTCTGGGTTGATTGATCCGGCAGTGCTGGTCCAGGTTGGTTACGACCCAGACATATACTCTGGCTTTGCCTTTGGTATGGGAGTAGAACGCATCGCCATGCTGAAATATGGCATTGACGATATCCGTCTGTACTACGAAAACGATTTACGCTTTCTCTCCCAGTTTTAATACCATAGGATGTTGCTCAGGTATAAGGTGTAGTGCGCTGCACACCCCCGAGCCCGAGCAGCTCGTGCCCTCCGGATCGGAACAAACCGTGTCGGCAACTGTGATGGTTCTTGTACTAACCGTTCCTCCCCTCCAGACTGCCCAGTCTGCATGCGGGAGGTGTTGCCCCTTTGACTCAATCAAATACATTTATATCGCACAGCACAGCAGGATTTGAACCATGAAATGCACCGTGAGCTGGCTCAGGCAATTCACATCCACAGAAGGATTTACTCCGGCACAGCTGGCTGACCGGCTCACCATGCTGGGGCTTGAGGTGGACAGTGTGGAAGAGCTGTTTCCCGCCCTAGATGCCCTTATCACCGCCCGGGTGGTGACAGTCGATAAACACCCGGATGCGGACAAGTTGAGCCTGTGCCAGGTGGATACGGGTTCTGAGCAGATACAGGTGGTATGCGGCGCTCCCAATGTGCGGGCAGGTATGATTTCGGCCCTGGCCCGTCCAGGCGCACTCCTCCCTGATGGCACCAAAATAAAGAAAGCCAAGGTGCGGGGTGTTGAATCTGCGGGCATGCTCTGCTCGGCCCGTGAACTTGGTTTGTCCACTGACCACAGTGGAATCATGGATTTGGACCAGCAGCTCGAACCAGGGCTTCCCCTGCGCAAAGCACTCCAACTGGCAGATACGGTCATTGAAGTGGATCTCACCCCTAACCGGCCGGATTGCGCCAGCATACGGGGTATTGCCCGGGAAATATCCAGCTTCACCGGGTCTGCTCTGCAGCCACTGGTGGACAAGGTGACCACCCTGACGGGCAAGGACACCGGATATTCGGTAACGATTGAGGAGCCAACCCTGTGTCCGCGCTATGCTGCCCGTAAACTCACTGGCTTTCAGATTGGCCCCTCGCCACTGTGGATGCAGCAACGTCTGGCAGCCGTGGGGATGCGGCCCATCAACAACCTCGTTGATATCACCAACTATGTTATGCTGGAGTCGGGTCAGCCCTTGCACGCCTTTGATTTTGATACACTCAAGGACCATGCCATTGTGGTGCGTAGACCACGGACCGATGAAAAAGAACTGGTCACCCTGGACGGCAGCAGCCGCAGCCTGGAGGCCGACACCTTGTTGATTTGCGATGCGGAAAAGCCGGTCGCCTTGGCTGGGGTCATGGGTGGACTGAACAGTGAAATCACGGCAAAAACCACCTCTGTGCTCCTGGAATCTGCCTGCTTTGATCCGCTTTCCATCCGACGTACTGCGCGACGGCTTGGTCTACCCTCGGAAGCCTCCTACCGTTTTGAGCGGGGTGTGGACCCTGATCTGGCAGACAAGGCCTTGCAGCGTGCGGTCGATCTCATGGTTGAACTCACGGGTGCACAGGCCGATCCAGATGGTCATGATCTCTATCCTGGGAAAAAACCGTTGCTTGCAGTGCCACTGCGCATGGGCAGGCTCAAAACATTGCTGGGCATGGAAATCCCCCAAGACGAGGTTATCCGTCTGCTGAGCAGCATCGGCTTTGTTCTTACTCAAACAGCTGCAGACCAATTCGAAGTGTTGGTACCCAGTTTTCGGGTGGACATTGAACGCGAAATCGACATGGTGGAGGAAGTGGCACGTTTGATCGGTTTTGATACCATTCCCGCGACCCAGCCACTCATCCGCATGGCCTCTGCCGCTGAAGATCCCATGCGCCGGCTGTGCCAGGACATTGGTCGAAACATGACCAGCCAAGGCTTTTACGAGGCGATCAACTATAGTTTTGTTGCGACCGCACACCATGATATGTGTAAGCTGGCAACGGACGATCCCAGACGGAAAACCATCCGTCTCCTCAACCCATTGACCGACGAACAGTCTGCATTGCGCACCTTACTGTTACCGGGATTATTGGAAAATATCCACCACAACAACAACTTCCAGCGCAGCGACATCCGTCTTTACGAAACAGGTAAAGTCTTTTTGCCCAAGGGAAAGGAAGAGCTGCCACAGGAACGTATGCAACTCTGCGCTGTGCTGAGTGGACAACGCTACCCGGCAGCCGCACCACTGTATTTTGCAGGACAAAAAAGCGAATTTGCCGATATCAAAGGCGCTTTGCTGCAACTACTGTGGCACCTTGGCTACCCGGTGAACCAGGGCAGTTCTTTGAGCCTACAAGAGGATGCCTCTGCCCAGCAGCCATATGCCACGGCCGGGACCTGTTTGGCCATCCATGCCGGCCCAACCCTGCTGGGTTGCCTGGGGGCTGTGGATCAAGCGGTGCTCAAGGCCTTTGGTATAAAACAACCGGTATATTTTTTTGAAATTGATCTGGAACAGCTGCTGAGTCTGCCCAGAAAAGAAAAACACTTTACCCCTCTCTCGCGCTACCCATCCACTAGTCGCGATATCAGCTTGGTGGTGCCGGAGAATTTTGCAGCAGGCGATCTGCTCAGTGGCATTCTCGCCCAAAACCAGAAATATGTTGAAGCTGCAGATATTTTTGATGTATATCAGGGGGTACCGTTGTCTTCTGGGGAAAAAAGCGTTTCCTTGTCCATCACCTATCGCTCCCCCAACAGCACCCTTGACGATGCTTCGGTTGATAAAATACACAACAAAATAGTGCGGGCCTTGATGCAACAGTTCAATGCTCGTTACCGTGAAGGATTTGATGCATGAAGAAAAAAAATGTGACACGTAAGGAACTGGCCACGGCTGTCAATGAAAAGCTGGGTTTATCCCAGCGTAGTGCAGCTGAAATCGTGGACACTGTCTTTACTGTCATGAAAAATACGATGATAAATGGCGAATCCGTGAAACTGGTACAGTTCGGTACCTTGGCCGTGCGGGACAAAGCCCCCCGACGAGGAAGAAATCCCCGCACCGGTGAAGCCATGACCATCACAGAACGGCAGATGGTTTCGTTCAGACCCAGTAAACGTCTGCGGGAGCGACTAAACAAAGATTGACCTTTTTAAGGCACTGTTGTTTCCCGCTACAACCTGTTTTTTTGGTGATGCACGCATAAATTCGAAACAACTATGGTGCAAGCGGATGCCACAGCCCCCGGATATTCCGGACAAAACCTATTTCCGTATTGGGGAAGTGAGCCGTCTGGTGGGAGTTGACACCCATGTACTGCGCTACTGGGAAGCAGAATTTGCCATTATCAGGCCATTTCGCGGGAAATCCAAACAGCGTCTCTATCGCCGTCAAGATGTCGAGAACTTCCTGCGGGTCAGACAACTCCTCCATGTGGAAGGATATACCATTGCCGGGGCGAAAAAGGCGCTATTGACCGCGTCGTGCAGGCAGGCACAACAGGGTGCCAGCAATATGCAGGCCCCTGGAGGCACTGCTGGTCAACACCCCAAACACTGCGCAGATAGTGGACGAGAAGATCTAATCGAGGATATCCGCTTGGAACTGACTGCTCTCTATCAGCTCCTCACAAGAAAAAGGGGGATCTAGGCTCAATGTGTTTGCATTTCGATGTGCGCAATGCTAAAATGACAGCTTACATTGACGGAACGTAGCGCAGACTGGTAGCGCACCTGAATGGGGTTCAGGGGGTCGGAGGTTCAAATCCTCTCGTTCCGACCAAATACAAGGGGTTAGGCGACATAAAAACGCTTAACCCCTTTTTTGTTGCTGATAACAGCCGACCTAGACAAATTGATGGGTCCTGGCATGGTCCGCAGGCGATCGGCTTGTCGGTTCCTCCTCACTGCGGCGTAATCCGGAACTCGTACACCGCATCATTGCGCTCCAGTTTCTCCGACAGCCGGGCCGGACCCGAGCGCCCAATGCTGCGCAGCATCATGCCATAGCGGCGCTCCCGCCCCTTTTCATCAAGCCGGTAACTGAGATGAGTAATGCGAAAACCGCAGGCAACTAGCAATTCCCTAAGAGATTTTTCGGTAAATTTATCCGTGCGCGCACCACGCACATCAAAGTGGTAATAGACCTCAGTTGGTAAACGCATCTCGAACCAACGCAAAAAAGACAGGACAAAAATGGTGATCAAGACCGTGACACAAAGGGGAAAATAAAAACCAATCCCTGCCAGAATACCAATGGCTGCTGTCATCCAGATGGATGCGGCAGTGGTCAGGCCACGCACCGTGAGCCCTTCCTTCATGATGGCACCAGCACCAAGAAAACCAATACCGGTCATGATGCCCTGCGCCATCCGGGTGGGATCAAGCCGAACCAGGTCAGCGTTTGCCTGTACCCAGTGTGCCTCATACACCGTAACCAGCATAAGCAGGCTGGAAGTAACACAAACCAGCGCATGGGTGCGCAGGCCTGCAGGACGAGCACGATACATTCGTTCAAACCCAATAGCTATCCCAGCTGCAAGGGCGACGAGAAGACGTACAAGCATGGCACGATCATCCGCGTCCAAGTAAACAGCTTCTTGAATGAAATGCCATAACTCCATATTTCACCAGTTCATTGAAATGTACATTGTAGAGTGTCTGCAGGTATCTGGTCACGCACACCAAGCTGTGCAAACATGATCGAATAAAAATAATTGCGGCCGGCGAACCAGTGCCACATGGCACCGATTTTTTGTTATCAGCCAGTGCAGGGTCGACGGTGTTTCTCGAGAAAGTTCATGATACTACCTGCTGTAAATTTAAAGAATGGTTGAATCTTCACTCCAGAGCTTTTTAGTGCCTTTGCCGTCCAATTGTTGCAGGTGTTCAAAATATAGTAATGTCCTTCCCCACGATAAAACGCACTATCACCATAATAATTTCCCGGGCCAAGCGCAATGATGGAATCAGTAGCTGTGCGGGAAAAACTCGAGACAAGAAATGACTGCAAAGAAATCAACTCATTCCTTGAAAGGCATGTGGAAACAACCGGTTCACCTGCAAAATGCTGCTCTGGATGCTCAAAAAGAGCAACGACATGCAAAACAGCTCCCTTTGACCAGAACAAGGCCTGTAAGGTAAGTCCGCTGGTTACTTCCTGCGCCTGATAAAAATCTCGATCACCCCAGCCAATTTCATAGTAAGCAGGAGAGTTAAAACGCTGGGCAAGCTCTGGCAGCGCCTCATGCATGATTGCTCCTGGCACAATAAGACCTGTGTGGCGACCATGATTAACGACAAAAACAGGTTGTGATCGCATGGGTACCACTTCTGACGACGGAACGAGCGTCTGTGGTTGGCCTGAACAGCAGCTCAGCAAGCCAATTAAGCAAAAAAACTGTAATATCCTTTGTATGTTCATGATGTTGGCAGGCTAAGCAAGGCCAAGACAAGTCGTTTGGCACTGTAAGAAGCTGGCTTGCCCATAATGTCCAGTTTGATGGCTGCCCTGTTCGATATGGCAGGTGCAGGCCTGGCTTCGATTGACCTGGCGGTGTCTGCGTATCCTTCCTCCGGCGATGGCACACATATTGTGGAAGGAAAAGGCTGAGCTGAAAACAAGCAAATCTTTGTGTCAAGGCCGGTCAAGAGCGACTCTGCGCAGGTTAACTCAAACCGACCACCATTGTCTGTTCACCTGCTGCCCACCCGACAACGTCCCAAAAGTGGCAGAAGACTACTATACTGCTAAAAATCATGCCTTGACTGCGTTTACGATAAGCACAAAAAAGTTGTCTTCTTTGAAAAAAACCTGCTGGAGGTCATAGCTGCGATTGGGTTCCAGCTCGATAAAAACGCGCACTTTGCTGTTATCCAACGACTTGTTCAACCGAATGGCCTTCACATGCCGTCCACTGATCTTGATCGGCCCTTCCAGGGCCGGGGCAATCTGCAGGTTGGTGAACTCACAGATTACCTGCGGGGTACCGGTTTCTATACTGCGCAAAACTGGTGGATAAAAACCATTGAGTTTGAACTGCACCAGCTCTCCTTTAGGTGAATCCGGATCAAACTGAATGGCAGACAAATACGGTACCTCTGTGGGAGCACCAACAGAAGAGGTTGCCACACCAGTGGGTGTTGTTGGTGTTCTCATGGTGGCAGGCGCTGCTTCTGCTCGTGGTGATGGCGGAGCAGGAACTGGCGCGGCAGCAGGGCCGGCAGGATCAGACACCCTGGGTGCGGATCGTTCCGGCGGATAACCTGCGGTGGCAGGAGCTGTGGTGCTGGTTGTTGCAGGCTGTGGTTTAAGTTCTCTGGCAGGTTGCTGCAGAGCAGGTGCTTTGGCCGCCAGTTCTGCAGTCGTGGTGGCAATTGAAGGAGTGGCAACCACGTCCCCAGTTGCTTTCTCCCTGATTGCCGTCGGAGCGGGAGCAGGCCTTTCTACCTTGACCTTACTTTCAACAAGGCGTTCGATGACAGTTTCCCGGGCCGGGCCTCTTTTCTTGGTAGCATCGCTGGCCTGCAATCTGATTGGACCGGTCTGAACCTGCTGCCTCTCTTGGGCTTGCCTGTTTTTCGCTGCAGTGAGTGCCTCTGGCCCGGTGAAACGGACTACCAGCCGATTCTTCCCCTTATCCACGCTATAGCTCTGCTGCAAACCTTTCAGAGAGTTGACATCAAACACCAACCGGGTCTTCACTCCACCTTGCTGATGGATACCTACTCGAACATCCTTGACCAGGGCAGCACCAGGAGTAGGCACCTGCAAGGTGCGCTGCGGTTCCACTCCTGCAAAATCAAAGACAACCCGGGGTTGGCTACCAGCCATGGTGAACACGTTTGGTTGGGCCACGGCAGTAAAGGTAAGGACCACCTCTTCCGTGCCCTTCCCTACGGTTCTGTGTTCGATTTTTTGCAGCTGTGCAGCTGTTGCTCCAGCAACCATGCCAAACAGCAGGAAAAAGGTGAGTATTAGCCGAAAGAACATGGTATGAAATAGTTTTTCCATTTTTCTTGAAACAAATTCAAATATTTTAAATAAAAAAATAAAATGGTATATCTTGCAACAATTACGCAGTTGCCAGCCAGGAAGCAAGTTTTTTTCGCTGTGACCACCACGCTGCAGATCTTTTCCCTGTCCCGACGGATGATGAATATTCAGAAAAAAAGAGAGCAGGCCTGCCTCCACCTTCCCCTTGCTGTACTGTGCAGCAGATCTTAGGCGCGAGCCTGTTGTTCGCCAACTGCAATAGACCGTCCTGCCCTTTTTACCTTCAGATTGTGCCACTCCATGAACCCAACCCCCGCAACCTTCCTGTCCGCCCTGTATGACCAACTGCCACTGGTGCGCAAACCCGGCCAATACGTAGGGCTTGAACACAATGCCGTGCAGGCCGAGTTGCACAAGGACCATCTCAATATCTGTTTGATTTTCCCGGATTTATACGAAATTGGCATGTCCCACCAGGGTTTGCAGATACTCTACCATATCCTTAACCAAACAGAGCAAATTTGCGCCCACCGGGCTTATGTGCCTGATATCGACATGGAAAGTCTGCTGCGTCGGCAGCAGCTGCCCCTCTTTTCCCTGGAGGCTGCAACACCACTTAGCCACTACGATGTTCTGGGAATCACCCTGCCCTATGAACTTTGTTACACTAATATCCTCACGGTTCTCGACTTGGCAGGCCTGCCCCTGCGGGCCCAAGATCGGGGTGAACAGTACCCGCTAATACTTGGCGGCGGCTCCTGCGCCTTTAATCCAGAACCAGTGGCCGACTTTTTTGACGCCATCCTGCTGGGCGACGGCGAAGAGGCCATTCTCGAGATTGCCGAGATCTTACTCACCGCCAAAAAAGAACAAAGCGGGCGCGCCGAGGTCCTCAACAATCTCTCTTCAGTTAAAGGGGTCTACATCCCTTCGCTTTTTATCCCCCACTATAAAGACAGCAAACTGCTGGCCATGGAGGCACTTGTTCCAGAATACAGCAGCGTGCGCCGCGCTATTTTACCTGCACTGGATTCCGGAACGCTTCAACAAAGACCCCTGGTACCCGCAATCAAACCGGTGCACGATCGCCTGGCCATGGAAATCGCCCGGGGCTGTACCCGGGGCTGCCGTTTTTGCCAGGCTGGCATCATCTACCGGCCGGTGCGAGAGCGACGCCTGGAGGATATTCTCACTTGGGCAGAAAAGGGGATCCAGGCCAGCGGCTTTGAAGAGATGGCCCTGCTCTCGTTGTCCACCGGCGACTACTCCTGCCTGGATGAACTGGTGCTTACCCTGATGAACCAGTTCAGCCCACGCAAGGTATCCCTGTCCATGCCATCCATGCGGGTGGGCACCCTGTCACCCGCCATTATGGAACAGATCCGGCGGGTGCGGAAAACCGGCTTTACCGTTGCCCCGGAGGCAGGCAGTGAGCGGCTTAGGCAGGTCATCAACAAGGGCATCACCGAGGAAGATCTGCTCAACACCTGCCAAGACGCCTTTTCCCTGGGCTGGAACCTGATCAAATTTTACTTCATGATCGGTCTGCCCACGGAAAAAGAAAGCGATGTAGAAGCCATCGCGGCCCTGGTACGCCGGGCCAAGGCCCAGGCCCACACCAGCAGCCGCAGGGGCGTACAGATCAACGTAGGGGTGGGCACCTTTGTGCCCAAGGCACATACTCCTTTTCAGTGGGAGGAGCAACTGAGTCTGGAGGAAGCCAACCAGCGCATTGAGCTGCTTAAACGACTGTTGCCGGCCAAAGGCTTCCGGCTCAAGTGGCAAGACCCCAAACAGTCGTATCTTGAGGGCGTGTTTGCCCGGGGAGACCGCAAACTCAGCATGCTGGTGGAAGAGGCCTGGCAGCGCGGTGCCCGGCTGGACAGCTGGGGAGAACATTTCCAGCTCGATCGCTGGCAAGAGGCAGCACAAGCCTGCGGCCTTGATCTGGATAGCTATTTACGGGCCCGCAGTCTGGACGAAGTCCTGCCCTGGGATCACCTGGATTGCGGGGTGGAGCGCTCCTTTCTCGCTGCAGAGCGGGAACACGCCCTGGCGCAGCACTTTACACCAGATTGTCGCACCAACGGCTGCCAGGGTTGCGGTATTTGCGATTTTCACACCATCCAACCAGTGCTCCACCCAGTTGCCGCCACGGCCCCGGCCGACTGCGATGCACCCAAGGATGCAGACAACCGGCCGGGTACCGTATATACCTACCGGGTACACTATAGCCGGCTTGAGACAAGCCGCTTCTTGGGACATCTGGAGTTGCTGCAATTAATTTTTCGGGTCCTGCGGCGGGCCGGCATGCCCCTGGCCTACACCCAGGGCTTCAATCCCACCCCCAAGGTGGCCTTTAGCCAGGCCCTGCCCGTTGGCATGGCCAGCAAGGTGGAATTTTTTGATATGACCCTGCTGCAGCCTGTCCCCCTGGATACCACTCTTTTGCATCGCTTAAACAAGGAATTGCCGCCTGGATTACACATACACAAGGTGGAGTTCGCACCGAAAAAAAATGCAGCTACTGTACGGGCCAGCTACGAAATTCAGTTGCCCAAGCATGGGAGCGCAGCACTCGCTGCCAAGGCCAATAGCTTTCTTGCCCGCAAAAACTTCACCATCACCCGTGTGCGCAAGGGGAGAGAAAGTACTTTTGATATGCGCCCTTTAGTGAGTGCCCTACAGGTGCAGGAAGGGAAACTGTTCCTGGAACTCTTGCACCACCAGGGTCGTCCCGGAATCAACCCGCGCGAGGTGCTGGAAAAAATCTTTGACTTGCCAACAGAAGAGGCGCTGTTGGCCCGGGTCACCAAAACAGCGGTATTCGATGTACCAGATGCGCCAAATGCAGCGGCTCCAGCTTGAGAATTTTCATACTTTGCAGTAGATATGTTTGTCAGTTTATATCTGCCCGCCAGCTTTGGCAATTGACCAGTGGCATGGCTGCCATGTCGCTTTTTCTGTTCGCATAAAGGAGAGAGAATGAAGAAGATCGTACTGCGCGACGATGAAATGCCCCGGCAATGGTACAATGTTGTTCCTGATATCCCAGGGGGTCTGCCTCCGCCACTGGATCCAGAAACACATCAGCCAGTCAGCCCGGAAAAACTGGGAGCGATCTTCCCCCAGGGGCTCCTTGAACAGGAAATGAGCCAGGAGCGCTACATCCCCATTCCCGAAGAAGTGCTTGATATCTATACTATCTGGCGACCCAGCCCACTGGTGCGGGCCAACAAACTGGAAGAGGCACTGGGCACCAAGGCAAAGATCTACTTCAAAAACGAAAGTATCTCGCCGGTGGGCAGCCACAAGCCCAACTCGGCAGTGGCCCAGGCCTTTTTCAACAAGCGCGAAGGGATCAAACGCCTGACCACGGAAACCGGTGCCGGTCAATGGGGCGCAGCCCTGAGCTTTGCCACCTCAAAATTCGACATGGCCTGTAAGGTCTACATGGTACGGGTTTCCTACGACCAGAAACCCTACCGCAAGTTCATGATGCAGGCCTATGGCGGCGAGGTGGTGGCCAGTCCCAGTCAAGACACCAAAATCGGACGCGACATCCTGGCACGCATACCGGATACGCCAGGTGCTTTGGGCATGGCCATTTCCGAAGCCCTGGAAGATGCCATGGCCAACGACGATACCAACTATTCGCTCGGCTCGGTACTGAACCACGTGGTGCTACACCAATCCATTGTTGGGCTCGAAGCCAAGAAACAAATGGAAATCGCCGGGGACTATCCGGATGTCATTGTGGGCTGCTGCGGCGGCGGCTCCAACTTTGCAGGACTGATCGTCCCATTTGTACCCGACTATCTGGAAGGTAAAAAAATAACCTTTCTCGGCTGCGAACCTGCCTCCTGCCCCTCGTTGACCGGTGGTAAACTGGCCTATGACGCCGGCGATGTGGCCATGATGACCCCACTACTCTACATGTACACCCTGGGCCACGATTTTGTGCCACCGGGTATGCATGCAGGTGGTCTACGCTACCATGGCATGGCACCAATAGTCTCTGCCCTAACCCGCGAGGGAATTATCACCCCCCTTGCACTGCACCAGCTGGAATGCTTTGAGGCAGGTGTACTGTTTGCCCGCACCGAGGGCATCATCCCTGCACCGGAAAGCAACCACGCCATCCGCGGGGCCATTATCGAGGCCATGAAGGATCCCCAGGAGCCCAAAACTATCCTGCTGAATCTGTCTGGTACCGGCGTGATCGACCTGCCCTCCTATGACCAGTATCTGCAGGGTGAATTACAGGACTACAGCTATCCGCAGGAGGAGATAGACGAATCCCTGGCCAAGCTGCCGAAGATTCTGTAAGTTTTTATTTTTTCAGCGTAATTCAGTCGCGCCTCTTTTAACCAATCCCACAGCCTGCTGCTCAGCATTGAAGCGGCAGGCTGTTCTTGTATCGGCGCTGCCTGCCACGGTCTTTCTGGAAGTACTTGCCCATGCTGTCTCTGTGTTTAATTAAGCTGTACCGCAGCAGATTATTTCTTTTGCTGCTCTCTTTCTTTATCGCCTGCTGGCCAGCATACTCGCGGGCTGCTCCCTGCCCGGGCATGCAAGCTTTGATCAATAATGGCGCCTATGCCGTGGCTGAGACTTCTGGCAAAATTACGGCAGGTTGCAACCTCGATCAGAGCTTGGTGCCAGCCAGCATCATTAAGATTGCCACAGTGCTCACCGCCATGCAGGTTTTGGGCCCGAGCTACCGCTTTCATACGGATTTTTACCTTGATGCGAAAAACAACCTCTACATCAAGGGTTTTGGTGATCCTGCACTTGTTTCAGAGGAAATCATCCTGATCGCCACTCGCTTGCAGGCATTGGGCCTGCGCAGTGTTGCCACGCTTTTTGTGGATGACTCTGCTTTTGCTCTGGAAGGCCCTACGCCCGGACGGGCAAACAGCAACAACCCCTACGATGCACCGGTTGCCGCTTTGGCGGTCAATTTCAATAGTATCGCAATCTTCAAGGATAAAAGAGGGAGTATTGCCTCGGGCGAGACGCAAACCCCTACCCTGCCCCTGATGCATGAACTTGCCCGGCTAGGCCCCGCAGCCGGCCATATGCGGCTCAATATCTGCAGTGATGGTGCAGAGCCACAGGGCCGCAGCGCCCGTTACGCCGGAGAGTTGTTCCGTGCGCTTTTTCAACAGGCTGGTATTCGGGTAGAAAAGTTGGGCGGCAACAGGACGACACCTGCTGATGCACAGCTGCTGTACCTGCATGAAAACAGTAAAAATCTGGAAGAAATAAGTGCTGCACTTATGCACTCCTCGTCAAACTTCATGGCCAATCTCGTTTTTCTGCAGGCCGGAGCCAAGCGTAAGGGCTTGCCTGCCACCTGGCAAAAGGCACGGACCGTTATGCAGGAAGAGTTGAACATCCTGCTGGGTTCGGAGATGGCGAAATCGATCCGGGTGGTGGAGGGTTCCGGTCTTTCCAGGGAAAACCACACAAGCGTCCGGGTTATGCTCACCCTGCTGCAACGCTTCCGGCCCTACAGGGCTGTCTTGCGGCAACAGCATGGTGTTGCTCGCAAATCAGGCACTCTGACAGGCGTATACAACCTTGCCGGTTACCTGCCCAACGGTCGGGCCTATGTGATCATGCTCAACCAGCCAAAAAATACCAGGGACAGTGTGTTAACCCGGTTGCAGCAGCACTATGGCCGGCGCGCACCCTGACCAGGCCACTATACCCACAAAAGAATATGGATTACCGGCAAAAAAAGAATAAACAGCCTGTCCCCTTGGCTGAAAGGTGCAACGGCCTTATAGTAGAGGGGATATCCTGTATTTTATCTTATACTTGTACTGATGAACAAAAAACAGACCGATTATTACGAAGCGCTTGGCCTTTCTCAAGAAGCATCTGCCGAGGACATTAAAAAAGCCTACCGGCAGCTGGCTCTAAAATACCATCCAGATAAAAACCCTGGCAACAAAGTTTCTGAAGAGAAATTCAAGGAGATCAGCGAGGCATATGCTGTTTTATCCGATCCGGAAAAACGACGGCAATACGACACCTTTGGTTCAGCTGGTTTTCACCAGCGTTTCAGCCAGGAAGACATCTTCCGCAACTTTGATCTGGACTCCATCCTGCGCCAGTTCGGTTTCGGTGGCGGTCTAGGCGGCGGTTTCCGTACTGGCGCCAGCACCTTCCGCAGCAGCGCAGGCTCACCCTTTGAGCACCTCTTTCAAGGGGGCATGGGAGCAACTGCCAGTGGCTGCCGCAGCGGCGGATGCGCCCCGCAAGCGGTTGCTGGTGCAGACCTCAACTACACGCTGAACATCAGCTTGGACGATGTGCTCCATGGGGCGGAAAAAACTGTAACCGTACGTCAAGCCACCGGTGGCCAGCAAAGCATCTCGGTCAAGGTGCCCAAGGGCATTGAGCATGGTAAGCGCCTCAGGCTCTCGGGCCAGGGCGCACCTTCACCCCAAGGCGGCCCGCCGGGCGACATGTACTTGAAAATAAACCTTGCCCCCCACCCCCGCTTTCAACGAGAAGAGGATGATTTGGTGGTGGAGCACAGAATTTCCTTCAGTCAGGCCTGCCTCGGCACCAACATTGAAGTGGAAACCCTGGAAGGGAAAAAGTTCAACGTCAAGGTGCCGGCCGGTGTGCAGCAGGATGCCAGGCTGCGCATCAAGGGACATGGGCTGCCTGCTGGGCCCATGGGCGGAGAACGGGGTGACCTCCTGGTCAAACTCGCGGTGACAGTTCCCAAAACCCTCAGCCCCGAACAGGAGGAACTCATCCAGTCTCTGGCCGCAAGCGGTCTTTAGTCATTAGTTTTCAAACATAGTTCCCCGTACCAGGAGAGGTGGTCAGGTATGGATTATTCCCCTCAGACAGCATAAAGAAAAGGGCGTCGATCATTTGAGCCACATCCTGCTTCGCTGTAGCGTTTTTTGGGTTCAAAAGCAGGGCCGAAACCATACCATCCATAAAAGTAAACAGCAGTAGCGCGCCTATGCGGGCATCAAAACTGGCTGGCAGTTGCCCCTTGGCAACGGCGCCGCGCAGAATATTTTCAATCCTTAACAAAGACTTCTGACGTCGCTCGCTCTCCTCAATGTCTGATTCATTACGGTCGGCGCTGCCCAGATTACCCCGATCCATCCATATCTGAAAGAGCTGCCGGGTAGTGGTGTCTTCAATCAAATCAGCCAGCACGGTCCGATGCATCTCCTGCAACTTGCCCAGGGGATCATGCTCGTCCAACCGTTCTCCCAACTGGGCAATGTTTTCATAGGGCAAAATCAACTGCTCCCACAGTGCCTGCAGGAGATGATCCTTGTTATCAAAATGCCAGTAAATGGCGCCCCTGGTCACTCCAGCCTTGTTGGCCACCTCTGTCAGGGTTGTGCCGGATACACCCTGGGACGAAAACAGGGAAAGGGCTGCCTTCAGTATATTGGCACGTGTTTCTTCGGCCCCTTCTTTGGTCCTGCGAGCCATTTTACATTCCTCCCGAATCTCTTCTTCTCATCAGTATTGCAAAAAACCGTAGTATAGCGGCTGCCTCACTCCTTCCACCCGCCCCCCAAGGCTTTAAACAGGTTAACCTGGTTGTTCTGCTGTGCCAGGCGCAACAACACGTAACTCTGGCGCGCCTCGAACAGGGAGCGCTGCGCATCCAACTGGGTGAGAAAACTGTCGATACCCTCCATGTAGCGGGCCACGGCCAGGTCGTAGTACTGCTGACTGGCCTCCACATAGGCCTTCTGGGCAGCCACCTGCTCGGCCAGCCATTTCTGCGCGGCCAGAGCATCGGCTACTTCCCTAAAAGCATTTTGTATGGCCCGCTCATAGCGAACAATGCTGGCCTCCTTGCGCAGTTCCGCCACATCCAGCTGGGCCCGCAAACGGCCGCCAGTGAAAATAGGCAGATTGATAGACGGAGAAAAAAGCCAGACCCCGGTTGAGCTGTCAAAAAGGTCATCAAAATCCGGTGCCATGTAGCCCGCATTGCCCGTCAGCCTGATGCTTGGGAAAAAAGCGGCCCGGGCTGCGCCTACACTGGCATTGGCAGCCTTGAGCTGATGCTCTGCTGCCTGGATATCGGGCCGTTGCAAGAGCACGGTGGCAGGCAGATTGGCGGGTAGAGCCAAGGTTAGATCATGGTTTTCCAGCTGTTGGCCACCGGCTGAAGGATCGGCCAAAGTAGTACCAGCCAGCAAAATCAGGTGGTTCATATCCTGTTCCCGCTGCAACTGGTACTGAGCCAGACTGCCCCGTACCCGTTCCAGCATGGTACGCGCCTGCGCCAGTTCCAGGCTGTTGGCAATACCCCCATCAAAGCGCTGTTGCACCAGGCTGTAGGATTCCTGCTCATTGCCAAAAGTGTCTTCGCTGATGGCCAGGAGTTCGCGATCAGCCAAGAGGCTCAGATAAGCCCGGGCTGTTTCCGCCACCAGGCTGATGGCTACAGCTCGGTGTACCTCGGTTTGGGCCAGATACTGTTCCAAGACATCTTCCTTAAGGCTACGCACGCGGCCAAAAAAATCCAACTCATAGGCAGTGACCCCAACCCCGACCGCATACATCTCGCCGGTGCCGTAGGCGCCGCCGCTGAAGGCCCGTTGTCTGGTCCAGGAACCATCTGCACCGATGTTGGGAAAGAGTTCGGAACGCTGGATCCGGTACTGAGCCTGGAACGTTTCCACATTCAGGGCAGCCTCGCGCAGGTCGCGGTTGTTGGCCAACGCAGTGGCAATAACCCGTTGCAGGGCAGGATCTGTATAAAAAGACGCCCAGCCGATTTGGTTGACATCCTGTTGTGGTACCTTGGTGCTCAATTGGTCTGTGCCCAGCTCAGAGGCCACCGGCAGTTCGGCCGGCACCGGCATCTTAGGCCGGGTGTACTGCGGGGCCAGGGTGCAGCCCCAAACCGTGCAAGCCACAAGCCCCACGGTGAGTGATTGTACTATCCGCTGCATAATTAGGGCTCCTGAATCTGCTTGGGTGGTGAAGTAACCTGTTGTACGGCCTGGCCGCCTTTTTTGCCGCCGTGTCGGGTAAAGACGCGTACCACGCCCACATAGAAGATTGGCACAAAGATAACAGCCAAAAAGGTTGCCGAAAGCATACCGCCCACCACACCGGTACCAATGGCGTGTCGGGCATTGGCACCTGCACCGGTACTGATGGCCAGGGGCAGAACGCCAAAGACAAAGGCCAGCGAGGTCATCAAAATCGGCCGCAACCTCTGGCGGGCGGCACGCACCGTGGCGTCCACCACCTCCCGGCCGTTGTCCACCCGACGCTTGGCAAACTCCACGATCAGGATGGCATTTTTTGCCGACAGGCCAATGGTGGTGAGCAAGCCCACTTGGAAATACACATCATTTTCCAGCCCGCGGAGATAGGTGGCGGCCAAGGCGCCCAATATACCCAGGGGTACCGACAGCATGACTGAAAAAGGCACTGTCCAGCTTTCATACAGGGCAGCCAGACAGAGAAAGACCACCAAGAGCGAGATGGCGTACAAAAAAGGTGCCTGTGCACCGGCGCGCTGTTCCTGAAAGGAGGTGGCGGTCCACTCGTAGCCAAAACCGTCGGGCAACTGCTTCATGATATCATCCACAATCTGCATGGCTTCACCACTCGACTTGCCCGGTGCCGGCTCCCCCACAATCTCCATGGCCGGGTAGCTGTTATAGCGCTCGAGCCTGGGCGAACCATAACTCCACTTTCCTGTGGTGACGGCGGAAATGGGTACCATCAGCCCGCTGTTATTGCGCACATACCAGTTGTCAACATCTTCCGGCTGCATGCGGTAGTTCGCATTGCTCTGCACAAAGACCTTTTTTACCCGGCCCTTATACAAAAAGTCGTTCACATAGCTGGAACCCCAGGCAATGGACATGGTGCGGTTGACCTCGGCAATGCCCACTCCCTGGGCCATAAGCTGCTCATAGTCAATATCCAGGTGATATTCTGGCACATCATCCATACCGTTGGGACGTACCCGCACCAGATTCGGATTTTGCATGGCCAGGCCCAGGAACTGGTTTCTCGCTTCTGTCAGTTTTGCATGACCATGACCTGCTCTGTCCTGCAGAAAAAAGTCAAAGCCAGTGGCTGTGCCCAGGGCAGGGACTGCCGGCAGGTTAAAGGCAAAGACCATGGCCTCCTTGATGCTGGCAAAGCGCTGTGTTGCCCGGCCAACAATGCTGTCGACATACTGGTCATCCCTTGGGCGCACACTCCAGTCTTTCAACTGGGCAAAGACCATACCCATATTCTGGGCCATACCGGCAAAGCTGAAGCCAGATACGGCAAAGGCAGCATGGATATTCTCTGCCTCCTCCTCCATGTAGTACTCCAGAATCTCCTTCTGCACCTCCCGGGTACGCTCAAGACTTGCGCCTGCGGGCAACTGCACCATGGTCAGAAAAACACCCTGATCCTCCTCGGGGATAAAGGCGGTGGGCAGACGCAGGAAGAGAAAGCCCATCAGGGCGAGGATGCCCAGGTAGGTGAAGATACTGCGTCCCGGCCGCAGGATTACGTGGCGTACGGTATCGCGATACTTGTCTGCACTGCGGTCAAAGGTACGGTTAAACCAGCCAAAAAAACCCTTTTTCTGGTGACTCTCCCCTTTCTTGATTGGTTTGAGTAAGGTGGCGCACAGGGCCGGTGACAGGGTCAAGGCCACCAAGACGGAAAGGGCCATGGCCGAGACAATGGTCACTGAGAATTGTCGATAGATTTCACCGGTTGACCCACCCATGAAGGCCATGGGCACGAACACGGCGGAAAGGACCAGGCCGATACCAATCAGGGCACCGGTGATCTGGTCCATGGATTTGCGGGTCGCTTCCCTGGGTGGCAGACCATCCTCCTGCATGACCCGCTCCACGTTTTCTACCACCACGATGGCATCGTCCACCAGCAGGCCAATGGCGAGTACCAGGCCGAACATGGTCAGCGTGTTAATGGAAAAGTCCAGCACCGACATGATGCCAAAGGTGCCCAAGAGCACCACCGGCACAGCAATGGTCGGCACCAAGGTTGCCCTGAAATTTTGCAAGAACAGGTACATAACCAAAAACACCAAGATAATGGCTTCCACCAGGGTTTTGGCCACCTCCTTGATGGAGATCTTGACAAAGGTGGTGGTGTCGTAGGGATAGATTGCCTTGACCCCTGGAGGAAAATAACTCTCCAGTTCCGCCACCTTGGCCCGTACCCGATCGGCAGTGGCCATGGCATTGGCGCCGGTGGCCAGCATGATAGCCATACCGGCGGAGGGCTGTAAATGACCACCCTCGGCATAGACACCAATGGTGTTATAGTCTTCGGATCCAATAGCCAGGTGGGCCACATCCTTCAGGCGTACCTGGGAGCCGTCCGGATTGACCTTAAGCAGAATCTCCTTGAACTCATCAATGGAGGTCATCAGCATCTGCGACATCAGGGTAAAAGAGGTTTGCTGGCCAGGAACACTCGGTGCACCGCCCAAAGCACCCACGGTTACCTGGCTGTTCTGCACAGAAATGGCATTAACCACGTCTGTGGGGGTGAGGTGATGACTGTTAAGCTTGTGTGGATCCAACCACACACGCATGGCATACCTGCCGCCAAAAACCTGTACCGAACCAACGCCTTCCAGGCGACTGATGGGGTCACGCAGGTTGGTGACCATGAAGTCTGCCAGGTCGTAGTTTTCCAGGCTGCCATCCGGCGAAATGAGGGAGAGCATCATCAGGAAAGTGGAGTTGGATTTTTCCACCCGCACCCCCTCCTGTTGCACTGCCTGGGGCAGAGAACTGATGGCGCGCTGCAACTTGTTCTGCACCTGCACCTGGGCAATATCCGGGTTGGTGCCCGACTCGAAGGTCAGGGTCATAAAGACCATACCTGCCGAAGTGCTCTCGCTCTTCATGTACAGAAAGTTATCCAGCCCGGTCATATTTTCTTCGATGACCTGGACCACGTTACTCTCGATGGTACTGGCCGCCGCGCCGCGGTACATCGTGGTAACCCTGATGGCTGGCGGTGCGATTTCCGGATACTGGGAAATGGGCAAATTGGTGACAGCCAAGGTGCCTGCCAGCATAATGACAATGGAAATAACCCATGCAAAGATGGGGCGATCAATAAAAAACTTGGCCATGACTCACTCCACCTTTCCTGTTGGCTGGGGAGCAGCCTGATCTGCCTGAACCGAATCGTTCTTGGTGGCAGATGCGTTCTGCGCCACCTGTACTGCCATCTCAGGACGGATTCTCTGTAAGCCCTGCACAATAACACGCTCGCCCACAGCCAGCCCCTCTGTTACAATTACCTGCTGGCCCACATTGCGGCCGGTTTGGATCATGCGCATCTCCACCCTGGATTCCGGATTAACCAACAAGAGCATTTCCTCGCCCCGGGGAGTGCGCTGTACCGCTGCCTGGGGAACCAACAAGGCCGGTTCTTCCACCGCACTGGTCAGGCGGGCGCGAATAAACATCCCGGGCAGCAAAATATGGCCCGGGTTAGGCACTATGCCCCGCACCGTAACTGTGCCGGTACCTGGATCAACCGTCACATCCGAAAACTCAAGCGTACCCTGCTTACCGTGGGCACTGCCATCGGCAAGAAGCACCTGTACCTGCGAGGCCGGTACATCGGCAGCCTCCTGCTGGCCTGCCATTTTCTCCTTTAAGGCGAGCATTTCATCGGCCGCCTGGTTCACATCCACATAGAGGGGATCAAGCTGCTGGATCACGGCCAGGGCATTGGGCTGCTGTGCTGTCATGAGCGCGCCTTCGGTAACCATGCTCCGGCCGATGCGACCGCTGATCGGCGCCTTGACCTTAGTGTATTCCAAATTGATTTTGGCGGTCTCCAGTGCTGCCTTGGCAGCGGCTATTTCGGCCTGGGCCTGCTTCCAGGTGGCTTCAATCTCCACCTGTTC
>Ga0334886_1001324_pt1 | contig 29556 bp, 24 predicted proteins | sample GraSluR1_MG_9_FD_207232 | JGI IMG/M metagenome (GOLD analysis project Ga0334886, IMG submission 207232) | Sludge microbial communities from methane-producing bioreactor in Wageningen University, Netherlands - Granular Sludge_27_06-R1 | ecosystem: Engineered > Bioreactor > Anaerobic >... | reverse complement strand
CATGGTCATTTCCCAACAAACCGAAGGGCAGATACGCATCCGGTTTCTGGCGGATGAAGGCACAATAGTGCTGATCAATCACCCTGGCGGCAAAAGCGGCATAGTAAGGCTGACCGCGCCAGGGATGCTTGTCCTGCCAGCCCACCTGCGGGTCACATTCATCATTCCAGAATGGAACGATATCCAGCATACCTCCGCTGACAGCAGCGATATATTCCAGCGCGTCCTTCTCACGTTGGATGATCTTGCGAGCACTGGGCGAGATGTTGTCCAGCGTTTGCGGCGCACCTTTCTCATGCACAGACAAAAAATCAACCCGCACCGGCGCTTTGGGATTGAAGCGGTTCGCCCCGCCGACACAGTGTTTGACAAAGGCCTGAAATGTGCTTGACAGGGTGATGCAGGTGCCCGGCCCGCCGAATTTCAACGATGGTTCCACCGACCACAGCCCGTCTGCACAGGCATCATAATAGGCGCAGAAGGTTTCATCAGAACCACGAAACCACCCGCCGCGGATATCCGGTTCATTCCATGTCTCAAAATACCAGCGCTTGACTTCATCACGTCCGAAGGATTCAATCAGATGCGCCGCCAAAGCAGCGATAAAATCGCGCCACTCCTGCAAAGTGTCGTCATTACGAAAGTCCCCAAAATGCCCCGAGGGATTACCCATCAATTCAAAGATAGGAAGCAGCCCGTTTTTCACCAGTTGGCGCAGCCCTTTGTCAAGATAGTCCCAATCATAACCAAGGATATTGCCCCAGCGGTCTTTGTTCACCTTCACCAGGTCAAGCAAGTAATGGATGCGCACATAACGGATGCCGTGATGGGCAATTGCACCGATCATATCAAGCTGAAACTGCATAGGCGATTGCAAAAGCAGACTGGCCGGGGTAAAACCTGTGCTTTCCCAAAAATGCGGGAAATGCCCCCTGACTTTTGAACAATCGACCTCTATGCGCATTTCCTGTGCCTCCCTCGATGTCAGTTAAGATGATGTCAATCTTGTGTCGATGAAACCTGGGTGATGAATTCAGGCGGATGCAGCCACCAGATCTTCATGGTGCAATAATCTGCCGCTTTGATGAGCGCTTTGTATCGGTTCTCGGGAAAACCTGTCGGCACAACCACGTCAAAGGTCACCGAAATGACCGTTTCAGATTCGTCATCAAGCTCAACATGGGCAACCACCTTTTCAGGCATGGGCAATTGGTGCTTTTTACAATAACCACGCAGGGTGGAAGCAGTACAAGCCACCAACCCGGCCAGAAACGTGGCGCCCATCGACGGTCCGGCATCCATGCCGCCATTCTCTTCTTTATGATCGGTAATGACAATATGATTGCCAACCTGCACTTCAACCCGCTTTTTGTCGTCGGGGATTCCTATCAGGGTTACACTTGACATGCTTAAGCTCCTTTCACCAGCAATTCTCTATTTCAAAAATTTTAACGGCGCAGGCAGGCTGCCTGCCGCATCCAGCAACCAGCCAGAGGCAAGTCTCAGCAATGCGCAAGCTCATGCTGCCTGGCCTGCTTCTATCGTGATTTCCCTCATGGTGCCGGTACATTGCCACGCTCGCCCTCCGCTCCTTTTACTGCACCAATGATACCAGAATCCCATCTGCTTGTGAACAAACTGGAGCGAAAATAAGCAGGCTCACACAGGTTCAGATTCGCGGATTCGTTTACGCGTGATCAACCACATGGCAGGGGTCAGCAGCAGCACAGAAAAGCCCAAACCCACCCGTTTGGAAAACCTTCTTGCCACCCCGCCGATGGCAGGCCCGCCCAAAATCTGGCCAACGGCATTCATCTGTCCGCTCAATGACAGCACGGTTGCCCGCGTTTCGGGACGCAGGCGGTAATTGACCCAGGTAGCGTATATGGGTGACAGCACCTCACGCAGCATGCTGGCCAGCACCATCGCCGTCAAGGCTGCTGCCAGCCAGGGCGTGGCAATTGCCCCGATCAGCGCCACGAACAATAAGAAGATAATCACCGTGATCGTACGCGCCAGCACGCGTTGATCCGCCAGGTTCACCCGTTTGTGCAGAGAGCCCAGCAGGAAAAAGATCAACACCTTGCCAATAATGTGCGCCCCCCCGATCATGCGTTCCGGACCGATCACGCCAAAATTATAGCTATCCATGGCAAACGGAATCCACAGGCGGTCAAACCCTTCTGTATAGATCGCCAGGAACACACCCAACAACAAGATCCAGCGCAGATTTGGTCGCCGCCGGACCTCCTTCATTCCGCCCACAACCGTCGCTTTCATTTGCTGCCAGAAAGGTTCTGCTTTGTGGCGAGAGGGCTGAAAGCCTTTTTCAGGCATCAGTACCCATAAGAAGACCGTCACAACAAGGAAACCAATCCCGCCCAACAACAGCGGCAAGCGCATATTGAAAGGCATCACCAACGCTGCCAAAGCAATTCCTGCGATGGAGAATATCTGCTCAGGACGGGTGCCCTGAATGATCAGGTCATTGGCTTGCTGCTCTCCCACCTCATCTGACAACCAGGCTTCAACTGCACCGCTTAGAAAGGTCACACCCACGCCCCAAATCACCTGACATAGAAGGATATTCCAGAATTCCGCGATCACACCCTGTAAACCTAACCCGATGCCCACCAAAGAGAACCCGATAATGATCGAAGGCTTGCGTCCATACAGGTCTGCCACCACGCCGGTGGGAATTTCAAACAACAAAACCGAAAATTCCAGCATGGTTCCCACCAACACCAACTGGAGAGCATCCATCTGCACCTGTTCGTAGTAATAGATAAGGTCCAGTGAGAAGGCAAAACTGAACAGCAGCGGCACCGCACTGCGGATGATGGCCAGATAAAGGAATTTAGGTGAACGGATGGTTGGCTTCAATGAAAAACTCAACCAACCCGATTAATCTGCATCAAAGTCATCGTCCGCCAGTTCGCGGTCGAGCAACTCGCGATGATACATGAAATGTTCCTGCACCGAAAAAGGCTCTTCTTTTTTAGATGGTTTCACTTTGCTGTAGCTGCCGTCTGATTTCATCTGCCAGGCTTTGGTATTGTCACGCAGATACACCCGCAAAACCTGATCGCGGATATAGCGAACCATCTCGGCATCTTCCACCGGGAAAAGCGTTTCAATGCGCCGGTTCAGGTTGCGCTGCATCATATCAGCACTGCCGATGAACATCTCCTCCTCGCCGCCATTATGGAAGTAATAGATGCGACTGTGTTCCAGATATCTGCCCAGCACACTGATCACGCGGATATTATCACTCAGCCCCTTGATGCCCGGGCGCAATGCGCACTCCCCGCGTACCAGCAGGATCACCCGCACCCCTGCCTGCGAAGCACGGTAGAGATGCGCAATAATCGGCGGATCAATCAAAGCATTACACTTAAAGATCAAATAACCTTGCATGCCTTCTTCTTGGCGCTCGATTTCACGATTAATACGGCTTTCAATCCCCTGTCGCAAATTCACCGGCGCGACCAGCAGTTTTTTGTAGTCGCTCTTGCTGGAATAGCCCGTGATGGCATTGAACAGATGGGTCACATCCTCGCCGATTGCTTCATCACAGGTCATCATGCCGATATCTTCATACAATTGCGCGGTTATGTGGTTGTAATTGCCCGTGCCGAGGTGCACGTAGCGGCGCATAGTATCGCCTTCACGCCTGACCACCATCATCATTTTGGTGTGGGTTTTCAAGCCCACAAACCCATATGTCACATGTACCCCCACCTGCTCCAGCATACGCGCCCATTCGATATTGGACTCTTCATCAAACCGCGCCTTTAGCTCCACCATCACCGCCACCTGTTTGCCATAATCGCGCGCGGCCTCAAGCAGCGCGGCCACGATCGGTGACTTCTGCCCCACGCGGTACAGCGTGGCTTTGATCGCCACCACATTCGGGTCACGCGAAGCACGTTTCAAGAAGTTGATCACCGGGGTAAGCGAGTCATAGGGATGGTGCAGAAAGATATTACCCTTGCGGATGGCGTTATAGATACTGGGGCGCTTGCCCGCCACCATCTGGTCAATGAATTGCGGCACACGCGGTTGATAGCGTGGAAAATGCAGCTGGCGTGATTCAATGTCAGCCAATTGATCCAGTGTGCGCAAGACCAGTGGTTCATGGCTCATTTTATAAATGTCGAGCCTATTTACGCGCAAGTTTTCCTGCAGAATGCTGAGGATATGGTCAGGCATGCTATCGAAGATCATCAGGCGCACCACCGGGCCAAAGCGTTGTTTGCGAATCTCTTCTTCGATCGTCTCCATCAGGTCATCCGATTCGATCTGTTGGATGTCGTAGTCTGCGTTGCGGATCACGTGAAAAGGATGAGCTTCGATGATGTTCATTCCGGGGAACAGCTTTTGTAGATTTGCCACGATCACTTCGTGCAGCCAGACAAAATAATGATGGGTCGGCAGAGTACCGTCTTTTTTTACGCCGCCGGAGGAGCGTTTGATCGGTACCAGATGGCCGATCGAATTGGGCACCTTAATGCGTGCAAAACGTTGTAAACCTTCATTATCTTCTAACAACACCGCCAGATTCATGCTCAGGTTGGAGATATGCGGGAAAGGATGCCCAGGGTCTAACGCCAGGGGTGTCAGCACCGGGAACACAACTTCGTCAAAATAGGCTTCCACCGCATCTTTCTGTTTCTCTGTCAGCAAGTCATAATGCTGCAGATGAATGCCTTCTTCTTCCAACAGCGGCATGATAACGTCGGCGAAATATTGGCGGGCATCACGCATGATCGCAGTCGCCGCCGGACGGATGTGCGCCAGCTGTTCGGCAGGTTCCAACCCCTCAGGAGAAAGCGCCCGCACCCCCTGCACATTCTGCAGGTGTAAGCCCCCCACCCGCACCATGAAGAATTCCTCCATGTTGGAACCCAGGATCGAAAGAAAACGCACCCGTTCAAGCAGCGGTTTGTTTTCATCTTTGGCTTCTTCCAAAACTCGCCGTTGAAACTCTAACCGCGACAATTCGCGGTTAATTAAGTTGATCGGATTACCAGGGTTCTCTATGTCAAATTCCTTAGCGGGCATGCCAGCGTCCTTTCCATCTGTCGGGCCTTACACCGATTATACATGACTATGCAGACAGGAAAAATACTTTGTTAACCTAGGTCAGGCAGGCAGATTGGCGCCCTAGATTGGTCCACTATTTTCAATGAGCGCTGTTTTCCGATTGAGATGCTTCACTACCAGCAAAGATACCAGTGAGAAAAAGATCATACCCGCGCTGATCACAAAGATCATCACCAGATTGGTGTCGAACAGATATCCCGACAGGGTGCTGGCGATGATGCTGGCCAGGGTGTTCAACATCACCAGGATCCCCTGCAGGGTGCTGGCATTTTCCACACTGCCCTGTTCATCCAGATAACGAACCGCACAAACCTGGAACAACCCCCACCCCGCACCGCGGAAGACACTGAACACCACCATCAAGGCCACATTCTCAACCCAGCCGTAGACAAAAATCGGGATTAACCCGGCAAGGATGCCCATGATCATCGCCGTTTCTGCTGAATAGCGGTCAATGATCTTTTGCGAATTGTGTCGGATAATCATCCCCCCCACCCCGATCACGGTCCCGACCAGTCCGATGACAAACTCATTGGCGCCGCGCATATCCAGGATTGGGGCTGTGAAACCAAACGCGCAGAAATAGGCAAAATTGACGCCAAAATGCGCCACAAAAAAGACAATTACCGCCGGCGGTAGGTTTAATTTTCCCGGAGCCTGTGACTTTGTTGCGTCCGGTTCACCATTTTCATTAACTTCCACCGGTTCTTCCAGGTTCGCCGCAATCAGGCTCACGATCACATACATGACACCCGCACACAAATAAATCCATCGAAAGCCGAATTTTTCCCAAACTGCCCCGCCAATCAGGTTCATGGCGGCAAAAGCCAGCGCCCCCCAAAAGGTCATCCGCCCAAAATCAAGGTGATAACGCCGCGCCATGCGCACGGTTACTGAATTACTCAACGAGTCCAGCGGGCTTTGCATCACTGACAGGAAAACCGCCGCAGCGATCAGCCAGGCATACGACTGCGGGAACATCAACAAAGTCACCCCCACCGCTGATAGCATCATGAAAATCCGCATCATTTTTACGCGAATGCCCAGACGGTCAGCCAGACGGCTGAATATGGGTGCTGCCAGTATGATGATAAAGCCGCGAATCGAGCCAATCGAGCCGACCTCCACCCCGCTGAAGCCACGCCGGGTAAGCTCAAGGTTCATAAAGGGCATGTAGAGTGCAAACACCGACCAATAAGCGCCAAAGAAAAGCGAACCGCGAATGGCCGGAGATTCCAGAATGCGCTCACGTAGTCGATTCATGTCCTTATCTTACCTTGGAAAAGAAACAACCGCCAAGGTGGTTTTTATATGCAAGCCTGTTCCTGGTGGTAATCCCGCAGGTAGCGCTGCAAATATTTCCCGGTGAAAGAAGCGTCATTCTGGCAGATCTCCTCCGGCCTGCCCACTGCGATGATCTCACCGCCAGCATCGCCGCCTTCCGGCCCCATGTCAATGATGTAATCCGCGGTCTTGATAATATCAAGATTATGCTCAATGATCAGCACTGTGTTACCGCTTTCGACCAGTTGCTGCAGCACCTCGATCAATTTGTGCACGTCAGCGGCATGCAAACCAACCGAGGGTTCATCCAGCACATACAACGTGCGTCCAGTGGCACGCCGTGACAGCTCTTTTGCCAGTTTCACCCGCTGGGCTTCACCGCCGGAGAGTGTGGTCGCCGGCTGCCCGATTCGGATATACCCCAACCCTACATTGTAGAGCGTCTCCAGGCGATTCAAAATGCGCGGATGGGCTTCAAAGAAATCGATACCCTGCTCCACTGTCATATCCAGCACTTCAGCGATATGCTTGCCTTTGTAACGCACCTGCAAGGTTTCGCGGTTGAAGCGCGCGCCGTGGCAGACTTCGCATGGCACATAGATATCAGGCAAGAACTGCATCTCGATCTTGATCTGCCCCTGTCCCTGACATGCTTCACAGCGCCCGCCGCGCACATTGAACGAAAAACGCCCAGCCTTGTAACCGCGCAGTTTGCTTTCCGTCATTTCGGCGTAGAGTGAGCGCACCTCATCAAAAATGCCTGTGTAGGTGCCGGGATTAGAACGCGGGGTGCGTCCGATCGGGGATTGATCTATCTCAATGACCTTATCCAGCGCCTCAATGCCCTCTATACTGTCATGCTTGCCCGGATGGGTGTGTGCGCGGTTCAGTTTCTGTGCCAATGACTTGTATAATACATCAACCATCAAGGTAGATTTGCCAGAACCGGAAACCCCCGTGATACAGACCAGTTTACCGAGCGGAATTTCCACGTCGACATTCTTGAGGTTGTTCTCACGCGCGCCCAATACTGTCAGGTGACTGCCATTGCCGGTGCGACGCTTTTCAGGGAACGGCACTTCAAGGCGGTGCGAAAGGTAGGCCCCCGTTAACGAACCGGGATGTGCTATGATCTCTTCCACCGGTCCTTCTGCCACCAACTCACCGCCATGTTCACCCGCCAGCGGACCCAGGTCAACGATCCAATCAGCGCTGAGGATGGTTTCTTCGTCATGCTCCACCACCAGCACTGTATTACCGAGATCGCGCAGGCCTTTGAGAGTCGTAAGCAGGCGGCCGTTGTCGCGCGGATGCAGTCCGATCGAAGGTTCATCCAGCACATACAACACGCCGCGCAGCTGAGATCCCACCTGTGTCGCCAGACGGATACGCTGCGCCTCGCCGCCTGAAAGCGTGGCGGCTGACCGTCTTAAGGTCAGATAATCCAACCCCACATTCACCAGAAAACCGAGTCGGGTGTTGATCTCATTCAAAATGCGTTCTGAAATTAATTGTTCTGTCCTGGTCAGGGGCGTGTTATCCGCTGTTAATCGATCCACCCACACCTTAGTCTCTTTGACCGGCCATTCGGTGACTTCGATGATATTTTTACCATCCACTGTCACACCCAAAGCCTGCGGATTGAGGCGGTTGCCGTGGCACACCGGACAGGTCACCGGACTCATATATTCGTTGATCTTCCCACGGATGTAATCAGATTGGGTTTCTTCATAACGCCGCATCAATTCGGTGATGATGCCATTGAAACGCACCTGATAGTTCTGGTAGGTGCGATCTTTGCCCACCAGGTCAATGCTGAATACTTCCGGCTTGCCGCCGGTGCCATAGAACAACAGGCGCTTCTCTTCATCTGTCAATTCACCCAATGGCATATCCAGATTAATGCCATGCTGGTCACAATAGGCTGCCAGAATCTTGGTGTAATAGGTTTCGCCGCGCTTCTGTTTCTGTGCAAAGTTGCTGTATTCCATGGCAACGATACCGCCATCATTGATCGACAGGTCCCAGTTGGGCACCATCAAATCGGGATCAAGCTGCAATTTCTCGCCCAACCCCTGACATTCGGGGCAGGCGCCGTGGGGCGTGTTAAATGAAAATGTGCGCGGCTCGATCTCTTGCAGCACCGGGCCGTGTTCCGGGCAAGAAAAGCTTTCCGAAAATTTCAATTCCTCGTTAGGCTCTGCGGTAGCATTGACTGCCACCAAATAGCCTTCACTGACCCGCAAGGCAGTCTCGACCGAGTCAGTCAATCGGCTGATAAAGGCATTGTTGTCCGTCTCTGAATCGCCTTTGCGGATCACCAGACGGTCAACGACCACCTCGATATCATGTTGTTTGTAGCGGTCCAGCTCAATATCTTCTTCGATATCGTACATCTCGCCATCAACCCGCAAGCGCAAAAAACCTGCTTTGCGGATCTCGTCAAATACAGCCTGATAGGTGCCCTTACGTCCGCGCACCACCGGCGCCAGCAGAATAAGGCGGGTGCCGTCCTCCAGCTTGCTGATCACATCCACCATCTCCTGCGCTGACTGGGCTCCCACTTCGCGGCCGCATATCGGGCAGTGCGGGATGCCGATGCGCGCATACAGCAGGCGCAGGTAGTCATACACCTCAGTCACGGTACCTACGGTCGAACGCGGGTTGCGCGAGGTTGATTTCTGATCAATAGAAACCGCCGGCGACAACCCTTCGATCGAATCCACGTCAGGTTTTTCCATCTGGCCGAGGAATTGGCGCGCATAAGCAGAAAGCGACTCGACATAACGGCGCTGCCCTTCGGCAAAGATGGTATCAAACGCCAGCGATGACTTCCCTGAGCCGGAAAGCCCGGTGATCACGACAAATTTGTCACGTGGAATCTCCACATTGATATTTTTTAAGTTGTGCTGCCGCGCTCCGATAACGCGAATCACATTCATTGATTCTGCACTATCCATTCTTCACTTCTCTTTTCTGTTTCATCCGTTTTCATACCGCTAAAAAAAGTCAAAGGCAGTGTTGTCTGCCTCTTCTATACAATTCTGCCCTTCTATTTTACTACACTCGCCCTTCGCCTGCCTCCTGCCATTTTCCGCAACACAACAGCCGCAGTGAAAGGCATTTCGCTTCCTCCATGTTACAATCAATCCAAAAGGATGACCACGAATGGCTGTCATAGCTGTGATCGGCGCGGGCGCCGCGGGCATTTTTGCCACGCTGCACCTCTCTCAAAAACACACTGTATATCTTATCGACCGTAACGACATTGCCGGACGCAAACTGGCTGCTACCGGTTCCGGCCGCGGCAATCTGACCAACCTGCATGCCGATGCTGACCAATATCATGGCAAACCCAAACGGTCCACCGCAGAGGTGTTAAAACAGTATCCTCCCGAACAACTGCGCCGCGATCTGGACAATCTGGGCATTTTCACCTACGCCACTGACGATGGCTGGGTGTATCCAATTTCCAATTCTGCTGCCAACGTACGCGACATCTTCGTCAGCCATCTCGAACAACGCAACGTAAAATTGCTATTGAACGAAACGGTCACAGGACTTGACCCAGATAATTTCGGCGTTACCCTCACCTTTGCCAGCCAGCGGCCTCCGCTTAAAGCCGATACAGTGTTACTCACCATTGGGGGCGCTGCCGCCCCACAATTGGGGGCTGATGTTTCCCTCTACAAAGCAGTAATCAAAAGCGGACACCTGGTTCACCCGCTGCGGCCTGCCCTGGCACCCATCATCACCTCCGAGGCACCCATCAAAAAGTTATTGGGGGTGCGTCTGGATGTCACCCTGTCACTGTTCGACCACCAGGCGCGCCTGGGACGCAACACCGGCAACTTGATCTTCACCGAATGGGGCATCAATGGACCCGCCGCCATGAACCTTAGCCATCTCATTGACGACAATCCCCACCGCCAATTCGAAGTGGAGATCGATTTCATCCCCGGGCAATCCAAAGCCATGCGAACATTGTTTCAACAGCACGCAAATACCTCGTTTCCGGTGCAAAGTGTGTTGAAGTCTTGCCTGCCCTACAAGGTTGTCCGCTTTCTGCTGGATAAGTTGAACCTTCCCGCCAGCATTGCGGTAGGACAGTTAACTCACCAGCAGTCTGATAAGCTGTTCGCCTTACTCACCGCATTCTGTCTGCCGGTCACCGGTACCCGCGACTACACCTACGCCCAGCTTTCTGCTGGTGGTGTTGATTTGAGTGAGGTGGACCCAACCAGCATGCAATCACTGAGATTGCCACAGCTTTATTTTGCCGGCGAAGTCCTGAATGTGGTCGGACCGTGCGGTGGTTACAACCTGCATTGGGCTTTTGCTACCGGCAAAATCGCTGCTGAGCACCTCAACCAGACTGCTTGAATCAATCAACCAAACCGGGCGAAATCAATTAATTCTGACAGAGAGCAGGTCGCCAGACCAATGGCATGATCGCCGCCTGCGTAAAAGACATACACCTTATCTGCCACCACCGGGTTGGCGCAGGAGAAAACCACATTGGGCACATCACCGCGAATCTCCCACAATTCTTTGGGTTCGAAGATGAACCCCTTAGGGCGGCGGATGACCTTGCTTGGGTCTTCCAGATCTAACAGTACTACCCCAAAGCGGTAGATATGATCATCGTTGTAGCCATGGTTGATCTGAAGCCAGCCATGCGGCGTTTCGATCGGGGTGCCGTTGCTGCCCACTGAACGGCCATCCCAGTCATTTTCAGGGCGCGGGCCATAAACTTCCTGCATCCATGCTTCCGGCCAGGTGACCAAATCTTCAGAATACGCCAGGCACACATTCGGCCAGCGGCGATGAAACGCCGTATAACGGCCATTGATCTTGCGCGGAAACAGCATGTGATCTTTGTTGTCTTCTCCCTCAACGATGGGGCCGATACGTTCCCATACGATCCCATTCTGGCTGCGCGCGATCATGGGCAGGATGCCCCCGCCGGTGTGGGTTGGCAGTGCGCCGCTGACGGCCTCACTACCATAAGCAGTATAGCACATCAGGAACTCGCCATCGATCACCACCACACGCGGATCTTCCAAACCGCGTGAATCCAGCCCATCCACCGGCGTCATCACTGGTTTTTCCAGGCGGTTCCAGCACTTCCCATCCTGGCTGATTGCATAGCCGATGCGGCTAACCCAATCCAGCCCCTGCGCACGGTACCACATGTGAAACACGCCGTTGTGATGGATGACTGCCGGGTTGAAGACGTTATAACATTCCCAATCATTGAATAGATTGGGCAGCATGACAGGTTCATGAGAAACACGGGTTAATAGCATGGGGTTCTCCAAATTCCTTCCTGATAATCGATCTAATTATACCCGCCCCAGCCCCCTGAAATAATCTGTTTTATTCAAAAAACAGAGGGATTGTTCTTGTAACCTGTGTCAAACGGCTGTATAGTTGTTATAATAAACTAATAAACTTATGTCCCAAAGACCTACCAATTCCGAAGGAGTAAACCAACATGACATCTACAGCAGATAAAGCCGCATTCTTGAAGAAAGTACCACTCTTCAAGGGTTTGACCACCAAACAACTAAACGCCATTGCTGAACGTATGGTGGAGCGCACCTACAAAGCCGGCGATGTGGTGATCCAACAAGGCAAAGGTGGTGAAGGATTCTTTATTGTGTCAGCCGGCAAATTGGAAGCCATTTTAGAACACCGCGACGGTGAAACATCGGTAGTGAACACCTTCACACCGACTGACTTTTTCGGTGAATTGGCATTGCTGAGCGAAGGCACACGCACCGCCAGCATCGTAGCGATCAACGACAGTACCTGCCAGGTGCTCACCCGCTGGGACTTCCGCGCTATCCTGGCAAACGATGCTGAAATGGCCATCAGCATCTTGGAAGAACTTTCCAGCCGTTTCCGACAGGTTCTTTCCACCATCTAATTGACTATACAGACAACACCAACCTCCCTGACATGAAAAGGGAGGTTTTTTTAATGAAAGCCGCTGTTTGAGAAACGGATATTTTTCGTTTATAGTGGTGACATCTGCCTATTGATGTTTTCTTCACACACCTTATAATCAGGGTATTGCTACCACCAACCACCAGAGGATCGCAGGAGAACCCCATGCAAAGCAAAGTAAGAACCGCCATGGTCGGATGCGGTGGTATGGCGCGCCACCACATCCGCCAGATGCTGCAGCAGCAGAGTACCACCGAGATCACCGTCCTGTGCGAGCCATCTCAGGAACAATTGGCCCGCACAGAAGCAGAGTTTGAGGCGGCGGGTGTGCCCTGCCCGCCCAATGAACCTGATCTCACAGCACTGCTTGCTAATTATGAATTAGACGCGGCCTTCATCGTCACCCCGCACGTTTATCACCATGACCAGACCCAGGCCTGTATGCAAGCCGGGTTGGATGTCTTGCTTGAAAAACCGATGGTGATGAATGCTGTCGAAGCGCGCAGCTTGATCGAGATCATGCGCCAGACCGGCCGTCTGCTGACAGTTGCTTTTCCGGGCAGCCTCAGCCCCAATATCCGCACAGCCGTTGACTTGCTGCGGTCCGGTGAATTAGGCAGCCTGCTGACCATCAGCGCCGTCGTCTGGCAAAGCTGGCGGCAGGGCACCCTCGGCTCCTGGCGCCAGGATCCTGCCATCTCCGGTGGAGGTTTCCTGTTCGATACCGGCGCGCATATGCTCAACACCGTTGTGGACCTTGCCGGAGAGGAATTTGGCGAGGTGTCTGCTTATTTTGACAACCGCGGCACACCGGTCGAAATTTTGGCAACCATCAACGCCAGGTTAAAAAGCGGCGCCTTTGTCACCATGCACGGCAATGGCGATGCCATCAAACACAACTGTAAATCCATGATCCGCGTCTTCACCGAAAAAGCCATTCTCAACACCGGCATTTGGGGTGAACTACTGGAGTTGCAAAAGGATGGTGAAACCGAGATCAAACCCGTTGATACCCCGCCTTCGCTCGGAGTATGGGAGCAATTTCTGGCAGTACGCCGCGGCGAACTTGCCAACCCCTGCCCGCCTGAAGTCGGCCTGCGCATGGCAAAACTGTACGACGCCATCAAAGCCTCTGCTGCGCTGAACGGTGTCATCGTCAAATGTGACCAATTCGGTCAATAAACCAACCATTAAAAGGAGATAGTATGTCTGAAAAAATTCGTGTCACCGTATGGAATGAATACCGCCATGAGAAAACCCATGAAGAGGTCGCCAAATGCTATCCCAATGGCATCCATGGCGCTATCGCTGAATACCTGAGCGAGCAAGGGCTTGACGTCAAAACCGCCACACTGGACGAACCACAAAACGGCTTGACGGATGAAGTCCTTGACAATACCGATGTGCTCACCTGGTGGGGGCATATGGCCCATGCCGACGTCGACGATGCCACCGTCGCGAAGGTGAAAGAGCGTGTTCTGGATGGCAGATTGGGCCTGGTCGTGCTGCATTCCGGCCACTTTTCTAAGATTTTCAAATCTTTGATGGGCACCACCTGCAACCTGAAATGGCATGAGATCGGCGAGAAAGAGCGCATCTGGGTGGTTGAAAAATCTCACCCCATCGCCGAAGGTCTGCCCGATTACTTTGAACTCGAACACGAAGAAATGTACGGCGAACACTTTGGGATTCCCGCGCCGGATGAACTGGTGTTCCTTGGCTGGTTCGAAAGCGGGTATGTCTTCCGCAGCGGCTGCTGTTTTTACCGCGGCAACGGGCGCATTTTCTACTTTCAACCCGGCCACGAGACCTACCCCAATTTCTATGATGCCAATGTACGCAGAGTGATCTACAACGCCGTCCACTGGGCAGCGCCCAAGTTCCACGCGCCGCCGCAGTACGGCCATTTTGAAGGCTCACTCGAATAAATTAACGCTGACTGCCAATCAAAACCACTCGCTTAGCGGGTGGTTTTTGTTTCGGGGGTTTCGCCTTCAACAGGCTAAAGCCCATAGAGAACTTGGTGTTTTTCAGAAAACCCAAAGTTCTTAGCATGTCAAAAATAAAAGGAGAAAGATTAGCTGACCGCCGCGAAGTAGTTGTATATTCGGCTCAACACCGCCGTATCCTCATCATAATGCGCGTTCTCTTCGCGGGTTGTCTCTACATAAGCCAGCAAGCGCTGGCACTCCGCCGCGATCGCCTTCCGCTGAAGTGCGCGCGGCTGCCTGCCTGCCAGCTTCTCGAAATTCTTGTGATAAATTTTCTCAAGCACTTCCTGCGGCAGGTGGATACCCTGGAAAGGTTTCTCAAACTCCCCCAACAGCGCCGCGGACGACTCCGGTGCGAACGCGCCTTCTGTTTCGAGGAACAGGCGGATCAGGTGGATGCGCACATCAGAATCGTTGCGATGTAACTCATCCTCTCCTGACACGAACAGAGCGGATTCATCCAGATCAGTCCCGAACACGATGCGGTCCTGATAACGAACGAAGAACTCCCGTACTTTTTCAGGCTGTTTGGCGAAGTTGTGGTACATCTCCACCCCCGGGGTCAGATCCACGTGCATATTGGGGTAGCGATCCAAATAACCGCCCAAACGCTCTAACTGCGCCGACAGGAAGAAGAAATGCGCGAAGATCACCGACAGGTTGGGGTGGCGTTCCATCACATTGCGCACTTCAGCGTATTGGGTTTCGTTGTTGATGTAAGTTCTATCGCCATACGACCAGCCCTGTTCCACCGCCCAATCCGGCACCAGGTCATCATCCCAAAATTCTTCCGGATCATTCACATGGAAGACCAGCGGGGTGGCGGTGGCTTCCATCTTCACCCAGTAAGGTTCATAGGCAGGGCTGTCAAAGGGCGGGATGGGCAAGCGTTTGCGGGTGGTCGGCTTGCCCTCGATCATCTTGACCCCGTCACAACCCATCGCCGCCAGCACATCCAGATAGTCGGCAAAGTGCTGGCCGCAATTTTCAGGATCACTGAACAGGGAAGACATATCCAGCCCGCCAAAGACATACACCGTTGAGGGGTAATGCGCTTTTAGAAAGAGCGCTTCTGGCACGCGGCTGATACGGGTTGGGTGGTGCGTGCAAACGAAATTCAACTTCGCGATCTGGAAAGCTTCGCGCCAGGCATCCAGGTCAGGCAATTGTGCAGGCAGGTCAAAATGAATGTGACCATCAATCACGGGGATCGGTTTCAAACGGGCATCCATGGTTCACTCCTCTTATTCTGCAAATCGGCAGCTACAGCTTGATTATATCAACACAGGTGGTCGCTTTCTCAACCCGCTTTCATTTACTGGGCAGACAGGCACTTTGTGATATAAGTAGTATCAATGAAACCGGCAAGTGTCAACAAATATTTTCGCGCCTAATCATCAACCCGGACAAGACGGTTGTTTCAGCGATTGGCAGGATGAATATGACAGTGATAAGCCCAAAGAGCATGAAAACCCTGACGACCATCGCCCTCTATTTAAGTTTTCTGGCGATGGCGGTCTTCAACGTCATCCTCGGCGCCACCCTGCCCAACCTGGCACAAAACACCAGCGCCTCCATTGATCAGGTCAGCATCCTCTTTTCTGCCCTTTTTCTTGGCTACATCCTCGGCGCATTCTTCAGCGGTGCGGTATTTGACCGTTTTCATCCTCTGCGCATCCTTTTTATTGTGATCCTGACTGGCATCGGCAGTCTGTTCATCGTGCCGCGCCTGACCGCCCTGACACCTCTGAACATCACTTTCTTCTTGATGGGCTTGTGTGCCGGCACCCTCGATCTGGGCGCCAATCTCAGCCTGTTGTGGTGTCATGGCGACAAAGCCCGCCCTTACCTTAACGGCCTGCACACCGTCTTCGGTGTGGGCGCTTTTCTGACCCCGCTGCTGATCGGACGCTGGCTGTCGGGTGGTGCTTCGCTGCAAAACGCGTACTGGAATTTGGCACTTTTGCTGCTGCCGATAAGCCTGTTTCTGCTGGTGCTGTCACGCTGGCCGTTTAATCGAAACCAGAGCCCTTCTGCACAAAAAAGCCGCCTGCTCAGTGGAAAAAGCGGCATCTCCGTCAACCTGCTGTTATTTGCCTTGATTCTGACGGCCGTGGTCGGCTCCGGCAACAGTTTCTCCGGCTGGATCCTCACCTACACCCAAAACATGTTCCCCGCTGCGTCTGAACAGGCCCCTTACCAGGCTGCTGCTCTGTTTTGGATCGTGATTGCCGCCACCCGTACATTAACCATTCCCCTCACCCGCCGCATGCAGAACCGCACCATCTTGCTCATCGATCTCAGTGGTGTGCTGCTTGCCTACACTTCGCTGCTTGTGTTTGCCAACTCCTTTGCCTATTTGTGGGTTGGTATAGCATTCTCCGGCATCATGATCGCCACTGTCTTTCCCACCATATTGAGTTACAGCAGCCAGTTGGGCGAAGTCAAAGGTTCCTCCACCCGCTGGCTGTATCTGGGCGCCGGCATTGGCAATGTCACCCTGCCCTGGCTGGTCGGGCGTCGTTTTGAAAGCTTCGGCCCGCCCTGGATGCATGTTATCCATATCAGTGCTGCCGCCATCGGCCTGCTGCTTTTTCTCATATTATTGAACCGTACTCGTCAGATACACAAGGAAACGCCATGAAACTCAAAGAACTCCCCCGCGAACAACTCCTGCAAACCCTGGCTTATTACCTCGGTTTCATCTGTCTTGGTCTGGTGATGGTTTCCAACGGCCCTCACCTGCCCAACCTCATCGAACGCACCCATTCATCGATGGATCAATTCGCGGTCATTTTCGTCGTGGCTTCCTTCGGTTTTCTGGCTGGCTCCTACCTGGGGGGCTGGCTGTTTGACCGGTTGCCGGGCCATCGCATCATCAGTGCCTGCTTTGTGGTGCTGTTGATCACCCTGGCTGTAACACCCCTGATTGGTACCGTCTGGTTGATGGCGGTGGTTTTCTTCTTCACCGCACTCGCTATGAGCCTGATTGATCTCGGCTCCAACACCCTCATCACCTGGGTGCATGGCGACCAGGGCGGACCCTACATGAACGCGCTGCATTTCTTTTTCGGTGTCGGCGCGGCGATCTCACCCTTGATGATCGGGCGCTTCATCCTCGCCACCGGTGATATTTACTGGTCCTACTGGACCCTGGCAGCCTTGATGATTCCCGCCATCCTGATGTTAACCCTCGTCAAAAGCCCGCAAATCCGCGCAGAAACCAAGGAAAGCAATGTAAGTGTATCAAGAGCCGCCAACCGCACCGGCTTGATCTGGCTGCTGGTGGCTTTTTTCATGTTCTATGTAGCGGTCGAATCCAACTTCGGCACCTACATCGTGTCATACATCCAGCGGTTGACCAATGGCAACACTACTGCAACCGCCTACGAGATCAATTCCATCTATTGGAGTATGTTGACCCTCGGACGTCTGCTGGCCATTCCAATTGCTGCACGCCTGAAGCCACGCGCCATCATCACCATCAACCTGGCAGGCGCCGTCATCGCCATCAGCACCATTCTACTTTTCCGCCAATCATTAAGTGCGGTGTGGGCCGGCTCTATTATTCTGGGCCTCGCGCAAGCATCTACCTTCCCTACCCTGCTGATCTTTGCAGAACAGCAACTAAAACTCACCGGCCGCATCACCAGTTACTTCTACCTGGGCATCAGCATCAGTGGCATGGTCATTCCCTGGTTGATCGCCCAATTCTTTGAAGGCAATATCTTCTCAGTGATGATCATCCTGGGCGCAATGATTGGCGTGCAGGTGGTCAGCTGGCTGGTCATCAACCTGAATATCCAGCAGAAGGACCGGATCACGGCTTATGAACTTACCCAATAACCGCCTCAGATACGTACAGAGCGGCCTGTATTTTCTGGCCACAGCCCTGATGGGGTGGATTCTTGCCACGCGCGGTGCGGTCATGCCCCAGTTAACTACCCTCACCGGAGCTTCTCTCAGCCAGACCGGTCTGGTCATCACTACCTCATCGCTTGGCTTCATGGTCGCCAATCTGTTTGGCGGCCGCCTCTATGATAAATACAAAGGCCATCTCGTTTTGGGGATCTCGCTGCTGGCAACCGCCCTGGTGCTTTCCATCATTCCATTCATGCAATCATTGGTCGCTTTGCTGATCATCTTTTTCTTCTGGGGTATCAGCCGCGGCCTGGTCATTCTGGGCGTCAACACCCTGACCATCTGGATGTATGTAGAGAAACCGGGACCGGCGTTAAACCTGACCCATTTCTTCTTCGGCGTCGGTGCCTTCACCGCGCCGCTGCTGGTCAGCAGCCTGCTGTCTGTCACCAACGGGTTCGCCTGGATCTGGTGGATTAGTGCTCTCGCCTTCATCGCGCTGGCTCCGCTGGCATTACTTATCCAAAGCCCTCCCATCCGCCAGATCACACCCGCCAATCCGCAAGCCATCGCGCCAAGAACAATAAAGGAATTCCACCGCCTCATCTTTTTGATCGCCTTGTTTCTCTTTTTCTATGTCGGAGCAGAGATCGGTTTCGGCAGTTGGCTGACCACCTATGCCCAGGTGCGCCTGCCGCTTGACCAACTCAGCCGCTCCTACCAGTTAACTTCCGCTTTCTGGATCGCCATCATGGCCGGAAGATTGATTTCCATCCCACTCAGCGCGCATTTCACTGCCCGTCGTTTGCTGTGGTTCCTGATAACCGGATGTTTTCTCAGCCTGCTGCTTATTCTCGCCGGCGGAAGCAATTGGCTGATCCTGCTGATCGGTTCTTTTTTGTTGGGCACTTGCATGGCGCCAATCTTTCCGCTGGCTTTTGCGCTGACCGAAGAATTGATGGAGGTAACCGCCACCATCTCAAGCTGGCTCTTCATCGGTGCATCCTCCGGCGCTCTGTTCTTCCCGCTGATCCTCGGCCGCCTGTTAGAGTTCACCAACCCATCCAATATCATTTTTGCCCTGATGGCACTGGTACTCACCGCTGCTTTCAGTTACTTCCTGCTCAACCTCGCCATCCCCAGCCATCGCACCAAAATACAGGGCTGAGGTTTTTCATTTTGCGCACGCCTGAACACACCAGGCTGAAAATGATATGATTACTTTCACAGGAATCTATCGAGTCCTGTGAAATCTATTATTGAAGGAGAAATTATGTACGCTTTAACCAATGCAACCATCATGACCATCACCCAGGGCACCATCGAACATGGCACCATTCTGTTTGACAAAGGCAAAATTACCGCCATTGGTACGGATGTCGCCATTCCTGAAGACGCGACCGTCATCGACGCCACCGGCAAAACCATCACACCTGGTTTTGTCGACGCCCACTGCCACACTGGCATTTTTTCAGATGGCATCGGCTGGGATCATGCTGACGGCAATGAAATGACCGACCCCGTCACCCCCCATCTGCGTGCGCTGGATGCTCTCAACCCGGATGACATGGCCTGGCCTGAGTTGGTGGCCAATGGCATCACCACAGTGCTGACCGGCCCCGGCTCCGCCAATGTCATCGGTGGTATGTGGATTTGTGTCAAAACACAGCCCAAATCAACGGTGGAACAGATGATCTTGCTCGAACCCGCCGGGATGAAGATGGCGCTGGGCGAAAATCCCCGCCGCGTGTACGGCGGCCAGAAACGCCTGCCTTCCACCCGCATGGGCAACGCTGCCGTGCTGCGCAACGCCCTCTATGAGGCGCAGAACTTCATGAACAAACAGGAGAAATACGAGACAGATTTGGCTGAGTACGAAAAGAAAGCCGCCGATGGTGAAAAGGAAGCCAAACGTCCCACAGAGCCCGAACGCAATCTCAAGATGGAAGCACTGGTCAGGGTCATCAAGCGCGAATTAAAGGCACGCATTCACGCTCACCGCGCGGATGACATCATCACCGCCATTCGCATCTGCGAAGAATTCAACCTCGATTACACCATCGAACACTGCACCGAGGGTTACAAAATCGCTGATATCCTCGCTGAAAAGAAGGTGCCCGTCACTGTCGGGCCCGCCCTCATGTCACGCCCCAAGTTCGAAATGCGCGGAATGACCCCCAAAAACCCCGGCATTCTTGCCAAAGCCGGCGTCAAGGTCGCCATCCAGACCGACGAAATGTCGGGGGTGAAATTCCTCGCCATCAACGCCGCCCTGGCTGCCCGCGAGGGCATGCCTGTGGAAGAAGCCCTCAAAGCCATCACCATCAATGCCGCTGAGATCATCGGTGTGGCGGACCGCGTGGGTTCGCTCGAGGTTGGCAAAGACGCTGACCTGGTGGTGCTGCCCGGCCATCCGTTAGACTTCCTCTCAGCACCCGAAATGGTCTTCATCGACGGCGAACGCGTTCTCTAACGCCTAAACTGATTGATTATTACCAACGACAGCGGCAGCCACCGCTGTCGTTTTTTTATTCCTTACAACCTTTTCGCATCTGTTTACGTATTTGATTATGAGAACGAATGAAGACTGGAAGGAAAATTGCAATGAATAATGAAAGAAAACGTGTTCCCCTGCTGTTGTGGCCATTTTATGCCCTGTGGCGCCTGGTCGTGTGGATTTTGGAGATCACCGGCCGCACGTTGGCATTCATTTTGAGCCTGGTGTTTGTATTTGTCGGCGTGCTGTTGACCATGACCGTGGTCGGCGCTATTATCGGCATCCCGCTGGCCATCATCGGCGTGATGCTGTTTGTCGCCGCCCTCAGCTAACCCTGACCCCTCAACTGGTTTTACCCCAACCCTGGAGATCTTTTTCTTCAGGGCTATTCTGCTTAATACGTCCAGCGCTATCACCATTTTGTGCATTCCATCCCATAGAATGATGACCTTATACTTCGCAGAAACCGCTATAATCAAACCAATCACCATCACCAATTGGAGGAAACTATGACACAAGCAAAACCTGTCTCACCCCAAGGCCTGCAATGGTTCCAGGATGTGCGTTTTGGCATGTTCATTCACTGGGGATTGTACTCAATCCTGGCGAGCGGCGAATGGGTCATGCATGTGGAAAGCATCCCGGTTGCCGAATATGAAAAACTGGTGCCCGCGTTCAACCCGGTCAAATTCAAAGCCGATGAATGGGTCAGCCTGGCAGCTGATGCCGGCCAAAAGTACATGATCATCACCAGCCGCCACCACGACGGCTTCAGCATGTATGACACCCAACTCAGCGACTATAAAATCACCAACACGCCTTTCAAGCGTGATCCCCTCGCCGAACTCGCCAACGCCTGCGCCAAACGCGGCGACGTAAAGTTGGGGTTCTATTCTTCGCTGTTAGACTGGCACCACCCTGCCTACCGCTTCCGTGTAGAAAGCGGCCTTGCGTGGAACGATTACCTCGATTTCCTGCACGGACAGGTGCGTGAACTCTGCACCAACTATGGAGAACTTTCAGCTATGTGGTTCGATGGCGACTGGCCGCACCATGACATGACCGAAAAAGACGCTTATTTCGCGCCGGGCGGTTCTTTCGAATATGACCGCCTGTATGGTATGATCCATGAATTGCAGCCGCATGCCGTCATCCATAACAACCGCCACGAACAACCGCTGCCCGGCGAAGATATCCAGGGCTTTGAACAGGACCTGCCGGGCGAAAACAAAGTCGGCTTCAATACCACCGAGATTTACGACATGCCCATCGAAGTGTGCATGACCATCAACAACTCCTGGGGCGTCAGGAACAGCGACAAGGATCACAAATCAACCCGCAGACTGGTACACAACCTGGTGAAATCAGCCAGCATGGGCGGCAACTACCTGTTGAATGTGGGGCCGACCGCCGAGGGCATCATCCTGCCGGTGCATGCCCGCCGCCTGCGTGAGATCGGTTCGTGGCTGCAAGTCTATGGCGAATCGGTATACAACACCCGCAAAGGCATCATCCCGCCCACGCCAGTGAGTGTCAGCACCCGCCTCGGTGATGTACACTATGTGCATATCTTTGATTATGTCAGCGACTGCGTGCTGTTGAAAGATGTGCCCGAAACAATCACCAACGCCGAATTGGTGCGTGACGGCACGCCGCTGGAAATGGTCTGGCAGAATGAACACGACCTGCTGCTGGTCATCCCCGCCGACATGCGCGACATCATCAACACAGTTGTGCGGTTGAGTTAATCACTTTCCTGCTTGATAAAAAGAACCTGGGCTTGTTGTCCCAGGTTCTTTGGTTTACTTAGGCTGTATAGGTCGAGGCGGTGGTCGAACCGCCTTCGCCGGTCCAGTTGGTGTGGAAAAATTCACCCCGGGGGCGGTCCACCCGTTCATAGGTGTGCGCGCCGAAGTAGTCGCGCTGCGCCTGAATCATGTTGGCAGGCAGCCGCCCATGACGGAAACTGTCAAAGAACGCCAGCGCGCTGGACATGGCCGGCACCGGGATGCCTAAGGCCACTGCCTTCGCCACCACCCTCCGCCAGGCAGCCTGCGCGTTTTCCACTTCCTGTCTGAAGTAATCATCAAACAACAGGTTGCTCAACGCAGGATCTTTGTCGAAGGCTTCTTTGATATTCGCCAAAAATATTGAGCGGATAATGCATCCGCCGCGCCACATCAGTGCAATCCCGCCGTAATTCAGGTTCCAGCCGTATTGTTTGGCGGCTTCCTGCATCAGCATATAGCCTTGCGTGTAAGATATAATCTTGGAGGCATACAATGCATCGTGAATGTCTTTGACAAAGGCAGCTTTGTCGCCATCAAAGGTTGCTTCTGGCCCGCTTAACACTTTTTCTGCAGCCACCCGTTCTTCCTTCAGGGCTGAAAGCGAGCGTGCCAGCACGGCTTCGATAATCAGATTCAACGGAATGCCGAATTCTAGCGCGGAGATCGCTGTCCAACGTCCGGTGCCTTTCTGCCCGGCGCTGTCAAGGATCAGGTCGATGACCTCATTACCGTCCTCATCTTTGTATCCCAGAATATCGCGGGTGATCTCGATCAGGTATGAATCCAGCTTGCCCTGGTTCCACTCTGCAAAAATTGCCTGCATCTCGCTGTTGCTCATGCCCAACACCCGTTTCATCAGGTCATACGATTCAGCGATCAACTGCATGTCGCCGTATTCGATGCCATTGTGCACCATTTTGACGTAATGTCCCGCGCCATTCTCGCCCACCCAATCACAGCAGGGCGTGCCATCCTCCACCTTGGCGGAAATCGATTGCAGGATGTGCTTGACGTGCGGCCAGGCCTCGGGCGAACCGCCGGGCATGATCGATGGCCCGAAACGCGCGCCATCTTCGCCGCCTGAAACCCCGGTGCCGATATACAGCAAACCTTTGCCTTCCACATACGCCACACGCCGCATGGTGTCCTGGTAGTTAGAATTGCCGCCGTCAATGATAATGTCGCCGGGTTCCAACAGCGGCAGCAGCGCTTCGATCTGTTCGTCCACCGCATCGCCGGCGCGGATCATCATCATCACCCGCCGCGGACGTTTTAGCACGCTGACCAATTCCTCCAGCGTGGTGGCGCCGTAGATATTTGTACCCTGCGCGCGCTGTTCGATATATTCTGTCATCTTTGAGGTGGTACGGTTGAAAACCGCAACTCGGATGCCATGATCATCCATATTCAACACCAAATTCTGGCCCATCACAGCCAGGCCGATCAAACCAATATCATAAGTCGCTTCTGTCATCTTTTTTTCCTCTCTATCGCAATTCCTGCGGAACATAGGCAGATAATTTTTGCGGAGCGAATGTGCGTTCGATACGAGCGAATCGCTGCAATCCGTTCACCAGCGGCACGCTGGGATGGCTCAAACCGATCAAGGGCATAGCGTAGGCAATGAAATCGTCGGTCACATCTACACCGCTTTCACTGATCCACTCTTTGGGAAAGCTGCGCTCCGAATTCGCCACTAATTCCAATGGTACCTTATCATAGCGCACATTGTAAATAAGGCCGGGCTCACGCAGAATGGTGCTCATATAGCCATTGCCATCTTTCAGCGCGATTTCCACCGCTTTCTGCCCCAGTTTATACGATTCTTCCATATCAACAGTCGAGGCGTAGCCCATGTTGGTACGCTGGTCAACGCCGGCGATCTGTCCGCGCGCTTTACCGCGGGCGGTCAACCCTACCGAGTTGAGATAATTGACCACCTCTTGCGCCACTGAGGTCTGGCTGGAAGCATACTGGATATGCCCGAAACTGTCATGCCGTTCCCCCACACTGCCCACGTCAAATCCTTCGCTTACGACCACGATCACGCGCTTGCTGCGGCGTAATTCGTCATTAACCAGGTCTGCCATCGCTGGCAGGTTCAAACCTGCCTCCGGCATGTAAATTTGCAGCGGCAGTTCGCGCTGCGGATCGCCCAGGCGTGCGGCTGCCGGGATGTAGCCGATCTTTCGACCCATCACCTGCATCACCAGCACCGGGTCCGGTGGGCAAGAACCTTCGTTTTCGCAGTTGGCGTTCTGCACATTCAGCGCCCAGTAACGCGCCACCGAGCCGTAGCCGGGCGTGTGGTCGATTAATTTGCGCTCGCTGTCGCCCACATCGTTGTCAATGGTTTTCGGCCCGCCAGTAGCGATCAGATCCAACCCGCGCTCGTGCGCCAGCACAGCAATTTTGTGGGCGGTATCCATCGAGTCATTGCCGCCGATATAGAAGAAATAGCCGATTTCGTGCGCTTTCAGCACCTCGATCACCCGCTCAAAATCTTCCTGTTGATGCGGCTCCAATTTATAACGGCAGGTGCCGATCGCACCCGCTGCCGGTGTGGTACTCAACAAGGCGATTTCTTCATCCGGTTGTGAAGAAAGATCAATCAATTCTTCTTTGAGTACACCCTCGATGCCGTGAAAACCGGCGTATACTACGCCAAAGTGATCAGGCATAGCTTTGCACATTTCCACGATCCCGCGCAGGGTGCCGTTGATTACCGCCGTCGGTCCGCCCGATTGCGCCACCAGTACATTCTTTTTCATATTCACTCCTTTTTCAAACGATATAACATCTCACCGGCGCGCGGCACCACCAGAATGCCCTCGTCTTCGCGCCCTTCCCAGTCTGCCAGATTTATGGCAGCCGGGTCAACATAGCCCAAATTGACCGATTGGCACACCTCGCGCGGAATGCCAGTCGCCAGCGTCACCTGAATTCGCGGGGTTTCTACACCACTATCTGCATCATAATCGCCGATGCCGCGCGCATGCGTCGAATGTGCCAGCACCCCCCACGGTTCATGTTTAAACTGCTGCCATTGTTTAACAAAATAATCACGCACATGGTACCCGATACGCCGCAAAGCCTCTCCATGAGAGTAACTCAATTCAGTGATGTGCGGCGCGTAGATGACGACCTCGCCGCCATCAGCCACCACCGGTTCCATTTTGTACATGCCCTTGGCACCGGTCCACACATCGTCATACAGTTCGGGCATGACCGCCAGCACTTTACGATAAGGTTCCTCGACATAGCGGATATGCACCTGGGCTGATAAGGCAGAGGCTGCCTGCCAGGTTTCCTGCGCACCGCCGAAATAACAGCCATGCACGCCCTCATGCACCAATACCAGCGCCAGGCAAGCGGTCGGCGTGGGGATCATGGCAGCAGCCCGGTCAATCACTGCACGTACCGGGGTATAGCCGCTGCCGATGATTTCATAGCTGGTTATCAGTGCGCCTAACCAATGCGTAAAATGGATGATCTCCTCCCCGGCGATCCCGGGGAAAAAGTATTTGTTACCGCCGGAAAAACCCACCACTTCGTGCGGGAACACCGGCCCCAAAAGGACGATCTGGTCATATTCCAGCACCAGTTTGTTCAGGCGCACCGGCACGTCCATCGCCAGCATACCACCGCTGAGCGATTCAAGCTCTTCTGACCCAATCACCCCCAGTTCGACAAAGGTTTCAGGCTTGTCCCATTCATGGTTGAAAATGGCGGAACTGCCAGCCTTTCCATTGACTACTTCCACGCCCAGATGACGGCTCAATTGCGCGTCCGACATCGGCTGGTGCGTGCCCAGCGCTACCAAAAAGTCAAGCGCATTGGTCTGGGGCTCCCATTCTTCCTGCAGCAGGCGGAACATTAATGGCATCGGCATGGTGCGGGTGCCATCAGGGATTATCACCAGCACCCGTTTACCGGACAGCGAAATTTCTTCACCCGCCTTCTTGACAATGGCTCGCAGGTCACTTTCACCCAGAAATGTTTCTTTGCTGCCTGTTACGATCATGGTTTGTCCTTGTTTATTAACCGCTTAGCTGTGGTGGGCTTTCCAGGGCGGCACTTCCGGCAGATAACGCTCAAATTCCGCAATCAAGCCTGCCTCGTACACCCCGGCATAATCATCATTCAGGAATCTGGCAGCGGCTTCCTCATAAAAGCGCTGCCAGCTGACTTCTTCCTCGCTGGGATTGATCGGGTAAAAGAGCGCGCCGTTGGCTTTGGCTGCGTTCAGATCGCCCAATGCATCGCCAATCATTAAGACGTGGTTCTTGGCGTATTTATTACCTGCCGCCATGGCAAGATGTTCGGCTTTCTTGCCCATCTCCTGCCCCGCGATCAAACGTACAAAGCCATCCAGGTCATGTTCCTGCCATTCACGGGTCAACGCCGGCACCGGTGTGGCTGACACCACGATCATGTCAGCCTTGTTCTGCAACAAGGAGAGACTTTCGCGCACAAATGGAAACGGCGGCACCCCTTTGACGATATCTTCCACGGTGGCATTGACCGCATGCGTCCATTCCCAGGCGGTAGCCAGGTCTTCCTTGCCGGGATTGGCCTCCATGAACAAGGCCAGACCTTCATTGGAATGGGGAAATTGTTCCTGGTGAATGAAAGCGCGCACATTCGGCATCAACGGCAAGATGGGTTTACGCCGCTGCACCTCCTCCCACTCCGCCAGCAAGTCAATGGCTTTTACCAACGCAGGCCAGCGGTTGGCGCCGCGCCACCTGGAATACAGATTCACAAATTCAGCCGCTTCACGGGCGTATTTTGAGACCGCCTGGAGTGACCAATGTTTGATGATATTGGGGATGAAACATTCTTTGTGTTTGATCTCCATGCTGTCAAAGACACAACCATCGCTGTCGATGCCGACAAAAAAGTCGCAAGATGGCAGTAAATCAGATAACGGCTGGGTGAATTTGTTGATGAGGGTCATGCTTTACTCCTTGGATTGTTTTCGTCGAACGTGAGCGCTCACGTCTGTATTTAATCATAGCCAACCTATCGCGTCAAGATGACATGCTTCTGACTGCGGCAGACAAAAAGATTTATCAACTGGCGGAGATTCGGCGGCTATTCCAGCGGGGTGACCCCTTTTTTCAGGATGATGTTGCCGTATTTGGCGGTCTCACCGGTCATCACCACCGCGAATGCCTGTTTTGCGCGCTCGTAGAAAGCGAAGCGCTCAATGCGTACAATCAATGGGGCCTCCGCCGCATGTTGGTCAATGACGGCCCGGTAGCGCGCTTCGACAGCCGGATCCAACGCATCGCCCGGCACCGGCTGCATCATCACCAGCGGATCATCGACATAGGTATCCAGCGCAAACAACGGCAGCACAGCCTCCAGCATGGCATCGATCGGCAGCCCATCAGCACGGATCACGTGCGTATTGAAGCTATCGCCGGGGAAATGCGCATCTGCCAACACGATCTCATCCCCATGCCCCATGCGGTACAGCACCGCCAACAGTTCAGGTGACATCAAAGGTGAAATTCCGATTAACATGCACTACTCCTTGTTATTCATGCAACCAGTTCAATCATACATTCATCGCTCCGGAATGACAAGATTCCACAATTCATTTACGCTGTTCCCTTGACGGTTCAAAAAACCCGTGTTATAAAAATCTTAATTACGCAAAGAAAGGAGCGCGAGCGATGAGCAACGCCCACAGCAACATCAAAATGCATGGCAATTACACACTCTCCGGAGATGTTTTTGTGTTTCCTTGTCGCAATGCGCCAGATTACAGAGCTTAGTCATTTCTGACTTGATTATCTGAGACCGCGGGTTGCGACCACCACCCGCGGTCTTTTTATGTCAACACCCAAAGACCGCATCCCGGAAGAATGCGGTCTTTTTTATGGAAGCAGAGAAAACGAAATTTATTCAACCAAAGTAGTTAGCAACAAAAGGAACAAATACTATGCCCGTCAACTGGATCAACGTCAAACCACTCTCATTTAATGTATTACTGCTGTTAGAACGAGCGCAACTGTCATGGCTGCCGGGCTGGCTGCCGGAACAGCCGTTTGCCGTCGCCTTGCATGCCAATCCTGCCGTACGCTGGTATCTGGAAAACAAAAATCCAGCTATCAAAACCTGGGTAGAAGCCCTGTGCCGCCAACACCCACCTGTGGATGACCCCGCCGCTATCCGTATGGCAGAAGAAACCGTCATGGAAAGCCTGAACGACCTGCTGACCTACGCCGTCGCCCCGCAGAACTATGCCGACCAGGAATTTCTGTCCTATACCGACGATGAATTGCTGTCACTGACCGATTTTGCAGGCAAGATCGTCGTCGATCTCGGCGCCGGAACTGGACGGCTGACCTTCATCGCCGCCAAAGCAGGTGCGAAAGCGGTCTTTGCCGTGGAACCGGTCGAGAATTTGCGCCATTATATTCGTGAAGAAGCGTGCAAGATCGGCGTCAGCAACGTTTACACCGTCGACGGCCTCATCACCCACATCCCTTTCTATGACGACTTCGCTGATGTGGTCATGGGCGGACATGTCTTTGGGGATGACATGCCCGAGGAATTGGCTGAGTGCGAGCGCGTGGTCAAACCCGGCGGGATGATCATCTTCTGCCCGGGCAGCGCGGACCAGGAAGGCGCACAGCATGACTTTCTTGTCGCACACGGCTTTGCCTGCGCCGGCTTTATCGAACCGCCCGACCTGCCGGTCAGAAAATATTGGAAACAAATACAAGGATAAGTACACTGTCAACAGCATGACAACTCTGTTTGGAAAAGAAAGAAAAGAAAGAAAACTGACCAAAGTGAACAAGAGGAATGGAAGACTTCATCGTTCACACCGCAACCAAGGAGAACATAATGACAACAACAAAACGCTATATTGAACACCCATCATTGACCGCCGTCCCCGGCCTCGCTTTCCGCCATTTTGCCGGTGAAGATGATTACCAGGTCATGCTTGATCTGTGGCTGCAAACCCGCGAGTTCAATGGCTACGAATGGGCAGCCACCTTGGACGACATGAAGCAAGATGAAAATTGGCGTCAGCACTATGACATCAATCAACAGC
>Ga0334886_1001320_pt1 | contig 29655 bp, 18 predicted proteins | sample GraSluR1_MG_9_FD_207232 | JGI IMG/M metagenome (GOLD analysis project Ga0334886, IMG submission 207232) | Sludge microbial communities from methane-producing bioreactor in Wageningen University, Netherlands - Granular Sludge_27_06-R1 | ecosystem: Engineered > Bioreactor > Anaerobic >... | reverse complement strand
CGCAGGAACATCGGCAAGGCGGCGGGATCGTGACTGAAGTCGGCATCCATCTCGAAGACGGCGTCGTGATCGGTATTCTCGAGAACATGCTTGAAACCCGCGCGATACGCCGGACCGAGCCCCTGCTTGCGTTCTCGCATCAACAGGTTCACGCGGCCGCCGTAATCGGCCAGCTTGCGGACGATCTCCCCGGTGCCGTCGGGCGAGTTGTCATCGACCACCAGCACCGAGAGCCGGGGATCCTGAGCCAAGATCTGCGGGATCAGGCGGCCGATGTTCTCCGCCTCGTTGTACGTCGGGATGACCACCACCGGTCGCTCGACGCGGGCGCGCTCTGGTTGCTTAGGAGGCATCTGCATCACGATCGCTCTCGCTCGTCGCGCTCAGCGCGGGCGCGGTCCGGCTCAGGCTCCGGCGGACCCAGGGCCAAGCCAAAAGGATCAATACGATCAGGACACCGGTCGCCGCCAAGGCGATCCCCCTGCGCAGGGCGGGATCATGGTATTCGAAACTAACCTCGTGCGCGCCGGCCGGCAGCGCCACCGCCCGGAGCATCAGGTCGGCCCGCAAGAGCGGCGCGGACCGGCCGTCGACGGTCGCGCGCCAGCCGGGCGCCCAGATGTCCGCTAGCAAGAGCAGGACCGGCCGCGGCGCCGCAACGTTGACGACGACCCGGTTCAGGCCATCTTCGACGAATACCGGCGCGGGCAGGGGCTCCGGGCCGGTCAGCGGCGCCGGCGCGGGTTCACGGTCTAGGATCAGCAACCCGGTCGGATCGTGTCGGCCGGCGGCGATGGCGTCCAGGAACGGCTCCAGAGCGTCCCCTTCCGGCAACGCCGTCGCCAGCCGATAGCGTTCGACGAGGCGCGCTCGCGGCAGCGGGTCCTCGACACGGTAAACGACGGTACCGCCGGCCTCGACGGGATCGTCGACCAGCGCCAGCCCGTGCTCGCGCAACACGTCGAGATCAGCGGCGATCAGACCGCCGGGGTATGTGATCGCGGCCGCGCCGAGCCAGCGTGCGATCCGCAGTGCGAACAGGCCGGCACGGGGATAAAGGCGCTCGCGCACTGCCTCGCCGACCGCCGGCTTCGCGGGGTAGTAGCCGCCGAGCGAACGGATGCCCGCGGTCATGTATGCGTTGGTTTCGCGATCGGCGCCGAGCGGCAGCAACCGGTCGTGCCCGACCGTGCGTTGCAAGTGCGCCGCCAGGTCCGGAGCGACCTGGCTGCGCGCTGGGCCCGGCCATCGCTGCAGCAGGCGCTCGGCGGGAACGAGCCGGCCACCGCCGTCGGCGGTGCGCACGACCGTCTGCAGTCTCTGTTCCGGATTGGTGACCAGGCGGGCGACCCCCCATAAATCGATGGCCACCAGCGCCGCCAGCACGGGCACGAGCCAGGTGCGCCGAAATGCCGGCCGGCGCGCGGCCAACAACGCGGCGCCGCCGGCGGCGAGCAGCAACAGACCGATGCGCAGCAGGAAATCGCGGTGCAGATCCCAGGCGGCCGCCAGCAGCACCGGCGCCGCCGGCCGCTGGCTCTTGTCGGCCAGATCGGTCAGGTGGCTCTGATAGAACGACTCGCCGAAGCCTGTGATCCCGCTCAGGAGCATGAGCCCGCCCACACCGAAAAGAAAGATCGCCGCGCGGCGCAGCCAGCGCGCGCGGTCCTCGCGCGGATCGGCGAGCGCCGCCGCGCCCAATGGAGCGAGGATCGAAAGGAGCAAGACCGGCAGGACCATGATCATCGACGGGGCGCGGAACTTGTCGAAATACGGCAGAACGTTGTAGGCGAGTTGATAGAGCCCGGGACTGTAGCGACCCAGCGCCAGCAACAGCGCCAAGACCGCCGCCGCGGCGCACGCCCAGACCAGATTGCGCTGCCGCCGCGCCAACCAGGCCGCCGCCGCTAAAAGCGGCACCAACAGGCCGACGTAGTTGGGGTTGGTCGTAAACGGCATACGGCCCATGTACGTTGCCTGGCCGAACCCGGCGGCCGTGGGCATGAAGACCGCGCCGAGGTCCTCCGGCGCCAGGCTCCAGGCCGTGGCGTAGTCGTACGCCGCACCGCCGGCGCCGGTGGCGCCACCGGCGCCCCGCGTCGAGAACGACGCGTAAGAATGCACCGGGAGCAGCAACACCGCGCCGATGGCGAAACCAAGGATCAGCACGAGCAGCAACAAGCCCGCGTAGCCGCGTCGCGCCGCGCCCGGTTCGGATGCCATTGCCCGCGGCAGCTCGCGAGCCGGCTCCGTTTGCCCGCCGAGCGCCGCCGGCGCCGTCGCGAACGGTCGTATGAGGTGCCAAACGGTCACAAATCCGATCAACAACAACGTGTAATACGTGACCTGGATGTGCCCGCGCAGCAGTTGCAACCCCAGGACGAGCGCGGCCACCGCCGTCGGCCGCAGCCCGCCCCGACCCAGGATGGTCCAGGTCAGGCCGACCAGCCACGGCAGGTACATCTCGGCTCCCAGCTTGGTCCCATGGCCGTGCACAGCCCAGGCCACCAGGCGCGCCGACCATAGCCAGATCACCACGCCCAGACAGCGGGCAGGCCACGGCACGGACCAGCGTCCCAGCAACCACCACATGCCCAGTCCGCCCAACAGCAGGTGCCCGAAAAGCCAGGTCAAGGGATGAAAACCGAGGTGTTGCAGCCACTCGAACACGAGCGTGGGCGGGTACACGCCGTAGACGTAGGCCAGCGAACCGAACGAGGGCATGCCGCCGAAGATGTAGGGATTCCAGAGTGGATAGGTGCCCTGGCGGCGCGCCGCGTCGCCGACCTGCCGGAAGGCCTCCGCCGCACTCGTGTCGCTGCTGGCGAACACGAGTCCTTGCAGCAATGGTTCTCGATAGAGCAAGAGCAGGAGCAGCAGGACGATGCCCGGCGCGAGCAGCCAGCCCCAGCGGCGGCTGGCAGCAAGCGACCCCGCCACAGGGCTGGCCGGTGCCGGGGTCGCGCGTTCGCGGGATCGTTTACGCTTGGCCAAGCATTCTCTCCTCAAGTGCCGCCGGATATCAGGTTACCATCCGGCCGGCGGCGCTGTCCAGCATCGCGCCGGGGACCGGCCGCCCCCGCCACTCATCCAGCACGCCGCGGCAAAGCGCCAGCGCCGTGCTCGGACGGCCATGCCACAAGTGCCACGTGGCGTGGCCGGCGAAGTACACCGCTTGCGCGACCAAGAGCAACGGCCACCGTGCGGCCGGCCAGTGCCGGCGCAAGAGGCGCCAATGGCTACGGCTGCGCAGGTAGACCTTGCTGGGGCTGGCCTCACCGAGCGACGCGCTCACCTTGTGCAGGACCAACGATCGCGGTACGTGTAGAATCTGGCCGCCCGCCGCGCGGATCCGCAGGCTGTAATCGGCGTCTTCCCCGTAGAAATGGTACGCCGTGTCGAGCAGTCCGATCTGTCGCAGCGCGCGGCGCGATAACAGCAAGGCACAACCGGTGCCGTACTCGACGAATCGGTTCGCGGTGGACCGCCGCCCGGCGAGTTGACGGATCCCCTGGTGACGGATCCAGCCGCTGCGGGTCCCGACCAGCCCGCCGTCGTACCAGATGCGGGCGGGGTCTCCGGCATAGAGAATGCGCGGCGTGGCGGCCCAGGCCCGCGGCTCAGCCGCCAGCGCCACGGTGAGACGTTGCAGGCTGCCGGCCGGCACGATGGTATCGTTGTTCAAGAGCAGGACCTGGTCCTGCGGCCAGCCTTCCTGCGCGAGCCGGGCGAGCGCGGCGTTGTTGCCGCCGGCCCAGCGCAGGTTCTCGGCGCAGACCAGTACTTCCACCTGCGGGAAGTGCCGGCGGACGAAGGCGACCGACGTATCATGGGACGCGTTGTCCACCAGGAGCACCCGCAAACCGGGATAGCCGCTGTCGCCGAGCGAACCCAGGCAGTCCTGCAGCACCTCGCGCCCGTTCCAGTTGACGACAACGACGCAGAGCGAGGGCGGCGTAACGCCGGTCTCAGAGCCGATCGCAGACACGGTAGTTCGCTTCGGGACGCCTGATGCTGACCATCAACTCGGCCACCAGGCCGAGGCTGATGAACTGCACGGCCACGACGATCAGCACGAGGGCCAGGATCAAGATCGGGCGCACCCGCAGCGCGCCGCCGCCCAGCCACCAGAGCAAGAAATACAGGGAGATCAGGCCGCCGACGCCGCCGAAGAGCGCGCCGATGCGACCGAAGAAATGCAGCGGGGAGGCGCCGCGCGCGTGCAGGAAGTACACGGTCAACAGATCCAAAAAGCCGTTCAGGAAACGATTCCAGCCGTACTTCGTGCGGCCGAACTTGCGCGGATGGTGGCGGACCGGCTGTTCGGTGACGCGGAATCCGTCCAGGTGCGCGAGCGCCGGCACGTAACGGTGCATCTCACCGTAGAGCCGGAGCCGTCGCGTCACCTCGTGCCGATAGGCCTTTAAACCGCAGTTGAAATCATGCAACCGCAGGCCGCACATACGCCCGGCCGCCCAATTGAAGATCTTGCTGGAGTTGTTCTTGAGCCAGCTGTCCTGCCGCTGCTGCTTCCAGCCGGAGACCAAATCATAGCCTTCCTGCAGGCGAGCCAGCAGGCCCGGAATCTCGTCGGGGTCGTCCTGCAGATCGGCGTCCATGGTGATCACACTGCGACCGCGCGCCACGGCGAAACCCGCGGCCAGGGCCGCCGCCTTGCCGTAATTGCGCGCGAAGCGCACGCCGCGCACGCGCTCGTCGGCGGCGTGCAGGTCGGCCACGACCAGCCAGGTGTCGTCGGTCGATCCGTCGTCGATGACGATCAGCTCCCAAGCTGCGCCGCAGGATGAAAGGACCGCATGTACTCGGCGCACGAGTTCCGGCAACGACTCGGCCTCGTCAAACGCGGGCACCACGACCGATACATCCAAGGTCGGCTCCGGCGGTTCGCCGCCGCGATCCACGCGGTCGTCAAGCATCATGCTGAGCTCTCCTGGCCACGGTCCAGGCAACCTGTTGCGCCAAGCCGGCGGCCAGGTCGTGCGCAGGCTGCCAGCCCAACACTCGCCGGGCTCGTTCACAGTCGGCGTAGGTGTGGCGCACGTCGCCCCGCGCCGCTTCGCCATGAGCGATCGGCGCCGCGGCCGCCGGCGCCGCCGCCGCGAGTGCGGCCATCAACAGATCCAGAGCCGCTTGCAGCGAGACGCGGGCCCCGCCGCCGATGTTGAAGACCCCGGCCACGGTGGGCACGACCGCAGCCAGCAGATTCGCTCGCACCGCGTCGGCGACGAACGTAAAATCGCGGGTCTGCCGGCCGTCTCCGTAGACCGTGAACGGACGTCCGTCCAAGGCTGCTTCGCTGAACTTGCGGAATGCCATGTCGGGCCGCTGGCGCGGCCCATAGACGGTGAAGTAGCGCAGACTGCTGGTGGGGACGCCGTAGCTCGCGCTGTACAGCAAGCACAGGTGCTCCGCCGCCAGCTTGCTCACGCCGTACGGCGAACGCGGCGCGGGCAAATCGTCCTCGGAGACTGGGTAGCGGGGCTGGTCGCCATAGACCGAGCTGCTGCTGCTGTAGATGACGCGGGCCAGATCGCGCGCGACCGCCGGCTGCCGGCAGACCTCGAGCAACCGTTGCGTCGCCAGTACGTTCCAGTCCAGATAGCGCGTGAATTCCTGTCCCCAACTGGCGCGCACGCCGGCTTGCGCCGCCAGATGAAAACAGATCCGGCAGCCGGCGAGCGCCGCCGCGAGATCGCAATCGTTGAGATCCTGCGCCAGAAAAGTGAAACGCGGGTCGGCGAAACAATCTGCGAGGTTGGCCCGCTTCTGCGCCGGGGCGTAGTAATCGGTCAGGCTGTCGATCCCGAGGACGCGGCAATCCAGCGCCAGCAGCGCCTCGCAAAGGTGACTGCCGATGAACCCCGCGCAGCCCGTGACCACGACCGGCGTACCGGGCGCCAACAGCTCGGCGACGGCCGCCGGCAGCGTCCCGCGCAGACCGTTCCAGTCCAGACAGCTCATCATCTATCCTTCGGTTCAGCTGGCCGATCCTGCAGCAACTCGTGCAGGCGATCCTGTTCCTGACGTTGCGCCCGCTCGCGCAGTTGCTGGAGCTGCGACCGCAGACCGGGCTGGTCCTCGCCGTGGATCTGTCGCCAGCGCTCGACGACCGCCGCCGCCAGGTTGATCTCGCCGGTGTTCTCGTATACGCGCAGCAGCAGTTCGTAGCCGAACAGCCAAGCCGGCTGCGCCGCGATCCGCGCTTCGAGCCAAGCCGCCGCGAGCGCCGTCCGATCCAGGCTCATCAAGCCGCGGACGACCGCCAGCACCGCCGGGCGCTCGAGTTCGGCGTGCACCCGGCCGTGGATCGACTCCAGATAGGACAGAGCGCTGTCGACCGCGCCGCGTTCGAGCAGCAAGGTCGGATAGTAACCTGCCGCCACCAGTCCGCTGTATGGATCGAACCGCAACGCGCTTTCGTAAGCGACCAGCGCGTGGTCGGTCAGGCGGTCATAACGCGTGGTGTCGGCCGGAGCCACGTCGCCGCTGGGCAGGCGCAGTTCCTCGGCCAGGGCCAGGTAGGCGAAGCCCGCGCTGGCGAGCGAGACCGGGTAGTTGCCGAGCAGGTTCACCGTGTTGGGATCGCGGTAGATATCGGTGCGGCTGCGTCCGATCGTCTCCAGCAACGCGCCGTAGTCGATCGGCAACGGTTGGTCCAGACCGGTCAGGTATTCATGAGGCGGCCGGTCGGTTTGCCAGCCCGCTTGCGCGGCGAAGGCGGCGTGGCGGGCCTGTGAATCGCCGGTCGTGAGGGCGTCCAGACGATACGCGCCGAAAAAATTGGCCAACAGGCGATCCGGATCGGTGGCAGACAGGTCGCTCTGCTGGCGCGTCTGCGTCAGACGGAACGCCAGCCCTTCCATCTGCAGGAACGGATAGTAACGATCCATGTTCTCGCGCGGCACGGTCACAGCGAAGTAGACCGCGCGCGGCACAGCGCGCAGCCGGTTGGCGTCGATGATATCCTTGACGACGAAGTCGCGCACCAGGAACACGATGACCTCGCCGGTCTCGCGATCTCGCAGCGGCACCCAACGCAATTCGTCGATTTGCTGGTCGGTGTAGGTCATGTCGACCGGTTGCGCGAGTCGCTTCAATTGTTTGATGTACCAGGGCAGGTTGACCAGCGACAGATTCACGACCGTGACGTCGCGCCGGAAGTGCTCGACTTCCTGCAAGTACCAGATCGGGAAGGTATCGTTGTCGCCGTTGGTGAAGATGATGGCGTCGCGATCCAGTCCGGCCAGGATGTTGTAAGCGTATTCGTGAGCGATGCGGTTCTGGCTGCGGTCGTGCCGGAACCATTTCTGATGCGCCGCCGGCTGCAGGAGGCCGACGGCCGGCAGCGCCGCCAGGATGATCAGCGCGCCGGCAGCGACCCAACTCAGCTTGTCGGTGTGCACCGGCGGCGGCGGCGTCAGCACAAGCGCCGGCTGCGGCTGGCGCCGGCATTCCCCGAACTGGAGCAACTGCCCAGCGATCAACGCGAAGTAGACGCCCAAGGCGAAGACCCGATCAGTGGATGCCGCGAACAGCGAAAGCAGCCAGGCGCCCAGAACCACGCCGCCGCCCAGCGCGAGAACCGCCGCGAATCGCCACCGCGCCGGGCGTTCCGACCAGGCCGGCGGCGCCGGCTGCCCCGGCTGGGGCCGGGCCAAGGCCGCCAACCTCGGCGCCAGCGCGAATCCCACGAAAGCGCTGCCGAACAGAAACAATCCCAGCCAGCGGGTCTTGACCGCGGCGGGCAGCAAGACCATGGCAACCAGTGCGGCCACGAACGCGGCCACGATCTGATAGATGGCCGCGCTGCGGGCGAACGGACGCCCGACCGGCGGCGCCGCCGCCTGGCGTTCCAGTAGCGCCATGGTCGGGCCCAAGGGGCCGCTGGTCCAGCGCAGCAGCGCCGCTGTGCCGAGACCGATGAACACCGCGGCGTACATGAACGCGGCGAAGTAGAAATAGTCGCGCTCGCGCACCTCGGCGGCGGTGAAATTGAGGTAGAGCGTCAAACCCTCGGCATTGATGAAGTAGCAGAGCACCAGCAGCCAGGCCAGCGGCCGCGCGCGCCGCACGACGTGCGCCAGCCCCAGCATCGCCAGCATCAGCGGTCCGATCAGCACGGACAGGCGATCCAGGCCGGGTCCGGCGTGCGGCAGAAAGGTGAATTGGCGCAGCAGAAAATCGTAGTAGTACTGGAACTGGTGGCTCAGCGGCGCCTGCCGCTGCAGGGGATTCAGCGGCGGATATTGCTCGCGCCGAATGACGGACAGCAGCGTATCGAAATCCTCGGGAGCCGTCTGGTTGATCGCCGGCTCCGGCGTGGCCCCCGCGCGGATCATCAACACCGCATGAACCGAAAGTCCGGCCACGAACAGCAAGACTCCCAGCAGCGCGAACGGCCGCAGCGGAACAGCGCGATCCGCCGCCGCGCGCACGGGCTCGCGCCGCAGCCGCGGCCAGACCATCCGCAACAGGCAGCCCAGCGCGTAGAGCACGAGCAGCGTGCGCAACACCACGGCGTCGGTGACGAAGGTGGTCGAGGCGAGGAACAGCGCCAACCCCGCGCTCACCAGCAGCAGATCCAGCATGGGCAACTGGCGATCGCCGGCCAGCCAGACGAGCACGAAGAACGCCGGGTAGACCAGCAGCGACCCCAGGTGAAAACCGACGCCCAGACCGCAGAGGTAGATCAGCAGCAGCAAGACCCAGTCGCTGCGGCGCTCGCTGCGATGCTCGTACCAGACCAGGCCGAGCCACGTGAGCATCGCCATCATGAACCCGGCCAGGCCGTAGACTTCCGCCTCGATGGCGTTGATCCAAAACGTGTCCGAAAAGACCAGGAACAGTGCGCCCACCAGTCCGCCCAGCCGCGCCAGCCAGCCGCTGTCGGGGTCGGCGCGCCGGGCGACGCGAACGACGACCAGATAGATCATCACGACCGCCAGCGCGCTGAAGACCGCGGACATGAAGTTGACCGCCCACGCAGTCCGCAGCGACGGCTGCGTGATATCCGGCTGTCCGAAAAGAACGTCGAAGACCCGTCCGACGACCACATACAGCGGCGTTCCCGGCTGGTGCGGCACACCGACGATGTGACTGACCGTGACGAACTCGCCGCAATCCCAGAAATCGATGGTCGGGTTCAGGGTTCTAACATAGACGACGAGCGCGACCAGGAGCACGCCCACGGGCAGCCAGAAATCCGGCTGGCGGTACCACGGTCGGTTCACGGCGACCCCTTGCATAAATGGCGATTCCCAAAGCACTTCAGGCTGCAGAACGTAACACAGCGCTGCCCCGGCGACAAGCTTTGGTCACGGGCGCGGCGCCGCCGGGACGCGCCCGCGCCACCAGAGTACGCCGCCGACCAGGCTGAACACCACCATCACCAAAAACGCCGTCATTTCCATGGCCACCACGCCATGGGCTGTCAGACCCGTATGAACGAGGAGCGCGCTGGAGACCGTCTCGCGCAGACCGATTCCATTGACCGTGACCGGCAAGGTCAAGCTCAGCGCCAACAGCGGCACCAGCACCGCCAACTGCAAGATCTGGCCGGCGGACGGCTCCAGCCGCAAACCCACCGCAACCAGCACGTGGACCGCCATGCGCAAGGTCTGCACGCCGCAGCTGAACAAGAAGATCCGCCCCAGCCACGGCAAGCGGGTCCGGTAGACGGCGAATTCGGTCATCGCGGTCGCGGCATGGCGCGCCAAGGATTGCAGCCGCAGGCGCGCGAGCGCCGGCGGCAGCCGGGCGCCGAGCCGGCGGCTGATCAGCGACGCCAGCGCGCCGATCAACAAGAGCAACACCAACGCCAGCAACCACGCGACCTGCGGCAGGGAGATTCCGGCGGCCAGGCTGGCGACGGCCGCGACACAGGCAAAAGCGGTCAGAGCGGCCAGACCGATGAGGCGGTCGAGCAGCGTGGCGCAGAACACCCGGCCCGGACCTCCCTCGCGGCGGCCCAGATCCAGAATCTTGTAGGCGTCGCCTCCGATATTCGCCGGCAGGAAGTTGTTGAAGAACAGCCCGATGAAGTAGAGGCGCCGCAATTCGCCGCGGGCGGTGCGCAGGCCGGCGGCGCGCAGGATCCACGTCCACTGCTGGGCGCCGGCAGCGGCGGAAAGGCCGTAGACCGCCAGCGCCGCGACCAACCAGTTCCAGCGCGGAGCAACCAGCGCCTCGCGCACCTCGGTCCAGGTCAGGCGCGCGAGCACCACCCACAGCAATCCCACACTGAACAGCAGCTTCAGTAGGAATTTCACGTGCCCGCGGTTCATGACGGGCGCCGTCTTTCTGCGGCCACCCGCTCGCAGAGCGCCAGCGAGGCGGACACGCAGCGCGGCCAGCTGAATGTCTTCGCCCAGGCGACGGCGCCATCGCTGAAACAGGACCAGAGATCGCGGTCGTACAGAAGCCGCAAGGCGGCTTGCGCCATCGCCCGCGGATCGCCGTACGGCACCAGGAGGCCGGTCTGCTCGTCGCGCACCGAGTCGCGCAGGCCGGGGCGGTCGCTGGCGATAACCGGCACACCGCAGCGATTGGCCTCGATCACGGTCAATCCCCAGCCTTCCTTCGGACTCGGATTGAGGCAGAGGTGGGCCCGGTGCAGACGGTCGACCAGCTCGCCGCCCGGCAAATGCCCGGTAAATTCCACGTGCGCTGTGAGCCCGAGATGCGCGACGAGCCGCCGGAGCCGCCCTTCGTCCGGTCCGCGGCCCATCACGAGCAAGCGCGCGGCCGGCAGCTCGCGGCGGATCAGGTCGAATGCCCGGATCGCCACGTCGTTGCTTTTATACCGACGCAGCCGCGACCAGCACACCAGCAACGGCTCGGTCGCCCGCGGCGGCGGCGAGGCCAACGCGAAGCGGTCATGGTCCAGCCCGCAATGCACGACCGTGATGCGTTCGCGCGGCAGACCGCGCGCGGCCAGATCGCCGGCCGTCGACTCGCTGATGACCTCGAACCAGGCGTTGCGGTACACGATCGGCAGCGGCCACTCGCCCGCCCAGACGTAGGTGGCCGCGAGCGGATTGGTCTCGCGGTAGACAGTTCGCCCAAACAGATGCGGCACGATCGCCAACACCGGCACCGGCCCTGCATACAACGGCGTGTAGAAGGGAATCTTGTTGATGTCCTCGATCAGCAGATCCCAGGCCTGTTCGCGCAGCCGCCGGCGGACGACCCAGGGCAATACGAAGTTCGCCACTCGCCAGTCGCCGCGCCGGCGCATCACGACGCCGTCGCGGACCTCGTCGGCCGGCGCGCCCGCGTAGGCCGAGGCGATCAGCTCGACCTCGTGGCCGGCGGCGGCGGCGCCGGCGAGGATGTGGTGCAGGTGCAGCTCGGCGCCGCCGCCGAGCGGATCGCCGATATCGCGCCAGTTGACGGCGAGGATCTTCACCGCGCGCCTCCCGGCTTGCGGCCGAGGCAACCGATCGTCGGGGTCGTGTACAGGGACAAGCGGGTGCCGCCGAAGCGCCGGCGCCAGACGCGGCCCAGCGGACCGCACGGCCACAGCGGCTCGGGATTGCGCGGGAGCCGGCGGCCGGTGCGCCGCAGCACGAGCTTGCGCAGCGCTCGATACCAGAGGCCAGGCACCATCCAGTCGCCGTAACTGCGGATCACCGTCGTGCCGGCCGTTTGTAGCAGCGTCTCGAGCCGGCTGATCGTGAACTGGGTTTCCCAGCCGGCGAACCAGCGGTTGAGCCGGATCAGTACCTGTTTGCCGAGCGTGTAGTAATGGAAAGTCTGCGGTACGTCGACCAGCAGGACGCCGCCGGGCCGCAGTACCCGCACGTTCTCGCGCAACAGCGGCAGCGGATCGCGGAAGTGCTCGAGCAGACCCTGGTGGAACACGACATCGAAGGTGGCGTCGGCGAACGGCATCCGCAGGCCGTCGCCGCATACCGGCGCCATCGGCACGCCAGCGTCGCGCGCCGCCCGGCAAGTCAGCCGCAACGAACCCGGGACATAGTCGATCGTGACGACCTCGGCGCCGGCCCGCGCCAGGGCGACGGCGTCGCGGCCCGTGCCGGCGCCGACCTCGAGGATCCGGCGCCCCGTGAGATCGCCTAACGCGACGATCTCCCGTATGAGGCGCCCGTCGTTGTCGTAGACGTCGTCCAAGCCGTGGCGTGCGGCTTCCTCCCAGAATCGTTGCCAATGCCCCGGAGTCGATTCCCTCACGCGTTTCGCCCCTTGCGCGGGCCGGGGCCGGACTGCCGGTCGCCGGGCTCCGCGCCAGGCTCCGCCCGCTCCGCGCGCGCCCGGTCCAGCAGGCCGTTGACGAACTTAACGGCGTTCTCGTCGCAGAACGTGCGCGCCAGTTCGCAGGCTTCGTTGATGATCACGCGCGGAGGCACTTCCGGACTGTGGTGCAATTCGACCAGACCGATGGTCAGGATCAGCCGCTCGAGCACGCCGACCCGGGCCAGGTCCCAATTGGCCAGCAGGGGGCCGACCGACGCTTCGAGCGCAGCGCCGTAATTGATCACCTTGCGGGCCAGTTCCCGCCCGAAACTCACCGTATCGGGCGCCGGTTCCCGCCGGGAGATCTGATCCTCCAGGCAATCGGTCAGCGAGCGGCCGCTCTGCCGCGCCGCATACATCGCCTGCAAGAGCAGCGCCCGCCCCTTGCTGCGTTTACCCAAGGCGCACTCCCGTCGCAAGGAGTCCAGGACCCAGGCCGCGCCGCCCGTGGCGGCTCGATCGGAACGCTGGATTATGCGCTGCCGGCGGCGATCCTGCAAGCGCGGGCGCCGGTTCAGTCGGCCGCGATGCCCGCGAAGAGGTCGATCATCTCCAGCGCGGTCAACGCGGCGTCGAAGCCCTTGTTGCCCGCCTTGGTGCCGGACCGTTCAAGTGCCTGGTCCAGGGTCTCGGCCGTGACCACGCCAAAGACCACCGGTACGTTGGTTTCCAGACCTACCTGGGCGATGCCTTTGGTAATCTCGTTACTGACGAACTGGAAATGGGGCGTGTCGCCCTGGATCAGGCAGCTCAGGCAGATGACCGCCGCGTAGCGGCCGCTCGCGGCGAAGCGCTTGGCCGCCAGCGGCACCTCGAAACTGCCGGGAACCCAGCAGAGATCGACCGCGTCGTCGGGCACGCCGTGGCGGCGCAGGCAGTCCTGCGCGCCGTCGACCAGCTCGCGGGTGAAGAAGTCGTTGAACCGGCTGGCGACGATGACCAGGCGCTTACCGCCGGCATTGAACCGGCCTTCGTAGATCTTACCCATAGCTTCTCCCCGGCCCGCCGGTCGGCTAGGCCTTGTGCTGCTGCCCGGCATCCTGCAGATGCTCGAGCAAGTGACCCAGGCGTTGCTTCTTGGTGGTCAAATACCTCAGGTTGCGCACGTTGGGCCGGATCTCCAGCGGCACCCGGCCCTCGATCGAGATGCCGTAGCTGTCCAGCCCGATGATCTTGCGCGGATTGTTGGTCATCACCCGCATGCGACGCACGCCGAGGTCCCGCAGGATCTGGGCGCCGATGCCGTATTCGCGCAGGTCGGCGGCGAAGCCGAGGCGGTGGTTCGCCTCCACCGTATCGGCGCCCTGATCCTGCAGGTTGTAGGCCCTCAGTTTGTTCGCCAGGCCGATGCCGCGCCCTTCCTGACGCATGTACAACAGGACGCCCAATCCCTCGGTCTCGATGGCCGCGAGCGCCGCTTCCAACTGCTCCCCGCAGTCACAGCGCAGGCTGTGGAACAGATCGCCCGTCAGGCACTCCGAATGCACACGCACCAGCACCGGCTGGTCGGGACCGGGCGCGCCCTTGACCAGCGCCACGTGCTGGTTGTCGTCGACCGTGGTCGCGTACAGAACCAGGCGGAAGTCGCCAAAGCGGGTCGGTAGATCGACCTCGGCGACGCGTTCGACCAACCGCTCATGCCCGCGGCGCCAGCGAATCAACGCCGCGATCGAGACGAGCTTCAGTCCGAACTGATCCGCGATGGCGCGCAGGCGCGGCAGGCGCGCCATGCGTCCGTCCTCGTCCATGATCTCGCAGAGGATGCCCGCCGGGTAGAGCCCGGCCGCCGTACAGAGATCGACCACCGCTTCGGTGTGCCCGGCGCGGCGCAGCACGCCGCCCGGCACGGCCTCCAACGGAAAGACGTGGCCCGGGCGGGCGAGGTCCACCGGCCGCGTGCGCGGGTCGATGAAGACCTGGACGGTGTGCGCGCGGTCGTGGGCGCTGATGCCGGTGGTGATGCCCGCGGCGGCGTCGACGCTGACGGTGAACTGGGTGCTTAGCGGAGCCGTGTTGCGCGCCACCATCGGTTGCAGGTCAAGCTGCTGCATGCGCGCACGGGTCGCCGCCAGGCAGATCAAGCCGCGGCCGTGCTTGGCGATGAAGTTGATCGCCTCGGGAGTGACCTTCTCGGCGGCCATGATGAAGTCGCCCTCGTTCTCGCGATCTTCGTCGTCGACCACGATCACCAGCTCGCCGCGCTTCAGCGCGGCCAGGGCTTCGTCGATCGTATCGAGGCGGATGTCGTCGCTCATCGTTGTCCCTTGCGGTGAAAGCCCAGCGCCCGGATATCAGCCACCGACCTGATCGCCGCTCGGGGCGCGGGCTGTGTCCACGGCGGCTCCGCATCCGGACGATGCGCCGCTGCACCGTTCGTGGCGGCCGCCAGCATCTGGGCGAACCGGCCGCCGCGGGCGGCCTTGACCAGTACGTCCATCTCGAGGTTGACGGCGCGGCCCGGCCGGGCGCGCGCCAAATCCGTCGCGCGCAGAGTGTGCGGCACCAGGTTGACCGTGAAGCGGTCGCGATGCGGCCCGGCATCGACGGTCAACGAGACGCCGTCGACAGCGACCGACCCCTTGGGCAGCAGCCAGCGCGCCAGCTCCGGCCCGCAGTGGACCGTCATGAGCAGTCCGGCGCCCGCCCGCCGGCAGGCGACGATGCGGCCGCGACCGTCCACATGACCGAGCACGAGATGGCCGTCGAGCGCCTCGCCGACGCGCAACGCCGGCTCGAGGTGCAGCAGGCGGCCGACCCGCCAACTCGGTAGGGTCGTGGCGCGCAGCGTCTCGACGGCAGCGTCGACCGTGACCACGGGTCCCTGGACCTGGACCACCGTCAAGCAGATTCCGTTGACGGCCAGACTGTCGCCCGCGCCGAGCCGCGGCGCGGTGGCCGGCGCGGCGATGTCCAGACGCAGCGCCCGCAGGCCGCCGCGGCGCCGGCGTAAGACGCCGAGTTCGCGGATCACACCGGTGAACATTCGTCCTCACTTCCGGCGCCGCCGGCGGCGAGCAGCACGGCCGCGAAATCGCGGCGGTCCCAGATCACGCGCAAATCGGCGCCGATGCGGTCGTGGCGGGTCAGATGGAACCCTGGTCCCGAGTCGCCGGCCGTGCTTCCGGCCGCCGGCACGACCGCGGGCCAGCCGGCCCCCCCGCCGGTCACCACCGGCGCGATGTACTGAACCCAGCGGTCCACCAGGCCGGCGGCCAGGAACGACGCCGCGAGCCGCGGTCCGCCTTCGAGCATGATCGTGTGAAAACCGCGTTCGTTACAGGCGGCGAGCAACGCCGCGGGATCCACTCCGGCCGGTCCGATCGCGCAGGGCACCCCTTCGACGCCTGCCGGCAACGCCGAGCCGGCAGCGCCCGCGCCGTGAAAACAGTACCAGCGCTCGCGCGCGAGCCCGGCGGCAATGCCCGCCGGCGGTCGTGTCATCACGCAACCGGCTGCGGGTTCAGCTTGCGGACAGGCTGCCGCCGCAGGCACCAGCCGGGTGTCGAGCCGCGGGCGATCGCAATGGGCCGTCCCGCTGCCGACCAGCACCAGGTCGACCCAGCGGCGGCGGCAATGCACGTCCCGGCGCGCGGGCAGACCGGTGAAGTAGTCGGGTGCGCCGGCCGGCTGCCGCGGCCGGGACAAGAAGCCGTCCAGACTCGCCGCGGTCTTGAGTTCGACATACGGTCGGGCGAAGCGATCGCTGGCCATAAACGGCCAGATGAGATCGAGGCACTCGGCCGCGCATACCCCGAGCGTCACCTCGACGCCCGCGTTTCGCAGGATCTCGGCGCCGCCGCCGGCCGTCGGATTCAAGTCCGAAACGCCGGCCACGACGCGCCCCACGCCGGCAGCCAGGATCGCGTCGGTGCAGGGAGGCGTGCGGCCGTGATGGCGGCAAGGCTCCAGAGTGGTGTACAGCGTGGCGCCGCGCGCCCGCGGCCCCGCCGCCGCCAGCGCGATCGGTTCCGCGTGAGGCCGGCCCGCGCCCTCGTGCGCGCCGGCGCCCACGACCTCACCGTCGCGAACGATCACAGCGCCGACCGGCGGATTGGGCCAAGGACGCGCCGCGATCCGCGCAGCCACGGCGATGGCTTCGCGCATGAAGCGCCGATCGTCTGCGCGCGTTGCGGACCGTGCTTGCCGTGAACCGGTCGACATGAAAAACCCTTCGACCACGAGGGCACGAAGGGACAAGCGGGGTCTCGAGCGGCTCCGTTCCGGGGCTGGCCGACCGGCGCGGACCCCGGGCCGCGGCCCCAACTTCTCCCATCCGGACTGTAACCGTCGGCTCCGGAATTCCACCGGATCTTGCCCCGTGGGGCTCGCGGGCTGTCACCGCCGGTGGGGACTTGCACCCCGCCCTGAAGCTGGTACCGTGCGGCCGCGTACTGGCGGCCGCTGTGTACGACAATATTAGATGGCTCGCGGTCGACAGTCAAGACGGGGGTCTTGCCGCAGGCGGGTCGATGCCGGGCGACGCCGGGCTATGCAGGGCAACGCAGGCAGACGCAGCAAGCGCAAGCTCGCCGATCGACGCCGAACGCAACTGCCGTCAACGCAGAAGCTGAAGCTTGCGCGTGACCGTCCCGCCAGTCGTCTGCAGCCAGCAGACGTAGACGCCGCTGGCGACCGCCTGGCCGGCATCCGAGCGGCCGTCCCAGTGGGCGGTGCTGCGTCCCGCCGGGTGATTGGCGCATTGCAGCACGGTGCGGACGCGGCGTCCGGCGACGTCGAAGATCGCAAGGGTGACCGGCCCGGCTGCTGGCAGTTCGAACGCGATGGTGACTGCCGGGTTGAACGGATTCGGGTGCACCCGCACCGCCAGAGGTAGTCCCGCCGGCAAATCCGGCGTCGTCGTGGGTCCGTCCCACAACCGGCCGGTGAGTTTGATGTTGTCATACCTTGTGTTGCCCTCGGTGCCGCCGGCGTTGTCGCCGCCGAACATCAAGCGGACGCGGAAGTGGCTGTTGTTTGCCGCCGCGGCGAGTCCCGTGAAATCCCACGTTTGCAGTTGCGGAGTCTCGGTCGTCGTGATCGCCGGCCCGAACGCAACCCAGGCGTCGTCGGCCGGCAGCGCGGCGTAGGCGAGCGTAACCTCCTGCGCGCCGTTCGCGGAACGCCAGAGCGCCAGCGACAAGACCACATCGGTATAGCCGGTCGTCGGCAACTCGATCTTCAGTTCCCGTGTGTCCGACGGGTTGCGCACTCGTAGACCATAGCCAGCCGGTATATCCGGCTCGGCGTTGAGATCGGCACCAGCGACCCGGTCGAGGTAACCGGCGCCGGATCCCGGATACGTGATCACCGGTTGACCGACCAGGGTCAGATCGACCGGCACACTGGTCAATGGCCCGGCGGGCAAATCATTGAAATGCCAATAGTGAATCATGACCACGGCCGCCGGATCGCGTTCGAAGACCGCAAGCAGCGTGGTCTGCTCCGACCCCGGCGTGAACGTGAACGTCGGTTCAGCGTCACCGCTCGGATGCCAGGCGACAAAGCGGAATCCCGGCGCCGGCAGTGCCGTGACCGTGACCGGCACGCCCTGGAAATAAGTGCCCTGCCATGGATAAGGCACTTGCGGATCCTCCAGACCCGGCAGGTCGGCGTCGATCCGCAGCGAGTTGATCTGAAGCGTCCCTTGCTGCGGGTCGTTGACCGATAACTGGACCGTGGCCAGACCGGGTAGACCGAAGCGTTGCAGGAGGTGCTGTCGCAAGTAGTACGGACGCTGGCTCATAAACGTGCGCCGGCCTTCCACGACGGCGGGAAAGTTGATGTTGAGGCGCCACCGATCCTGGTTGTCCGTGATCGCCGGAGCGTATTCGTCGGCGAACGCGTCCATTATGGCGAGCAGGCGGTTCGGCCGCAGCGTGCTGTTCAAATGGTCGGCGAACGACGTGATGAAGTCGTGGCGGAACTGCGGATTCACGAGCAGACCGCGCAGCAACTCGGTCGACCAGGGCGGATTGGGCCAAGACGGCCCGTCAGTGGCCAGGGCATGCTCCAGGGTGTTGAACCAGTAATCGTCCGGTAACGTCAGATCCATGTCGTACATCAGCCAGCGCCAGCGTCCGTCGTGGCCGGGCGGAGCGTCGGGCTCATACGCCGCCGTCCGCCGCCGCCAGTAACGAATGTTGTTGCCCGGCCAGTCCCGGTTGTCGAAATAGATCTCCGCGGTCATGTAGGCGATGAAATTCGCCACATCCATGCGCTCGGTAACGTAGGCGAGACTGTTCGGCAGGGTCATGTCGCTGGTCGCCACGTAGGTCCGCAGATCCAGATAGTGCTGCTGGTCGCCGGGCAGACCTTCCTCGAGCGTGGCGTTGTTGACGAGCAGCACGATCTCGTCTTCAGGCACGTTCCAGACCCGCTCGAGGTAGTGCCGATCGTAGTCTTCACGGAGATTCGCGATACCCCAGTACTCGCCGTTGATGAAATGCAGCGCGGGCCGGCCGGCCTGGGTATCGAAACCCATGCCGGCGACCATGGTCTGGATCACCAGATCCTTGAATCCCATATAACCCCAGTCGTTGCCTGAGTTGCGCAGCACGAACCGTTTGTACGGCGCCGCGGCCAGCCCGGTGAACAACGGTGCGGTGAAAGTGGAGGGTCCGTAGTCCGACCGCGCGAACATCTTGAGCGACTTCTGGGGAAAGCGGCGCGTGAAGTTGCCATGGATCCGCATGCCGGCGTCCTGGGCGAGCAACAACTCGCCCTGCCGGTCGAACAACTCGAGATGGACCGGCCGCTCCCAGGCCTCGCCACGCTGGTAGTAGTTTCCGGTGCCGTGATTGCCCGGGATATAGTGCACGCCGGGCACGTAGATGCCCGTCTCGGCGCTGAACAGGTGAGCGGGATCGGACGCCAGCGAAACCACGGCCAGCGGCAGGCGCGCCGCCAGATCGTCGCCCACGATGTAGGAACCGCAGGCGATCGCGCTGGGCGCGTGGCCGGCCCGAAACGCCCGGGCCCGCACGAGATTGAGCTTGAATACTTCGTTGCGCGGCGGGCGCCAGCCGATGTGCCAGTCCGGCATGTTATTGGTCGGAATCAACGAAATCACGTTGGGATCACCCTCGCGACTGCCGAGCACGAGCGGTTCCGTGAACGGCGCCGACGCCAGCGTTGGTTCGCTGCCATCGAGTGTGTAGGTGACCAGCACATCGGGCGCCGACGCCTCGATCGCGAGTGTGACCGGAGCATCGTAGTAGCCGGGCGCGGCGCTGAAGACCGGCGATGGCAGATACTGCAGGCCTCCAGCATTCGGCGCGCCGGGTGTCGGCACACCGAACAGCGCCCACATCGCCGCCGCATCCGGCAGGCGCCCAAACGACACGTCGGGCGGCAGTGCGACGGGGTCGACTTCGTCGAGGCGGGTGGCGCCGTCGGCCGCGGTCAAGAGCAGCGGTTCGCCGTCGGCGCTGATGCTGAAATTGGTGTGCAACTGACCAGCTATGCCAACCTTGTCTTTGCCGGAAGCCCAGACCAGCAGGAACCCGCCGGCCGGAATGCTGCAAGCGGGGAACTGCCAGCGCAGCGGATTGCCGGCGCTGTCGGAAAGGTAGCAGGCCGTCAGATCGTAGGCCGCGGCGCCGGGATTGTGGATTTCGAGCCAATCGGAATAGTCGCCGTCGTCGTCGGCGATGGTGGCGGCGTTGGAGCTCATGAACTCGTTGATCAACGGGGTCTGGGCTTGGGCTGCGAGCGGCACGATATCGGCAAACCCGACGGCGATCGCAACGAGTAAAAAGACCATGCGCGGTCGTAACTGCACGAGCAACTCCCCGGCAAAGGATGGAAGCGGCGAAACGGCGAACCCTTGCGGCGTGTCTTGCTATTATACCACACGGCGGCGGGCCGACTCAATCGCCACAACCGGCCGCCGACGCGGACGCGCGGTGCGACGGGACGCGGCGAATCAGCTGGCGGACCCCTGGACGAGGCGCGATCGATTCCGTAACGTCACCCGCGGTGAGTCAAGTGCCGGCGCCAAACTGCAGTATCGGCGCCGGCCGCATCTGCCGGCGCCATGAGGCGAAGCGACTCCGGCTGGACCATGAGTCGCAAAATATGGAGCAGCTGGCTGTTCGCTTCTTGGTACCCGGTCCCCACGCTTACCGACAATGACTTGCCGTGCTGGCCGCCTGCTCTCCGGGCCAGCCATCGAACCCGCTGGCGTGCACGCGAACGGCGGTACGCCAGCGGGTGTCTGTTTCAGCGCCGCGTCCTCGCGCCGCGATCAATCGTTCGTATCGCCATCGTCTGCCCAGTCGGCGAACAGCGCGTCGCAGAACGCCGCGGCATCGAACGGCGCCAGGTCGGCCACGGTCTCCCCCATGCCGACATAGCGAACGGGTAGCCCAAGGGTCTCAGCGATCGCCACGACGATGCCTCCCTTGGCGGTACCGTCGAGCTTGGTCAGAATCAAGCCTTCGACCGGAATGGTTTCGGCGAACACTCGCGCCTGCGCCAGGCCGTTCTGTCCCGTATTGGCATCGACGACGAGGAGCGTTTCCGGGTCGCGTCCCGTGCGCCGCCGAATCACGCGCGCCACTTTGGCCAACTCATCCATGAGATTCGTCTTGGTGTGTAGCCGGCCAGCGGTGTCGACGATCACCGTGTCGCAGCCGCGGGCGACGGCGGCATTGATGGCGTCGTAGGTGACAGCGGCCGGATCGGCGCCCGGCGCCTGCGCCACGCACGGCGCCCCAATGCGATCCGCCCAGACCTGAATCTGCTCGACCGCCGCGGCGCGGAACGTGTCGCCGGCCGCCAGCAACACCCGCCTGCCCTGCTGCTGATACAGGTGACCCAACTTGGCGATGCTCGTTGTCTTGCCAGTGCCGTTGACCCCGACGACGAACACCACCCTGACGTCGGCCGGTGGTTCGCCGCCGGCCGCATCCGGCGGCCGGCCGGCCGCCTGCCGTCGCACTTTGCCCTTGCGCCGCTTGCCGCCGTCGCCGCCGAGCGCGGCTTCCCACGAGGGCGGTTGGACGCGCGGTTTGGCTTCGACGAGGATCTGCTGGACGTCGCGCCGAATGATGTCGAGCACGGCGGCCAGCGTTGCCTCGCCGCCGACCTCGCGCAGGCGGCCCTCGATGGTGCGCGTGATGCGCACCGCCGATTGCACGCCCATATCCGCCTTGATCAACAGCTCCTCGATCTCGTCGAGTGTGTCTTCGTCCAGCTTGACGCCGCCGCCGAGCAACCGCCTGAGACTGCCGACGAAGTTGTCCCGCGACTTGCGCAGTCCGGTGCGGAAACGTTCGAAGAGCCCCATCACTCCTGCGCCTCGAGAACACCCGCCGCGGTGCGGCGGGACGCCAAGGCGCCCGCCAGTTCGCTATCGGAATTGGCGGTGGCGACGTCCTGGAAACTGACCGAGACGATGCTCGAGCAGCCCTTTTCCATCATGGTCACCCCGTAGAGGTGGTTGGCAACCTCCATGGTCATCTTGTTGTGCGTGATCACCAGGAACTGGGTGTTGCGCGAGAACTCCCGGAGCATGGTCACGAAGCGCTGGATGTTGGTGTCGTCGAGCGGCGCATCGGCTTCGTCCAGCAGGCAGAAGGGCGACGGTTTGACCAGGTAGACCGCGAACAGGATCGACAGCGCCGTCAGGCAGCGCTCGCCGCCGGATAGCAGCGAAACGTTGTCGATCACCTTGCCCTTGGGTTGGGCTGTGATCACGATATCGCTCTCGAGCGGATCGTCGGTGCGCACCAGTTCCAAGTCGGCGCGGCCGCCCTCGAACAGCGTCTGGAAGACCTGGCGGTAGTTGCTCCGGACCGACTCGAACGTGGTGGCGAAGAGCTTGCGCGCGGTGCGGTTGATCTCGGCGATCGCGCGCTCGAGATCGTTTTTGGCCTTCATCACGTCGGTGCGCTGGTTGACCAGGAATGCCAACCGCTCTTTCTTCGTTTCATACTCTTCGAGAGCGAGGTGATTGATCGGTCCGAGTTCGGCCAGATTCTTGCGCCGCGTCGCCAGCAGCTCTTCCGCTTGTTCGATCTGGAACACGTCGTCGTCGCGCACCAGCTCGCGCGGCAAATGGTCGTCCGTCTGCGCCGCCGCCAACGTGGAAAACGCGCCGCCGTACTGCTGCTCGAGTCGTTCCTCGAGGTTGTTGCGCCGCAGGTCGAGCGTGGCCAGTTCCGTTTCGAGTTGATGGATCTGGTCGCGGCATCCGTGGCGCTGATCCTCGATCGCCTTGATGCGATCGTGCCAGACCTCGGTTTGCTGGCGCAACTCCTGGAGCGCCTGCGCAGCGTTGCGCACGATTTGTCGGCGGCGTTCCCGCTCGGCGAACGCCGTGGCCAGGCGTTGCTTGGCCGCCACCATCTCGCCGGCCAGCCGTTCGCCTTCTTGCCGGCCGTACTGCGCTTCCGCCGTCAGTCGCTCGCGCCGGATCTGCAACTCGTCCAGGTTGGCGCGCAAATGGGCCAGGGCTGTCGTGGTCTCGCGCTGTTCTCCGTCGCGGCGTTGCGCTTGCAGCCGCGCCTCCTCGTAGGCGAAGCGCAGTTCGTCGCGCATCGCTTCGGTTTCCTGTACGCAGCGCCGCAAATCTTCGCGCCGCAAGGTGCTGTCCTCGCGACGGCGGCCGGTTTCGACATGCGCATCCCGCAACGCCTGTTCGTCACGATCAAGCGCCGCGATCTCCTCGGCGAGCCGCGTCTGCTCGTCGCGCAACTCGACCTGGCGCGCGGCTCTGGCCGCGTCGCGGTCGACCAGTTGCGCCAACGCGACCTGGGCTTCCTGCAACTCGCCGTGCAACGCTTCCAGATCGTCACGGCCGGTGCGGAGCAGTTCCTGCTGCGCCAGGTGTCGTTCGCGGTTTTCGCTCAGCCTGGCGTGCGCAGCCGACACCTCGGCTCGCACGGCGGCCACTTCGGCCTGGAGCTGGTCCAGCCGGCCGCTGCGGCCCAGCAGGCTACCTTCGTTCCGCTCGCCGCCGCCGCCGCGGACCAGTCCGTCGCTCGCCACCAGCAGGCCGGTCCGGCTCAGGCACAGAACCGACGTCTCGCCTCGCGCGGCGAGCGCCGCGGCCATGGCCTGATCGTCGCTCTCGAACAGGTAGGTCCGCGCCAGCAGGCGCTTCAGATGCGGCAGGTGTTCGATATCACCCTGCACGACCCCGCCGGCCGGTTTGCCCCCCGGCGGCGGCGCTGCTGCCGTGATCGCCTGCGGCTCTTCGCGGCACAGGAACGTCGCCTGACCGTGCTGCCCGGCACGCAGATCGCGGGCGAATTCCGCTGCGGTACCGGCGTTCTCGACCACCACCGCGTCGAGGATCTCGCCGAACAGGATTTCGAAGGCGCCGGTCCAGGCGTCAGCCACCCGCAGGCTGTCCGCCAGACCGCCCCGGACCGCGGGGTGGCCGGCATGGCTGGTCAAAACGTGCCGTGCCCCTTGGCCGTAGCCGGCGAATTCCGCCTGCAGACCTTGCAGCAATTCCAGCCGTCCGGCGGCCGCCTCGCGCCGCCCGGTCGCAGCCGAAATATCCTGCTGGATGGCGTGCGCCGCGGCGTCCAGATCGGCAACGCTGCGTTCGGTCGCCGCCAAGTGTCCCAGCAACTCGCGGCGCCGCTGGGCCAGTTCCTCACCCGCCGCTGCGAGTTCCTGCCGCCGCTGTTCGTACTGCGCCGACTCGTTGGCGAGACCCGCGGCCTCGCTCGCCGCCAGGGCCAACCGCTCCTGGCGGTTCTCGCGCCGCACCTGCAACTCGCGCAGGCGGCTCTTGCTGGCGGCGTCGCGCTCGATGAACTGCAGATTGAGCTGGACCGATTCTTCGAGCGCTTCGCGATCGGCGGCCAATCTAGCTTCTAAAACCCGCAGCTCTTCGATCTGCCGGGTCAGTTCCTCGCCCGCGCCTGTTGCCGCCGCTTCGAGTTCGGTGAGTCGCTGCGCGAGGGCATCGATACGCCCGGCGATCTCGACGCGCTGTTCGCCAGCCTCGGCGGCGGCGAGGTTCGCCTCCTCGAAGCGTCGCGCGTACTCGTCGATGCGCTGCTCCAGAACCACCACTTGCCGCTCGTCTTCCTGCAGCTGTTCCTCGTACGCCTGCAGTGCTTCTTCGAGTTGGCGCCGCTCCGCCTCGCGCTCGTCGATGAGCGGCCGTTGCGCGGTGATCTGCGCGCGCAGTGCGGCCAGTTCGCCGCTATCGGCGTCGGCCAGGACCTGCAGGGATTGGCGCCGCTCCTTGAGTTCGCGTTCGCGTTGGTCCAGTTCTGCGCGCCGCCGTTTCGCCAGGCCGATATCCAACGCGCGGATCTCGTTGAAGAGGCGCTGGTAACGGCGGGCCTTGCCGACTTGCCGCTGCAACGAGCGCACCTCGCGATCGATCTCGGCGATGATGTCGTCCAGGCGCAGTAGATCCTGGGTCGTGCGTTCCAGCTTGCGTTGGGTCTCCTTGCGCCGCGCCTTGTATTTGGTGATCCCCGAGCCTTCCTCCAGCAGGCGGCGCAGTTCCTGGTTGTTGTCGTTGAGAATCTGCTTGATCATCGACTCCTCGATGATCGAGTAGCTCGTGTTGTTGACGCCGCTGTCCCAAAGCAGGTCGCGCAGGTCTTTGAGCCGGCACAGGGTGCCGTTCAGGAAATAATCACTCGTGCCGTCGCGGGTGACCCGCCGTTTGATCGCGACTTCTTCATAGTCGATCGGCAGCCGGCCCGCATCGTTCGAGAACGTCAGGGTAACCTCCGCCAGGCCGACAGGCCGGCGCTTGGTCGTGCCCTTGAAGATGACGTCGTCCATCTTGTCGCCGCGCAGGTTCTTGGCCGACTGCTCGCCGAGCACCCAGCGAACGGCATCGACGATGTTGCTCTTGCCGCAGCCGTTCGGGCCCAGGATGGCGGTGATGCCGGTGTCGAAATCCAACACCGTGCGGTCGACGAAAGACTTGAAGCCCTGCAGCTCGATGCGCTTGAGTTTCACGATTGCGATTCCTTACGCGAGCGGCCCCGGCCAGCGCCGAGCGACCGTCCGCTGCTGCGGGTTAGAAACGTTGGGCCATCGCCCAGTTGTGTTTCAGCTCGGCCAGGATGAGCTCCTTGGCGGCATCGGCATCGCGGCGGCTGGCGAAACTGCCGGCGTAGATCCGGAAGACCCGGCCTTTTCCCGGCAATTCAACCGCGCGATATTCAGCCTGGATGCGGCGCCGCCCCAGCCGCTGGACCTCGCCGGCGGCGCTCTGTTCGTCAAAAAGCGTGTAGAGCCAGAGCGTCCAGCCGTCCGCGCCGGCCGGTTTACGGAACGCCGACCAATCCACGGCCTGCTCGCTTGCCGCCGGCTCGACGTCGGCCGGTGCGACTGCAGCGGATCCGGCGCCCTCCGGCTGCGCGCCGTTGCCGGCGGGTACCGGCTCGTTTTGCGCCGGCGTCGTGCGAACCGCCGCCGAAGGCGGCGGTTCGCTTGTCGGTGCCGCTGCTGCTGAGGCCGATTCCGCCGCGTTCGCCGTCTGATCCGCCACGGCGTCAGGTTCGGCCGCCAGCCCCGCCGGAGCTTCCGGCAGCGGTGTGGCCAAGCCGCGCTCGGCGGCCGCGACCGCCGGATCCTGGCCTGCCGCCCGCCGATCGGTCGTCCTTTGTTCGCGCAGGAACAAACCGAGCAGCGCCAGACAGACCACCGCCGCAGCCGCGACGAAGACGAAGATCCCAGAAGTCTGGCGGCGGCGCCGGGGTGGAACCGACGGCGTGGCCTCGGTCTCCTGCGTTCCGGCCGCTGCGGCGTCCTCGCTCTGACTCTCCGCGGGCGCCGACTGCGCCGTCGTCACTGCCGCAGCCGGTTCCTCGACGACGGTCTCTGGCGAAGTGGGCTCCGCCGTCGTCGTGTCGTCCGCCGCCGCCGCGACGGCCGGCGGCGTGTCCTCCCGCAGCATCGCCTGGATCGCCGTGTATTCCTCGACGCCGTAGCCCAACAGAGCGTCCGGACGTGCGCCCATGCGGTCCAGTTCGGCCAAGATCTTCTCCGTGTCGCCGACACTGCGGCCCAGCATGTCCCAGCAGAGCAAGCGAATCTGCGCGGTCTCGAGCCAGGGCACCGAGCGCAGCTTGGCCGGCAGCACGAGGATCAAATCGTCAGCCTGCCGTCGCAGGCGGTTCAGAAATTCGGCGACCTCGTCCGGGGTGACTCCCGTCGGCGTAAAAGACCCGACGCCCAGGATCGACCCGCGACGGTTGTCCGATGGCAGAGGTTCGCTGGCCGCGTGCAGCGAAGCGCCGAAGCGGATGATGTCGATCCAGCCCTCGCGCTCGATCCGGCCCAACCAGCGTGTGATCAAGGGATCCTGCTCGTCGGCGTCGACCAGGATCACGGCCTGCCCCCGCGAGGCCAGCAACCAAGCCGCGGCCAGCCCCGCGGCGGCCGCGCCCGGGCCGCCCGCCGGCGCTTCCAAAAAGGCCCACACGCGCGGCGCCGCCCGGCCGCCCATGGCTTGATCGAGCTGGCGTTCGATCAGCGAATTGCCGGCATAGCGTTGGACTTCGTCCCACAGGCCTTGCCCGCCATGCAGATCCAACTCGGCCAGATTCAGGCCCGTGCTCAGGATCTCCAGTCCACCGGGTCGCAATGGCAGTTTTTCGTGCTCTCGCATGGCCACCTACCTCACCTGTTCTCCGTGCAAACATCGCCAGGCCTGGCGCAGCGCAGCCGCGACCTGCGGGTATTCCTCCGGCGCGACCGTTCTGAGGTCGACGCCCAATCCATCCTCGGTGATGCGACCGACCAGGGCCGGGTCCTGCGTGCGCAGGTTGCGGTGCACCGCCTCGAGTTGCGCACGCGGTCCGGTCCACAAAAGGACCCGTGTCGGAACTTCCGCCTCCGAGAAGCTTCCCCCGCCCACGCTCGCCGTCGCCGGGACGACCGTGAATTTCCACCCGGACGGTGCATCCGGCAAGAGTTGCTTCGCCAGGTCGGCGGCTGCCCGCTCGAGTTCGGCCACCGGTCTCGCCAGGTTCAAGAGCGTCGGCAACCGCGGCAGATCGACCGCCTCGAGGTACAAGGTCAGCACGGCGTCGAGAGCCGCCAGCGTGGTCTTGTCGACCCGCAACACACGCCGCATGGGATGAGCGCGCAGCTTGTCGATCTCGACGCTGGCCCCCATGATCAGTCCCGCCTGGCATCCGCCCAACAACTTGTCGCCGCTGCAGGTCACCAGGTCGGCGCCCGCGGCGACGTCGTCGGCCAGCAGCGGTTCTTCCGGCAATCCCAGCTCCGCGCAGGGGAACAGGGCGCCGCTGCCGGCATCATAGATGAGCCGGCAACCGCGGCGCCGGCAGAGCGCAGCCAGGTCGGGCAGGTTCACCGCCTCGGTGAAGCCGGCGACCGTGAAGTTGCTGCGGTGGACTTTCAAGACCGTAGCGCCGGGGCACAAAGCCGCCTCGTAATCCGCCAGACTGGTCCGGTTGGTCGTGCCGACCTCGATCAATTGGCATTGGGTCTCCGCGAGGATCTCGTGCATGCGAAAACTGCCGCCGATCGCCACGATCTCACCGCGCGACAGCACCAGCGGACCGCCGGCTGTCAGTTGGCGCACCGCCAACCACACGGCGGCGGCGTTGTTGTTGACGATCAGGGCGTCCTCGCTGCCGGCCAGCAGGGCCAGCTTGGCTTCGACCTTGCGTCCGCGATGGCCGCGCCGGCCGGACTCGAGTACGAACTCCAGATCGCTGTTGGCGGCCGCCGCAGCGCCGGCCCACTGCACCGCCAGCGGCGGCCAACAGGAGCGGCCCAGGTTCGTGTGCACGACCACGCCAGTCGCGTTGATCACACGGCGGCTCGCTGGCGCCAGCACGCGCTCGACCCGCGCGCAAATCCTCTGCCTCGCCAGCGCGGCCAGTTGCTCGCGATCGGCGGGCAGGGCGCTAGTTCCGGACGCGAGCTCGTTGCGCAGGTCCGCGATCACCTGCTGGACCACGCGTGTAACCCAGATGCGCCGCCGGCCGCCGGCAACCGCTGCGATGTCCGGGTGGTCCAACAGAGCGCCGACCGGTGGCAATTCCCGCAGTAGAGGATGCGACATCCAGTGTTTCCTCGTGGGCGTTTCGGCGTCCAACGCCGCGGCGGCGCGATCAACCCCGCAGGGGACCGCTGTTCGTGGCGGCCAAAGGTATCAGACCCCGGCGGCCGTGTCCAGACGGCGCGGCGCCGGAACTGGACACCGCCGAGCGGCTTGCCTAATGTGCCTCTGATTCAATCGTATTAGAAAGGACGCGAAGTGCGGACCAAGCGACCACGCGCGCGCCGGCGAACCGCCGGCGGTTTGATCCTACCGCTGCTGGCAGCGTCGTTGCCGGTCTGGCTGGCCTTGCCGCTTGGCGGCTGCGGCCCGCGGCCGCCTCAGGTCGAACAGCCGTCCGCCGTTGCGGGATACCTGGCCGGCGTTCCCAGCCTCGCCGGCGTCGATCCATCGCCCGTGCGCGGACGCCGCATCCTGCTCGACCCCGGGCACGGCGGCGTCTTCCGCGGCGCCGTCGGCCCCGGCGGGTTGAGCGAGGCCGAGATCAATCTGGGCGTGGCGCTGTACCTTCAGGGTCTGTTGCAGTGGGCCGGCGCCGAGGTCCATCTGACGCGCACAGCCGACGTCGACTTCCTCTCGCCTGTGGACAGTTCACTGGTCGCCGATCTGGCCGCCAGGGTCGCCATCTGCGACAGCCTGCAACCCGACGTGCTGTTGTCTATCCACCACAATAGCACGGCAAGCGGCGATCCCGAGATCAACGAGACCCAGACCTACTATCCTCTCGGCCGCGACGGCGCCGATCTGGATCTCGCGCGCGCCATTCACCGCCGCCTGGTCACCTTGCTGGAGATCCAACCTGCGCGCATCTTGCCGGGCGGTTTCCATATCCTGCGCAACGTCAACGTACCCGCCGTACTCGGCGAACCGGCCATGATCTCCCACCCTGTCATCGAGGGCCGGCTGACCCTCGCCCGCAGCCTGGAACTGGAGGCTGGCGCTTACTTCCTGGGCCTGCTCGACTATTTCGCGGGCGGTGTGCCGCGCTGGCTGACCGCCGTGCCCGACACCGTCAACCTCGCGATCGCCGGCGAGCCGCTGGTGTGGACCTTCGACCCGGGACATCCGCAGGCCCCCGGCCTGGATCCCGCGACGGTCGCGGTCACGAGCGGCGGCTACGCGTTGGCGTTCAGCCTCGATGCGGCAGCGCGTACGATCACAGTCCTGGGCGGCGGCCTCGCCGAGGACACCTCGCTCGAATTATCGGCGCGCAACCTCGCGGGCCGTGCCCTGCCGCAGCAAGTCCACTGGCTGTTGCGACGCAGCAACGGTCCGTGGCGCACCCAGTATATCCTGGACGGTGAGCCGGCGCCGGCCGGCCGCGGGCTCCTCACGTACGTCAACGAGGGTCAAGA
>Ga0334886_1001316_pt1 | contig 29708 bp, 26 predicted proteins | sample GraSluR1_MG_9_FD_207232 | JGI IMG/M metagenome (GOLD analysis project Ga0334886, IMG submission 207232) | Sludge microbial communities from methane-producing bioreactor in Wageningen University, Netherlands - Granular Sludge_27_06-R1 | ecosystem: Engineered > Bioreactor > Anaerobic >... | reverse complement strand
TTTTGTTGAATGTATAAGCTCGACCAGTTTCTCAAGATTGAAAATCGGATCGGTCAGGTGAAGCTCGTGCTGTGTTCCTATTACGATCAGATTAGCCAATACGGTTTCTCTTTCTACGGTTAACAATGCGCGTAACCAGCGCTGTGACTCTAACCTACTGTCCTACAAGCGTCTGGTTCATGCGTTGGTTATGCAATCATTTCTCCCAGCTTCAAGCTAACTTGGTCAATACTCATTGCTGAGGAATGCTTAGCTTTATCAGAGGTCGGGTTCATATGAATTGCCATCATCCCAGCAGCACGCGCACCTTCAATATCGTATTTCTTTGAGTCTCCGATGAATATACATTTCTTGGGATCAACACCAAGTTTGCCAGCAATTATCTTGAATGCTCTAGGGTCTGGTTTCGAATACTTTTCTTCTCCGGAGATTTGGATCTCGTTGAAGTAGTCAGCCAATCCAGTTGCTCGGATTCTTTTTATCTGTAAAACAGGGTCGTATGCATTGGTCAGCATTCCGAGTTTCACTTTACCCGCAAGGCTCTTAAGAATATGCTCGATCCCTGGATAAGGCATCGTTCTTTCAAGAAGGAGCTCTTTGTAGGTGTCAACATAGGAATAATCCCAAGGAATACCGAAGTCTTGGAATGTTTTGGATAGTCTGTACTGGTGTAGTGTCAAAGGATCTATTTCATCTGATTCAACAAGATCGTGGAAACGGATAATGTGATCGACTGCTCGGGTAACGAATGAATCAGCATTAGCCTCTGCCCCGGTTTGCTTAAGAATCAGCTTGAGGCATTCTGTATCTGTGTTTTCGAAGTCAGTCATGGTTCCGTCAAAGTCAAAAATGACAGCTTCAGCCAAGTATTTCTTCTTTCTTTTTCCTGCATAACGTTTGCATAACCAGCACAGATGTTACTATGGCTCATAGCTATGCATGTGTGGCTGGTTCATGCATTTGTTGGGCATTCTGTCTAGTCTAGAGCAACCGATATCCCTCTTGATTCCAAAAAGGAGTTCCACTGCCTGACACACTCATCTGCAACTTCAATAGCATCATAGCTAATCCCGCCAAGGGTAAATACAACCTTGGCTGTGGCCACTGGTCCCCCAGCTCGGATACTTTGAGATATTGTTATTGTGTCACCATCCGAGGGATTGCGACTAAACTGGATATATGCAGGATCAGAACCTAATGGGATATCAAGGCTATATGCCATGTTTATCTTCTCTAGTGGCTTACCAGATCTGGGGTCACTCTTTATCCCTGCATGTTTGAAAGAATTGCATAGGTCTGCTGCGATCGATAAAGCATAACTATTGCTTATAAAATCCTCTACATTCTTTGGGCATTGAATTCTCGAATCCTTTTTCAGCCAATCCTTAAAATGATAACAGTTCATGAAGAACGATGTTGTTGCATCTACAGCCGTGCGGTCTCCAATTACAGCTGTTTTACCTATATTGGTTGCAAGAATACGAAGGTTTTCATATGCCCGGATCATACTATCATATTGCTCCTCAATCTTGTATTCCACAATACTGCTCCTCCTAGATAAGCCATTAGCTCAATGCCTTGGGTTTTATCCACAAACTCGAATCTCTGCGAGCAGTTAAACTATCTGCAGATGCCGTCAGGTGCGAAACCTCGGTTGAATATCTTCCTTCATTTCACTACTCTGGCACATCAAGGTGTGCAAGACGTAACCGTACTCGTAGGCTTTCTTCGCTTTCTATGCTATAGCTGCCTAGTTCATGGCTATCCCACCAGGTTAATAACTCGAAGTGTTCCACTTCGGTCATGTCTACGATCTGACAGTATAGTACTTCTGCGTTTTCTCTGTCCAAAGCAATTCCAGACCCAACGCGGCTGATTCCATCAGAACCAATCCACGTGATAGCAAAAGGACCAGAAAAGCCACTGAAGTAATGGTGCACTTCACCCTTTGACCATGAAGATCCACCAAGGAGAGTACCACAAAACGCTGGTCCAACAAGTGGGTCGCTATGTGAAATCAGTGCTGACACTACGCTCTCAGTAGCTTCTACTGCTATACCAACCTCCTCCACCGAAGGTAAAATAAATGCGTGTTCAGCTTGGTCTCGCGGGGCAGCAATGATATTCGGAATAAGTCTCCAGGGTACACGAAAATTGGGACGACGCTTAAGCAAATCAAGCTTTTCGGAGAACATTGCTCGTGGTCGAAGTTTGGAGTCGAGCCAATCTCGCCTGATGTATGCATCAAAAAGACAATCCAATGCACGCTTCGCGTGTCCTATTGCCTGAGTTGCGTGGCGCTTTGTCTCTGATTGATTTCGCTCGGCTTGCTCCAACTCTAGTCGCGCCCAGGTAAGATATGTTTCCACATCAGTAGTACCACGATATTGAATCCTTCTTCGGATCATTGAACGTGGCTGCTGTGATCCAAGGGCTGATATTACATCAGTCGGTTCAGCCTCATTCCAAACTACATTTGGTTCAATCGAATCTGGAAAGTGTGCTGGTCGTCCCATTCAGTATCCTCCCAATACATACCTGTTTCTAGTGCCGCTTCTCCTCATCTGGATTAGGATATGAAGTTCTACCATATGTTTGCCCAACAATGATTGTGTATAGGTCTATGTAAGCTCTTTGGGTACATTGAATTTAATGATGCTGTATGAGTTGTGTTGTGTCAATGGGTGAGGGGGTTGACGGGGATAGGTATACAAATGTATACATAAGATAGTGAAATGCAATGTTAGGCAGAGTATATGTAAGCTGGTTGGTATGTTGGGGTTTGATTCCGGGAAGTACGAGTCGGAGTTAAAGAAGCGCGGGTTGGTCAGTTAAAGGCACATTCCGTTTTCACTGGCTGGGTGAAGAAGTTTATTCGATCAACATGCCTTGATGATGAGTCTTTTTCGGCTCTGCTGGAAGCGGAGCTGAGGCCGGACTGGCAGATAAGACAGGCTCTTGACTTGGTAAGGCTTTTCCGCTCCTTCTCCGGCTCTTCCGCTTGTCTCCTGTTGAGCGTGGTGAACCGGTGGATGTCCTGATCCAGCAGTTGCGGGTAAGGCATTGCTCTCCGAGCACGGTTAAGACCGATGCGCTCTTGTTGAACCATGTTCTGAGGGTTTTTGGAGGCCTATATTTCCCGAATGCGGAAAACCCAAGGTTTTGACAGCGACAAGTACCTTTCCGATCAGACCGATGCCATTGCGCGGCGGCTTGAGCGGTTCTCGGGAAGGCTGTACCTCGAGTTCGGCGGAAAGCTGATGTACGACTTTCACGCTGCCAGGGTTTTACCAGGATACGACCCGAATGTGAAGATCCGGCTTCTTCAGGAGCTGCGGGACAGGGCAGAGATCATCCTGTGCATCTACGCCGGCGACATCGAGAAGCGGAAGATCAGGGGGGATTTCGGAATCAGTTACGACGCCGACGCAATGAGGCTGATCGACGACCTTCGGAAAAGGGATCTTTCAGTGTGCGGAGTGGTGATAACCCGGTACGCCGGGCAACCCGCGGCGGACATCTTCCGCAAACGCCTGGAGCGCAGCGGAGTTCAGGTTCACATGCACCCATACACCCGGGGTTACCCCACGGATATTGATGTGGTGGTGAGCCCTGAGGGATACGGGAGAAACGGCTACATCGAGGCCGCGAAGCCACTGGTGGTGGTTACGGGGCCCGGGCCGGGAAGCGGCAAGCTGGCCACCTGTTTTTCCCAGCTCTACCACGATCATCGCCGGGGCCTGGACTCGGGTTACGCCAAGTTCGAGACTTTTCCGGTATTCAACCTTCCCCTGAATCATCCCGTGAACGCCGCCTATGAGGCGGCAACCGCGGAACTGGGCGACATCAACCTGATCGACCCCTACCACCTTGAAGCCTACGGCATCCCGGTGGTGAACTACAACCGGGATGTGGAGGCATTCCCCCTGCTCAGGAGAATACTGGAGCGGATAACCGGAACCGGATCCATGTACGCGTCACCTACGGACATGGGCGTCAACCGTCTGGGAGCCGGCATCGTGAATGACGAAGCGGTCCGGGAGGCCGCCAGGCAGGAGATGGTGCGAAGGTACTTCCGCTACCGCTGCGAATACGTGATGGGTCTCGTGGAGGAGAAGACCCTTCAGAAGGTCGAGCTGCTTCTGAACGACCACGGGCTGACACCCGAGTACCGCAATGTTGTTGGCCCGGCGAGAGCCGCGGGCGGTGAGGATGCGAAGGGTTTTCCCAGAACCGGAGCCGCTCTTGAACTCCATAACGGAATGATTCTCACCGGGAAGAACTCAGAACTGATGACCGCGTCTTCGGCTGTGGTCATAAACGCCATCAAGGAGTCGGCCGGCATTCCCGAGCGAATTCATCTGCTCACCCCGGAAACCATCGGCTCCATCCGAAGGCTTAAGGAAACCCTTGGAAGCGCCGCGACATGCCTTACCCTCGACGAGGTTCTAATTGCCCTTGGAATCAGCGCCACCGCCAGCCCCGCCACCCTTGAGGCTCTGGGGTGCCTTCCCGAACTCAGGGGAACCGAGGTTCATCTCACCTGCATTCCCGCTCCGGGGGACGAGGAGGGGCTTCGCAGGCTTGGTGTGAACCTCACCACCGACGCCTGTTTCCCCACGGTCAATCTGTTCAACGGTTAGGCCGGTTCGCGCCCCCCATGGCAATTGTGAGCAGGGGTGGGGTCATTACCGCTGTTATCACGATCATTATCATCACCACCCCCATGTCCTGCGGGTCTATCAGTCCGTTCAGCATTGCCATGCTGGCCGCCACAAGCCCGACCTCAAGCCTGGGCAGCATTCCAAGTCCCACCGCCGTCGACTGCCTGGCGCTCAACCGGAAAGCCCTGGAGGGAAGGTAGCAGCCCAGAAACTTGCCTGCGACGCACATGGCGGTAAAAACCAGCCCGAACACCAGTACTGTGCCCAGGGAGCGGATGTCCACCATCATGCCGGTTACGCAGAAGAACACCGGCACCAGGAGTTCCTTCACGGTTATGAGTTTTTCACTGATTCTTCTGGCAGCCCGGGTGCCGGACAGAGCAAGGCCCATTACGTAAGCCCCGACCACCATCGCCAGCCCGAAGTACTCCGCGAGACCCGCGGCGAAAAGACCCATGGCCAGAGCGAAAGCCGCCTGGGCCGAATCATCTCCGATTCTGCCCATAAGCTGCAGTATCTTTTTTTGAAGCAGCAGGCCAAGGGCCAGAAGAACCGCGAAGAAACCGAAGCCCTTCAAGGCTATGACTGCAATGCTTCCAAGGCCGGTTCCGCCGCCTGGTATGCTGATGACCACCGCCAGAATAATCAGGCCGATTACATCGTCGATCACCGCGGCGGAGAGGGTCACCGAACCCTCCGGCGAATTGAGTTTCTTCATGTCGTAGAGAAGCCTGGCCGCCAGGGAGATTGAAGTGGCGGAGGCCACGGCTCCGAAAGCCAGCACCCTGGGGTCGTGAAATCCCATGCCGCCTCCGGCGGCCACAACCGCAAGGGCACCGCCGGCAAAGCCGACGACAGCGCCCCCCGCGCCAACACCGAGGCCTCTGGGAGCAAAACGCATGAAGCCCCTGAGATCCGTCTCGAGACCTGCTGTGAAAAGCAGTGTTACTATTCCGGCGATGGTGATGCCGTGGAGAAGACCTTCGTGAAAGATGCCGTCGGCCCCGGTGGCGAAGACCGGACCCAGGGAAAAGACGGAAAGGCCCCCCAGTGCGTAGGGCCCGATCAGGATTCCAACCAGCATTTCACCGATAACCGCCGGTTGTTTCAGAACTCCGCTGGTGAACCTGCCGGCCAGCTTTGCCGCCATGACAATCACCGCGAACTCCAGCACGAATCTGGCATCGGAAAGGTGCATTGCGCGCTCCGGTCCTGTGGTGAAAACAACACGGAAAAATAAGCATTGCGGTCCGGGAATGCGAAATCCGCCGCCCCGGGTGCTTTGCATCCACATCCTGATGATGCATAATCTCTTGGAGTTTGAAAAATCCGTTCTCTTCTGGGAGAAAGGTGATTCGATGAAAAGCATGGGAGAGATGCTTCTGGAAAGAGAGCCCTTCAGTGAACTTGTGATGGGCAACACAGCCCTTGTCCGGGGTATGATCGAGGCGGGGATCCGGGTGGTCACATCATACCCCGGCTCGCCCACCCCGGAGATAGCCACGGCCATCTCCGGCATCCCTGCGGAAAAGCGCCCATTTCACTTCGAGTTCTGCGTGAACGAGAAGGTGGCTACGGAGGTGGCCTACGGAGCCGCGGTGAATGGAAGGCCCGCGGTGGTTTTCTTTAAAAGCGTGGGTCTCAATGTGGCGGCGGACACCTTTGTGCAGTTGAACCACATGGACATTCCCGGAGGCATGGTGGTGATTGTTGGGGATGACCCCGGCGCCCACTCGTCACAGAACGAACAGGACAACCGGCATCTGGCCCGGATGAGCTATACTCCGGTTCTCGAGCCGGCATCGCCTTCGGAAGCCTACCATTTTCTTCTTGAAGCGGTCTCCCTTGCCAGACGCCATCGCATGGCGGTGATGCTCCGGCTGACCACCCATGTGTGTCACGCCAAGGAGATGGTCAGCTTCAAGGGATGGGAAGCGCCGACGCCTGACGATACGCCGGGGTTCTCCGGTGAGGGCGGAGTTTACATTCCCATAGGGGCCATGGTGGCCACCATGAAAAGAAGGGCCCTGAATCGCCTTGCTTTGCTGGAAACTCCTGATCTTCACCGGCTGCACGATTCGGGAAACCCGGGCAGGGGAATCATCACCGCAGGTCTTCCATATCTTTCGGTTCTCGACGCGCTGTCCGGGGTTGAGTTTCCGCCGGACATCCTCAAGCTCGGCATGGTGTACCCGCTCCATGAACACCCGCTGCTGGAGTTCCTGCGAGCCCACCGGGAGGTGATGATAATCGAGGAGCTGGATGATTTCATGGAGCAGAGGATCAAGGCCCTGTGTTTCGATCACGGCCTGAAAACCAGGGTAACCGGCAAGGAGTGCGCGGAGGACTGGATCGGCGAGTACACCCCCGGCAGGGTGAGGGAAATCATTCACCGCTACTGGCCGGACATGGTTCATGCCGCGGTCCCGTTGAAGGAGACGCCGCCGGCACCACCGAGGTTTCCCCAGATGTGTCCGGGATGCGGGCATAGAAGCGCTTTCTTCGCCATCAAGAAGGCCCTTCGGAATAGGGACATCACCGTGGCGGACATCGGCTGCCACACCCTGGGGTATCTGCCCCCCCATGAAATCGGCGAGCTTCTGATGTCCATGGGGGCTTCCACCGGAATAGGTCAGGGGCTCTCCCTCTTCAACACGGAGAGAAGGGTTGTTGCCTTCCTGGGAGACTCCACCTTCTTTCACGCCGGAATCCCCGGGGTGATCAACGCCCTCTTCAACAGGCACCGGCTGACCCTGATCGTGATGGAGAACGGAACCACCGCGATGACCGGCCATCAGAATCACCCCGGAACCGGAAAAAACTTCAACGAGCCCACGGAACGCATTCCGATCCGCAGTGTGCTGGAGGGCCTCGGGGTTGAGAACATTGCCGAGGTTGACACATACAACCAGAAAGCCCTGACCGGCGCGGTGGAGAAAGCGCTTGAGGCTGAGGGGTTAAGCGTTGTGATTGCCCGGCATCCCTGCATGCTCAAGTTTGCCAGGGAACAACGCAGAAAACCGAACTTCGTTTCCAGGCATGTTGAGGTTTCCCGGGACCGCTGCACCCTGGCCCGGGAATGCATCGACAGGTTCGGTTGCCCATCCTTCCGCCGAAGCCCGGAGGACGGCTCGGTGTCCACCAGCAATGATCTGTGCATAGGCGACGGTTCCTGCATGCAGACCTGCCCGTCGGATGCCATTGATGCCCCGGTCCGGAAGGAGGAAGCCCGATGAACATCCACATGACAGGAGTGGGAGGCCAGGGCATAGGCCTGCTCAGCGAGGTTCTTCTCAGGGCTCTTTCAAGAGCCGGAATGGAGGTGAGGGGCGTTGACACACACGGCCTCGCCCAGCGCGGCGGAGTGGTGGTCTCGCAGATTCGAACCGGTGCCGGTGAGTTTTCGCCCCTGATCAGCCAGGGCGAGGCTGATCTCGTTCTGGCTCTGGAACGCCACGAAGCCCTCAGGGCCGTTGGCGGCTATCTGAAACAGGGCGGAGCGCTTGCATGGTACGACGCGGTCTGGCAGCCCTTTGCGGTGAGGAACGGTTCCCAGCCGGAAGTTTCGCAGGAGGTGCTCCTGGAGGCCTGCTCGCTTCGGGGCGCACGAGCGTTCAGGGTGTTCCGCGGCGATCTGCCGGATTCCAGGATGCAGAACACCGCTCTTCTTAGGGAAGTACTTGATAGAAAGCTTGTTCCCGGTCTTGACCGGGAACACCTGGCCGGGGCGATGGAGGATCTTCTCGCGGGGTCGGCGCTGAAGGCCAATCTTGATGTACTTGGTGTGTCATAGTTGTTTCATATAGTTGCAGTGTTGGGCAAACTGAAAAGGAGGGCGCAGGATGGCTTGTAAAAAAGCGTGTTTCATCGACAAGATAGCTCTGGTTCTGCTGGTGATAGGCGGAATCAACTGGGGTCTTGTGGGCATTTTCGAGAAGGACCTGTTGATGGGTATCCTCACCATGGGTTTCGACATCGCCAGAATAGTCTATCTGGTGGTGGGCGTGGCGGGTTTGTGGGGCCTGTTCTCCACCCTGGGCAGGCTTAAATAGCCGATACCCCGTGCCGCCCCCGGCACGGGGTTTCCGCATCAATTGGGAAAGGCATGGATCTGAATGACCGTCAAGCAGGCGACCAGTCTCAAGTGGATTCTTTCCGTGCTGTCTCTTGCGGTTCTCGCCGGCCTTTCCTTCTCCCGGAGCCTCACCGGCGATGAAGCCCTTACCGTCACCCTGGCCGGCGGTTCATTCGGCAACCTGATACGAACCATGTCCCTTGAGATTCACGTACCCGGTTATCATGTGCTCTTATGGCTCTGGACAAGGGCGTTCGGTAACAGCCTGGCCGCGTTGCGTGTATTCGCCTTCCTTCCGGTGGGCTTTCTGGTATGGATGGGCCGCCGGCATTTCCCCCGCCATGGTTTTCTTGTTCTCGGGGCCAGCCCATTCCTGCTGCACCTGGCGGTGGAACTGAGAATGTACGGACTGATGGCCGCTGCCGGCATGGGAATCCTGATCTCCCTGCGACGCCTTTCCGAGGGCTTTTCCCGAAGGGGTTTTCTGCTGCTTCTGTTCTTCTGTGTGGCTGGGGTCTGGACCCATCATTTCGCGTGGCCGGGGGTAGCGGCGGCCTGCGTTGTTCTCTTCCGCGGCGGCAGAAAACGGGAGTCGATTATTCTGCTTCTTCTTACGCTTCTGGCATTCTCCCCCTGGGTTCACAACATGGGAAGGCAGGTTCACCGTTTCGATCCCTTCGGTGAAAGTGCGGATTTCGAGCTGTTCCAGCTGGCCAGTCCCGCACAGAGAGTTCTGGGCGCACCGTTTTCCATGCTGGGCACGCTGCTTCGTTTTTCTTCCGGAACCGCCGCGTTTCGTTTCGACCTTTTCTCTGTGAAGAGCTTCTCGCCCTGGGCAGGGGCGGGCCTGCTGCTTTTCATTCTGTCGGTGGTTTCGGCATGGCTCGGAAGAAAAACAGTTGGGCCCGGTGCGATTCTTATCCTGGCATTTGTTCTTCTTCCGCTGAGTTACCTTCGCCCGGGAGCCAGGCACTTCTCCCTGGCATATCCGGTTTTCGCCGCTCTGGTCGCCGCCGGTCTTGATGGTTCCGGGGCGCTTCGCAGGCTGCTTCGCGGGGCGATTCCCGCCCTTTCTCTTGTTCTCTGCGTTCCCTTCGTTCTCAGGTCTACAATGCCACAGCGCTGCACCTATGACAGGGATTTCCGGGAAGCCGCCCTTGTTGCCGGAACAGGGGCTTCCCTTGGAAACGGAAGGCTCGTGCTTTTCCTCGACAACTTTTCCACCATGGGTGTTCTCTATCACCTTGAGGATGAGGGTTTCTCAGATCTTGTCGTCATTCACCCCCACCAGCAAAGGTTTGCCGAGGAATGGTTCATCTACACCGAACACACGGACATGGTGTCGTACCTTCTGCAGAACACCGATTCCCTGGTTCAGCAGTGGGGAGCCGAGTTTCATCTTCTGGCGAACAACCCCAGGCTTGTACGGGGTCCCACCTTTGAGAGAATGCCGGGTTTGATCGGGATTGGAACAGACATGCTGGCCGACATCGATCTCATGGACTGTCTGGAGAGGCATTTCACCGTTGAAATGATTCCCCTGCCTCGCAGTCAGGGTCCGTTTTCCCTGTTTCATGTCAGCACCGCGGTTTCCGATGAATGAAAGTGGAAAGGAAATGCTCATGGCAACTGATTTGAAGGCAAGGCAGGAAATCATTGACATGCTGAACGAGGCAAGGGCAATGGAACTCCACGCCATCGTGCAGTACATGAACCAGCACTACGGCCTGGACGACATGGACTACGGCCTTCCAGCGGGAAAGGTGAAACTCATCGCCATTGATGAGATGCGCCATGCGGAGATGTTTGCGGAGCGGATAAAGGAACTTGGCGGAGAACCAATGACGGACAGGTCTGCCAAGGTCAGGCATGGACAGGAGGTGGAGGAAATCTTCGGGTTCAACTCGGGCCTCGAGGAGGACACCATTGCCGCCTACAACAGGTTCCTTGCGAAATGCCGTGAGGCCGGGGACAATGTCACCGCGAGAGTATTCGACACTGTGATAGATGAGGAGCAGATTCACCTGAACTACTTCGACAACGAGAACCGACACATGGAAAAGCTTGGCGCCGCTTACCTGGCCACCTGGGCCGGAACATCGTCCGCCACTGGTCTTCCGGCCATGATGGGCTTCGCGGCGTCTCAGGCAGAGTGATCCCGTCCTGTGGGCCTGCTCTTGACAAGGGTCGTGGTTCAGTCGTAATAATCCGGTTCAGGAAAGGGAGGAATCCGTAACGGGAATCATGAGCGAAACAGACTCCAGTCAACCTCCTGCGGGGAAGACGACCGGTTCGTTTCCGGATTCATTGACAATTCCAGCCTTCGGGCTTGCCGCCATCAGGCCCTGACGGGCCGTCCGGCTCCCCCCGAGCCCGGAGGCGCTAAGCCCGGGTGAAGGGAGGTGAGCTGTTGTGAAGCCCCTCGACGCAGACGATCTTCAGAAATTTCTGAGTGCCGGGGATCACGCCTCCGCCGCCGCCCTGTGCGTCGACAGCCACCCCGCCACCATCGCGGAGGTTCTGGGGAATCTGGATCCCGAAGAGGCTCTGGAAGTGCTTCGACACCTGGAGAGCGAACTCAGGGCCGATGTTTTCACCCACATGGATGAAGGTTTCCAGGTTGAGTTGATAGGCTGTATGGGTCGGGTGGAGGTTGCCCGGCTCATGACGGACATGCCCCCTGACGACCGGGCGGACCTATACAAGAACCTTCCCGAAGAGCGCCGCGAGGAGATTCTTCCCGCCATGGCCCAGGCGGAGCGGGAGGACATCCGCAGGCTGACCGCATACGCGGAGGGAACCGCCGGGGCGGTTATGACATCGGACTATGCGGCACTTCGTCCTGACCTTACGGCCTACCAGGCCATCGAGCGCCTTCGGGAGATAGCTCCGGACCGGGAAACCATTTACTCTGCCTATGTGGTGGACGAGAACCGGAGGCTTCTGGGCTACGTATCCCTGAAAGACCTGATCGTTGCCCGGAGGAACCTGACGGTTCGGGAGATAATGCATCACGACACGATCGTGGCCGGAGTGGACGACGACCAGGAGGACGCCGCCCGGAAGATACAGAAGTACGACCTGATAGCCCTTCCGGTGGTGGATTCCTCCGATGCCCTGGTGGGGATCATCACCCACGACGACGCCCTGGACATCATAACCCAGGAACACACCGAGGACATGGAGAAGTTCATGGCCATCGCCGGAAGCCACGAGGCCTCCGCATACCTCAGAACCGGGTCATTCAGGCACTTTCGGAACAGAGCGGTATGGGTGGTGGTTCTGGCGGTGCTGGGCATGGTGTCCGGCTACATCGTACAGCGTTCCGAAGCTCTTCTGCTGCAGTTCGCCATACTGGTCGCCTTCATGCCCATGCTTGCCGGCGCCGGAGGCAACACCGGCAGCCAGTCCGCCACACTGGTAATCAGGGCCCTGGCCCTGAAGGAGATATCGAAGCGGAACATCCCCGGTATTCTTGCCAAGGAGTTGCGGGTCGCAACGCTTCTTGGTCTCGTACTGGGCGCACTGGCATTCGGCAGGGTGATTCTCTTCGGAGGCGGTTCCTCCTTTCCTGAGACCCACTCTCTGGAGGCCATCGGCGCCGCCATAGCGGTTGCCCTGGGGATACAGGTTGTGTTCTCAACCCTGATCGGCGCCCTGCTTCCCCTGGGCGCCACGGCGCTTCGACAGGATCCCGCGGTGGTTGCCAGCCCGGCCCTGACCACGGTGGTGGACATTACCGGCCTTGTGATCTACTTCACCACGGTGAAACTGATGCTGGGGACGTGAGATGAAGCCCGTGAACATTCAAGTCATCAGAGAGTTCGCGGACAGTGAAGACTATGAGCTGATCGCCTCCCATTTCTCGGACAGCCACCCCGCCACCATCGCGGAAGTTCTGGGGAATCTGGATCCCGAAGAGGCCCTTGATGTGCTTCGACACCTGGAGAGAGAACTCAGGGCCGATGTTTTCACCCACATGGACGAAGAGCTTCAGGTGGAAGTGATAGACCGGATGGGACGGGTGGAGGTTGCCCGGCTCATGACGGACATGCCCCCTGACGACCGGGCGGACCTATACAAGAACCTTCCCGAAGAGCGCCGCGAGGAGATTCTTCCCGCCATGGCCCAGGCGGAGCGGGAGGACATCCGCAGGCTGACCGCATACGCGGAGGGAACCGCCGGGGCGGTTATGACATCGGACTATGCGGCACTTCGTCCTGACCTTACGGCCTACCAGGCCATCGAGCGCCTTCGGGAGATAGCTCCGGACCGGGAAACCATTTACTCTGCCTATGTGGTGGACGAGAACCGGAGGCTTCTGGGCTACGTATCCCTGAAAGACCTGATCGTTGCCCGGAGGAACCTGACGGTTCGGGAGATAATGCATCACGACACGATCGTGGCCGGTGTGGACGACGACCAGGAGGACGCCGCCCGGAAGATACAGAAGTACGACCTGATAGCCCTTCCAGTGGTGGATTCCTCCGATGCCCTGGTGGGGATCATCACCCACGACGACGCCCTTGACATCATAACCCAGGAGCACACCGAAGACATGGAGAAGTTCATGGCCATCGCCGGAAGCCACGAGGCCTCTTCATATATGAAAACCGGCCCCATGGCCCATTTCCGGAACAGGGTTTTCTGGGTTAGCGGTCTCGCGGTTCTTGGGCTGATCTCCGGATTCGTGATTCAGAGTTTCGAGGGGCTTCTTCTGCAATTCGCGATCCTTGCCGCCTTCATTCCCATGCTTACCGACACCGGGGGCAACACCGGCAGCCAGGCCGCCACCCTGGTGGTCAGGGCTCTGGCGCTGAAGGAGGTCAGCCATCGGGATATCGGAAGAATTCTTTGGAAGGAACTGAAGGTCTCGGTGTTGCTTGGCCTTCTTCTGGCGGTTCTCGCCTACGCGAGGGTAATTTTTCTCGGGGCCGGGGCCTCGATTCCGGATGGGTACACCCTGCACCGGATCGGTGCCGCCATAGGAATCGCCCTGGGCCTGCAAGTGGTGTCATCAACTCTGGCCGGAGCGGTTCTCCCCCTGGGCGCGTCCAGATTGAAACTCGACCCGGCTGTTGTCGCAAGCCCCGCCCTGACCTCTGTAGTGGATATCACCGGTGTAGTGATCTACTTCGGAGTCGTGAAGATGATGTTGGGCCTCTAGAGCGCCTTTACGACAAGATACAGCCCCCCGAGAACCACCAGAATCCCGGAAGCGGTTCTGAGCCCCTTCGCGAAGGCGCTCTGGCCCGACCAGTCCACAACCCGCTGAATTCGACCCGCGAAGGCTCCCATCAGAAGAACCACCCCGGCGTGCCCGACAGCGAAAGCCGTTCCCAGGAACACTGCGGTCCGGAAGGATTCCGTGGTAAACATCACCGCCAGAACCGGAGCCATGAAGGCGAAGGTGCAGGGTCCCAGGGCGGCGCCGAACACCAGCCCCAGAACCAGTGCCGGTGTTCCGGTCCCCACGGCGTTCATGTTGAGCCCGGGAATCGGTATCTGGAAAAGCCCGGTTATTGACAGACCCACCGCGATCAGAATCACCGCCAGAATGATCTCCCCCGTGGAACCCACATCCCCGGCGAGTCTGCCGAGGAGGTTGGTGACCAGGCCGATCACTGCTATGGAAACAGTCATGCCAAGGGCGAACAGAATCGCCACCTTCATTGGAAGGCCCTTTTGGATGCTACCGCCCCTGCTTCTCATGATGCATCCGAACACCAGGGGAACGCTCACCAAATGGCAGGGACTGAGGATCATGCTGAGAATGCCCCAGGTGAACGAGGCGGCCACCGCCAGAAACGGCGACCCGGACAGCCACTGGTTAAGGGCGCTCATCAGGGAACCCATGGATCAGTTTCCCCCGACATCCCGCAGGAATCCTTTTTCCTGATAGACGCCAAGCATGCCTTCGGCGTCGAAGTAGCCCTCGTGCCGCGCCAGTTCGGTACCCTCCGGACTGTAGAAGACCTGGGTCGGGATCAGTCGTATCCGGTATCTTGAAGCCGCGGATCGATCGTGGTTCACATCGATGAATACTACATTCAGGTATCCCTCGGTCATGTTCCTCAGCTTGTCCAGCTCGGGCTGCATCATTCGGCAGGGAACACATGAAGCGGAGCCCAGGGCAACCAGTAAAGGCAGACCGGAAGACTCCACTGTGGTGTTTCCCTCTTCGCGAGGGTTGCAGGCCGACCCGAGAAGGCACACCGCGAGAATGAGTGCCGGGCCCCTCATCGGGACAGAATTTCCCGGAGTTCCGTTTCATCCGGAAGCCTGCCCGCCAGCACCACAACACCGTCTACAGCCAGGGCAGGGGTGGACATGACGCCCATGGCCACAATGTCGTTGATGGAGGAGACTTTTTCTATGGTGCAGTCCAGATTCAGGCTCTCCGCTGTGCGCCTGGCCATTTCCTCCATTTTTTTACATTTGGGGCAGCCTGTGCCCAGAACCTGTATTCTCATAGCTGAACCTCCAAAGGTATCATTCCGAACAGCACACCGCTTATGGTGGCCATCAGCACCACCAGCGATACGAAGGTTATGGTTTTTTTCGTTCCGAGAACCGTGCGGATTACCAGCATGTTTGGAAGGGACAGGGCCGGGCCCGCCAGAAGCAGGGCAAGGGCAGGACCCCTTCCCATTCCCGCGCCGAGAAGCCCCTGGACTATAGGGATTTCGGTAAGTGTGGCGAAGTACATGAACGCACCCGCCACCGAAGCGAACAGATTCGCCCCGATGGAGTTCCCCCCAACCGCCGCCTCAACCCATTCCGAGGGAATCCATCCCTCGCGCCCGGGCCTTCCCAGAAGGGCGCCGGCAACAATGACTCCGACGAAGAGCAGGGGGAGAATGAGCTTCGCGAAACCCCATGTTTCCTCCACCCACCTGCTTCCCTCGCCTTCGCTGGTTGCGAGGGCCCAGGCGAAGGCCGCCACTCCCAGACCGAAGGCGGCAAGTGCTCCGGCGTCAAGAAGCGATGCTCCGGCTGCCACCGCGGCCACAAGAACAATCTTCCACGCCTTGACACCCAGCCACAGTACCGAGGCGGTTCCGATAAGCACCGCGAACACGGTGCTTATCACCCACTTCATCGACCAGACGCCATGCCACAGGCCTGTGGCGGTCTCCGGAGAGCCCCAGTTGGCAAAAATCAGAAGCCCGACAAGTGAGGCAAAGATGATGACCCTCTGAACCAGCGGCTGGGAATCATCCCCCTCGGTGAACTGGAACCCCGCGCTTCGTTCCTGTTCTTCTCTTCTGTAGATCAGGTGCATCAGAAGGCCGATGACTACGCTGAAGACCACCGCGCCCACCGCCCTGGCCACACCTATCTCGATACCCAGCACCCGGGCGGACAGGATAATGGCCAGAACATTGATGGCGGGCCCCGCGTAGAGGAATGCCGATGCCGGACCCAGGCCGGCGCCCATTTTGTAGATGCCGGCGAAAAGCGGAAGAACGGTACAGGAACACACCGCCAGGATGCTTCCTGAAACCGATGCGACTCCGTAGGCCACCACCTTCTTCGCCCGGGGTCCCAGATACTTCATCACCGCTTCTTTTTTCAGGAAGACCGCCAGGCCGCCGGCAATGAACAGCGCCGGGAGGAGACACAGGATCACATGCTCCCTTGCGTACTCCTGGAGAAGGTGCAACGATTCTGTAACTCCGCTTTGAAACCTCTCTGAACTCAGGGGCATGTAAAAGGCTGCAGCGAAAACGACAAGCATAAGGAGAAGGGATTTCCAGCTGTCTTTGAAACTCATTCGCACTCCCGGCATGTATCGGCGATCACCTGTTCCACACACTGGAAAAACCTTGTGAGGCATGGTGTCACCAGCCTGTACAGCACCCGGTTGCCTTCTTTTCTGGAAGAAACGATACCGGCTTGCCTTAGAACTCCCAGGTGCCTGGATACAGTGGAGATATCCGAACCCACCACCGTTGTCAGATCAGACACCGTCTGTTCCCCCGACTCGAGGGCTTCCACGATCACAAGCCTGGAGGGATGGGCCAGGGAGGAGATGACCTTTGCCCTTTTCTCAAGTGAAGCTCTTTCAACACCTGTCATGGGGATTCCTCCGGTCAGGATAAGCTTGCAATATAGGCCAAATAGCCAAGCTGTCAACCGGGGACCTTACTGGTTTACTTCCTTTTTATGATGCTTTTCCAGCCCGCCGAGGGAAGCACCGGGGGAATCCTGCCGCTGCCCAGGGTTCCCACCGGCTCCGTGACGAAGAATACATTCGGGTCTATCTGGCCAACCCTCTGCATGATTGGCCTGAAATCCCTTCTGGGACAGACAATGTAGAGCTCGGTAACGACTCCCGACATGCCCCTGCCCTGAAACTCGGTGACGGGAAAGCCCATCTTTCTTATCACCGCCGCAAGCTCCCCTGCGGATTCCCGGGCGATAAGCTTGATGACTATTCCGCCCATGGCTATCCGTCGCTCTATCATGATGCCCACCACATTTCCAGTGGCGAAGCCCAGGGCGTAGAATACAGCCAGAAGAGGATTTTCCCGAACCTGGCCGATCACGGTGGAGATCACTCCTATCCAGATGCTGATCTCGACGAAGCCCAGAAAGAACGCCAGAGCGGTTCTTCCCTGGATGATGCTGATGGTTCTGATGGTTCCAAGGGATACATCCAGCACCCTTGCGGAGAATACCAGCAGACCGGTGAGCAGAACCGCGGTTTCCATATTCGCGACCCCCTTTCAATGAGTTTGTATCATATCGTTTCCGGATCGATTTCGCCCGGTTGCGCGAAGGGTTCACCCGGGCTATCTTGCCGAATGTGAAAAGCAGAAGTTGTTCCCTTCGTAACGGCGCCCTGATCCACGCAGACCTCAAGGGGTTCACCTCCATTTCCGAAAAGCTGGGTTCCCTGGGAAAAAAGGGGACAGAGCAGCTTACGGAACTTCTGAACAACTGCTTCGGCGCCATCCTCGAACCGATAGAGAAAGCCGGCGGGGATGTTCTCTATTTCGCCGGGGATTCGGTTACAGCCCGTCTGCCCCGGGGGGAAGACGCTTCCACATGCGTTTCCGGGATTCGCAGCTGTCTGGCCGGTCTGGGCAGTGTAAAGACCGAAGCGGGGGAGATTACACCCCGGGCATCGGTCCTCTCCGGCATTGGAAGCTGGTTTGAATCTGAACTTCTACACCGGGGAAGAGCACATGTGCTTCTCAGCGGAGCCCTGGTGGCGGGAATGGCTGAAGCGGCGGCGGAAGGCCGGGAAGACGCCCCGGGGGTTTCAAGGCGAAAACCATGGAGCGGGCCTCCTTCGGCGGCGAAGACTCCCAAAGCCCCGGTCGGGCACTCTCCCGAGCACAGGTCCGTGGTCGCGCTGTTTATCAAACTGGCGGGTTACGATATCGCCTCCCCCCCGATTGATGCTCTTCGAAAGTCGTTCAGGATTCTTTCGGAGATCGCGGAGAAGTACGGCGGAACCCTGCATCTGGTGGACAGCATGGTAACCGGAGGCTGCAGAATGTTTCTGCTTTTCGGTGCCCCGGTATCCTCAGGAAGGGACGGCAGGAACGCTGTGCTTGCGGGGATTGAAGCGCTTGATGCTTTGGAAGGGCAGGAATGCCTTTACCCGTCCGCGGGGATAAGCTGCGGCTACGCGTACTACGGGTTGGTTGGAAACCACTGGCGGCGGAGCTTCACCGTGATTGGTGACGGGGTGAATACCGCCGCGAGGCTTTGCGATACAGCCCCCCGGGGATCCGTTGTGGTCAGCGGGGAAGTTCGTCGGGAAACCCGGGAGTTCTTTGTGTTCAAACCCCTGTCCTCTGTCTGGGCCAAAGGCAAGAAGCGGGCCCTCAGTCGTTTTGTTCCCTCCCCCGGCGAACCCCTGCATCACTACCGCTGCGGATTCGTGGGCAGGGCGCGGGAACTCGACCATCTAACGGGACGGGCGGCGGTCAGGGGGGTGGTGATGGAAATCACCGGCGAAGCCGGAGTCGGAAAGACCCGCCTGCTTTCCCAGCTGTGCACGAATCTTTCAGCCCGGGGGGTCAGGATTGTCTCGGTCAGACCCGATGAGCCACGGAGAACCGATGAGCATCTGTCTTCGCTGGTCGCGGGTATCTGTGGCATCAACTCCGGGGATTCGGCCCGGGTCAAACGATCGAAGCTGAGGGAAACCCTCAGATCAGCCGGCGGCGACGAACTGGCGGCGCTTGAGAGTTTTCCCGGGGGTATGCTGTTCGGTCTCTCGTATCCGGGAAAGGCCTACGGCGCCCTGCCCCCCAAGCTGAGACGGGAAAACCTTCGGGACTGCCTGAAGGCGATGCTGACGCTCCTCAGGGAACCTTCCCTTTTTGTCATTGAAGACCTGCATCTGCTCTCAGCCGAGGAAATCGTTGAGTTGTCCCGGCTTCTGAGGGATGTTCAGGCAATAGGCGGTCCTCCGGTGCTGCTGTCCAGAAGACCCGAGGGGCATCCCATGGTTACCGGAGAGGAACTCGCCCTGGAAACCATGGAGCTTTCCGGGCTCTCCGACGAAGAGAGCATGAGTCTGGTGCACAGTATTCTCGGAGGTGGCGATCTCGACCCCATGGCGGGAGAGATTCTGAGATCCAGGTCGGAGGGGAACCCCTTCTTCCTTCTTCAGATCACCCTGTTTCTGTTGGAGAACCGGCTGCTGGAACGAAGGGAAAATGTCTGGGTCACTTCCCGGGATTACTCCGAGGATTCCATACCTGAAAACATTTTTTCGATGATTATGGCCAGAATGGACCAGTTGAGGCCGGAAGCCAAAGACTTTCTTCGAACCGCCGCTGTGTCCGGTTCGGATTTCTCCCTGCGTTTGGTGGCCGAGGTGCTGGAAAGGCCAGTGGAATCCGATGCCCGGGATTGCATCAAGGCAAGGCTGGTGCATCCCGTGTCCGGTGACGATGGGGATTTCGTTTTTTCACACGTTCTTGTAAGGGATGTGGCCTATGATTCAATGCTGAGAAGGGACAGACGGTCGGTTCACCGCCGCCTTGGGGAGGTTATGGAGAGGGGGGGTGCCCCGCCATCGATCCTCGCCCATCATTTCCGCAGGGGTGAAGTTCCCGCGAGCGCGGTGATACACAGTCTCAGGGCAGGAAGAATCGCGGCGGAGAGGTACATGAACGAAGAGGCCCTGCAGCATTTCACCGCGGCGGCGGATCTGGCGGAGAACCTGCCCGATTTCACGAACAGCCTCGTGGAAGCCTGGGAGGGCATCGCCCGGATCAGGGATACCCTGGGTGACTATGACCTGGCCCTGGAGGCCCACCGGAATGTAGTGGCCATGTCGGCCTCCGTTGAAACCCGGAGTGTCGCAAAGGAAGCCATGGCGGAGATTTTCTATGTCCGGGGTGAGATCGACCGGGCATTGGACTACATCTGCGACATCGAGAAGACAGTGGAAGGAAGCGAAGCGGAGTATCCCGAGATATTCGCCCGGAACGCATCCTTCAGGGCATGGGCCATGTGTGTGCGGGGATCTTTGGAAGAGGCCATGGAATACGCTTTGAAGGCGGTGGCATACGGTGAAACAGCAGGCCCGGAGGGGTTGCCCACCCTGGGAAAGACCCTGAACACCCTGGCAACGGTTTACTGGGTGAAAGATGACATGGAATCCGCCGGTATCTACTACCGCAAAGCCCTGGAGATCGCGGAGAAACTGGGCAAGTACCGGGAGGCTGCGATCACCCTGGGCAACATCAGTCTGATCTACCATCGCCAGGGGCGGTTCCTGGAATCGATTGACTGTGTGACCCGGAATCTGGGTATCGCCCGGGAAATCGGCGACAAGTTCATGGTGAACAACTGTCACGGCCAGTTAACCCTGCCCATGCTGAGAGTGGGCAATGTTTCCGAAGCCCGGCTGCACTGCCGGGAGTACCTGAGGATGTCCGAGGAACTTGGTTCCACCCACGACCTGCTGCTGGCGCTCTCCGCGGACGGCTCCATAGCCCTGGAGGCCCGGGATTTCCGTCGATTGTTCCATAGTTCGGGAAGGCTGCGTGAGGTGGCGTCGATGACCGGCATGGACAGAGAGCTGTGGAAGGCGGGCAACCTCCGGGGCAGAGCCGCCCTGCTCACCGGCGACCATGATCTGGCCCGTCGGGAGCTTGCAGAGGCGTTGAGCACCGTGGAACGCCTGAAGGATCCCGCGAACACAGCATCTCTCCTCGGGGCGGTGGCCAGAGAGCGTGCGCTTTCCGGAGACACGGAAGAAGCTGTGGCACTTGTCGACAGGGCTTCGGCACTGGCCGGAGAGTGCGACAGCGAGATGCTCAGAGCAGGGGTGCAGGTGGAGCGGGCAAACATTCTCGGGATAACGGGAGATGTGGAAGAGGGAGTTCGGTGCCTTGAAGAAGCCCTCTCCGTTTACTTGAAGCACGGCGCCCTTCTGGATGTGGCGGCAGCGGAACACCATCTCGGCGGTCTTCATCTTCGCCGAAAGACGGGAGCGGACTCCGGGCACGCCTTTCTGGCCAGTGCAATCGAAAGGTTTGCCTCCATGGGCCTTACGAAAAGGGTGGAGGAGTCCGCATCTCTGCTGTCCCGCTGAGAGACAGCGGAAAGCCACCGGCGCCGTTCAATGTTCGCCGGTGATTGTCGGGGTTTTCCGGAGGTTGCCCGCAAGCGGTTTTCGTTCTATGCTTCCGCGTGTCGCACCCATATGGGTAAGGGCATTTTGTGCCCGCACCCTTATCTTTGTTTCATTACGCCGAACGCTGGAGGAATATGAGCAGGGCAAGAACTTTTTCCGGTGGAACCCATCCACCGGGCAACAAGGAACTCAGCAGTTCCAGATCGGTGGTGAGAATTCCCATCCCTGAAACCGTCACCGTCTCCCTGTGCCAGCATCTGGGAACTCCCTCGACTCCCGTGGTGAAACCCGGAGACACGGTGGCCTTCGGCCAGGTTATCGGGGATAGGAACGGCTTCATCAGCCTTTCCACCCATTCCCCCGCCGGCGGAAGGGTGTTGAGTGTGGGCGAGGCTCCCATGCCTCACCGGAGGACGGGCCCCGGGGTGGTGATCGCGGTGGAAGACCGGGATGAAAACCCCGTTTATGAACCCTGGCCCGACTGGGACAACCGGACGCCGGCCCAGCTTGTGGAACGAATCCGTGACGCCGGGGTGTGCGGTATGGGGGGCGCGTGCTTTCCAACCTTTGTAAAGCTTTCCCCCCCAAAGGGAAAGACCATCGATACCCTGATAGTCAACGGCGTGGAGTGCGAACCATACCTTACCGCGGACCACAGGCTCATGCTTGAATCCGCTGCGGACATCATTGCCGGCATGAATATCATCGCCATGATTCTCGGGGTGAAGAACCCCTGCATCGGCATCGAAGTGAACAAACCCGACGCCATCTCACATCTGGGCGGTTTGGGCGCGAAAGTTGTTCCCCTGGCGGTTTCCTACCCCCAGGGCGCGGAGAAGCAACTGATCGACGCGGTTTGCGGACGCAGGGTTCCGCCGGGCGGCCTGCCGCTGGACATAGGCGTGGTGGTTCAGAACGTTGGAACCTGCGTGGCGGTAGCCCAGGCGGTAAGGGAGGGGTTGCCTTCGGTCTCCCGGGTGACCACCGTCACCGGCGGAGGCGTGGTGAGCCCCGGCAACTTCCTGTGCTCCGTGGGAACCCCTTTCGCGGTGCTTGTGAATGCCGCCGGGGGGTATGGAACCGATGTCGCGAGGCTTGTCTCCGGAGGTCCGATGATGGGCATGGCGGTCCATACCGACCAGGTTCCGGTGACCAAGGGTACCAGCGGTGTTCTGGCGCTGTCTTCCCGTGAGGTGCGGGAAGCCTCTGAAGGGCCGTGCATTCGGTGCGGAAAATGCGTGGATGTCTGCCCTCTCAACCTTTGTCCCAGCATCATCGCCAAGGCGTCGGAATACGAAGACTGGAAAACCGCAGAGGAGTTTGGCGCTCTGAACTGCATGGCATGTGGAACCTGCAGCTATGTATGCCCCGCCGGCAGGTACCTGGTGCATTACATAAAGCGTGCCCAGAACGAGATACGGGCCATCGGCACCGGAAAGGGGGCATGATGCCGGAAACAAGACGATTCGAGCTGGCCATGTCACCCCACGCAGCCTCGCCGGACACCACCCGGAGGGTGATGATCGATGTGGCGGTGGCTCTGTTGCCCGCCCTGGCCGCCGCGGTGTTCTTCTTCGGACCAAGAGCCCTGCTTCTTACCGGCCTTAGCGTTTCAGCCGCGGTTTTGACAGAGTGGCTGTGCCTGAGGTTCATGAAGAAGCCGGTGAGCATTGTTCTCGACGGCAGCGCGGTGGTGACCGGAATCCTGCTTGCCTACAACGTGCCCCCGGGAGTTCCATGGTGGATTCCCATCCTTGGAAGCGCCTTTGCCATCGCCGTTGCGAAACAGGCCTTCGGAGGCCTGGGCAGCAACATCGTCAACCCGGCCCTTCTGGGTCGCGCGTTTCTGGTGGCAAGTTTTCCCGTGCTCATGACCGCGGGCTGGTGGGCGCCCCTTCGAAGCGGCCCTGGAGGGGACAACTCCTGGGATCAATCGGGGATTCGAACGGAAACACTTGAGGGTGCTGATGTGGTTTCCGGAGCCACGCCCCTCAATCTTCTGAAGCAAACCTTTACATGGGAAACCGGCGCCGCCGAGGCGGAAGCCTCGGGAGAAACCGCCGACGCCTCTGCCCTGCGGGACAGAGCCTCCTCGACCCGGGAGCTTCTGGCCTCATCGGAAACCCGCATGAGCCTTCTGCTGGGAAGGGTCGGGGGCTGCATCGGCGAGACCAGCGCCCTGATGCTTCTGATTGGAGCAATCTATCTTTTCGCCCGGCGTGTGCTGGAGCCCAGGCTTCCCCTGAGTTACCTGGGAGCCGTGGCGATTTTCGGCTGGGTTTTCGGGGGCCCGGGTTTTCTCAACGGAGACCCTCTGCTTCACCTGCTGTCCGGCGGAGTGGTATTGGGCGGGTTCTTCATGGTCACGGACATGGTGACCACCCCGGTGACCAGAAGAGGTCGGCTGATATTCGGAGTGGGCGCGGGGCTTCTTACCATGATCATCCGCAGGTGGGGCGGGTACCCCGAGGGTTGCAGTTACTCGATCCTTCTGATGAACCTGGCCACGCCCCTCATTGACAGGTACACCAAGCCCCGGGCTTTCGGGGAGGTGAAGAAGAATGGCTGATGTGTTGAAACTCGGTATCGTGCTGATGCTGGTGGCTGTGATAGCCGCGGGCTCTCTGGGGTTTGTGAACAGCCTGACCGAACCCCTGATCGCCCAGCAGAAGGAGAAGGCAAAACTGGAAGCCATGGAAAGCGTGGCGGTCAGCATAGTCGGGGCTGGAGTTCCGGTTACCTTCGACAGCCTTTCAGTGCCCGGCCTCGCAAACCCCTACGCCCAGTCGGACGCGGTGCTTTCGGTGGTTGGGGTTTTCAGCGAAGGTCACAAGAGAGGTTACGTGTTCATAGCCTACGGCCGGGGTTACTCAAGCACGATCCAGACCATGGTCGCCTGCGGGCTGAACGGTGAGATCACCGCCTCCGAAATCCTCTATCAGCAGGAAACTCCCGGTCTCGGGGCGAATGTATCGGACCCTGACAGATTTCTGGTCCGGTTCACCGGAAGAAACACTCAGAGCCTGTTTCTGACCGCTGACGGCGGAGACATCGATGCCATAACCGGCAGCACCATAACATCCCGGGCCGTTACCCTCTCGGTGCGCCGGGGTATGGAAGCCATGGCCGCCGCGGGGCTTTTCCAGGAAGGGGGGCAGTCAAGGTGAGCCTCACCAGAGAGTTTACCAAGGGAATCTACAAGGAGAACCCGGTTTTCCGGCTTGCCCTGGGCATGTGCCCGTTTCTGGCGGTTACCTCCAGTGTGGAGAACGCCCTGGGAATGGGAGTCGCCGCCGGTTTTGTCCTGATCTGCTCAAACTTTCTCGTGGCCCTGCTTCGCAGTGTCATCCCGTCCAAGGTTCGAATTCCATGCTACATCGTTATCATCGCCACCTTCGTCACTCTGGTCGATCTGATAATGAACGCCTACCTGCCTGATCTCCACCGCAGCCTTGGCATCTTCATCCCCCTGATTGTGGTGAACTGCATAATACTGGGCAGGGCCGAGGGCTTTGCCAACCGGAACACGGTTCCCGCCGCCCTTGCGGACGCGCTGGGCATGGGGGTGGGGTTCACCTTCGCCATGGTGGTCATGGCCACATTCCGGGAAATCCTTGGCAGCGGAACCTGGCTGGGCATCAATCTGCTGGGCTCCCCTTACAGCAATCAGCCGATTCTCATCGCCATTCTGGCCCCGGGAGCGTTCATCCTCATGGGGTTCATCCTGGGCTTCTTCAACATGATTGACAACAGAAGGAAAGGAGGTGCGCTGTGAACCCCTTCCTTCTCCCGACGATCCTCGCCTCGACTTCCGGAACACCGGATTCGGGTTTCAGTTTCGGGGCGCTGATGGCCATAATCATAGGCGCCATTTTCATCAACAACTTCGTCCTAAGCCGTTTTCTGGGGATTTGTCCTTTTCTCGGTGTTTCCAAACAGCTGGACAGCGCTGTGGGTATGGGGGCCGCGGTGATTTTCGTCATGGCCCTGGCCACCCTGGGCAGCTGGGTGGTTTACCACCTGCTTCTGGTTCCCCTGGGCATCACATACCTGCGAACCATCGCCTTCATCATCATCATTGCGTCACTGGTTCAACTGGTTGAGATGATCCTGCAGAAGTTCAGCCCCGCCCTCTATCAGGCTCTGGGAATTTTCCTCCCCCTGATCACCACGAACTGCGCGATTCTCGGCGTGGCGGTACTGAACATCGACGAGAAGTTCGGCCTTGGCTACAGCCTTGTGCACGCGGTGGCGGCGGGAATCGGTTTCACTTTGGCCCTGGTGCTGATGGCGGGGCTTCGGGAAAGGCTTGATCAGGCTCCGGTGCCCCGATCCCTTCGGGGGCTCCCCATCGCGTTTCTTGTCGCCGGCGCCATGTCCATCGCCTTTCTCGGCTTCGCGGGACTGGGGGGGTAGGGCATGGATACGCTGGTCATGACCGCTGTCCTGGTGCCCGCCGTGGTTCTTGGCGGGGTCGGTCTTCTTCTTGGCCTTGGCCTGGCTCTCGCGTCGAAGAAGCTCTCTGTTCCCAAAGATCCCAGGGTGGAAAGAATAGAGGAAGTGCTTCCCGCCGCCAACTGCGGTGGGTGCGGTTATCCGGGCTGCGGGGCGTTCGCCGACGCTGTGGTGAAGGGGCTGGCTCCTCCGGGGGGCTGCGTGGCTGCGGGAGCGGGTGTAAACGCCAGGATCGCCTCCATCCTCGGTGTGGCCATGGATGAAAGCGTTAGAAATGTGGCGGTTCTCCACTGCGGTGGAGGCCACAGCGCCGTTGACGCCTTTACATATCGCGGCCCGGAAAGCTGTGCCTCGGCGGTCTTGGTGATGGAGGGGCACAAGCTTTGCCGTTACGGCTGTCTCGGGCTTGGCGACTGCTTCAGGGCCTGTCCCTTCGGGGCCATGCGCATGGGCGAGAACGGGCTTCCGGAAATCGACGCCGAACTGTGCACCGGTTGCGGAAAGTGTATCGCCGCCTGTCCGAGAAAACTCATAAGCCTGTGGCCGGAAGACAGGAAAGTCATCATCGCGTGTTCCAGCAGGGACAAGGGCGGTGTGGCCAGAAAGGCTTGTTCAGTGGCATGCATCGGCTGCGGCAAATGTGTGAAGGCATGCCCGGTAGACGCCATAACCCTGGAGAACAACCTGGCGTCCATCGATTCGGGCAAATGCATCAACTGCGGCATCTGCGCCGGGGAGTGCCCCACTTCCGCCATCAACGACCTTGTCAAGGTTCGGCCCAAGGCATTCATCGACAGTACATGCATAGGCTGCACCCTCTGTACGAAGGTCTGTCCCACCAACGCGATTCAGGGTGAGTTGAAAAGCAAACACGAGGTTGTGCCTGAGAAGTGTGTCGGGTGCGGTCAGTGTGTACCCAAGTGCCCCAAAAAGTCGATCCGCATGATGGGAACCCATCTGGCGCAGTCATAGAACGAAGGAGGAAACCGTGGGCACCGACGGGCTCAGGAACCTTCCACCGGTTCATGCGGTTATTCAGGAGCTTTCCGGCCATCCACCCTCCATCCTGAGGGACGCGGCGCGGGAGACGGTGGAAAAGGCAAGACAAAGCATTCTTGACGGAAGCCCCTGTCCCACCCTGCGGGAACTGGCGCAGGCGGCCCTGCAGAGAGCGGGAAACATGGCGGCTTCTTCCATGGCCACCGTCGTCAACGCAACCGGAGTCATCCTCCACACCGGACTGGGAAGGGCTTGTCTGCCGCCCCTGGCGGTGGAGAACATCAGAAGGGTCGCCACAGGTTACGCGGTTCTTCAGTGGGACCGACAGGCAGGGGTCCGTGGCCACCGTGACGGACATGTGGAAAACCTTCTCACACGGATCACCGGCGCCCAGGCGGCCACGGTTGCCAACAACAACGCCGGCGCCACCATGCTGGTTCTCTCAGCGCTGGCCCGGGGCAGGGAGGTCATCGTTTCCCGGGGGCAACTGGTGGAGATCGGCGGAGCGTTCAGGATTCCCGAGGTGATGAAGCAGAGCGGCTGCGTCATGGTGGAGGTGGGCTGCACCAACCGAACCCATCTGCGGGATTACGAATCGGCTCTGTCGGAAAACACCGGAGCCATACTCAGGGTACACCCGTCGAATTACAGGGTAAGGGGGTTTACCGGAGAGGTTTCACTGGGTGACCTGGTCGCTCTCGGGCGTCGGGCGGGGGTTCCGGTCATAGACGATCTCGGTGCTGGAAGCCTGGTTCCCCTGGACAAGTTCGGCCTTCCACCGGAGCCCACTGTTCAACAGAGTGTTCAGGAGGGCGCTTCAGTGATCACCTGTTCCGGCGACAAACTCATCGGCGGTCCTCAGGCCGGGATTCTTCTCGGTGAAAAGCGTTTCATCGACATCATCCGCAAGCACCCTCTGGCCAGGGCGCTCCGGGTGTGCAAACTCACCCTGGCGGGGCTCGAGGCAAGCCTGTCCCTTTTTCTGGAGGATGAAAGCTATCTGGCTCTGCATCACCCGGTTTACGGCATGTTCTCCGAGAAGCCCCAGTCCATTCGGCTCCGGGCCGAGGCGGTTCTTTCAACGATTTCGGTTCCTTCCGGGTGCGAAGCATTCGTTGAGGAGATGGGCAGCTTCGTGGGAAGCGGCGCCCTGCCCGACACCGCGATTCCTTCCGCAGGAATCTCGATTACCTGCCCCTCTCCCGACGGCCTTGCCCATGCTCTGCGGAGTGGAAATCCTGCGGTGGCGGTGAGGGTGGAGGAGGACTCGGTCAAACTCGACCTCAGAACGGTGCAGCCTGGCGAGGATGAGATACTGGGCATCAGGCTCAGCAGTGAACTGGAGCGGCTGTGGGGGTGATCGTAGGTACCGCGGGGCACATCGACCACGGCAAGAGCAGCCTGATGATGGCTCTGACCGGCAGGGATCCTGACCGGCTGAAGGAGGAGAAGCAGCGGGGTATCACAATTGAACTGGGATATGTTTTTCTGGAAAATCCCGACGGAACCACCGTGAGCTTCATCGATGTCCCAGGCCACGAGAAGTTTATAAGAACCATGGTGGCCGGGGTGTCCACAGTGGATTGCTTTCTTCTGGTGGTGAGCGCGGATGAGGGTGTGATGCCCCAGACCAGAGAACACCTGGACATTCTTCGGCTTCTCGAAGTCAACCGCGGTATCGTGGCCCTTTCAAAATGCGACCTGGTGGGGGATGAGCTTCAGGAACTGGCGGAAGAGGAAGTCCGGGAGGCTCTTCAGGGAACCCCCGCCCAGGACGCCCCGATTATCCGGGTTTCCGCAATGACGGGCCAGGGCATGGAAAAGCTGAAGGAAGAAGTCCTGCGAATGGTTGAGGGATACTCCCGGAGAAGCTCCAAGGGGCGGTTCCGGCTTCCGGTGGACAGGGTGTTCAGCCTGAAGGGGTTCGGTACCGTGGTGTGTGGAACCGGGCTTTCCGGCACGGTCAGATCCGGTGATACGGTGGAGATTCAGCCCGGTGGACGGCAGTACCGTGTCAGGGAGATTGGTGTCAATGATCACCGGAAAGCATCCGAGGGCAATGCCGGCGACCGGATCGCCCTGAACCTTACCGGACTGGACAAGGAGGATGTGCAGAGGGGCGCGGTTCTGGGAGAACCGGGATGGCTCAGAGCGCTTTCCAGCCTCGATACCCAGTGTACCGTGCTTCCGGGTGAGGTGGACCTTCATCCCAGGCAAAGGGTGAGAATCCACATCGGAACCGCGGAGGTTATGGCCAGGGCAATTCCGGTGGATGGAGTCCCGATCACCAGGGGAAACGGGGGTTTCGTGCATTTTCAGCTGGAGCATCCGGTGGTGGCGGTGCCCGGCGACCGCTTCGTCATCAGAAGATACTCCCCGGTGATAACCATTGGCGGAGGAGTGATTCTCGACACCGGAACCCCGAAGGTCAGGGCGCGATTCCGGGAGGTGAGGCTCAGGCATCTGGAACTGCTGAGCCATGGGGATCTGGCGGATGTGCTTCAGGAAGCCATGGAGGACAGTGATGACGGCTCCGTGCCGCTGCAGGGTTTCATTGCCTCGTCCGGCAGCGATCCCGTCGATACGGCTCAGGCGGCGCAACGGCTGGTGGATGAGGGCAGGGCCGTTCAGCTCACCGACGGAAAGAGTGAAAGGCTTGTTCTTTCATCCGTGGTGGAAAACCTGAAGAGAAAAGTGATTGGGGCCGTGGAAACCGTTCATCGAAGCGTTCCCCTGTCCCCCGGAATCGGAACGGCCATGCTGGCCAGGAATCTTCCCGCCGGAACACCCCAGTGGCTCATCAGGTTTGCCCTGGGAGAGCTGCTGTCGAAGGGGGTTCTTGAGCGCCGGGGCGACTTTCTGGCAGACGCCGGGGTTCCAGCGGAGCTTGAGGGAAGGCTGA
>Ga0334886_1001311_pt1 | contig 29800 bp, 26 predicted proteins | sample GraSluR1_MG_9_FD_207232 | JGI IMG/M metagenome (GOLD analysis project Ga0334886, IMG submission 207232) | Sludge microbial communities from methane-producing bioreactor in Wageningen University, Netherlands - Granular Sludge_27_06-R1 | ecosystem: Engineered > Bioreactor > Anaerobic >... | reverse complement strand
GGCTCTGCGATGCGGTCTGCCTGATCGAAGGCGGAATCAAGATCCTCGACGGATCGCTGGCGGAGGTCCGCGCCGCTTTTCCGTTCCAGATGGTGCGCGCCGTGTATCGCGACGGCCGCGAGCCGCCGGCTGATCTGCCCGGCGTGGTGGACCGCCGCCAGGACGACGGCACGTGGCGATTCGAGCTGGCGCCCGGTGTCGATGCACAGAATATGCTGGCCCCGCTGGCCGCGGCCGGCCCGCTGTCGTTATTCGCGGCGAACCGGCCGACGCTCAACGAGATCTTTTTGACAGCCGTGCGGCGCCAACGCGAAAGCCGCACCAGCGATCGGAGCGAACGATGAGCAAGGTGCTGACCGTGATCCGCAAGGAGTATCTCGAGCGAGTGCGCAGCAAAGCGTTTCTCGTCGGGACCCTGCTGGGGCCGCTGTTCATGGCGTTGCTCGTCATCGGTCCGACGGCGCTGGGCAACCTCACGCGCAGCCAGGAGCGGACCGTTGCCGTGCTCGATCTGTCCGGCGAGGTCTTCGAGCCGCTGGCGGAAGTATTGCGCAAGAACGAAGACAACCACGTCAAGCTGCGCCGCCACGAGACCGGGCCGCAGGCCGCGGCCGGCGTCGAAGAACTCAAGGCGCGAGTGCTGGCGAAGGACGTCGATGCCGGCCTCGTGATCGGCGCCGACTTCTTTGCGCAGCCGCAGCTGACGTTCTATAACACAGCGGTCAGCGCCGTCGTCTTGCGCGACGAGACTTTGCGGCCTGCCCTCAACGAGGTGCTGCGCGAGGAGCGCTTCCAGCGGGCGGGCGTCCCGGCCGATCAACGCGAGTACATCCTGGCGCGCAGCGAGTGGACCACGTTGCAACTGTCGGCTGCGGCCGAAGCGGCGCAGAGCGCCGACGTCGGCATCATCGCCGCCATCACCATGGTCATGATCATCTACATCATGGTGCTGCTCTACGGTCAGCAGAACCTGACGGTCGTGATCGAAGAAAAGAGCAGCCGCATGGTCGAAGTGCTCTTATCCAGCCTGCGGCCGGAGCAACTGCTCGTCGGCAAGGTGGTGGGGATCGGCCTGGCGGCGCTCACCCAGGTGGCGATCTGGACCCTGGCGGGTTTCTTGGTCTCGGTGCAGGGCGTGGCGGTTGCCGGCGCGGAGATCAGCTTGACCGTCTTCAGCCCCTGGCTCTGGCTGAACTTCCTGGTCTTCTTCGTGATGGGCTATTTCCTGTACGCCAGTCTCTATGCCGGCATCGGCGCCATGTGCAATTCCGTGCAGGACGCGCAACAATTCAGCATGGTGCTGACGATGGGCATGGTCATCCCGATCCTGCTGATGATGGTCGTGATACGGGCGCCGGATCAACCGATGGCCACGATCCTGTCGCTAGTGCCGTTCTTCTCGCCGATCCTGATGTTCATGCGCGTGACCGTCAGCGATCCGCCCATCTGGCAGGTGGTGCTGAGCTGGCTCCTGTTGGCCTTGACGATCTGGTGGGCGAACAAGGCTGCGGGCAAGCTGTTCCGCGCCGGCATCTTGCTGTACGGCAGTTCGCCGACCTGGAAATCCCTTGCCCGGGCGCTGAGCAGGTAGCGCGGCGACGGGCTAGCGGCCCACGATCTCGAGCTGGTAGCGGTCGCCGCGCTGGATGCGGTCCAGCACGTCGAGGCCGGCGGTCACCTCGCCGAACACGGTGTACCGTCCATCGAGATGCGGTTGCGGCGACAGGCAGACGAACCACTGGCTGCCCCCGGTGTCCTTGCCGGAGTGCGCCAGGCCGACCGCACCACGCGCGAACGGACGGCGCGACCACTCGCTCGGCAGCGTCCAACCCGGACCGCCCCAGCCGTCGCCGCGGGGACAACCGCCCTGGATGACGAAATCCGAAACCACGCGGTGAAAGGTCAGGCCGTCGTGAAAACCCTGCTCGATCAGAGCGAGGAACGCGGCAGTCACCGCCGGCGCGGTCTCCGTCGCGAGCTTCATCTCGAAGTCGCCGCGATCGGTCACGCAGCGGACCCGCACCGCGCCGGCGGCCGGTTGCGGCCGGGGCTGTTGCGGCGGACGCCGGCGCGCCGGCAGGGTTTCCCGCAGGCTCGCGGCGCTGGGGATCAACGTTGCGGGCAAGAGATCGGTCGCGAGCGCGGCATCGCGCGCGGCCAGGCGCAGTCGCAGATCCGGTAGTTCGAAGGCCGCAACGAGCGCGTCTGCCGCGGCGGTCCGGCTGGCGGCCGGACCCGGACGCGACAGGAGCGAGTCGAGCACCGAACCGGCGATCTCGGGCACCGACGCCGTGGCGAAGAACAGACATTCGCGCCGGTGCGGCGCGAAGTCGAGACTGTCGGCCGCCGGCGCGAAGAGCCTGGCGATCGCCTGCAAGAGCGCGAGCTGGACGTCGCCCTCGCCCTGCGCCATTTCCCGTGGCCAGGCGGCGACCACCGCCCGCTGGGACGCGTCGCCCGGAAACTCGGCCAAAAGCGGCGCCGCCAGCTCGCGCAGCGCAATGTCGCTGCTTTGCAAGCCGCGCACCGCGAGCCACCAGGCGAGACTCGGCAGGCAACCGGGGTCCTGGCGGCGGGGAAACCGGGTGACCGACTGATGCAGCAGCCCGGCGCGCCGCAGCTCGCTCACAAGGGCGGGCAGCGCCTGCAAGACCGCGATCTCCCCGGCGATGCCGTGTTGCCTCGCGAGGGCCTGCGTCCAGTCGCAGACCTGGTCGTGCTGTGGCGCCAGGCGCAGCAACGCGGTCAACGCGGCGCCGGCGGTCACCGCGTCCGGATCCGCGAGGCAGTCGCTCAGTTCAGCCAGTGCGCCGCGTCCGCGCAGCGCGCCGAGCGCGGCCACGGCGGCGGTTCGCACGGCGGGCGTCGGGTCGGCCAGTCGCTGGCGGGCAGCGCGCACCAGGCGCAGCCGCCAGACCGGCAGGAGACTCTCTTGCGCGGCGGCCTCGGGCGGCAGCGGAAGCGCGAGCGCCGCGGCCGCCATGGCATCCAGCGCCGTCGCCGCGACCGCGGGATCCTCGCTGCCGGCGGCTTGCTGCAAGACCGCCGCGGTGCGGCCCGCCGGCGACGCGTGGTCGGCCGCCGGATCGGCCTGCATGGCGGGCCCTGCCAGATTGCCGAGCGCGCGCAATTCGGCGATCTGGACGCGGCTGCGGTCGCGGCCGCGCAGACCGCCGCTCCGCTCGCAACTGGCCAGCACCGCCGCCAGCGCGCCGGCGCCGGACTGATTGGCCAGGGCGCGCAACGCGTGCACCCGCACTTGCACGTCGCGATCGGTCGCATAGGGGGCGATCTGGTCGACCAGCGTGGGATCTGGCGCGCGCTCGGCGCAGCGCAGCACACGCCACCTGACATCGGTTTCCGGACGCGCCAGACCGGACCGGATGGCGGCCACCAGACTGTCGCGAGGCGCCTGCCCGGCGACGTTGCGCAGCGCCGTCCAGGCGGCCTGCGCCTCGGCGGCGCGGCCGCGCAGCGCCGGCGTGTAGAGGACGGCGCCGTCGTGCTGTTGGTGCGCGAGACCCGCGATCGCCGCCTCGCGTACCGCGGGATGCGGGTCGACCAACAAGCGCGCCAGCGGCGTGACCGCCACGTCGCCTCCCAGCAGACCGAGACTGAACGCAGCCTCGCACCGCACCGCCCGGCTGGGATCGTCCAGCGCGCCCAGCATCGCCGGCAGGTTCTCGGTCCGCCCGATCAGACCGGCGGCCCGCACCGCGGCGCGCCGCACGTGGGCATCGGTGCCGGCGATCAACGCGGACAGGGAATCGACGGGGGCCAGGCGCTGCTCCTGCCAGCGTTGGATGTCCGCCAGCTGGCGATCGCGGTCCGCCGGCGCGCACGCGGTCGTGACGCTCAGGACCGCTGCGATCGGCAGCATCGCCAGCCACGGCAGCTGCGAATGTTGCATCGCGTTCTCCTCGGCTCGGGTCGGGCGCCAGCTTAGCACTCGCCCGCGCGGGCGTCCATGACACAGCAGGCGGCTTTGACCGGCGCGAACGCGGCTGCTACCATACCGCAGGCGACGTATCCGAGAGGATGACACCATGCGCACCGCGATCCTGGGCGCCAGCGGCCTGGTGGGCCGCACGATGCTCGACCTGCTGGCGCGCCAGCATTGGGTCGACGAGCCGCCGCTCCTGTTCAGCAGCGCGCGGTCGGCCGATATGCGCCTGCTGTTCCGCGGGCGGGACCTGGTTTGCCGGGACGTCGCCGAGGCAGGCCTGGGCGAGGCCGAGATCGCTCTGTTCTCAGCCGGTGCGGCGGCGAGCCGCCAGTGGGCGCCGCTCGCCGCCCAGGCGGGCGTCTGGGTGGTCGACAACAGCTCTGCCTGGCGCGCCGATCCCGCGGTGGCGCTCGTGGTGCCCGAGGTCAACGGACATCTCGTCCCGCAGCTCACTGCGGAGCGAGCCGCCGGCGGCATCATCGCCAACCCCAACTGCTCGACCATCCAGATCGCGCTACCGTGCGCCGCGCTCGCCCGGGCGGCCGGACTCCGCGAGGTGCACGTCACCACGCTGCAGGCGGTCAGCGGCGCCGGACAGCGCGGCGTGGCGGAGCTGGCGGCCCAGGCCGAGCGGCTGGCGCACGGTCAGCAACCCGGGGCCGCCCAGGGCGGCGAGATCTTTGCCCGCCGCATTGCCGCGAACGTGATCCCGGAGATCGGTCCGCTCGCCGACGGCGGATTTTTCGCCGAGGAGCAGAAGGTCCACCAAGAGCTGCGCAAGATCCTCGACCGTGACGACCTCGCCGTCACCTGCACGGCGGTCCGGGTCCCCGTCTGGAACGGGCATGCCGCGGCGGTGCGGGCTGTGCTGGAGCGACCGCTGGCACGCGCTGACGCCGCCGCCGCGCTGGGTGCTTTCGCGGGCCTGCGCTGCGACGGCGACGGCGGTGCGTACCGCACGCCGGCCGAAGTGAGCGGCGAAGTCGCCGTGCACGTCGGGCGTTTGCGCCACGAACCGCACCGCCGGGACGTCTTGTTGTTCTGGGTGGTTGCCGACAATCTACTCAAAGGCGCCGCCTGGAACGCCGTGCAGATCGCGGCGCGCCTGGCGGGCGCCGAGGCGCGATGATTCCGCTCCGCCATGACGCGTGGCGGCCGACGCCGCACGCGCCGTTGAGCCGCCTACATCCGGCAGCCCGGCTCGGCGCCGGCGTTTTGGCCGCGGTTTCGGCGCTGCTTGTGCCTGCGCCGGCGCTGCCCGTTCTGGCCGCCGCGCTGGGCTGGTCGCTCTGGCGCGCCGGCTGGCGACCGGCCGCCGCGCTGCGCGGGCTGCGCGGCTGGGCACCATTACTGGTGATCGTGCTGGCAGCGCACACTCTGTCCGCGGCCGATATCGCTCCCGTCGGTCGGCCGAGCTGGGTGGGGCTGGCGCGGGGGCTGCTGGCGCTCGGACGGCTGGCTCTGCTGGTGGCGGCGGGGGCGTTGACCCGGCGGGTGCTTTCGCTGCCGGATCTGAGCGAGGCACTCGCCTGGTGGTTGCGGCCGTTGCGGCGGTCGGGAAAGGGCCGCCCGCACCTCGACGTGCTGCTGTCGGTCGCGATCAACAGCGCGCCGCGAACGCTGGCCGAAGCCGGCCGCTTGGCGGCTTGCCTGCGCCTGCGGCGCTCGAACGGACGCCGGCGCCGGGGCGGTTGGCGCCTGCAGGAGCGTTGGCTCGTCGTGCCGCCGCTGATGGAAGGGTTGGTGCGGCGAGCCGATTCGCTGCCGCTGGCGCTGGCCGGCCGGGTGACGGCCGGCGCGCCCGCGCCGGCGCCGCTGCCGGTCGTCCAGGCCGGCCTACTCGTTGCCTGGCTGGCGCTGCTCGTCTGGGCGGCAAGCGCGTGAGGGTCAACCGATGAATGACCGTCCCGCCGCAACTGATCTCCGCGTCCGCCTGGACCTGGCCTATGTCGGCACCGCGTTCCACGGCTGGCAGATGCAGCCCGGCCAGCGGACCGTGCAGGGCGAGCTCGCCGCCCGACTGGCCCGCCTGCTCGGTCGTGAATGCCGGCCGGTCGGCGCCGGCCGCACCGACGCGGGCGTGCACGCGCGCGGCCAGGTCGCGCATGTCCAACTGCACACGGAGGCCGAAGGCTGGCGCGTCTGTCGCGCTTTGCCGAAGCTGTGCCCCGGCGATATCCAGGTGCTGGCGGCGCGCCGGGTTTCGCCCGCGTTCAACGCGCGCCTGTCGGCGACCAGCCGGCGTTACAGCTATCGTCTACAGTGGCAACGGAACCTCTTTGAACCCTTTGCTCTTGCGGTTCCGTGGCCCCTGGACCCGAGCGTGATGGATGCGGCATGTCGCCGAGTGCGCGGCGTACACGATTTTAGCAGCTTCTGCAAGGCCGGCTCGTTGCAGCCGGACAATCACTGCCGGGTCGATCTCTGCGCTTTCGATTGGGAACCCGCTGGAGGTATATTGCATATCCGGGCCGACCGATTCTTGCATCACATGGTCCGCAACCTGATGGGGGTGCTGCTGGAAATCGGCCGCGGCCGGCGCCGCCCCGAAGATTTGGATTGGATCCTTGCCGCGCGCGATCGGCGTCGGGCAGGGCCGACCGCGCCCGCGCACGCACTGTTCTTGGAAGAAGTCAAGTATCCGCCGGCGCTGCTCGATCCCGACTTCACGCCGCCGGATGCGACCCCGCGGCCGCCGGCCGCCGAAGGAGACGACGCATGAAGTTCTTCATCGACACCGCCGATACGGCGGCCATCGCCGAGATCAAGAGCCTGGGCATGTGCGACGGCGTGACCACCAATCCGTCCCTGTTGGCGCAAGCCGGCCGCCGCGACACCGACGCGCTCCTGCGCGAGATCTGCGACCTGGTCGAGGGACCGGTCTCGGGCGAAGTCGTGGCGACCGATGCGGCGGGCATGATCCGCGAAGGCGAGCGCCTGGCGGGGCTGTCCGAGCACATGGTCGTCAAGATCCCGACCACGTACGACGGTCTGAAGGCGATCGCCGCGCTCAGCGGTCAGGGGATTCCCGTCAACGCGACCCTGGTGTTCTCGCCGAGCCAGGCGCTGTTGGTGGCCAAGGCAGGGGCGGCCTACTGCTCTCCGTTCGTCGGCCGCCTCGACGACGTCAGCCATAACGGCATGGACCTCATCGAGCAGGTGGTGACGATCTACACCAACTATGACCTCGAGACCGAGGTGCTGGTCGCCAGCGTGCGGCATCCCAACCATGTGGTCGAAGCGGCGCTGATGGGGGCTGATATCGCGACGATCCCGCCGAAGGTGATCAAGCAGCTCGTGCAACATCCGCTCACGGAGAAGGGCCTGGCCGCGTTCCTGGCCGACTGGGACCGACTGCAGGGGAAGTGACGCGCCATGCCGAATCGCCGCCAGTTCTTCTGGAGCGCTGTGGCCGTAGGTTTTCTGGCTGGAGCCCTGCTCGGCGCGTTGTTCCTGCTGTGGCGGGAGCGCGCCTGGCGCGACCACGACCAGACTGAGCGCCAGGCGGCGGTCGAAGCGCTGCTGGCCGCGGCGGCCGCCGACACGGGGCCGGCGGCGGGCGATGCGTCCTCGCGCAATGGCGCGGCTGCTGCCGCCGCGGTGGTCTATCAACGCGAGAACGCCATCGTGGCGGCGACCCAGAAGGCGGCGCCGGCGGTGGTCACGGTCACGGTCACGCAGCGGGTGGCGGTCCGCGATCCACGGCTCCGTTTCTTCGAGTTCTTCTACCCGGAGCGGCGTCCACCGCAAATGCGATACCAGGAACGGCAAAACTTCGGCTCCGGCGTGATCGTCGGGCCAGAGGGATTCGTGGTCACCAGCGCCCACGTGATCGGCCAGGCACCGACGCAGGTGACGGTCACCTTGAGCGACGGCGTCGACTACACGGCGGAGGTCGTGGAGGTCGTGGACCGCTTCGATCTGGCGCTCTTGAAGATCCCGAGCGGCAACGTGCCGGTCGCCGTGCTGGCCGACAGCGACGACCTGAAAATCGGCGAGTGGGCCATCGCCATCGGCTCGCCGTTCGGGCAACTCCTGGCCGACACCCAGCCCACGGTCACGGTCGGCGTGATCAGCGCCCTGAACCGCGACATCGTGCGCCAGAGTTCGAACGACCGGTACTATCTCGGCATGATCCAGACCGACGCGGCGATCAACCCCGGCAACAGCGGCGGCGCCCTGGTCAACGCCCTCGGCGAAGTCGTCGGGATCAACACGTTCATCTTCTCCGAGAGCGGCGGCTCGATCGGGATCGGTTTCGCCGTACCGAGCAACCGCGTGCGCTGGTTGTTGGAGGAGGTCCGCGAGTTCGGCCACTATCGCCAGGCGAGCTGGGGCGTGTTGCTGTATCCGCTCACTGGCGAGATCATGGCGGCATTGAACATTACCGACCCGGTCGGATTCATCGTGCGCGACATCATCGAGGACTCGCCGGCGTGGCGCGGCGGGCTGCGGCTCTTCGACGTGATCCGGACGATCAACGGCGTGCCGCTCGGCAGCCGCGACACGGTGACCCGTCTAGTCTACGAAGCCATGGTCGGCGACCGCATTCAGTTCACCGCCGAACGGGAGGGGAAACCGTTCACCGGCGACATCATCCTGGAGGAGGCGCAGCGATGATCGTGGTCACCGGCGCCGCCGGGTTCATCGGCTCGGCGCTCATCTGGCTGCTGAACCAGCGCGGCGAGACCGACATCCTGGCCGTGGACGTGCACGCGTCGGCGGCGGGCGAAGCGAACCTGGCGCCGCTGCGTTTCGCGCGCGGCTACCAGAACCACCACGCGTTCCGCGACGACCTGCTGGCCGGCCGCTATGCCGGTCAATTGCGCGCCATCCTGCACATGGGAGCCTGCAGCTCGACGACCGAGACCGACTGGGACTACCTCGAGCGCAACAATCTTCAGTACAGCCGCGACCTGTGCCTGGCCGCCCGCCGGCAGAACGCCCGCTTCGTGCAGGCGAGCAGCGCGGCGACCTATGGGGATGGCGCCCAGGGATACCGCGACGATCACGACCTGCTCGATCGCTTGCAGCCCTTGAACCTCTACGCGAAGTCCAAGCACCTGTTCGATCTCTGGGCGCGCGACGAGGGACTGCTCGACGAGATCTGCTGCCTGAAATACTTCAACGTCTACGGCCCGAACGAGTGGCACAAAGGCGACATGCGCTCGATGGTCCTGAAGGGATTCGAGCAGGTGCGCGCGAGTGGCCGCGTGCGCTTGTTCCGCAGCGACCGCCCGGAGTATGCGGACGGCGGCCAGATGCGCGATTTCATCTACGTCAAGGAAGCCGCGGCCATGACCTTGTGGCTCCTGGATCGCCCTGCGGTCAACGGCGTCTTCAACATCGGCACCGGCCGGGCCTGCGACTGGAACACGTTGATCGGCGCCATCTTCGCCGCCTTGGGCCGCGAACCGCAAATCGAATACATCCCGCTGCCGGACCACTTGGCCGGCAAGTACCAGTACTTCACCGAGGCGGACATGACCAAGCTGCGCGGCGCGGGCTACCAGCAGCCAGACGTGCCCGTCGCCGACGCCGTGCGCGACTACGTCGTCGGACACCTGGTCCCGAACCGGCACCTGGGGGCGTGATTTGCGGCGGAACGAAATTCGACCACCGCTGCCGCCGCTTGCGGGCGCTTTGCTGGCGATGGCGGCGGCCGCCGCCGCCGATCCGGCGGCCGCGTACATCGGTCCGGGCGCGGGCTTCGCGCTCGGCGGTTCGCTCCTGTTCGCGCTGACGGGCCTCCTGCTGGCGCTGTTCGGACTGTTGACCTGGCCGGTGCGCCTGCTCTGGCGCCTGTGGCGCCAGCGCCGGATCCGGGCGCGCGCGCGGGCCCGGCGCGTGGTCGTGTTGGGCCTCGACGGACTCGATGCCAAACTCTGTCGCGAGTTCATGGCGGCCGGCGAGCTGCCGCACATGCAGGCGCTCGCGGGCGACGGCTGTTTCCACGAGCTTGGTACCACGCTGCCGCCGGTCTCGCCGGTCGCCTGGTCGACCTTCGCCACCGGCGTCGACCCCGGCGGTCACGGGATCTTCGACTTCCTGCGCCGCGATCCGCGCACCTGCCAGCCGGAGCTTTCGAGCACGCGGTTCTTGCCGGGCCGCGAGCGCCGCTGGGGTCCGTTGCGGCTGGGCCGCGGCCCGCAGCGCCTCCAACTGCGGCGGCGCAGCCGCAGCTTCTGGTCGATCCTGGGCGAGCACGGCGTCGAGACCACGGTGCTGCGGGTGCCGCTGACCTTTCCCCCCGAGCGGTTCGCCGGCCGTCTGCTGGCCGGCATGTGCCTGCCCGATCTGCGCGGCACGCAGGGCACGTTCACTTATTTCACGACTGCTGGTGCGGCGGCGGGTGATGGCGGCGACCGCTTGACCGGCGGCGAGCGCCGCGCGCTCGTGCAAGCGCCCGACGGCGCCTGGTGCGGCCGCCTGCCGGGACCGCAGCGCCCTGACGGACAGGGCGCGATCGAACTGCCGGTGCGCTGCGAGGTCGCGGCAGCGGCGCGCCGGGCGCGCATCGCGATCGGCCGCGAAACCGTCACCCTCGGCGACCGTGAGGATTCGCCGTGGCTGCGACTCGAATTCCGCCACCGGCGCACAAGCGTGCGCGGTATTGCGCGCGTGCGGGTCACCAGCTGGGATCCGTTCGCGCTGTACGTGACGCCGGTGAACATCGATCCGCAGCAACCGGCCATGGCGATCAGCCAGCCGCCGCATTATGCGATGATGCTGGCGCGCTTGTTCGGCCCGTACGCCACCTTGGGCCTGGCCGAGGATACGTGGGCGCTGCAAGAACAGGTGCTCGACGAGCAAGCCTTTCTGGCGCAGGTCTGGACCATCCACGCCGAACGCGAACGACAGTGGCGGCACGCGCTGGATCGCCAGCGGCACGGCGTGGTGGTCTGCGTCTTCGACGCTACCGATCGTATCCAGCACAACTTCTTGCGTCCGCCGCCGCCGGGTACATCCGGCAGCGACACGGCCGGCGCAGGGTTGGCGGGCGAGGGCTTCTATGGTGGGATCATCCGCGACCTCTACCGCCGCGCCGACGCGCTGGTCGGCGAAACCCGCCGGCGGCTGCGCGACGACGAGGTTTTGCTGGTCTTGTCCGACCACGGTTTCAAGCCGTTTCGGCGGGCGGTCAACCTCAATGCCTGGTTTCGCGAGCAGGGCTATCTTGCTCTGGTGGACGACCCCTCGCACGGCCCGCCGCCGGCGCTGGCCGACGGAGTCGCGGTGCCGGTCGAACGCATTGATTGGGCGCGTACGCGCGCCTATGCCAACGGGCTGGCTGGCTTCTATCTCAACGTGCAGGGACGCGAGCACGCCGGTTGCGTGCCGCCGGCTGAGGCGGCCGCCTTGCGCCGCGAATTGATGGACCGCTTGCGCGGCCTGGAAGATCCGGCCGGGGGCGTTGCCGTCGCCGAGCTGTGGGCCAGCGCCGAGGTTTACCGCGGGCCGTACCGCGACGAGGCGCCGGACGTCATTGTCGGCTACAATGCCGGCTGGCGGGCCGACTGGGACATGGCGGTGGGTGCGGTCACCGGCCGGGTCTTCCGCGACAACGATCGGCCGTGGGCGGCCGACCACTGCATCGACCCCCGCCAGGTGCCGGGCGTGCTGCTGAGCAATCGGCGCCTGCGGGCAGAGCCCGGCCTGGTCGATCTGGCGCCGACCATTCTGGACTGCTGCGGCGTGCCGGTGCCGGCGCACATGCACGGGCGCAGCCTGTTGGAAGACGTGACGGCATGAAGCGAAACGAACGAAAACGCGTGCGACGGGGCCGTGGCGGCGGCGGCGACTCAGGCTACTGCTGCTCTGGCGGCGGACGCAAGCGGATGTGCCGGCCGTTTCCGGCGCCGTCGCTGGTCGCGCTGGCGGGGCTGCTAGCGGCGGTATGCGGCGGCGCAGTCGCTGCCGCCGATGCCGCCAAGGTGGTGGTGCTGGGGTTTGACGGCATGGATCCCCAACTGGTCGCCGAGTACCGCGCCCAGGGCCTGCTGCCGGCGTTCGACCGGGTGCTCGCCAATGGGGGCCACCTGGGCGAGCTGGGCACCACGATTCCGCCGCAGTCGCCGGTCGCGTGGTCCACCTTTTCGACGGGGCTGGACCCCGGGGGCCACGGGATCTTCGATTTCATCCACCGCAATCCGGCCACGCTCATTCCGTACCTGTCGATCAGCGAGGCCAGCGCGCCATCGGAATTCTGGGGCGTGGGCGGCTGGCGGATTCCGCGCGGCGCGAGCGAGATCCGCAACCTGCGGCAAGGTCCGGCGTTCTGGCAGCTCCTGGACAACGCCCGCGTCGATATGACCGTCTTCAAGATGCCCGCGAATTTTCCGCCGGTACCCACCAAGGCGCGCAGCCTCAGCGGCATGGGCACACCGGACATCCTGGGCACCTACGGGCAGTACACCTACATCACCGACGATCCGCTGGCGACGCGCGATCTCTCCGGCGGCACGCTGCGCTCGGTCTACCTGGTCGACGGGCGCTGCGAGACCGTGATCGAGGGTCCGGTCAATATCTACCGGCGGGATGCGCCGCACAGCGAAGTGCCGCTGGCCGTGACGGTCGATCGCCAGACCGGCGCTGCGCTCGTGGAAGTCGGCGGCGGCCGCCACCTGTTGCAGGACGGCGAGTGGAGCGAGTGGGTTACCCTGGAGTTTCGCCTGGTGCCGGTCTTGAAGACCGTGCGTGGCATCGTGCGTTTCTACCTGATGGAAACAGCGCCCTATCTCCGGTTGTTCGTCACTCCGGTGCAGATCGATCCCGCGGCGCCGGAGATGCCGATCTCCACGCCGGACGGCTACGCTCCCGAGCTGGCCGGTGCGCTCGGACCATTCTACACGCAGGGCCTGCCGGCCAACACCAAGGCGCTCGAAGAAGGCGTCTTCGCGGACGCGGACTACCTCTCGCAGTCGGATCAGGTGTTCAACGAGCGCAAACGCCAGCTTGCGCACGAGCTCCGGCGCTTCGCGGCGCTGCCGCACGGGTTCCTCTTCTTCTACTTCAACTACCCCGACCAGGACTGCCACATGTTCTGGCGGGGTATCGATCCCGAATCACCAGTGCACAGTACCTGCAGCCCGGAGCATCGCGGCCGGATCCGCGAGGTCTACCAGTCGCTCGACGCCGTGCTGGCGGGCGTGCTCGACGCCGTCGGGGACACGACGTTGGTGATGGTTGTCAGCGACCACGGCTTCGCCCCGTACCGGCGTAGCTTCCATGTCAACGCCTGGCTGCACGAGAACGGCTACCTCGCGCTGGTTCCCGGTGTCGAGCGCAGCGAGGTGAGCTTCCTGGTGGGCATCGACTGGTCGCGCACCCGGGCCTACGCGATCGGCATCAACGCCTTGTATCTCAATCTGCAGGGGCGCGAACAGCAAGGCATCGTTGCGCCGGGGGCCGAAGCGGACGCGCTGCTGGCCGAGCTAAGAACCAAGCTGCTGGCGACGGTCGACCCGGCGCTACAGGCGCCGGCGCTCAAGCGCGTCGACCGCGCCGACGAGGCGTATACCGGCCCGTATGCGGCCACCGGCCCGGATCTGGTGCTCGGCTACCACCGCGGCTGGCGCGGCAGCAATGAGTCGGCCCTCGGCGAGGTCCCGGCGGAGGTGTTCACGGACAACGAACAGAAATGGAGCGGCGACCACTGTCAGGCCTACGACGAGGTGCCGGGCATCCTGTTGTCGACGCGGCCGATCACGGTCGCCGATCCAACGCTCGCCGACCTGGCGCCCACGATCCTACAGCTCTTCGGGGTCGCGCTGCCCCGCGAGATGACCGGCCGCGATCTGTTTGCCCGGCCGGCCGCAACCAGTGCGGCAAGGAGGTGAGATGATGTTCGGTGGTCCGCGGATCAAACTCGACAAGGATCTGCTCGCGCGCGCGGAGCGGGTGAGCAAGGCCGCCGGTTACGCGTCCGTCACGGAATTCATCCAGCACGTGCTCGAGCGCGAACTGGACAAGCTGGACAAGGACGGCGCCGACCTGGACGAGATCCGCAAGCGCATGCAGGGCTTGGGGTACATCGCGTGACGGCGTTGCTGCAAGGGATGACGCGCCTCGCCGACCGCGTGCTCGCGCCGGTGGCGGCGAGTCCCGCGCTGGCGTTGGTGGTCGTGGCGGCCGTCTTCGGCGCCCTAGCGGTCGCGCTGTTCAAACTGGCGACGCCGCAGCGCCGCCTGCGCGATGCCCGCGGCCGCTTGATCGGCCGCCTCTACGAGGCGGCGCTCTACCAGACGAGTCTGCCGGTGATCTTGCGCGTACAGGGGCGGTTGATCCTCGCGAACCTGCGGTACTTGGCGCTCGCGTTGCCGGGTTTGGCCGCGCTGCTGTTGCCGTTGTTGCTGGTGCTGCCGCAGCTCGAGGTCCGTTTCGGCAGGCGGCCGCTGGCGGTCGGAGAGACCGTGATCGTGACGGCGACGCTCCCGCGCGGAGCTGGGGACTCGCCGCAGCTCGCCGGCGACTCCGGGCTCGTGATCGAGGCCGGGCCGCTGCGCCGCGCGGCCGCGGCCGAAGTCATCTGGCGGGTGCGTGCGCAGGCACCTGGAAACCATGCCCTTGCGCTGGCGGCGGCGGGCGGCGGGCCCGCGCTCGAACTGATCGTCCCGGTGGCCGTGACCGGTCTGCCGGCTGTGACGCGGGCGCGCCACGGCAGCGTGTGGCGTCAGGCGGTGCTTGACCCCGCCGGCCGCACGCTCGACCGTGCCGCGGCCGCCGCGCACCTGGCGATCGCCATGCCGGTGCGCGAGGTGCGCGTGCTCGGCACGCCGATCCCCTGGCTGGCGACCTTCACCGTGGTCGCGCTGGCGGCCGGGCTGCTCGTGCGCCGGCCCTTGCGGGTCGAGCTCTAGCCCGGACTGATCGCCGCGCGCGCCGGGGCACTCCGGCCGTGCGCCGGCAGGTTTCGATTGAATTGACGCCGTCGACCTCGCATTTTTCTGGCATGATCCTTGGCCACCGCGGCGGTAGCCCGCCGCGATCGACCACAAGCTTCGGCCGGAAGGAGCAAAGGATGCAATGGAGCGTCACGCAGGGGGAGCCGGCTGGAATCGCGGGGGACCTGCTGGTTGTGCCGGTCGCCGAAGACAAGCGCGGCCCGAACCTCAAAGCGGTTCTCGCCTTGATCGGCGACGACGGACACCTGGCGAAGGTCATCCGCCGCGGGGGATTTCGCGGCAAAGTCGGCACGACGCTGCCGGTGAACGACGCGCGCTTCAAAGCAGGCTGGCTCCTCTTGACCGGCGTCGGCCCAGCGGACGAGATCTCGCTGGACGGTTTGCGGCGAGCCGCTGGGACGGCCGCCCTCCAGGCGCGCAGCATGCAGGCACGCACCGTGCTCGTAATGCCGCTGGCCGTGGACGGCGGTTTCGATGCGCAGACCGTTGTCCGGTGCTGGGTCGAGGGCGCGGAGATGGGTCTGGCGCCGGCCGGACCCGCCGACGCGGCCCGACTGGCCGAGCAAGGCCCGAGGCGATGGAAGATCGTGACCGGCCGCGGCGGCGATGGACCGGAACTGCAACAGGGTTTGCAGGAAGGGCAGATCCACGCCGCCGGTTGCCTCGAGGCGCGCCGCCTGGTGAACCTGCCGCCCAATCAGCTCACGCCGCGGGCCTTGGCGGACTATACGGCGGACCTGGCCCGGGACCTGGGCCTGAAGTGCACGGTGCTCGGCCCGCCGCAAATGCGCCGGCAGAAGCTCAACGGCATCCTGGGCGTGGGACAGGGCAGCCGTAACGAACCGCGGCTGATCTGTCTGGAGAGCCGCGGCGCCGCCCGCGGGGTCCCCACCGTGGCCTTGGTGGGCAAGGGCATCACCTTCGATACCGGCGGGATCAGCCTCAAACCGGGCGCCAAGATGGACGTGATGAAGTGCGACATGGCGGGCGCCGCGGCGGTTGTCAACGCCGCGATGATCGTGACCCGGCGCGAGCTGCCGGTGCGCTTGCTGGCCGTGGTGCCGGCAGCCGAGAACATGCCCGACGGGCAGGCTATACGGCCGTCGGATGTGCTGGAGATGGCGGCCGGCAAGACGGTCGAGGTCGTTAACACCGACGCCGAGGGTCGGCTCATCCTGGCCGACGCGCTGCACTGGGTGTGCACCCGCCGACCGGACTACGTCATCGATATCGCCACGTTGACCGGCGCGTGCCTGATGGCCCTCGGTCCCGACTTCGCCGGCGTCATGGGCACGAGTAGCGAGCTCATGCAGGTGCTCGAACAGGCCGGCGGCGAGACCGGCGAACGGGTGTGGCCGCTGCCGTTGATCGACGCCCATCGCGAGACGCTGCAATCGAAGGTAGCCGACCTGAAGAACCTGGGTCCGCGCGAGGGGAGCGCGATGACGGCGGCGGCGTTCCTCTCGTACTTCGTGCCCCAGGACATCGCCTGGGCTCACGTCGACATCGCCGGCCCGGCATGGACCGAGAAGGACGGCCCGCTCGGGCCGCGCGGCGGGACCGGCTTCGGCGCCCGCCTGTTGGCCAGAACGGTGGAGCTTCTTGTCAGCTGAAAGCCTGGGCACGACCGCTTGGACCCGCTTACTGGCCTTGATGGCGCGCATGGCGTCGCCGGTGATCCTGGCCAGCCTTACGCAGACGTTGATGGGGCTGGTCGACACGTTGATGATCGGGCGGCTCGGCACGGCGGCGATCGCGGCCGTCGGCGTCGCCACCCTTCTGTTTTCGACGCTGGCGACGGGATTGCGCTCGCTCGATGTCGCGGTTCAGGTGATCACCGCCCGCCGCGACGGCGCCGGTCGCGGCGCGGAAGTCGGCGCCGTGCTGGGCACAGGCCTCGCGCTGGCGCTGGCGGCGGGCGCGGCGGCCACGCTGGCATGCTGGCGCTGGCCGGCGCTGGGGATGCGCCTGGTCAGTCCGGACCCCGAGGTCGTTGCGCTCGGCGCCGCCTACTTCCAGGTCCGCGGTCTCGGCTTGCTGCCGTTCTTGTGCTATTTTCTCGTCCGCGCCTGCTTCGATGGCCTCGGCCAGACCCGTATCGGCATGCTGACCGGCGTGGGCATGAACGTGCTCAACGTCGTGTTGAACTGGGTGCTGATCTTCGGCCACTTCGGTGCGCCGGCGCTGGGAGTTCGCGGCGCGGCGCTGGCGAGCGTCCTGGCCAGCGCGGCCGCTGCGGTGGCCATCCTCGCCGTGGCGCTGCGCCCGGTGCTGCGCCGCCGCTACCGTCTGCTGGCGCGCGGCTCGGTGCGCCGCGACCTCATCCTGCCTCTGGTGCGGATCGGTTGGCCGCCGGCCCTGCAAGCGACCGGTCTGATCGGGGGTCTCGTGCTCTTTACCATGATCCTGGGGCAAGTGTCGACAGTGGCCGTGGCCGCCGGCAATATCGTCCTGCGGATCGCCGCGCTGACATTGATGGCGGCGGTCGGCGTCGGCGTCGTCGTCCAGACGTTGGTCAGCCGCAGCCTGGGCGCGCGGGACCTGCGCGGCGCCTGGCGGAGCGGTCTAGCCGGCCTGGTTCTCGCCGGCGGCTTGATGGCCGCCGTCGGTCTGCCTATGCTGCTGTGGCCGGACGCCCTGCTGGCGACCTTCGCCGTGGAGCCGCCGGTCTTGGCCGCCGGTCGCCAGATCCTGCGCCTGACCGCGTTCGTGCAGGTGACGGCGGCGGTAAGCCTGGCGTTTGCGGGAGCGCTACGCGGTGCGGGCGCGATGCAGAGGGTGCTGCTGGTCGACCTTGCGACTGGTGTATTGTGCTTGTTGCCCCTGGCTTGGCTGTTTGCGGTCACGGCTGGCGGCGGCCTGCTCGGCGCCTGGTGGGCACTCGTGGCCTGGCTCCTCGTGCACGCGGCATGGATGACGCGCCTGTTCTTCGCGAAACGCTGGTTGAGCACCCGCATCTGACGCCGGGCCAGGAGGCGAACGTGACATCGAGCGCCAGGGACAGCGATCGCCGGATCCTCAGCGTGCGCCAGCTCAACGAATCCATCCAGGCCGCGCTGTGGACCGCGTTTCCGGCGCCGGTCTGGGTGCGGGGCGAAATCCAGCGCCTGCCGCTCGATGCGGCGAAGCGGCAGCACGTCTACTTCGAATTGCACGAACCCGGGCGGCAAGGCGCCGCGTCGCATCAGATTCCGGCCGCGATCCTCGGTTGGGACCGCGATCGCTACCGACTCGGGCGCTTTCTCGACGGCAGCGATCCGTCGTTCCGCCTCCAGGACAAGCTCGAGGTCTGCCTGCTCTGCCAGGTCGACTTCTATCCGCCGTACGGGAAAGTCAATCTCAAGGTGGTGGGTGTCGACCCGGAGTTCTCCCTCGGCCGGCTCGAGGCGCGGCGCCGGCAGGTGCTGGCGTGGCTCGAGACCGAGGGGTTGCTGCGGTTGAACGCGATACGGCCGCTCGCCGATCTGCCGCTGCGCGTGGGGCTGGTCACGAGCCGCGGCAGCGCCGCGGATCTCGACGTACGCACCCAACTGGGCGCGAGCGGATATCCCTTCCGCGTGCTGATCGCCGATTGCCGCATGCAGGGCGAACAGACAGGCGCCCAGGTGGCCGGTGCGCTGGCTGCCCTGGCGCGCGAGGCGCTCGATGTGATCATCATCGCCCGCGGCGGCGGTTCGCGCGCCGATTTGAGCTGGTTCGATCAGCAAGATCTCTGCGCCGCCGTCGCTCGCTGCCCGCTGCCCGTGGTGGCGGCGATCGGACACGAGATCGATACGAGCTTGGTGGATCTATGCGCCCATACGCGGTGCAAGACCCCGACGGCGGCGGCGGCGTTCCTCGTCGAGCGCGTGCAGGCCGGCGATCGGAGCCTGCAGGCGGCGGCGCAGCGGCTCGTCGCGGCGGCAGGCGCTCGCCTGGTCGCTGCCGGCCGCCGACTGGACGCTTGCCGCCGGCTAGCGCCGCTGGTCAGCGGCCGCCTGCGCGAGGACCGACGCCGCCTGCAAACCATGGGCGCCACGTTGCAGGCGCGCACGGGGCGGGCGGCCGGCGTGTGGCAACAACACCTGCAGGCCTTGTCCGGCGACCTCACGCACGGCGCGCGGCGGGCGACCGCTGCGGCTGCAGGCAGGCCTGACTATCTTGCCCGCCAGTTGGCCCGCGAGGCGCAAAGAACGCTGACCGGCGCCGAGCGGCGGCTCAGGTCGGCTGCCGGGGCCGTCGGTCCGCCGCTCGGGCGGCGCCTGCGCGACCAGACCGCGCGCCTGGAACTCCTGGCCGCGCGAACCCGCGGACTGGATCCGCAACGTCTGCTCGAGCGCGGATTCACGCTGACGCTCGACGAACAAGGCGCGCTCGTGCGCCTGGCGGCGGCGGTCCGGCGCGGACAGGTCTTGCGCACCCGCTTCCGCGACGGTGAGATCATCAGCACGGTCGGCGGCCGGGAACCGGTACCGGCGCGCCGCACTCGGCGTAAGGGAGGCTCGCGTGACGACGAAGAAGATCCCGGCCAGCAAGCTCTCTTTTAGCGAGGCCGTAGCCGAGGTGGAAGACATCGTAGCCCGCCTCGAGAGCGAACAGATCGACATCGACGGTTTGACCGGCGAGGTGCAGCGGGCGGTCGAACTCATCGCCGCCTGCCGCGCGCGGCTGGAGCGAACCGATGTCGAAGTCCGCGAGCTGGTGGCGCGCCTGGCTCCTGCCGCCGGACCGGCCGCCGGACCAGTCGATGGAGGCGAATCGCCCCCGGACAAGGATTGAGATGACGCCGCTGATCACGGTCGATCGGTTGACCAAGGATTACCGCCTGACCCAACGCCGCGAGGGCGTCTTGGGCGGCTTGGTCGACCTCGTGCGGCCGCGCAAAAGGGTGTTGCGCGCCGTCGACGCGGTCTCGTTTACGATCGCGGCGGGGGAAATGGTGGGTTATATCGGCGCCAACGGCGCCGGCAAGAGCACCACGATCAAGATGTTGACCGGCATCTTGACGCCGACGGCCGGCGAGGTCCGCGTCGGCGGCTTGATCCCTTATCGCCAGCGCCAGAGCTACACACGGCACGTCGGTGTGGTCTTCGGCCAGCGCACGCAGCTCTGGTGGGACCTCGCCGTGGTCGAGAGCCTGCGGTTGCTGCAGAAGATCTACGAGGTGCCCGAAGCGGACTACCGGCAGCGCCTTGACTTTTTCAACGAACTGCTCGGCTTGCAGGAGTTTCTGCACCAACCGGTGCGCAAGCTCAGCCTCGGCCAGCGCATGCGCTGCGATCTGGCGGCCGCGCTGCTCCACGCGCCGCGCTTGCTGTTCCTGGACGAACCGACTATCGGACTGGACGTGGTCGCCAAGGAAAACGTGCGCGCGTTTCTGCGCGAAGCGCGCGATCAGCTCAACGTGACGGTGATCCTGACCACGCACGACCTCCGGGACATTGAGCAGCTCTGCCGGCGCGTGATCATCATCGACCACGGCAAGGTGCTCTACGACGGCCTGTTGGCCGATCTGCGCCGAGGCCCCGGGCATCGCCTGCGGCTGTGCGTGGACCTGGCCGAGCCTGTACCGGGTCAGCAGCTCGCCGCCTTGACCGCCGACCTGCCCGTCAATTGGGACGGCGACGGCACGCGGCCGGAAGTCCCCACGCACCGCCATTGCGCCACCTTCTCGCGCGCCGAGACGAACGCTGCGGTGATCCTGGCCCGCGTCCTCGCGGCGCACCGGGTCCGCGACATGGCGTTGAACGAGCCGGCCATCGAAGACGTGGTCCGCCGCATCTATCGCGACGGTTTGATCTTGCCGGTGAAGGAGACCGCGGTTGACTGAACGCATCCCCTCGGTAGCGGCGGTCGGCGCGGCGGCGGGCGGCGGTCCGGCGGCGGCGGTGCTGGCGCCTTGGCGCCGCGATCGCCGCGGCAGCCTGCGCCTCTATCTATCCTTTGTGCGGCTGGCCTTCCTGAAGTTTCTCGCTTTTCGGCTGCGTTACTATACCGGCGTGGTCAGCTACACCATCTTCGTCGCCGGCCACGCCTACCTGTACCGGGCGCTGTTCGCGAGCCGGCCCGAGCCGTTGGCGGACGTACGGATCGGCGGGCTCGAACTGGCGGAGATGATCACCTACGTCGCCATCGCCTGGATCGGTCGCAGCTTCACGTTCAACAATATCGATCGCACCCTCTCGCATCAGATCCAGCAGGGCGAGATCGCCATGCAGCTGATCAAGCCTTTCCACGTCCAAACCGTGATGATGTTCGAGGCCGCCGGCGAGGCGGCGTTCCGCCTGCTGCTGTTCACCCTGCCGATCATGGTGGTGGTGGTGCCGGTCTTCGGGATCGGCGGTCCGCCGCATTCATACCTCATCGGTTGGACGTTGTTGAGCTTCGTGCTGGCGCTGGTCATCAACAGCCAGTTGAATTTTCTGATCGGCTGCTTGGCTTTCTACCTGAAGAACATCGACGGTGTGATTCGGGCCAAGCACATCAGTCTCGATTTCCTGTCGGGGGTATTGATCCCGTTCAGCTTCTTCCCGGCGTGGTTCCAGACCGTCGTCGCCTGGCTGCCTTTTCAAGGCTTGACCTACGTACCGGTGACGATCTACCTGGGCAAGCGCCTGGGTGTGGACTTGTACTCGGCCGTGCTGGTGCAGGCCGCGTGGGCTGTGGGTCTGTTCCTGGTCGGTCGCTGGCTCTGGACCCGCGCCGTGCGCGCCGTGACCTTGCAGGGAGGCTGACAGTGTCGGTTCTGGTCCTGTTGTACTGTCAGGCGGTCTGGTCCGGCGTCGTCCTGCCGCCGGCGGCTGTCGACTACGCCCGCTGGCGCCCGCTGCTGGCGGCGGAATTGGCGCAGACCGGCGCCGAGTCAGAGCCGCAGGACCTCTACAAATTTCTGCATCAGGGTGTGCTGGGGCCGGCGCACGCAGCCGGCGACCCGTCGGTGTTGCGCGCGCGTTTGCGCGCGGAATGGATTGTCGCCGCCGCGTTGCCGGCGGCCGGCCGGCCGCCGCTCGTCGTACCGCTGCGGCCGGACAGCGGACTCGTGCGGGTCGACCTGGTGCGCCTGGGCCGCTACGTCTGGCCGGTTCCGTCGCCCGTCGCCGGCGTCGATTCGGCGGCGATCGTCACCTCGGCCGTGGACACGTTGCTCGGGGGATTTGTCGCGACGGCTTCAGGTCGGGCGGGCGAAACAGAGCGATTGGCGTCGCTCTGGCAAGCGGTCGTCGCCGACACTGCATTGTGGTGCGATTACTACCATCAAGAGGCCGTCCAAGATCTGACGGCCCGGGTGACAGGACGCTGGCCAGCCGTGCATCACAGCAGCCGTTACCGCGAGCGCTGGCGTCCGCATTATCGCGTGACGGCGCTCGACCGGCTGCCGCTCGCCTGGCGCCAATGGGCGGACGCGGAGGCGGCGCCATGACGAACGTCGCGCCCGCTCCGCATCTGTCCGCCGGCGCGCCTCGTTCCCGGTTGGCCCGTGCTCGCCGCCAGATCGGGATCATCGGGGCGTACTTCGCTCAGTTCCTGAAGATGCGCATGGCCTACCGGGCGGATTTTCTGGTCGACCTCGCGGCGAATCTCTTCGCCATCGGCATCCAACTAGCCACCCTAACGGTGCTCTTCAGCAAGGTGCCGTCCCTGCGCGGCTGGAGTTTCGAGCAGGTACTGTTCATCTACGGGTTCAGCCTGCTGCCGCTGGGGCTGTTCAACTTGATCAGCGTCAACCTCTACGGATTCGCTTCCCACTACATCGCCGACGGCCATCTCGATCGCGTGCTGCTGCGCCCGGTCAATCCGCTCGCACAAGTGCTCTGCGAGTCGTTCAACATCTCCGGGCTGAACGAGATGATCCTGGGCTGCGGGATCATGATCTGGGCCGGCCTGACCTTGGGACTGCGCCCCGTCGTGCTGGATATGGTTCTGCTGCTGGTGCTGGTGCCCGCGGCGGCGAGCATCTACACGGCGGTGTTCTTGAGTCTCGCCGCGGTATCGTTCTGGCACGAAGATCGCCTCGGTCTGGCGCCGCCGGTCTACAACATAATTCGGTTCGCGCGCTATCCGTTGACGATCTACGGATACGGCGTGCGCCTCATCCTGACGTTCGTGTTGCCGTTCGCATGGGTGGCCTACATGCCGTCGCTCTGGTATATCGGGGGCGCAGAGCTGCGGCGCTGGGCGCTGGTGACGCCGCTGGTCGCGCTGCTGGTCGCGGCGCTGGCCTACGGCGTGTGGCGGGCGGGCCTGCGGCGCTATGCGTCCACGGGCAGTTAACGACGGTATAGCGTGCGCTAACCCACGGGGGGAGCGTCGCAGCCGGAGCGCATGGGCGCCAACAATCGCCGCTCAATGGGCGCCGCCGCCGCAGATTTCCATCAGGACGCCGCCGGTGCCGCGCGGGTGCAGGAAAACGATCTGTTTGCCGCCGGCGCCGATCCGGGGTTTCTCATCGAGCAGCTGCAGGCCGGCTTCGCGGCAGCGTTGCATCACCGTGGCGACGTCGTCCGCCGCGAACGCGATATGGTGCAGACCCGGCCCCTTTTTGGCGATGAACCTGGCGATATTGCAGTCATCGCTGAGCGGCGCCAACAACTCGACGTGGCCGGCGCTGCCGCGGCGATCCAGCTTGAGCATGGCGACGCGAACCTGCTCGCTGGCGATCTCCTCGATGCGTTCCAGCTCCAGGCCCATGAGGTCGCGGTAGAGCAGCAGCGCGCTGTCCAGATCCGCGACGGCGATGCCGATGTGGTCGATGTAGCCGGCCGTGCCGGCGGGCAGTCCGTTCATCTCGGTTCCTTGGGCTAGGGTTGCCTGTCGGCCGTAAGAAAATCTCTGGCCGCCGGACAAGCAAGTCGACCCGTGCCGGAGGTGCGGGTGCGAGCTTCCGCGGCAAGCGCGCGGCGGCGGCCGCCCGCTGCGGCGGCGATCGCCGGTTGCCTCCCGCCGGGCGCCTCGGTTATCTTCGGGTCAACGAGTTCTCAAGACCAACGAGGAGGCGTTCATGGATCCCCGCAACCACAAGCTAGCCAAGCAACTCATCAGCTACAGCGTCAAGCTGCAGCCGGGCGAGAAGATCTATTGCGAGTTGAAGGGTCTGCACGCGCTGGACCTCGGCAAGGCGTTGATCAAAGCCGCCACGGAAGCCGGTGGCGTTCCTTTCTGGTACTACAACGACGAGGAACTCAGCCGCCAGTTCATTCGCCATGCCAGACAGGAACAGTTCCAGGCCTGGGGCAAGTTTCACCGGCCGATCATGGAAGCGGTCGACGCCTACATCGCGGTGCGGGGTTCGACGAACCCGTTCGACCTGGCCGACGTGACCGCCGAGCGCATGAAGTGGCACGATCAGGCCTACTGGGACGAAGTACACATTCCGGTGCGGCTCAAGAAGAAATGGTGCGTGCTGCGCTATCCCAACCCGGCCATGGCACAGCTCGCGGAACAGCCGACCGAGACCTTCGCCGATTTCTACTACGACGTCTGTTGCCTGGACTACGCGAAGATGTCCCGCGCCATGGATCCCCTGGCGGAACTGATCACGCGCACAGACCAGGTACGGATCACCGGGCCCGGCACCGACCTTGCGTTCAGCATCAAGGGGATCGGCGCGGTCAAGTGCGACGGGGGACGGAACATTCCCGACGGCGAAGTATACACCGCACCGGTGCGCGACAGCATGAACGGCGTGATCACCTACAATACCGCCACCATGCGCAGCGGCGTGAAGTTTCGGAACATCCGTTTCGAAGTCACCGCCGGCAAGATCACGCAGGCCACTTGCGAGGGGGATGAGGGCAAACTGAACGAGTTCCTGGATGTCGACGAAGGGGCCCGCTACTTCGGGGAGTTCGCGTTCGGTGTCAATCCGTACATCACCAAACCGATGCTCGACACGTTGTTCGACGAAAAGATCGGCGGCAGCTTCCATTTGACGCCGGGCAACGCGTACGCGACGGCCAACAACGGCAACAAATCGGCGCTGCACTGGGATATCGTTTGCATCCAGACGCCGCAGTGGGGCGGCGGCGAGATCCACTTCGACGGCGTATTGATCCGCAAGGACGGCTTGTTCGTGCTGCCGGAGCTGGCGGGCCTGAATCCGGACAACTTGCGATAGTCTGGGCGTTGCTTCTGCACCCTCGCGGTGGATCCGCAACGAACCGTACGCAGCAGTGGTCCGCCCTGGGAATCAGGCTAGTTCCCGTCGCGGCAATTAATAGATAATTTATGTCCGCTATTAGACGCCGACCTTCGCGCGGACCGTTCTGGGACCGGCTGGAAGAGGTTGGCGTTATTTTATCCGCGATGCGACCGAATGTTTGACAACGCGGTCGCGGTGCACCATATCCTGGCCAGACCAGCTATACGCCTCCGGTCGGCCGAGAGGAGATTCTCGTCCATGGCTTCCGACAAGATCGAACGACTCCAGAAAGAGAAAGACCGCCTCTACAAGGGCGGCGGCGAGCGGCGGATCGCCACGCAGCACGAGAAGGGCAAGCTGACGGCGCGCGAACGGCTCGCGTTGCTCTTCGATCACGACACGTTCCAGGAAATGCACCTTTTCATGAAACACCGGTGCACTAATTTCGGGCTCGCCGACCAGGAGTTTCCCGGCGAGGGTGTCGTGACGGGATACGGCCTGGTCGCCGGACGACCGGTGTACGCCGCCAGCCAGGATTTCACCGTGGCGGGTGGCGCCGTCGGTGAGGCGACCGCCAGGAAGATCAGCGAGATCCAGGATCAAGCGCTCAAGACGGGCGATCCATTCGTCTTCATCAACGACTCGGGCGGTGCGCGGATCCAGGAGGGCGTCGACTCCCTCGCCGGCTACGGCCATATATTCTATCGCAACGTCGCCCTTTCGGGTGTCGTGCCGCAGATCTGCATCATCGCCGGACCGTGCGCCGGCGGCGCGGTCTATTCGCCGGCACTGACCGATTTCGTGATCCAGGTCCAGGGCATCGGACAGATGTTCATCACCGGGCCGAAGGTCATTGAACAGGTGACCGGCGAGCGAGTGACCGCCGAGGATCTCGGCGGGGCGATGAGCCACGCGCGCTTCAGCGGTGTCACGCACTTCGTGGCGCAGAACGAAGAAGAAGCATTCGCGATCTGCCAGCGGCTGCTCGGTTTCCTGCCCAGCAATAACACCGATGATCCGCCCTTCTATGCCGAGTTGCACGAGGATGTCGTCGGTCCCAACGAGGCGCTCAACCGCATCGTGCCAGCGAATCCGCGCGAAGCCTTCGATATGCACCAGGTCATCCTGGGCGTGGTCGACCGGGCCGATTTCCTCGAGGTCCAGCGGGATTTCGCGCCGAATCTCATCATCGGCCTCGGCCGCATCGGGGGTTCGACGGTCGGCGTGATCGGCAACAACTCGCAGTACAAGGCCGGCGTGCTGGACATCGACAGCAGTTGCAAGGGAGCCCGTTTCATCCGCTTCTGCAATGCATTCAACATTCCGTTGCTGACCTTCGTCGACGTCCCGGGGTTTCTACCCGGCGTCCAGCAGGAGTACGGCGGCATCATTCGCCATGGAGCCAAGATGCTGTTTGCGTACGGAGCCTCGACGGTGCCCAAGATCACGATCGTGACCCGCAAAGCCTACGGCGGAGCCTATCTGGCCATGTGTGGCAAGAGCATGGGCGCCGACCGGGTTGCGGCCTGGCCTACCGGCGAGATCGCCGTCATGGGGGCCGAAGGCGCGGTCAACGTGCTCTACCGCAAAGAGATCGAGGATGCAGAGAATCCGGCCGAGATGCGCCAGGCGAAGATCAAGGAATACTCCGATCTGTTCGCCAATCCGTACGTGGCAGCGGCACGCGGCATGATCGACGACGTGATCGAGCCCGCCGAGACGCGCCTCTACGTTTCGCAGGCGCTGGAAGTGCTGAAGGCGAAACGGGAGACGCGCCCTCAGAAGAAGCATGGACTCATTCCGCTTTGATCAGGGCGGTGACTGACGAGGCTGCGGTAACTATCGGGCCGAGCGCACGTTGAGGAATGGAATGAAGTCGTTCAAGCAGGCCCAGAAACGGCTGGCGGCGAAAGCTGGCCGGCGTGCTGCGGCGGCGGTCCTCGGTGCCGGCATTTGCTTGGCGCTGACCCTGCTGCCGGGCGCGGCGGCCGGTCAGGAATCGACGCCGGAGCCGGCGGCCATTCGACGAGCGGTCAGGCTGACGCTGGAAGAACTGAATACCAAGCAATCGGCGCTGAGCCGCGCCTATGAGCCGTTCCGGCGTCGGGTTGCGGCCGACCCTGCGGCCTGGCAAAGGCTCGATGCGCTCTACGCGGCCGTCGGCGAGGTAGCGGATTGCACTGACTTGCTGCGCGGTCATGTGGAGCGCCTGCGCAGCCTGCCGAATTTTCGGCCGGCGATCGGTCGTGTCGAGTTTCGGCAGCGGTTGAGCGCCGTCGACAGCCTGGCGGCGGCGACGCGCGTCTTGGCGGCCACGAACTGGCGGCAGCTTCTGCCTGACGACCAGGCGGAAGCCCCGCTGCGCGTCAAGGTGCTGGCCTTGCAAGCGAGGTCAGTCGCCGATCAGACCGCGCTTGCCGCCGCCAGCGTCGCCTACGCCGTAGATGTGACCGAGGGAATCAACGCGCGGGCGATCAGTCTGACCGTAGTCGGGATTCTGGTCGTCTTCGCCGTCCTAACCTTGATCGCCAGTGCCGTGGGCTCCATCCGCCGGCTGGACGACGGCTGGCAGCAGCAAGAAGAGCTACGTTCCCGGCAGTCCGTGCACAAGGAGCCCACGATCGATGCGACGACAGTGGTCCTGATCGCGGCGGCCTGCGCGACGGTGATCACCGGCCGGCACCGGGTCCGCCGCATCCGGCGCTTGCTCTCGCCGGCGACCAAGCGCACCCCGTGGTCGGCCCAGGGCCGCTTGATCTTGCAGGGTTCCCACGATTTCGGCCGCAAGCACGTTTGATGGGCAATCGCCCGGGAGAGAATGATGAAGCTCAAGATAACCGTTCACGGCGTGGCCTATGAGGTGGACGTCGAAGTCCTGGACGCCGAACACGATTTCCTACAAGCGAGCCCGTTGCCGTCGCTGCTGCCGCCGGCGGCGGCCGCCGCCGCTCCCATGGCGGCGCCGCCGGTCGCGCGGGCTCCGGTCGGCTCGCCGGCGGCCGGCCATGCCGGCACGAGCAACGTCGTCAGCCCGATCGCGGGCACCGTGCTCGAGATCAAGTGCAAGGCCGGCGACCCGGTCAAGAACGGGCAAGTGCTGCTGATCATCGAAGCCATGAAGATGGAAACGGCGATCTCTTCGCCCCGGGACGGCACCGTCAAGCGCGTCGCCGTAGCGGCCGGCGACAGCGTGCGTGAGAACGAATTGCTCGTCGAGTTCGGGGAGTAGGTCGAGCGACATGGATGCCTTCTGGGACTTCCTCCAGGTCGGGATTCTCGGCAACTTCGCCTGGGGTAACTTGATCATGCTCGTGGTGGGGTGCGTGTTCGTCTACCTGGGGGTGGCCCATCACTACGAACCGCTTCTCTTGGTGCCGATCGGTTTCGGCATGCTGGTCGGCAACATACCGCTGGCGCCCGGCATGGATGTCGGCATCTACGAGCACGGCAGCGTGCTGAACATCCTCTATGGCGGCGTGACGCAGGGGTGGTATCCGCCGTTGATCTTCCTCGGTATCGGGGCGATGACCGACTTCTCGTGCATGCTCTCGAATCCGCGTCTGATCTTGTTGGGCGCGGCCGCCCAGGCCGGAGTGTTCCTGACGTTCATGGGCTCGCTGGCCCTGGGATTCTCCATGCGCGAAGCGGCGGCGATCGGGATCATCGGCGGCGCCGACGGCCCGACCGCCATCTTCCTGAGCAGCCAGCTCGCGCCGCACCTCCTGGGCGCGATCGCCGTGGCGGCCTACTCATACATGGCCTTGGTGCCGGTTATCCAGCCGCCGATCATCAAGCTTCTGACCTCGCGCCGCGAGCGCTTGATCCGCATGAAGCCGTCGCGGCCGGTCAGCAAGCGCATGCGCATCATGTTCCCGATCGTCGCTTTCATTCTCTGCACACTGATCGTTCCCGGCGCCATCACCCTGTTGGGATTCCTATTCTTCGGCAATCTGCTGAAGGAGAGCGGCGTCACCGAACGGCTGGCCAAGACCGCGCGTAGCTCGCTGATCGACATCGTGACCATCTTGTTGGGATTGTGTGTCGGAGCGAGCACCGACGCCAGCCGTTTCTTGACGCCGCAATCGATCTACATCTTCGTCCTCGGCGCTGTCAGTTTCAGCGTCGCCACCGCCGGCGGCGTACTGTTCGCCAAAGTGATGAACCTCTTCAGCCGGGACAAGATCAACCCGATCATCGGTGCGGCCGGTGTTTCGGCGGTTCCGCTCTCGGCGCGCGTCTGCCAGATGGTGGGCGCGAAGGAAGACCCCCAGAATTACCTGATCGTCCACGCGATGGCGCCGAACGTGGCGGGTGTGATCGGCTCGGCCGTGGCGGCGGGCGTGTTCCTTTCCACCTTCGTCCTGAACTAGTGTCCTGAATCGGAAATACGTTGCCTTTTCGCCGGCCCTTCCGACGCCCGCCCGCGTTGCTCCTCCTCGGCGTAGTTGGGCTACGCTCTCGTCGTCGCGCCTTGCCGGGCGCCGGGATGAATCGCCGAAAAGGCAACGTATTTCCGACTCAGGACACTAGACGCGCCGGGTCAGGCTTCGTTTTCGAGGGTTTTCGCTTCCGGGCGCAGGTTGGACTTGACGGTGGCGATCAAGAGACTGGGGGTGAACGGCTTGGCCAGTGCGCTGTTGACCCCCAGCCGTTCGAGATCCACCCGCTGGATCCCGTCCGGGTGTCCGGACATCAGGATGACCGGGATCCGCGGACGCAAGCGCCTAATTTCCGCAATCACTTCTTGCCCGTCCAGCCCCCGCAGGTACTGATCGGTCAACAGGAGATCGAACGCGCCGGGATCGGCGGCGAAAGCGGCGACGGCCTTGGCGC
>Ga0334886_1001306_pt1 | contig 29872 bp, 31 predicted proteins | sample GraSluR1_MG_9_FD_207232 | JGI IMG/M metagenome (GOLD analysis project Ga0334886, IMG submission 207232) | Sludge microbial communities from methane-producing bioreactor in Wageningen University, Netherlands - Granular Sludge_27_06-R1 | ecosystem: Engineered > Bioreactor > Anaerobic >... | reverse complement strand
AGCAGCGCCAGAAGGAAAAAGCTGGTCAACCCAGACCATGAACAGCTCAGCATTTCCAGGCAATGCCGCCTGCTGGCCCTGTCGCGTTCTAGCTGGTACTATCGCCCGGCTGGAGAAAGCAGGGAGAACCTGCACCTGATGCGACTCATCGACGAACAATACCTGCACACACCCTGGTATGGAGCTCGGCAGATGATGCGCCATCTGCGGCGTGAAGGGTATCGGGTCGGCCGCAAACGAATCCGCCGCCTGATGCGTCTGATGAACCTGACAGCCATCTACCCGAAAGCTCATACCTCAAGGCCGCATCCGCAGCACAGGGTGTATCCCTATCTGCTGCGTGGTGTGCAAATCGATCGGCCCGGCCAAGTATGGACTGCTGATATCAGCTACATTCCGATGCAGCGTGGCTTCTTCTACCTGGTGGCTATAATGGATTGGGCCAGCCGTAAGGTGTTGTCCTGGCGTTTGTCTAACACTCTGGAGGCTGATTTTTGCATTGAGGCACTCAAGGAAGCCCTGGAACGTTATAGCACGCCAGATATTTTTAATACGGATCAGGGCAGCCAGTTTACCAGTGATGGCTTCACAACTGTGCTGCAGGCTGCTGGGATTCATATTTCCATGGATGGCAAGGGAAGCTGGCGCGACAATGTGATGATTGAACGCTTATGGCGCTCCTTAAAATACGAGTGCGTGTATCTGCATGCCTTTGCCGGTGGCAGCGAACTCAGGCAAGGGTTGAAACAATGGATCGATTATTATAACAATAAACGACCTCATTCCTCGCTGGACAGCCGTACCCCGGATGAGGCATACTGGCAACTTCCTCTGCCCGGCTACAGCAGAGACCGGGAGCTGGCCCTGGCGGCTTAACCATAATTTGAACCCACCTTAAACTTGCCGCCAAACTGTCGGAAAATGGAGACCACATCTATTTGTGCATTGTGTGATAAGCAATAAACTGTCTCCTGGATGACAAAAAACACCCCGCCGCGTTTGCGACGGGGTGTTTTTTTTGATTCTTCCAGAACCGGTTAACTGATCGTGCAGGGAAGGGTGGGGCAGTCTCTACCTAAAAATTTCTGTTAACTTCCTGTTAAAACGAGTGAACTTTTTCTGCCAAGATCTTCATGTTCTGCCGCACCTGCTGATACTCTTCTTTACTGAGCCCGGCGCCAAGCCCCACCTTTTCGGCCATGGCAGCGGTTAAAAAGTCTCCCGGGGCATGGGCATCGGCATTGACAGCCAGGGGCGCGCCAGCACGCCGGGCCATTTGCACCACATGTCCATTGGTCAGGCTGTGTCCCCTGCGGCCAGACAACTCCAGCAGGATGTTTTTTTCTGCGGCCAAGCTCGCCTCCTCCAGCGTAATAAAGCCTGGATGTGCGAGTATGTCCACACCTGCCTCCAGGGCAGCCTGGTTTGTACCGGGCGCCACCGGTTCAACCGGGCTTTCCCCGTGCACCACGATCAGTTGGGCACCAAGACTGCGGCTCTCTGCCGCCAGCTGGCTAATATGCTGTGGTGGCACATGGGTGAGTTCCACCCCAACAATCAATTTGGTGGTGTTGACCGAGTTCAGAGCCTTGGCCACCTTGAGCAGGTTGGGAATGAGCAGGTGGATATTGGAGGCATCCGCATGGTCGGTAATGGCCACTGCTGTGTAGCCAAGCTGTTCCACCCGGCGTACATGCTCTGATGGCACCAGAGCACCATCGCTGAACAGGGAGTGTGTGTGCAGATCAATCATGGTCGCTAATATGGTTTTGATTATCCGTGGATAGAGGATGAGGGTGTGTTGCACGAGTCCAGTAGGGTGCCACGCAGGGAGTGCGGCCCGGCATGGTTAATCAGTACCTGAATAAGCTTACCTGGTGCTGGCATGGTTTGGCCTGGTTGCAGCAGAAAATGAACAACCTGGTTGGCCGCGCTACGGCCACGCCCTCTAGGGGTTTCTCCGGGTGTTTTTGGTGTGGTATTGTGTTCAACCATTACTTCAACTTTTTTCCCCAACGAGCTTTTATTCCATTCTAAACTGATTTCGTTTTGCAACCCTTGCAAACGTGCCAGGCGCTCGCTTTTTATTTCTTCTGAAACTTTATCCGTAAAGTTTGTTGCACGGGCCTGGGGCCGATCTGAATACTTGAAGGAAAAGGAGCTGTGAAAGCGCACCCTGTGCAAGAGCTGCATGGTGTCTGCAAAATCCTGCTCGCTCTCGCCTGGAAAGCCAACGATAAAATCGGTGGCCAGGGCGATATCTGGCCGGATACGACGCAACTCCGCCACTTTGTCCAGGTATTCTTCTGCCGAATAACCGCGGTGCATGCGGGCCAGCACTTTATTTGAGCCGGATTGTACCGGCAGGTGAAAGTGGGGGCACAGCTGCTCCAACTCGGCAAAGCAGCGCATCAGGGTGGGAGTGAGATCTTTGGGGTGCGAGGTGGTGAAGCGCAGGCGGACAAGCCCTGGTGTTTTGGCTACGGCCCGCAGCAAGTCTGGAAAAGCGAGTGATTGTGGGCAACTGCATTGCTTTTGCCGTACGAATTAACATTTTGCCCCAACAGGGTGATTTCTCGCACTCCCTGGGCAACAAGCTGGTGCACTTCGTCGAGAATATCGGCAAAGGGGCGACTGATTTCCCGACCACGGGTGTACGGTACCACGCAATAGCTGCAAAAGTTGTTGCATCCCTGCATGATGGTCACAAAGCTTTGCACCGGGGCCAGTGTAGACTTTGCCAGGTGGGGCAGGTTGTCCTGCATCACCTCCCGATACGAAGGAATGGTAAAGTCGCCAGCCAGGTCAAGCTCAATGGCCTGGTGCAATTCGCCGCCTTCCAGGCGGGCAAGCAGGGCAGGGAGCTGATAGAACTGCTGGGTGCCCACAACCAAATCCACGTGCGGCATGCGCTCGATAATTTTTACGCCTTCCTGCTGGGCCACACAGCCGCAGACCCCTATGCGGAGCGTGTTCTTTTTTTCTTTGAGATCACGCAGTTGGCCAAGCAGGCTGTACACCTTTTGTTCAGCCTTGTCTCGAATGCTGCAGGTGTTGATCAAAATCAGATCTGCATCTTCCGGCGCATCGCTATACACATAGCCGCTGCGGGCAAGCAGCTGCCCCATGATTTCCGAGTCCCGCTCGTTCATCTGGCAGCCAAAGGTTTTAATATGTAAAATTTTACTCATACATTCAAAGAGAAGGAATAATAACCTAGAATAAACATCAACTATGGAGCGTGGTCTGTTGATATGGGGCCACGGCAGGATAGGGGGTCAGCTTTGGGGCCAGGGCCTCCATGAGCAGAACAAGTTCCACATAGGAACAGGCCGGAACCTGGAGACGAACCAGCCCTTGTTCCGCAGAGAGAGTGCTCAAAAGCGCCAGGCCATCGTAGCCCTCCAGAATATGCCGCAACCAACTGATGCGGGCCGTGCGGACACAGCAATACAGCGAGAGAATGCGCATATCCGTATCCGTACTCGGCAGAGCTGGATCGGGCTGCCTATTACACATGCAGATCGACCTTGACCCCTGTGTACTCATCCTGATGGTGTTGCAGCAAGGGTTCCACGTGCTCGTCCAAAAAGTCGAGTGTTTGCGCTTCGGCCCGGCCAGTAAAGCTTTGGTAGTCGGTCAGCAGTTCTTCCAGTTCGGCTGTGGAAAAGGGGATACGCGCGTCTTCACCCAAACGCTGCAGCAGATCATTGCTGCGGCCATTTTGTTTTACTTCAAGCCCGGCAGCCACAGAGTGCTCGCGGATGAGTTCATGCATGCTTTGGCGACTTTCCCCACGTTCCACACAGGCCATGAGAATTTTTTCCGTGGCCATAAAGGGCAATTCTTCTTGCAGATGTTTTTCAATTTGCTTGGGATAAACTACCATGTTTTCGCTGATGTTGACGTAGAGTTGCAGCACCGCGTCGGTTAACAAGAAGGCCTGGGCAAGGTCCATCCTGCGGATGGCAGAGTCGTCCAGGGTGCGCTCGAACCATTGGTTGGCAGCGGTGGCAGCAAAGTTGGCCGGCAGCCCCATGAGTTTACGGGCCAACCCGGTCATGCGCTCGGAACGCATGGGGTTGCGCTTGTAGGCCATGGCCGAACTGCCCACCTGTTTTTTCTCAAAGGGCTCTTCCTGTACCTTCAGGTTGGCCAACAGGCGAAGGTCCACCGCGAATTTGTGCGCCGATGCCCCAATGCCGGCCAGGGTTTCTGCTGTTTTCATATCCAGTTTGCGTGGATAGGTTTGGCCAGTGACCGCAAAGGTGCTGTCAAAGCCGAGTTTGCGCGCCACCAGCTCATCCATGGCCCGCACCTTGGCATGGTCACCCTCAAAAAGCTCCAGAAAAGTTGCCTGTGTGCCCACCGTACCCTTGGCGCCACGTGCTTTAATCTGCCTCCGCAGCTGGGTAATATAATCCAGATCCATCAGTAAATCTTGGAGATAGAGTGTGACGCGTTTACCCACAGTGGTTGGCTGTGCCGGTTGATAATGGGTGTAGCCCAGGGTGGGCAGGGCAGCATGTTGTCGGGCAAAACGGCTCAGGTTGGCAATGGTGCGCAGCAGTGCAGCCTGAATCAGCTTTAGCGCCTCTTTTTGCACCATGAGATCGGTATTGCACACCACGAACTGCGAGGTGGCACCCAGGTGGATAATGGGTTCTGCCAACGGACACTGCTGACCATAGGCAAACACATGGGCCATGACATCGTGGCGGATTTCTTTTTCCTTGGCTTCGGCCAACTCAAAGTCGATGTCTTCGGCATGTTGTTTAAGCTGGGCGATCATTTCGGCGCTGACCGCCTTCAGGCCAAGTTCGTGCTGGGCTTCAGCCAGGGCTATCCAGCAGCGCCGCCAGTGGGTAAACTTGTAGCGCTCTGAAAAAAGATGCTGCATCTCTGGGCTAGTATAGCGGGAAACAAGCGGCTCCTGGTAGACATCACGGTTGCGTTGCATGGGTATGTATCATAAGGGTAAGGGTGAATTAAGGTGTGGGGAACCTTGAGAAGTATCTACATAAAAGTATCTGCATAGCCAACTCCAACGTTGGACACCACTACAGGTTCATCCCAACATGCTGGCTATGCAACGCAGGTTGGTGCTGAGCATAGCGAAGTCCAAGAAAAGAAGGAACAATACAAGAGTTCAAGTTTATTAGGGGCTATCTTTAAAAGTTCGGGTTTCCCTGCAAAAATTTGTCGATGAGATAGATGATCGTTGTGTCGATATCTTTGCGCCTTGGCGCACACGTAGCACAGATGCTTGTCACTCATTCAAGGTATGTAAACTCACACGGTGTGTGAGTGTTCAGGCCATCTGTTTAAAGGGCAAGTTGTTAGTTGTTTATAAGCTGTGCCCAGGCGTTTCAATTCGTTCCAAGTTATTTATGGTGTATATCTGGAACACACACAATGTCGCATAATGTATATTATGTAAAAAAAAGATATTGTACGACCATGCTGTGCGACCTTTGCTCAAACAGGCAGAAATTCAATAACCTGTACCTGCATACGCTCCCTGCCGTTAAAATAGCGCTGTTTCAGCTTGAACACCAGGGAAGTTTTATTACCCGGAAAATCAGTAAACTGTTGGGCCAGATTAAAGCCAACTCCTGGAAGTGTGCATCCTTGGATTTGTAGCTGAAAAACAACATGTTCGTCGTTGCCCACCGTGCGCACCTGCTGGAGTGGCTCGGCAGGCAAAAGAAAAATCGGTTCGGGATTTCCTTCGCCACATGGTTCCATGAGTTGTATGGCCTGGAAAAAATTTCGGTGGATCAAATGCTCTGGTTCGAGCCGGTAATCAACGAGCACCATTTTTTCCTGACTGGACTGGCTGGCCTGTTGCTGAGCCACATTTTCCTGAAAAAGAGTGGCAAAACGCTCCAGTTGCTCCAGATTAATGGTAAGCCCGGCAGCCATGGGGTGGCCGCCAAACTGTTCAATGGCCTTGTGGCAGTGAGCCAGGGTTTCGTACAGATTGATTGCCGGCACAGAGCGACCAGATCCTTTCAAAATCTGCGCACCGTCATGGGCGTGATGATCATCGGTGAACAGGATGACTGGTCTATCGAACTGTTCAGCCATACGTGAGGCCAAGATGCCCAACACCCCTGGATGACAATCCGCACTGTACACCGTCAGCGCTGCCTTGCCCTCATCTGCCTGACGAGCACAGGCAGTGACTATTTCCGGAAAAATGTCGGCTTCCAGGGCCCTTCGTTGGATATTCAAGTTCTCCAGCTCGTTTGCCAGTTGTTGCGCCTTGTGTACATCTTGGGCAAGTAGCAGTTGTACCCCCAGTTCTGGCTGTCCCAGCCTGCCACTGGCATTGATGCGCGGGGCAAGGCGAAAGGCCACATCTTCGGCGGTAATGGCCGTGGTCATGACATTGCCGTTTTCCGCAAGTGCACGCACCCCTGCCCTTTGTCTGGTGGCCAGTACCTCCAAACCTGCACGCACCAAGGTGCGATTGACATCCACCAATGGGACCACATCGGCAATGGTACCCAAGGCAACCAAATCAAGAAAATCCTTCAGGTTGGGCATGGTTTCTCTGGTGAGAACCCCAGCCTCAACCAGGGCACGACGCAGGGCAAGGATGAAAAAAAAGGCCACACCCACCCCGGCCAGATGCACAAAGGGAAATGGGCACCCTGCCTGTTTTGGATTGATGATGGCCAGGGCCGCAGGCAATTTGGGACCAGGCAGATGGTGATCAGTAACAATGACATCGCAGCCGTAGCGTTCCTTGGCCAGCAGAACCTCTGCAAAGGAAGAAATGCCGCAATCCACAGTGATAAGTACCGCTTTACTGGTGGGCCGCACCCCGGCAAGCAGCTTGTTCAGCGAGGCTTCAGAAAGCCCGTACTGCTCTTCGGTGCGCTTGGGAACGTAATAGGAAGACTCAATGCCCACCACAACAAAAAAGGCTTGTAAGAGCGCGGTGGCGCTGATGCCATCTGTATCGTAATCGCCATGAATATAGACAGGATGGTTCGCAAGCCGGGCCTGTACCACACGGGCGATGGCTTCCCGCATGCCCCGCATGCCAAAGGGATCGGGCAGATTGGTCAGCTGGGGATAGAGGTACTCCTGCAGGGCCGTTGCACTGGTTACCCCCCGCCGAAAAAGAATCTCCGCGATAACCGGCGAAATTTGCAGCTGCTCGGCTAAAAGCGCGGCTTGTTTCTTTTCCGGAGCTGTGAGCGGAATGTAAGAGTACGAGGCCATGACCGATACCTTATGCATGCGAACGCGGTGCCAGGGCCTGCGCAGGAGAAAAATTGTTGTGGAGAAACTGCTTGATCAACGGGAAAATTGCTTCTGGGTGATTGCGGTCAAACCAATGGATATCTGGATTGGCACGAAACCAGGTGAGTTGGCGTTTGCCATAGCGTCTGGTGTCGGTGATCAGGCTTTGGCACGCAGCATCGAGACTCCATGCACCCTGGATGTGCCGGATCATGTGGCGGTAACCCAATGATTGCATAGACGGTAGCTCGCTGCCATAGCCGCGGGTCAAAAGTTCCTCCACTTCCTGTTGAAATGGCGCCTGCATCATAATTTCGGTTCGTTTTTGTATACGCTGATACAGTAAAAAACGGTCGCAGCGCAGGCCGATTTGCAACTGTGTGGGCAGCAATGGTTGCCTGGGCCGCATCTGTTGCCTGCGAATATGCTCAGACCAAGGTATACCGGTAACAGCATACAGTTCAAGCCCGCGCAGCAGGCGTTGACTGTCATGGGGGTGGATTCTGGCCGCGCTCTCTGGATCGCAGGTTGTCAATTCCTGGAAAAGTACCTCCCTCCCCTCTTCTTCCAGGCGTTGTTGCAACCGGCTACGTACTTCATGTGGCACCTGAACTGTATCAAACAACCCACTGTTGAGCGATGACAAATAAAGACCGGTTCCCCCGGTGATCAGTGGAATTTTTCCACGGGAGTGGATATCGTGTACAGCTGCCATGGCGTCGCGAACAAAACAGGCTGCGTTGTACTGAACATCCGGATCGACAATGTCAATGAGGTGGTGCCGAATCAGGGCCTGTTCTTCCTTGCTTGCCTTGGCTGTACCGATATCCATGTACCGATACACCTGCATGGAATCCATGGAGATGATTTCGCAGCCAAACGTACTGGCAATGCGCAAAGACAGGGCAGTCTTACCTATGGCGGTTGGTCCGATCAGGATAAGGACAGGCATCTTCATCGGACACAGATATGTGGTTGCAGCCTGGCCAGAGTGGCAGCCCCGATTCCGGAAACGCGCTGCATTGCTTCGGTTTTTTTGTACAGACCCTGTGTTTCCCGCTCCGCCACGATGCGCTGCGCCAACACCGGACCAATGCCTGGCAACAACTGAAAATCTTTGGCCTCTGCACGGTTAATATCCATGGGCAGCCCCAAAAACAGGGCAAATTCCGGCGGAGCGCTGCAGCCATTATTTAAGCCGACAAGCCCGGCCCCCTGCCCCGTTGTAGACACAGGGCCAACCACGAGCATGGTAGGCTCGACAATATGTTGCTGTGGAACAAGGACCAGTTGCCAGGGAGTGTCTTCATTCCCCGGCTGCAGCAACAAAGTGGCATGCTGGCCCGGTCCAGACTGCCTATGGAAGGGAAAGAGATTGGCGCCAACAAGGAAAATGGCAAAAAGTGCCAGGAGAAGAACGCGGTAGCGTAAATTCCGTTCTAACGACGCATCATTGCGTTTCAGTGCTCTTTCCCCGGTTCTGTTCATCCTTCATCAATTTGTAGTTGATGCTGTCCACCAGCGCCTGCCAGCTTGCCTCAATGATGTTGAACGAGACCCCCACCGTACCCCAGGAACAACCGGACGAGTCCCGACTTTCAATTAGAACCCGCACCTTGGCACCAGTACCGTGTTCACCGGAGAGTACCCGTACTTTATAGTCGGCCAGTTCCATATCTTCAAGGCTGGGATAAAACTGGGTGAGCGCCTTGCGCAGGGCCAGATCCAGTGCATTAACCGGACCATCGCCCATGGCTGCAGTATGGGCCTCGATGCCCCCCACACTGAGGCGGATGGTTGCCTCGGTAAAGGGTTCCTTGTTCATGCTGTGCTTGTGATTCATCACCCGAAAGGCTTTCAAAGTAAAAAATTTACGCCGCAGACCCAGGGCACTGCGCATAAGCAGCTCAAAACTCGCCTCAGCTGCCTCATACTGATAGCCCTGGTTTTCCATCTCTTTGAGTTCCGCAATAATGGAGGCCATGAGTGGATCATCCGATCGCAGCGGCAGGCCGTAGCGCTCTGCTTTAAGGACTACATTGGCCCGGCCAGACTGATCCGAGATGAGGATGCGGCGCTCATTACCTACCTCATCAGGGTTTATATGCTCATAGGTCAGCGGATTGCGCTGCACCGCACTCACATGCACTCCCCCCTTGTGGGCAAAAGCGGAGTCGCCCACGTAGGGTTGGTATCTGTTGTGGGGCAGATTGGCCAGTTCGTTGATCAACCGGGTGGTGGCGTAGAGCTGATGCAGGCGTGTGCCTGCATGGCAATGCAGCCCCATTTTCAAGTGCAATGCCGGAATGATGGAGGTGAGGTTGGCATTGCCGCAGCGTTCCCCATAGCCGTTCATGGTACCCTGCACCTGCACAACACCCAGGTGCACTGCCATCAACGAGTTGGCTACCGCGCATTCGGCATCGTTGTGGGCATGAACACCCAGGCGTAACTCCTGGCCATTTTGTTGAAAAAACTGCTGCACTGCCTGGATGATCTGGGCCAGCTCATGGGTCAGGGTGCCGCCGTTGGTATCACACAGCACCAGGGTTTCCGCACCACCGGCAAGGGCCCGTTGCAACGTGGCCAGGCAGTAGTCCCGATTGGCTTTGAAACCGTCAAAAAAATGCTCGGCATCATAGAAAAGATGCTGCACCTTGGGTCGCAGGTATGCCAGGGAATCTTCAATGATGGCCAGGTTGTCTTCCAGACCGATGCGGAGCGCATCAGTGACATGCACATCCCAGCTCTTGCCGAATATGGTTATAGCCTGTGTTTTGGCCGCCAACAGCGCGGCCAGATTCGCATCCTTTTCAGGTGGATGCTGAAAGTGGCGGGTGGAACCAAAGGCGGCCAGTTTGGCGTGGCGCAGCCCTATTCCCTGCATACGCTGGAAAAACTCAACGGCCAGCGGATTGGAACCAGGCCAGCCCCCTTCAATAAAATCAATCCCAAAACTGTCCAGTTCCCTGCACACCTTGATTTTATCTTCCAGGGACAGGTTGAAATTTTCCGCCTGGGTACCATCACGCAGGGTGGTATCGTAAATCTCTATGCTGCGGGTCATGGGTCAGTCCACATCTACTTCCAGGGGCAGGTTGTCCTTGTCCAGGGCAAAGGCATCGTGCAGGGCCCGCACCGCCAACTCCGTATACTTTTCGGCAATGACCACAGACACCTTGATTTCTGATGTGGAGATCATCATGATATTAATGCCTTCTTTCGACATGATCTGAAACATAGTTGAAGCAATACCTGAATGGTTGCGCATGCCCACGCCCACGATGGAAACCTTGACGATTTCCTGGTCACCAGTGACTTCTTCGGCCCGGATGTCCTGCGCCACCTTGCCCAGGATTTCCATGGCGCGGTCGTAGTCGCTGCGCAAAACCGTAAACGTCATGTCAGTGAGACCACCGTCATGGGTGTTTTGGATAATCATATCCACCATGATACCGGCATCGGAAATGGGCAGGAAAATTTTGGCCGCAATTCCAGGTTGGTCAGGCACTTTTTTTATTGTGATCCGGGCTTCTTTCTTGCTGTAGGTGATGCCGGAAACCAACAGAGACTCCATAATTTTCTCCTCGTCAACAACCCAGGTGCCGGTGGTATTGGTAAAGGTTGAACGGACATGCACTGGTACCTTAAAGCGCTTGGCCATGCTGACTGCACGGATATCCAGCACCTTGGCACCAAGACTGGCCAATTCGAGCATCTCATCGTAGCTGATGTAATCGATTTTTCGGGCCTTGTTATAAACGCCCGGATCAGTGGTGAACACGCCCTCCACATCGGTGAAGATTTCGCATGCATCGGCCTGCAGGGCCGCAGCCAGGGCCACGGCAGTAGTGTCTGAGCCACCCCGGCCCAGGGTAGTGATGTCGCCATAATCGGTGACCCCCTGAAAACCGGCTACAGTCACAATGTTGCCCTGATCCAGATAGGCATTGATGCGTTCTGCATCAATGGAGGTAATGCGGGCGCAGGTATGCTTCTGGTCGGTATGGATCCCAACCTGGTCACCCAAAAGAGAGACAGCCTTGTGTCCTGCGGCCTTCACTGCCATGGCAAACAGGGCCACACTCACCTGTTCGCCGGAAGAAACCAGCATGTCCTGTTCGCGCAGATCAGGAACGCGCTGGATGGCATGGGCCATGCCAATGAGCCGGTCTGTTTCGCCTGCCATGGCGGAGAGCACCACAATCATGCGGTTACCTTCCAGATGTTTTTCAATCACCCGCTTGGCAACAGCCTGTATCTTTTCGATGGAGCCCACCGAGGTGCCGCCGAATTTTTGCACAATAAGGGCCATGAGTTCTCAATCCCAAGCTCGCATGCCTAGGCGCATGCTGGAAAATGGATGAAAGCACCCCTTGTATGTCAGGGAGCAAGAGGAAACATATCGAACTAAATAGCATAGAGCGAAAATTCGAATTTGCAAACTGATTTCTGCTCCTGTTCTCTGGCTGCAAGGGGGATGGGCTGCGGAGTCTTTTTAAAAATATTTTTCCTCTCTGTTTGACTCTGATTTTTCTTGGCATAACGAGCTGGTTTTGTTCATATATGGTATTATTCATTTTTTGTCCTTAATATGCCGATCAATCAGCAAAACAAATTGTAAGGAACCAGAACATGGAACGAACCTTTGCCATCATCAAGCCCAATGCCTTTCAGGCCGGCAATGCCGGAAAAATTCTCAGCCGCATTTATGCCGAGGGTTTCACCATTGTGGCCATGAAAAAACTGTATCTGAGCAAGAAGGAGGCTGAAGGGTTTTATCATGTACATAAAAGTCGGCCTTTTTTTGGCGAGTTAACCGATTTTATGTCCAGCGGGCCCTGCATTGTTATGGTGCTCGAAGCTAAAAACGCCATCAAAAAATGGCGTGATCTGATGGGCGCCACCAACCCTGCCGAGGCAGCAGAGGGCACCCTGCGCCGGGAGTTTGGCGATTCTCTGGAAGCAAACGCCACCCATGGTTCCGATGCACCCGACACGGCTGCCTTTGAAATTAGCTACTTCTTCTCCGGCCTGGAGATGCTCATGTAAAAAGACAGACAACGCAGGGCTCAGCACCCGGCGGCAAGACAGGTCAGGTCTTCCATGGCCCGCTCGCAGCCCTGCCGAGCCCGTGAACTTGGCAGCACAAGGCCTCAACTGCACGAGGTACAGCCATGTTAATAGCGCAGCGTGCGCAACAATCAGATACGATACGTTTTTTGTTGTATACAGGCGTGTTCGTTTTGTATCTTTTTGCGGCTTTCGTAATATCCGGCTGCAAAGAGCAAACAACGCAGCAGACAAGCCCTAATCCAGATCAGACAGGACTCTACACCATGGATCACGACGATATCCTCCGGATGCTCTTTCACCCAAGAAAAGTCAGTAAAAGCCAGCCACCTGCAGGGGCAGTCAACATCGATGCACCGGTCGCCGACGGCATCCACATTGGCTGTCGCCTCTTCACCCATGCTCCTGATTCCACCACCATCATCTTCTTTCATGGTAACGGAGAGATCGTGCCAGACTACGATGACATCGCCCCCTATTACCTGGCAGAAGGGCTCAATTTTTTGGTGTGCGATTACCGGGGTTACGGCTGGAGCGATGGTGTGCCCCTGGTCAGCACCTTGCTTGACGATGCGGAAGCGACATTTTTGTTTGTGCGCTCCTGGCTTGACGAGCACCAGTATACTGGGCCGCTTTTTGTTATGGGCCGTTCTCTGGGCAGTGCCTGCGCCATTCATGTTGCCGCCAAACATGCAGATGCGCTGAGCGGTTTGCTTATCGAATCTGGTTTTGCCAAGACCCTACCCCTGGCCAAGGTGCTGGGCATTGACCTGGAAGCCATGGGTATTCGTGAAGAAGACACCTTTGGCAACAATCAAAAAATCACCAAGTTCACCGAGCCCACCTTTATCCTGCATGGCCAGTACGATCAGTTGATCCCCTTATGGCAGGCAGAAACCCTGCATGCCTCGAGTGGAGCCAAGGAAAAGGAGCTGCAAATCGTGCCCGGCGCAGACCACAATTCCCTGATTGCCGTGGCAGGAAAGCGGTATTTTCAAGCTATTCGTGTTTTCATCGAAAAGGCCACCGGCACAGCTCCAGACTGGCGGCAACTGCGCAAACAGTTCAAGGAAGCCGAGACGAACAACAAGAAAAATCAGCCGTAAACAACATGGTGATGATCCGCAAACGCAGCGACGTTCTTTCCTGGGATGAATACTTCATGGCGGTTGCCCTGCTCTCGGCTGGCCGCTCCAAGGATCCGAACACTCAAGTCGGGGCCTGTGTGGCGAACAGCCAGAACAAGATTGTTGGTGTGGGCTACAATGGTTTTCCCTGGGGCTGTTCCGATGACGAACTGCCCTGGGCGCGTGAAGGTGCATACTTGGACACCAAATACCCCTACGTATGCCATGCGGAGTTGAACGCCATCCTCAACTCCATCACCCGCGATCTGCGGGGCTGCCGAATCTACGTGGGGCTGTTCCCGTGCAATGAATGCACCAAAGTGATCATTCAGGCAGGTATCAGCGAGATTGTGTATCTCTCCGATAAATACAAGGATACCGATTCAGTGCGCGCCGCCAAAATCATGTTGGACAAATCCAAGACCTCCTACAGGCAATTTGTGCCTGCACGCCGGTCTGTGCACATTGATTTTCAACTTGACTTGTAGGCTCTTCCCATGCAACAGGCCCCTACCCCTGTGCACATTGCCACGGCCTTTATCGAACTGGATAAACTATTGAAACGCGAGAACCTCGCGGCAAGCGGTGGTGCGGCCCGCTGGATGATTAGCCAGGGCCTGGTGCAGGTCAATGGCGCGGTTGAACTGCGCAAACGAAGAAAACTCTTGCCCGGCGACCTGGTGAGCACTGGCGGGACAAGCTTGTTGATCACCGGATCTGTCGGTGGAGCACAGGATGTTTGCATTACAGAGTGATAACCTTGTCGCTCTCCCTGATCAGATCATACAGCAGTTGTTGCGTACCCCGTGCATGGTATCCGTCCTTCACTCCGTGAAGGTCCAGTAGTTTGCCTCAAGCAAAAAGGCGCCCTTCTGAAAGGGTAAATATTTTAGCCAGTTCTTTTAGCGGAAATTGCGCAGAATCGAGCTGTTCATATTGAACAGAAGGGCCATTGAGAAAGATGCTGACATCTTCCATTGCTTCCAACATCAAATTGGCTAGCCTGAAGCCGTTCCACAGCACCTCCGGAGTATTGTTCAAGAGGATCAAGGTAATTTTCATCTGTTCTTCTCCTGTGTTTGTTTGAGCCACAACTTTGAAGCTGGCTGGCCGCGCTGCACGTTAGTACGTGTTGGGCCTACTCCTGTACTGTGGCACTGATTTTTTTACCTAAATCGTGGGCAGCCTGTAAAACCTCTTCTTTCTCCAATACTGCACCACGTTCATCCACTCCCTGGACCACCACCTCGCCATTAAAGACCATGTCCATGGCATCAAAGGCATAACGCAGACTGAGGCGGGCGCAGTCAAAACATTTGCCACCACCGGTCGCAGCCGTGCTTACCAGGTAGCCATGACGCGGCGACTGCCCTTCCCTGCTCTGCCCCAGCAAGTACTTTCTGCTCCAAAAGACCTGGCAACGATCAATAAAGGCCTTGGTTTGCGCGGTGACACCATAAAAATAGATGGGCGAGCCAATTACCAGGTGGTGGGCGGCATCTACTTTTTCGTACAGTGTGGTCATGTCATCATCAATGGCGCACACTCCCTTGCTTTCGCAAAACCCACAACCAGTGCACGGCGCCACTTGCAGTTTGGCCAGATGGAGCAGTTCCGCGTCGTGACCACCTGCACGAACCCCCTCCAATACCCGGTTCAGCAGGATATGGGTGTTGCCATGAATACGGGGGCTACCGTTAAGTAGGAGGATACGCATTGTCAGGGGCCTGTTGTTTGTGTTGTGGTGTTTGGGGTGGAAGACGGCCAAAGAAGCGGGTTAACTCCCGCAACCATGCGGCCAGATCGTCATTAATGTAGTGCGGGGCCAAGCGCCACAGCCAGTTGCCCTTACTTTTCCCCGGGGTGTTCATGCGGCAGTCATTGCCAAAACCCAACAGGTCCTGCATAGGAAATATAGCCAAGTTCGAGGGTGCCGACATGGCCAGATAGATGAGGTCTGTATGGAAGGAGCCAGGATTGTCGTCGCTTTTGTTGGCAAAACGCTTGGCCTGCTGTTTGAAAGCCTGGTCGACTGCAGGATTTAAAAACCAGCCCACAGCGGTTTCGTTATCGTGTGTACCAGTATAGATAACACTGTTGGGTGGGCAGTTGTAGGGCAAGTGGCTGTTGTTGGTTAAATAATCAAAGGCAAAGAGCAAAATTTTCATGCCCGGTAAACCCAGGGCCTGGCGCAGGGCCTCGACCTCTGGGGTGATGATGCCCAAGTCCTCGGCAATAAGCGGCATCTGACCCAGGCGCCTGTTCATCTCGGTAAAAAAAGGTAAACCCGGACCTGGGAGCCACTCGCCAACCATGGCGGTCTCTTCTTCGGCCGGGACAGCCCAGTACGATTCAAAACCACGAAAATGGTCGAGCCTGAGGACGTCCACCAAAAAAAAGTTTTGACGTAGGCGCTGCTCCCACCAGTCATAGAGCTGGGCACGCACAGCTGCTGTGTCACTGTTCCACCTGTAGAGCGGATTGCCCCAGCGCTGCCCGGTTTCGCTAAAATAGTCAGGCGGTACTCCGGCAATGTGGGTGGCCTCGCAGCTGTCGGGATCAAGCGCAAAAATTTCCTGATTCACCCAGACATCTACACTGTCCATGGCCACGTAGATGGGCAGATCACCAATTAATTGCACACCTTTTTCCTGGGCATACAGACGTAGACGCTGCCACTGTTCAAAAAAGAGATACTGTTTAAAACAGTGTTTGCGGATGGCACTGTGCAAATCTTTTTGCGCAGCCAAAAGCGCCTTTGCATCACGTTTGCGTATAGGTTTGGGCCATTCAAACCAGGCAGCCTGATCGTACCAATCCTTGAGGGCAAGAAAGAGACCATAATCCTGTGCCCAGGGATGGGCAGCGATGAAATCATCCAGGCGACCGACATTGGCAGGGCCCTGAAAAGCTTCCCAGGCAAGCTCCAGGAGATACTTCTTGTGGGCCTGTACCCGGTGGTAGTCGATATTGTAGGCGGAGAAATCTGGATAGGCGAGCTGGTGTGCTTGCAGCAGTCCGTCTTCCACCAGGAGTTCGGGGCTGATCAGTAACGGGTTGCCTGCCAGGGCAGAAGCACTCATGTAGGGAGAGTGACCAAGATCGCCACTTATTGGCCCCAGCGGCAGAATTTGCCAACAACTCTGACCGGCCTTGGCAAGAAAATCAATGAACGTGTAAGCGCCCGGGCCCAAATCGCCAATACCACAGGGAGCAGGTAAGGAAAAAACAGGTAACAGTACCCCGCTTGATCTTTTTTGCAAAATGTTTATCGATGTAGTCATTATTTTGCTATACGTATGTATTTGACTTGGTGCCGGTTGTGACGCAAATTGCTTTCCTTCATACCTGAATTCCCTGCAACGTGCACCATTTATCACCCAACCCTGTTGATACCTCCCTTTGTGGGGCTTTGGATTCCTTGTTGAAATTATTCTTTTTTTATTGTAAAATATATTGTTCACATTATTTTTTCATCTATTGGGATGAGAACCATGTCTAAGGAGAAGGCTGTGCTATCTGATATTAAAAATGACCTTCTTGAGGCAGGAAAGGATGAGGGATGCATCACTTTTCAACATTTAAACGAACTTCTACCCGACCAGGTCAAGGATCCTGGCGCCATTGAAGAACTGTTTGATTTTCTGGGAGAAAATAATATTGAAATCGTCACCCAGGAAAAATCTGGCAAACGTATGACCCTGGCCGGTGAAGAGTGGACCGGCAAAAAAACCTCTGAGGACGATGCCAACGTCGATGCCCTTCCTGACAGCGAAGGTCACGAACCGGAAGAAACCACCACCACCTATCTGCGGGAGATGGGCCAATACGAACTGCTCACCCCAGAAGAAGAGGCCAAGTATTCCAAGACCATTCGGGAAGGATTCGACGCCATTATTGAGCTGATCCGCACCGATACCTCGGGTGCAGATGAAATCCGTACCTTGGCGGAACGCATTGCTCTTTGGGAACGCCGTGATCCCACGTTAAAACCAAAAAAACAACAACTCAACCACATGCGCCAGACTGTGCTGCGCGCCAACCAAAATCACAGCGACAACCGGGAACTTTTCGAGCTGGCCACCAAGGTGGAAGCCTACAACCGCTCGGTGGAATTTGCCAAGGATGTCATGATCCGGGCCAATCTGCGCCTGGTGGTTTCCATTGCCAAGCGTTACATGCACCAGGGCCTGACCTTGGCTGATCTCATTCAAGAAGGCAACCTCGGTCTGATGCGGGCTGTTTTTCGCTTTGACTACAAAAAAGGCAACAAATTTTCCACCTACGCCTCCTGGTGGATACGCCAGGCCATTACCCGCGCCATTCTCGACAAAACGCGCACCATTCGCCTGCCAGTGCATTTTCTTGAGTTGCGTAGCCAGTTTTTCAAGGCCTTTTATTCGCTCTTGAAGGAACTGGGCCGCGAGCCCACACCGGTGGAAATTTCCAAGCTGACCGATATGCCCATGGACAAGATCCTGGCCATCTTGGAGGCATCGCGTGAGCCGATTTCCCTTGAGACACCAGTGGGTGATGATGATTCCACCCTGGGTGATTTTCTGGAAAACCAGGAATCCGAATCTCCCTACGATGCGGTACAGAACAGACAACTCGCCAACCGGGTGACCGAAGTGTTGTCAACCCTTACCGAGCGGGAGGAAAAAATCATCCGTTTGCGTTTTGGCATCGGTGAAAAGGCAGAGTACACCCTAGAGGAAATTGGCAAACGCTTCAATGTTTCCCGCGAGCGTATCCGCCAGATCGAAAAAAAGGCACTTATCCGGTTACGTCATTCCAGCCGCAGGGAAAAACTTCGCTTTTTCCTTGATTGATCTCGTTTTTGCGATACCCTGTAACAGCCCCTGACCAGGGGCTGTTGCTTTTTACAGCTGCCTGCGCCTGTTTTGTGCCGGTGTTAACGCTGGTGTTAATTTGGCCGATTTTATTCTGGTACGGGCATGGTAGCTCTTCCAATCTCTGCACAACCCTGACTTAAAGAATTAAAGAACTACATGAACGCCTACATGGATGCCCACATCGAGCAGGCCGGGCTTGGCCCCATACTTGAAAAGGTACGTGCCGGCAAACGCCTTGATTTGCACGACGGCGCACAGCTCTACGGGCATTCCGACATCCTTGCCCTGGGCTACCTGGCCAACATCGTGCGTGAGCGGATCAACGGTGACAAGGCCTACTTTATTTACAACCAGCACATCAATTACTCAAACATCTGCATCAATCTGTGCAAGTTCTGTGCCTTTGGTCGCAAGCGGGAAGATGCGCTTGCCTATGAGATGAGTATTGAGGAAATCCGGCACAAGGTGCGTGAACGGCTGGATGAACCCATCACCGAGGTGCACGTGGTGGGCGGTGTGCATCCTGATTTGCCCTTTGCCTACTACACAGATATGCTGCGCGCCATCCATGAGGAACGGCCGGGGGTGCACATCCAGGCCTTTACCTGCGTGGAAATCCATCATCTGGCAAAAATCGCCGGCAAACCCGTGGATACGACCCTGAATCTGCTCATGGAAGCAGGGCTGGGCTCCATGCCCGGTGGTGGGGCAGAGGTGTTTAGTCCGCGCATCCGCCAGCTTACCTGTGCCGACAAGATCAGCGGCGAAGAGTGGCTGCAGGTGGCCAAGACCGCTCATAATCTGGGGTTAAAAACCAATGCCACCATGCTTTACGGTCATATTGAAAGCATAGAGGAACGCCTGGACCATCTGGACGCCCTGCGTCGCCTGCAGGATGAAAGTGGTGGATTTTTGGCCTTTATCCCCTTGGCTTTTCATCCAAAAAATACCGAACTCGGGGTTGGCCACAGTAACACCACCGGCATCAATGACCTGAAAAATATCGCGGTAAGCCGCCTGATGCTCGACAACTTTCCGCATATCAAGGCCTATTGGGTGATGATCGGCCCCAAAATAGCCCAAATCGCCCTGGCCTTTGGTGCAGACGACCTGGATGGCACCGTTACAGAGGAACGGATCACCCATATGGCTGGTGCAGAAACAGAGCAGGCCTTGGGCCACAAAACCCTGATCCGCCTCATCCAGGAGGCAGGGCGGCAGCCGGTGCAGCGGGATACCCTGTACAATGTTTTGGAAGAGTACTGATGGCCATGCAGCGGCTTTTTCGCCAGATTACAGCAGGCGAGCGCATCAGCGGGGCTGACTGGCTGCTCCTTGCCAAAAAGGCCAGCCTGCACGAACTGGGCTTCCTTGCCCATGCAGTACGTCAACGCCTGCACCCGGAAGCAGTGGTCAGCTATGTGATCGACCGCAACATCAACTATACCGACATCTGCATATCTGCCTGTAAATTCTGTGCTTTTTTCAAGGCACCGGATGTACCAGACGGCCAGGTACTCTCGAAAGAAGAATTACAGGAAAAAATCGCGGAAACCAAGGCCTTGGGTGGTACCCAGATCCTCTTGCAGGGTGGACTGCATCCAGATCTGCCGCTTGCCTTTTATGAAGATATGCTCCGCTTCATGAAGGGCGAAGAGATCCATGTCCATGGTTTTTCTCCGCCGGAAATCCACCACTTCGCTCAACTTTCCGGCCTGAATACCCGCGAGGTTATCCGCCGGCTGCAGGTTGCAGGTCTTGATTCCATTCCCGGCGGGGGAGCAGAAATCCTCAGCAATCGGGTACGCCAGGAGATGGCACCCAATAAATGTGATGCCGACACCTGGATTCGCATCATGCACGAGGCGCACGAACTGGGCCTGCGCACCACTGCCACCATGATGTTTGGCCATATTGAACACCTGGAAGAGCGACTCGAGCACTTGCAGCGTGTGCGTGCCCTGCAAGACAAAACAGGTGGTTTCACCGCCTTTATACCCTGGCCATTCCAACCCGATCACACCCCCCTGGCTGCCACCCACTGTATCGAAAAAACCAGCGCTGTACAGTATCTGCGCATGCTGGCCCTGAGTCGTATATTTCTGGATAATATCGCCAACATCCAGGCTTCCTGGGTAACCCAGGGCCCCAAAGTCGCCCAGCTTTCGCTTTTTTTCGGAGCCAATGATTTTGGCTCCACCATGATTGAAGAAAACGTGGTGGCTGCGGCCGGGGTGCATTTTCGCCTGTCTGAAGAAGAAATTCGCCGTTTGGTGCAGGATGCTGGCTTTACTCCCCGCCAGCGCCTGATGGATTATACTTTGCTCTGATGGCCAACGTAGCGCATCTGCATAGCGCCGATTGGGTGGTGCCGGTCACTGCGCCGCCCATAAAAGATGGTGCAGTGGCCGTTGAATCGGGAAAAATTGTGGCAGTTGCGCCCCTGGAGGCCCTGAAAAATCGCTATCCCGGCGCAGATATTGTTCACTATGAAGGGGCATCATTAACGCCTGCACTGATCAATGCGCATATTCACCTGGAGCTGTCGCACTTGGGAGTTCTATCTGCCACAGCACACCAGGGCGATTTTATCCAATGGGTTAGCCGCCTCGTTAGTTTGCGCGCCCAGCTTGGTGCCAGTGGCCCAGAGGTGAAACAGGCTGCGGCTGAAATATGTTTGCGCCAGTATGCAGACGGGGTTTCAGTCTTGGCTGATATCGGCAATACGAATGTTGCCTTGGGCCTGCTTGGGATTTTTCCGGGACACTTGCTGGCTTTTCGCGAGTATCTGGGCATGACAGAGGCATCGCTTGCCAAAAACAAGGAGCGCCTGGTCCTGGAAGAGGATATCCGGCTGTGCAGCGGCCATGCCCCGTATTCAAGCCATCCGGCTCTACTCACTGCGCTAAAAAAACGAGCGCGCAAGCTGGGTCATATTTTTCCCATTCACACCGCCGAACACCTGGCCGAACTGGAGATGCTGCGCCATGGCCGCGGGCCAATGGTGGATTTTATCCACAAACGCAGTGGAGAAAACCTGGTTTTTCAGGCAGCGGTTGGTCCGGATGAAGGCAGCATCCACTACCTCTACCGGCTCGGCTTGCTCGATGCTCAAACCCTGTGCATCCATGGCATTCATGTCAGCGATGAGGAGATTCGCATCATGGCCGGTACCGGCACCAAGGTTTGCCTGTGTCCGGGCAGTAACCGTTTTCTCGGCGTGGGCACCGCCCCTGTGCAGCGATATCTCAAGCATGGTATGCTGCCGGCACTGGGCACAGACAGTCTGGCCAGCAATCCCGAGCTATCCCTGTGGCGGGAAATGACTCTTCTGGCTGGGGAAGCCAATGCACCCGCTGCCTCGGTACTTTTTGCCATGGCCACCATGGGTGGCGCTGCTGCCCTGGGGCTGGACGAGCATTTGGGCTCGCTGGAAGCAGGTAAAGTGGCTGACATCCTGGTGGTGCCTCTCGAAAAACCCGCAACCAGTGCCGACGAATTGATGTGTATGCTGGTCAACCGTCAGTCTTCCACCCTGCACCCTGTACGCCGGATTAACCTATGAAGAGCCCAGCCCGTATCGGCATGGTGAATTATATCAATACTGCGCCGATTTATGAAATATGGAAAGAAAAGCAGCTGCCCCCTAACTGGCAGGTGCTGGAAGGGCAGCCCCGCCAGCTCAACGAGCTGTTGCTTGCCGGCAAGATAGATATGGGTTTTGTCTCCTCCTTTGCCTATGCCCTGCACCCGGAACGCTACCAGATCTTTGCCGACCTGTCCATCAGCGCCACTGGCCCGGTGGGCAGTGTGTTTTTGTTCTCCCGCCTGCCAGTGGAGGAACTGGACGACCAATTGGTCATGCTCACTAAGCAGTCTGATACTTCCATCAGGCTGGTGCAGATTATCCTCGAAGAATTTTACCGACTCAAACCACGCTACTCCACTGGTGCTGTCTATGGACCAGATTCTGTTGCCAGCAAGGCTGCAGCGGTGTTGGCCATTGGTGATGATGCCCTGCGCATCAGCCGTGCACAGAGCTATCCGGTGCAGCTCGATCTGGGCGAAGCCTGGATGCGGCAAACCGGGTTGCCTTTTGTTTTTTCCGTGTGTGTGGTACGCGAGGAATTCCTCACCAGTCAACCAGAGGAGGCACGTCGCATCCGGGAAATGCTCCTGGCCTGCCGCCGTGAAGGTGGTCTTCGCATGGCAGAAATATGTCAGGTTGTTTCAGACCGTATCCCCATGGATCATACAGCCTGCACCCATTACCTGCATGCCATTGAGCACGATCTCAGTTCGGTGAAGATCAAGGCGCTGGAAACATATTTTTCCTACCTGATTGCCCGCAAGGAAGTTCCTGACACTGCCTTACCAGTGAAAATTTTTTCATAACTTTTTTGTACCGTCCATTTCCCGAGCAGACAGCCATGCAGACACCCCAGCAGCCGGAAGAAAAGAGGCTCTTTGTCAAAGAAAAATTTTCTTCCATCAGTACGCATTACGACCTGCTCAACTCCTTGCTTTCCCTGCACATTGACCGCTATTGGCGCTGGCGCACCACCCGTCAGCTCAGGCACTACCCAGAGGGATGGGTGCTTGATCTGTGCGCAGGCACCCTGCCGCTTGCCCTGGAGTTAACCAGGCAGGCCCCTGCGCGACAGGTACTGGCCGTGGATTTTTGTGAGGACATGCTGCGTGCAGGCCTCAAGTCCTTGCCCAGGGATGGACGCATGGGTCGTATTCATCCTGTGTGTGGCGATGGCGAGGCTATTCCAGTGGCAAGCTCGTCGTGCCAGGGCTGCACCATTGCCTTTGGCATCCGTAACCTGGCCCGGGCCGAACAGGGACTCGCTGAAATGTACCGTATCCTCAAACCCGGCGGGAGACTCATCATCCTGGAATTTTCCAGGCCAACCAACCCCATCATCAAGCCCCTGTACAACTTCTACCTCAACAAAATGTTGCCCATGGTGGCAGGGCGTATTTCCGGCGACAAAGAAGCCTACCAATACCTGGCCTCTTCCATTGCTGCCTTTTACGAACCAGAAACCTTGCTGAGACTCATGCAAACGGCAGGCTTTACGAAACTGTGCCGTATTACCTTGAGTTTTGGCATTGTTTCCATGTATATCGGCGACAAAGACATTGGCAACAAGGGGGCGCTCTAATGGCAGAACCAAGACCTCTGTTGCTGGGAATCACCGGTGCCAGTGGCATGCTCTATGTGCCGCCACTGCTGCATTTGCTCAGGACAGCTAACGTTGCCGTGCATGCCATTATTTCCGAGGCCGGCCAAAAGGTGCTGCGCCTGGAACTGGGTTTGGCGCCAGAAGAGCTTATCCATGTGCAGCGCTGGTTTGCCCCGGATGATTTTGCTGCGGCCCCGGCCTCTGGCTCCTCCTGCTACAGGGGGATGCTGGTGCTTCCCTGCACTGTGGGCAGTTTGGCTGCCATTGCTGCTGGCTACTGCGGCAACCTCATCCATCGCGCCGCAGATGTAACCCTCAAGGAAAAACGTCCGCTTCTTTTGGTTGTCCGGGAAACGCCGCTCAACCGCACCCATCTGCGCAACATGCTGACTGCACACGAGGCAGGCGCCACCATTTGTCCGGCCATGCCCGCCTTTTACAACAAGCCGCAGAATCTGCAGACCATGGCGCACAACTTTGCCCTGCGCCTCTGCGATCTGCTACACGTGCCAGTGGCAGACGATGGTCAGAGCCGCTGGCAGGGGATGTGATATGTGGCATAAGCTCTCTATTTTACTTGAGATGATCAAGTTCAAACATTCGGTCTTTGCCCTGCCCTTTGCCCTGATGGCCCTTGTTTTGGCTGCAGACGGCCTGCCGCCCCTGCGGGTTCTTTTCTGGGTGATTGTGGCCATGGTGGGTGCACGCACCGCAGCCATGACCTTCAACCGCATAGCAGACCAGCGTTTCGACGCGGCCAATCCACGCACTGCAGCCAGGGCCCTGCCTGCAGGGCTGATCAGTCCAAGGGAATCTTGGTTACTGGTGTTGGTCTCCTCGGCCTTCTTTTTTCTGGCCTGCGCCATGATCAACCGCACCACCCTCATGATGGCACCATTTGCCCTGGGCCTGACCTTTTTTTATTCCCTGACCAAGCGTTTTACCTGGCTCTGTCACCTGGTGCTGGGGCTGGCCCTGGCCTTGGCACCTGTGGGTGGTTGGGCTGCGGTGACCGATACGTTTGCCGGGTATCCGTGGGTGCTCAGCATTGGTGTACTTTTTTGGGTGGCTGGTTTTGACTGCATCTATGCCTGCCTGGATGCGGACTTCGACCGTTCAGCGGGTTTGCATTCCATGCCTGCTGTCCTTGGTCGCCAAAACAGCTTTCGCCTGGCCGTATTCTTCCATGCCATTGCCTTTATCTGCTTTACCCTCACCGGCATCTTGATGGGGCTCAATGGTTGGTACTATGCAGGTATTGTTTTGACCGGTGCAGCCCTTTTTTATCAGCACCTCATCGTGCATCCACAGGATCTTTCCCGCATCAAGCAATCCTTTTTTTCCATGAATGGCCTCATTGCCCTGACCTTATTCACCGCAGTCTGCCTCTCTTTGCTCACATCATGATTTAGGATCATTTAGGATTACTGATATGCTCCGTTCTTTTCTGTTGACCACATTTTTTGTGTGTATCACCTTAAGCGCTGGATCACGAACAGCTGCCGCGCAACAAGAACTCTTGCCTTCCCAGGTAGTGCCCGAAGCACTTGCCACCATCTTCTCCGGCAAAGAACGTATGCACTACGAGGTCTTCTGGAGCGGTGGGGTGAAAATTGGCGATATCTATCTCCAAATTTTTCCAAAAGACGCACCCAAAGGAGCCTACGGAATCTCTGCCCAGATCAAGAGCACAGGCCCTTTGGAATTTTTCTACCCGGTCGATGATGTTTTCCACTGCACTGTTAGGGGAGAAATGAAACTGCCGGTTCTCTATGAGGTGTTTCAACGGGAAGGACGCAATCGCAATGTGACCAAACGGGTGACCTGGTACAATCAGGATCTGTATATTGCCCGGTATCAGAAAAATGATGACCCAGTGCGGCTCCATAGCATGGGGGGAGGAACGGCATACAACGAGTTTGCCGCCTTTGTCATAAGCAGGGCCCTACGGCTTGAGCCAGACAGCCACATTGTTGTACCCACCTTTGCCGACAACAAACGCAACGAGGTGGCGGTACGTCTGCTTTCCAGGGAACTGCGTTCCAGCATCTTTGGCGAGCGTCACACCTTGAAGATGCAGCCCATGATGAACTTCAAGGGGCTCTATGAAAAGAGTGGCAACACCCAGCTCTGGATTACAGATGACCAATGCCGGGTGCCAGTGGAGATCAGATCAAGGATTATTGTGGGTGCCCTAGTGGCAAGGCTGGCAGGGTACAGCAACCCCGCCTGTCAGGATTTGCCCACAATTGGTCGTACAGAATGATGATGACGCGCCGCTACCGGCGCGTCATCCATTAGAAAGATAGAGTTTAGCCTATTTTTACAGCTATTTTTTTGGGCTGGGCTGGAGCGGTCTTGGGCAGGCGCACCCGCAAAACACCATCGGCAAGCGAAGCTTCAATGCCTTCCTGGTCAATGGTCTCGGCCACGGTAAACCGCCTGAGATAGTGGCCGGGCTCATACTCTTCCAGTACCATCCTGCCCGAGTGCGCCACCTCTTCGCGCCGGCCCTGAATGGTGAGGATATTGTCCTCAAGGGACAGATCCACCCCTTCTGGCTGCACACCCGGCATGTCTGCGACCACAATCACTTCTTTCTCTGTTTCGTAGATATCCACCTGCGGTGCATAGTAGGTTTCATTCTTGGTGGTTTCGCCCTGGGTGCGGGCGCTTTGTTTTTCCTGTACCTGCAACTGTTTTTCGCTCATTCTATCCTCCCTTAGTCTGCATTTACCTTGATTTGCCGGGGAGTTGCCTCGGCCGCCTTCATCAAGGTAACAGTGAGGATGCCGTCAACCAGTTTGGCGCTGATTTTCTCAATATCCACCTTGACCGGTAAGGACACGGCTCGACTGAAACTGCCGGATTCAATTTCCCGCCTGTGGTAGGAAAGGGTGAAATCATCCTGGCGACTGCTCCGCTTACCCTGGATGGTGAGCGTTTCTCCCTCAATGGAAATTTCCAAATCTTCGGCTTTTACCCCAGGAATTTCCGCAGTCACCACCATTTTGTCCGTCTCTTCATAGATATTCAACGGTGGATAGACATTGGCGCGAATCTGTGCCTTACCTTTTTCTGCATAACTGCGGGACAGTTCATCTAACCCTTGGCGGATCCGTTCGAATTCAACCCAGGGGTTCCTGAAGGCCGGACGGTCACTAAAACGAATAAATGCCATATATTCCTCCCTTAAGTAACGATACGTAGACAATGAAGCACATTTTCTTTCAACTACGTAAAAAATAAGCTGCACACAGGCCTTGTCAAGACGCAGATTCTGGAGTAAGAGGCGGGGTTATCCTGAATGTGCAAAATGCAAACAACCTCTTTGGATTGTTGCCAGACCTTTCCCTCTTTATCCAAGGTTTCCCCATGCAGAGCGCCATCATCACCACCCAATGCCCAGAGCTGAGCCTGCTCCACCGCGGCAAGGTTCGCGACATGTACGCCATTCCCGGCCATGACGACAAGCTGCTCATGGTCGCCACGGACCGCATCTCTGCCTTTGACGTGGTCATGGCTGAAGCCGTGCCAGGTAAGGGGCGCATGCTCACCAGCATTTCCCTGTTCTGGTTCAAGCTCTTGGCCGACATCATGCCCAATCACCTGATCAGTGCAGATCTCGCTGCCTTTCCAAAAATATGCCAGCAGTATCGTGACCAGCTCGAAGGTCGCTCCATGCTGGTGCGGCGCAGCAAGGTGGTGCCCATAGAGTGCATTGTGCGTGGTTATTTGTCCGGCTCCTTCTGGAGCGCATACCAAAAGAATCCCAATGTGTGCGGTTTTATGTTGCCTAAGGGTATGCGTGAATCAGAGGCCTTTGCAGCACCACTCTTCACCCCCTCCACCAAGGCAGAACTAGGCGAGCACGATGAAAACATCTCCCTGGAACACATGCGAGACAAGGTGGGTGCTGAGCTGAGCGAGCAGATGGCAGCTGCCAGCATCGCCCTGTATGAACGTGCTGCTGACTACGCCCGCACAAAGGGTATTATTATTGCCGACACCAAGTTTGAGATGGGCCTGGACGCAGATGGTCGCCTTATCTTGGTGGATGAGGTGCTCACGCCAGATTCATCCCGCTTCTGGCCACTGGAATCTTACCAGCCAGGCCAGGGGCAGCCCAGTTTTGACAAACAATTTTTGCGCGACTATCTCTCTTCCCTAAGCTGGAACAAGCAGCCCCCTCCTCCACCTGTACCGAGCGAGGTCCTGGTCAAAACCAGTGAGCGCTACCAGGAGGCCCTACGCCGTCTGACCGCTTGATCGCTTAGAAACGCCAACCATTTAAGTAGGCCTGCAGGAATAGCAGGGTTTCCGAATTTTCCTGGCCAGCACAGTCCCTACCTCATGAAGGGTCGCTCGATATAGGAATAGGTGAACGCGGCAAAACAATAGGTGACTGTGCCGCTTAAGAAGAAGCGCGACACCGGGCCCAGGTCGACACTGAAGTAGTATTTGGCTATTTCATCGCAGAAGACGATGAAGGTTGGATGCAGCAGGTAGAAACTGAAACTCACAATGCCCACGGCGCGGAAAGGCGTAAAGGCCATGCAGCGGGCCAGGGTAGATTGTTGCGTGGATATCACTGTAAAAATGATAAAGGCAGCAAGAAAACCGCTGTATCCATAATTTTGGTAGATATCCAGCCTGTGCAGTGCGGTGATCTGTTTTGAAGCCACCACCACCAAAAAAATCAATGCCCCTGTACCGGTCAAGGCAAGAATGCGGCGGAACTTACGACCTGCCTCCCTTTGCCAAAAATCCTGTTCGCGGAGAAGGTGGTACAGGTAGGAAAAAAACATGCCGCTCAAAAAAATTCCGAGCAGAACAGGATGATTACCCCCCTTGCCATACAGGGTGATCAGTCCCTGGTGCGACAGGTACGTGGCCACAACAACGGCAATCAGCAACATGCTTACCCCAAGCCATTTTTGTATCACTCCAAACACATAGAGGATGCACACCACCAGCGGCAGCAGCAGGTAGAAAAACATCTCTTGTGGCACGGTCCACAAGTAGCCGTCTCCCTGTAGGAAAAGATAGTGGCGAAACACTTCTGGATTTTTATGGCGGAAAAGAAAAAGTACTGTAACGATAGTGTAGTACATGGGAATAATACGCTTCAACCGCCTGAGCATATAGGCCCGCATATACGAGAGCGATATGGCCCGCTCTGGACGGCGGACAAAGGGAATAGCCAGAAGAAAACCACTGAGTGCAAAGAAGAGGTGTACACCTATCACCCCAATGCCATCGGCCATGATGCCAACGTGTTCCGCCAGCACCACCAGGGCGGCCAGGCCGCGCACACCATCAAGGGCAGCAAAGTGCAGGCCGGCTGAAGACTGCCTGTGCTGGAGAACATCGGCAAGGGCTGGGAAACTGTTGACGGAAAACGAAGAGAGAAAGAGATAAAAACACAGGCTCAAAACAAGGGGCAAACCCAAGGAGAAAAAGAAGCTCCGGTGCTGCAATCCATCCTTGAGCAAAATAAAGGGATCGTTGCCGCTGCGATGAATTTCCAGGTACTCACCTTGTAAACGCATGGCAGCGATATCAGGGCCTGGGACAAAACGCTCATAAATATCTTGCGCTGAAAAATACATTTCCGGAAAGAAAAAACTGGCAAGACGCAGGCTATAGAGCCGCATTGCACCAGGGCTGTCTCCCAAATCGATGCGGAGATGGCGCGCTACATTGTTGTTGATCTCCACCCTTTTACTTTCTCGGACAGCACCGGAATATTCTTGTGTTTTCTTTGACTTTTCTTCACTGAAATCTGTAGTTGCCGTATAATATACTTGCACTGCTTCCTTTTGCTCAAACTGTGCCTCAATAAAAACACGGAAAAAACTGGAACTGACTGTGTAGGAGATGCACAATTTGATGAGGAAGAAAAAGAGTACTGTGCACAGCACAGGAAGAACAGGCTGTGTTCTCATAAAAAAACGCAACATACCAACATGATTCCTTTGCTATATGACTTCTGCTGCCAGGTCATCCGGCAGGCACAAAAACGTGCAAGGTTACTCAATTTTTTTTGGACTAACAAGCTGTAAAAAAACAAGATTTACTTTCCAGCCTGTGAACTCAAAAGCAACGAGCAAGGCTGCACCTGCACGTGGGGTGCAACGGAGACAGGCCATGTTTTTGTCTTCAGACGAACAAATCGTAACCAAAGAGATCAGAAAAAAGGTATATTTCCAGATACTTTTTCCTTCTGTCGCTTTGACCGCCCTATGTGTCAGCCTAGTTGTCGCCTGAATATTTCAGAGGACAATCATGGCCCGTTATTCACCAGAGCGTAAAGAAGCAATTCTTAAAAAGATGGCACCGCCACACAACATGAACGTAGCCGAAC
>Ga0334886_1001305_pt1 | contig 29941 bp, 24 predicted proteins | sample GraSluR1_MG_9_FD_207232 | JGI IMG/M metagenome (GOLD analysis project Ga0334886, IMG submission 207232) | Sludge microbial communities from methane-producing bioreactor in Wageningen University, Netherlands - Granular Sludge_27_06-R1 | ecosystem: Engineered > Bioreactor > Anaerobic >... | reverse complement strand
CAGCGACGAACTGGCACAGCATGTGGTGATTGCCGGTGGCGGCCGCATTGGCATGCAGATTGCTAAAATTCTCCACGGGTTGCACATCCCTTTTGTCATTATCGAATTGGATCAACGCCTGGTGGAAATGGCCAAGGAGGCCGGGTTCAAGGTGGTGTTTGGCGATGCCAGCCAAGCGGTGGTGCTGGAGGCTGCCAACACAGCCAGGGCTGTGCTGCTGGTGGTCAGCATTCCGGCGGTGGTAGTGGCGCAGGCCATTATCCACAATGCACGTTTGCACAATCCAACCATTCAGGTGGTGGCGCGCCTGGCTGATACCGAATTCATGCCGGTATTCGACAAACTCAAAGTACGGGATCTGGTGTATCCGGAATTTGAGGCTGGTCTGGAAATAACTCGACAGGCCCTCTTACACCTGGGCCTGCCGGTGCAGGAGGTACACCAGCACACCGAACCACTCCGCCAGGAATTTTTGCAACTGAAGGACCAAGGCGAACACCTGCTGCAGCAATACAAGACCCTGGCGCAGTTGCGCACCGCAGAACAGAATTTCGATCTGGAATGGTTCAGTGTACAGGAAGGCTGTGGGCTGCTGGGCAGAAGCCTGGCTGAAGCGCGTGTCCGCAGTCAAACCGGTGTGTCCGTAGTGGGGGGGGTACTGCGCAGTGGTGCAGTACAGGTCAATCCTGGGCCTGACTTTCGCTTACAGGGCAAGGATATGGTGGCGGTGATCGGTTCAAGTGAAGCCAGGGCCAACTTCCATGCCATGCTTGTGCAAGGTGCCGACCAGGACATGGCAGCAGATGCACCCACATACAGGGCAGCCGCCTGAACCCCTCTTGTTGTGACTGTTGGAAGAATGCCCTGCTCCAGACAGGAATGACACAGGTGCGGATAATCAGCTATCTTATATTAATATGTTGATTATTTTGCGTTAAATTTCCATTAGCTTGCCCGCTCTTCTTTCCTGTTCACCTCAACTTGTTTATACTGCGGGATAAGCCTTTGTAGGAGTAAACAGAAGTAATTTTAGTGGCATAGTACGCCATTTGGGGCAGATCGTACATGAAAGGGACCCAGTACATCAGGTGAATCATGCAGACGAACAACACAGACAAAAAACTCGCCCAGACAAGCCCTGAAAAACCAGACATTCAGGAGGCTTCTGTCAGCTTCGATCTGGATTCGCCTGAATGGTACTTGAACCGCGAGCTGAGCTGGCTGGCCTTTAATCAGCGGGTTATCCACGAAAGTGTAGATGAGCGCAACCCGCTTTTGGAACGGGTCAATTTTCTTGCCATCATTGGCTCGAATTTGGACGAATTCTTCATGAAGCGCATCGGCGGCCTCAAGCAGCAGGTGGGTGCAAAGGTGAAGCAACTTTCCACCGATGGCCGCACTCCCCAACAACAGATCGACGAATGCTACGAAATTATCCGCGATCTGTTGGAACAGAAACAGACCATGGAACAGGTGCTGCTGGAACGGCTTGCCGAGGAAAACATCCACATCCTTGCTTACAAGGAACTCAGTGAGCGGCAGCAGGAGAACATGGCGCTGTATTTCAGGGAAAATATCTACCCGCTCCTCACCCCACAGGGCATGGATCCGGCCCACCCCTTTCCCTTTATCTCCAACCTGTCCTTGAACCTGCTGGTGGCCACTCGTCATCGCGATGATGACCACATTTACTTAAACCGCATAAAAATTCCCACCGGCGCAGGTATTCCCCGCTTTATCAAGGTGGAGCCACGACGGCATGTGTACGTGCTTTTTGAAGACATCATTGCCAACAACCTGGATGTTATTTTTCCGGGCATGGTGGTGGAGAGTTGTGCTGAATTCCGGGTTACCCGCAATGCCATTACCGAAAAACTCACGGATCAGGCGGTTGATCTGTTGGTGATGATCGAATCGGCCCTGCGCGAGCGCAAGTTTGCGGAAATTGTCCGCCTGGAGGTGGACAGCAGCATGAGCCAGCAGCACAAAGGGATGCTCGCCTCCCAATTGCAGCTGGATTCCCGCAAGGATGTCTTTATTGTGGAGGGCATCATGGCCAAGCGCGATTTGTTCGAAATTGCCGCCATCGAACGGGCCTCCCTACACTATCCACCGCATCAACCGGTGGATCACTGCAAGATGTCGCAGGAAGCGCCCAACATCTTTCATCTCATTCGCGAGGAAGGCCCCTTCCTGCTGCAGCACCCCTACCAGTCTTTTACGGCAACGGTGGAACGCTTTTTGCAAGAGGCCAGCTGCGACCCCAAGGTGCTGGGCATCAAGATGACCCTGTACCGCACCTCGGCCAATTCGCAAATCATCAAGTATTTGCTCGATGCAGTGCAAAATGGCAAACAGGTGGCAGTGGTGGTGGAGCTGATGGCCCGTTTCGACGAATCCGCCAACATCCACTGGGCTACCCATCTGGAGCAGGCAGGCATTCATGTTACCTATGGGGTAGTGGGCCTGAAAACCCATTCCAAGGTAATTTTTGTGGTACGGCGCGACTACGGCGGCCTGAGACGCTACGCCCACATTGGCACGGGCAACTACCATGCCGGTACAGCCCGTATCTACAGTGATTTGGGTCTGTTGACCTGCGACAACGATATTGGCGATGACCTGACCGAATTTTTCAACTTCCTTACCCTGGGCTATGCTCCGCTGCGCAACTACAAAAAATTGCTGCCCTCGCCAAAATTTCTAAAAAAGGCCCTGCTGGAAAAAATCAAGCGCGAGATGGCGCACCAGGCTGCTGGCAAGGGAGGTCATCTCCAGTTCAAAACCAACGCCCTTACCGACAGCGACATCGTCAAGGCCCTGTACGAGGCCTCCCAGGCTGGGGTGAAGGTGGATCTGATCGTGCGCGACAGTTGCCTCATCCGTCCGGGCATCAAGGGGTTGTCCGAAAATATTCGGGTGATCTCCATTGTTGGCCGCTTTCTGGAACATGCCCGTATCTATTACTTCCGCAACAACAACCAGCCAGAATACTTCATTGGTTCAGCCGATTTGATGCTGCGCAACCTGGAACGCCGAGTGGAGATGATGACTCCGGTGGAAGCCCCTGCCCTGCAGGAGCAGTTGCGGGAAATGCTAGATCTGCAGGTTGGAGACCAGCGCGGTGCCTGGGAGATGCAGTCCGATGGCAGTTATGTACAGCGACAGCCAGCTACCACAGGAGAGCAGCGCTCTGCCCAGGAGCAGTTGATCGAGGTGAATAAAAAACGGTTGGCCGAGGCGAAACGAGTGCACAAGCGCCAGAGTGGCGGCAAGATCCCTAAGCGAAAAAAATCCTGAGGGCATTGAAATTCATTGGCATTGTGCAGTGATGAAACCGCAATGCTCCGCATTTGCCCGGCAGAGGCACAGGACTGCGAACAGATCCGCGAGCTGTACCTGAGCGCCTTTCCAAAAGACGAAGGGTCGGTGGTGGCGGCTGTGGCCATTGCGCTGCTTGCGCAAAAGGTCCTTGACCTGGTCTTTGTCTATGGCGATTCAGCCTATTACAGCAGGTTTGGCTGCAAAGCCAAACCTGCTGCGCCCTATCTTCCGCCCTATCTTCCGCCCTATCTTCCGCCCTATCTTCCGCCCTATCTTCCGCCCTATCTTCCGCCCTATCTTCCGCCCTATCTTTCCGCACTACCCCCTCACGTATTCGTTCGGCTGGCAGGCCATGCACCTGAACGGTTTTCCCCCTGCACAAACACCGCAAACACTCGCATTTGTACCCGTTCTGGCTCGTCCTGAGCTGTGGTAAGGGGCTTCCTCTCTTTGGCCCGCAACGTCACATCTCGGTGAGATATTTCCAGTAGCGCTGCGGCATGCCCTGTTGTTGTAACTGCGGATTATGCCGGGCCGGGTTGCTGATGGCCCTATGAAAAGCGCGCCATAGCTGCTGGTACTCCTGTTCGTTCTCGCTCAGCTGTGCCGCCGGTACTTCTCCGTGCAGAGCCACGTAGGCGGCAAAATCAGTATCCACCTCCACCGGCTGTAAATCCACGGTATCCCAGTAGAGCGCGCTATTGCGCTGCAGGTCGTGCAGGAGCCAGCGGCACCCGGCCAAGCGCCGCCTAAAATGCCGGGCGCACAGGGAAATGATGTTGTAGTGGGGTTCAAAGGGGCCGTATTGCAAATCATCCGCCAGAATGCGGAAACGGATCAGCCCCTTGTAGCGGTGCGCTTCGCGGGAAACGGCATGAAAAAGCCCTTTTAAGTGGGCAACAGCGCTATGGCTTTCGTAGGAGAGCGCCTGTTTGCCACGGCGCAGACACAGGTGCACAAAGCTATACATCTGCATTTCCACCCCGCCCTCCCCACTGAGATAGGCATAGACCGCCAGATTGGCAGCCAAGGGATGCAGGTTCTGCAGATACTGCAGGAGGCGGTCTGCCTGATCGGCATCACATTTCAGGGTGATGACCGTATCAAACAAGGTGGGTGTATAGCGATGGGTCGGGGTAATGGCATGCACTGCACCGCCATCCTTCACGGCTCGGGCAATTGCATGGAGCATGCCGGCAAAAGTGCCGTCATACAGGTAAACCACAGGTTCCATGCTAGAACAGTCTAAGCTGCCGATACTGCGGGCTAAGGTGGCTGATGGCCGGTTTTTCCAGGCGGCACATGGCGGTCAGCAAGTCTTGATGGGAGGGGATGGCGGCAACCAGCTTTTTGCCGTTGATGGATAAAAAATAGCGGGCCCGTTTCATCACCAGGCCCAGTTTTTTCAAGTCTTCTTCGCGGATGGCAGCCACTCTTCTGGTGGCAATGATGCGCCGTGCTGAAGTGACGCCCAGGCCCGGCACCCGAAGCAGTTCTTCATAGCTGGCTCGATTGATATCCAGGGGAAAGAGGTCGAAATGACGCAGGGCCCAGGCCGCCTTGGGGTCAAGCCGCTCATCCAGATTGGGAGCCGTGGCTTGCAGAATTTCTTCGGCCTGGAACTGGTAGAAGCGCATGAGCCAATCGGCCTGGTAGAGCCGGTGCTCGCGCACCAGCGGCGGCGCAGTGGCGGGCATGGGCAGGTTGGGCGCACTGTTCACCGCTATATAGGCCGAATAGTAGACCCGTCGCAGTTGCATTTTGGTGTACAGGCTTTGCGACAGGGTAAGGATATGCAAGTCGCTCTCGGCACTTGCGCCGATAATCATCTGGGTGGATTGCCCTGCCGGGCAGAATTTTGGCGTACGGCGGGATTTTTTGCGCTCTGCGGCATAGTTACTCATTGCCTCACCGATCTGCCGCATGGGTGTGAGGATGCCCTGGCGGGATTTCTGCGGCGCCAGCTTCCGAAGCGATGCTGCCGAGGGCAGCTCAATATTCACGCTCAAACGGTCGGCCAGCATGCCCGCTTGGGCAACCAGCTCCTGCGGCGCGCCGGGAATAACTTTTAAATGGATATAGCCGTTAAAGGCGTATTTGCTGCGAAGCTGGCGGCAGACATCCACCATGTCGCTCATGGTCTGTTCCGGGCTGGCATAGACCGCAGAGCTGAGGAACAGTCCTTCGATGTAGTTGCGGCGGTAGAAGTTGATGGTGAGCTCAGCCACCTCATCTGGGGTAAAGGTGGCTCGGGCGCACTGATTGGAACGGCGGCTCATGCAGTAGACGCAGTCAAAGCGGCAGTCGTTGCTGAGCAGGACTTTTAAAAGCGAGATGCAGCGGCCGTCTGCTGACCAGCTATGGCAGATCCCTGCGGCAGCGGCATCACCCAGAGCGCCGGGCTTTGCCTTGCGGTTACTGCCACTGGAGGCGCAGGATGCGTCAAACTTGGCGGCATCCGCCAGAATGGTCAGTTTGTCCAGCGTATTCATAGGCCATCTTGCCCTCCACTCCGCACTACACGGCTACGATGTGCAAAAGCGATAGAATTCCAATGAGATTACAGCTAAAGGTATCGTATCACATCAAGGTGTAAATCGCTGCAATATCTTGAGCCAATCTGATTGGCAGTACCGCTTTGACCTGAAAAACAATCAGACCCCTGCTTGCTTATTCCAGTTCCAAATCGAAAAAGATATCAAGGAGGCAAGGGAAATGCGACGCAGGCGTACACATGGTATTTCGAGGAGCATTTTCCGAAGCTGACCCAGATAGGGCTTTAATAGAGAAGTGGAATGAGCGGAAGTGGAATTAGCTCCGCATCTGCTTGAAATAGGCCAACAGCGCATGCAGGGTGGTGAGTGGATGGGGTGGGCAGCCGGGGATGTACAGGTCCACCGGCACCAGGCTGTGCAAATCGCCGATTATTTCCGCAGAGCCATGGAAGGGGCCGCCGGAAATGGCGCAGCAACCAGCAGCAATCACCACCTTGGGTGCGGGCACGGCCTGGTAGGTGTCGATAAGGGCGCTGCGCATATTGCGGCTGATAGGGCCGGTGACCATGATGCCGTCAGCATGGCGGGGCGAGGCGACAAAGTCTATGCCGAAGCGAGACAAATCAAAAAAGGGCGTACCCAGTACATTGATATCCGCCTCGCAGGCATTGCAGCCACCTGCTGATACCTGGCGCAGCTGCAAGGAGCGACCAAAGAGCTTGATGATCTGCTCCTTGGCCTGCTGGGCCAAATCAGGCAAGGTGCCGCTGGTGATCAGGTCATTCCTGGAGGTTGCAGCCAGTTCAAAGCGCTGAGTGAAGCGGACAAAATACTCCCCACCTTCCCCTTCCCCATCCTGCAGCTCGGCGCAGCGGCCGCAGAAGGTGCAGCGGCCTAAATCGATTTTCCTCTCTTCGGCCAAAATGGCGTTCTGCGGGCACAGCGCTGCACAGCGGCGGGCAAGACTGAGCGAGCTATCTGCATTGACCAGGGGCAGGCCCCGGTAGCTCGCAGGCAGTTGGATCGGTTTTTTGGGGTAGCTGCTGGTGCGATGGCCCTGTTCCAGCCGGTTGCGGATGATTTTATACATTGGTTCCTGTTCCTGGTTGAATAGCTCTATATTTCCCTCTGTGCTGCTTTAGGTCTGTCGCTAGAGGTCAAAACCACAATAGCTCAGATTAAAGCTCTTGTTGCACAGGGGAAAATCGGAAATCTCCTGGTTGCGCAGGGCCATGGCCAGGCCCGGCCAGTTGTGGAAGGAGGGATCCTTGATCTTGTAGCGGATGAGCTGGCCCTGGTCATTGGTCAAAAGGCAGTGGGAGACTTCTCCGCGCCAGCCTTCGTTCAAGGTGACCACGCAGCTCGATGGCGCCAGGGCATAGTTTGTGTCTTCTGCAGGTACGGGCCGGCAAGGTTCTTCTTCCCTGGCCAGCAGCATGTCAATGGCGTTCAACGAGTGCACGATCTCCTCCTGCCGCACCATGGCCCGGCTGAGCACATCGCCACTGGTCATCGTATTGGTTATGGTGGGCAGCTCCTGGTAGCATTCTGTTGGAAAAAATTCCCGTACATCATAGCCAAGCCCAGAGGCCCGGCCGCAGACCCCGACCAGGCCAAGCGCCTGTGCATGTTCCCTGGTGACCGTGCCGGTGCGTTCAAAACGGGCCAAAACCGTATGCGCGGTGAAGAGTAAATCGCAGACATGCAGGATCTCTGGTCGTAACTCTTTGATTTTCTTTGTAATCACCTGGCGCTCCTGCGGCCCCATGGCAAAGGCCGTGCCACCAGGGCGGATCAGCCCCTTACCAAAGCGGTTACCGCTCAGTGCCAGCAACAGGTTGAGGAACTCACCGCGGATGCGGCCAAAATACGCTGCCGGCGGATTGAAGGCCACATCTCCACTCAATGCGCCCAAATCGCCGATGTGGTTGGCCAGGCGCTCCAACTCAAGGGCAATGGTGCGCTGGGTGCTGGCCCCGGCTGCCACCTCCAGCCCGCACAGGGCCTCCAGGGCCTGGCAGCAAGAGAGGTTGTGGCCGATGGTGGTGTCTCCGGCAATGCCCTCGGCAAGGGTGATAAGGCGTTTGTGCGGCACAGTTTGCAACAGCTCTTCTACCCCACGATGCTGATAGCCCAACTGGATCTCCAGGTGCAGCACCTCCTCGCCGGCGCACTGGAAACGGAAATGACCGGGCTCGATGATGCCCGCATGCACCGGCCCGACTGCCACCTCGTGCACCGCCTCGCCCTGCACCTGAAAGTAGGGGTAGTTACCGGGAATCTCTTCTTCGTAGTTGTTGCCGAACACATCTGGCTTATCACTTTTGTTGGCATGATAGCGCAGCATCTTCAACCAGGGGTGCCCGGCCGGACGCAGACCGTACTGCTCGGCAATCTCCCGCTCAAAGAGGTTGAACTGTGCGCCCGCACTTAAGGTGAGCGAAGGAAATTCTCGGCCAACCGTGGTTTCCAGGATAAAGAGATCACTGTTGCGCAGCACGGCCAGAAGCACCATCTGCTTGTCTTCCGGATAAGCGAAAAACTGCACGATAAAGCCGTTGTTGCGTACAAACTGGCTGAGCTGACGGTGGAACAGCTCGCTGGAGATTCGGGGAATCTGGTTGCGCGCGATGCGCTCACCGTTCACAATCTTGAGCATGAGGCTATCCATGGATCACGCCCCCTAAAAGGACAATGCTGTCGTTAATCACCTGCCGCAGCGGTTCGGGTATCCAGACACAGAGTACAAGCGAGCTGAGTAACAGGGCCAGGGGCGGCAGGAATTGTAAGACCTTTTCCCTGGGCCGGAGTGCACCCTGGACCTCGCTCTCCTGGCCCAGGGCCATGCGCAGTGCCCCTTGGGCAAAACCGGCGATAACCAGAATCAACAGGATGACAAAAAGCAGGCCAACCACGGGCAGACCCCGCTGAAAAGCGGCAAAGAGAATCAGCACCTCGCTGACAAAAAGGCCAAAGGGCGGCAGACCGGCAATACCGAGACAGGCTGCAAAATAGCAGCAAAAGGTTTTGGGGAGCACGCGGGGCATGTTGGCACACTGGCTAATGAGCTTGCTGCCATAGGTGCGCATGATGGTGCCGGCCGAGAGAAAGAGGGAAGATTTGAGCAGGGAATGGTGGATGAGGTGGAGCATGGCCCCGAACAGGCCCAGTCCGCCGATACCGGTGCCAATGGCGATGATGCCCATGTTTTCGATACTGGAGTAGGCCAGCATCCGCTTATAATCTGGCTGGTTGAGAATGAACACCCCGGCCACCAGCAGGGAAAAAAGGCCGAACCCAATGAGCAGGTTGCTGGAAAAGGCGCCGAGTCCTGCCAGAACCATGAGGGTGTGTACCTGGTAGATGCCTAAAAAAGCACAGTTGAGCAAGGCGCCGGAGAGCAAGGCCGAAGCCGGACTGGGCGCTTCGCTGTGGGCATCGGGCAGCCAGGTGTGCATGGGCGCAAGCCCCATCTTGGTGCCAAAACCGATGAGCACAAAAATAAAGCCGGTCTTGAGCCAGAGCGGATTGAGCAACGGCGCGACCTTGTGCAGGGAAGAAAAGCTGAGCGGGATATCCGGCCCAGTCCCTTCCATGGAAAAGGTGATGAAGAACAGACCCAAAAGGGCCAGGGCAATACCCACGGAACAGATGAGCACATACTTCCAGGTGGCCTCCAAAGCTTGTTTGGAGCGGTGAATGAAAATAAGGGGCGCACTGGCCAGGGTGGTGGCCTCAATGGCTATCCAGAAAACGACGGGATGCTCGGCCAGAGCGGCCATACTCATGGTACCCAGAAAAAGGAGCATGCAGCCGCTGAAAACAGCTTCATATTTTGTGGGCCGCTGCCGCATATAGCTGACCGCATAGGGGGCGGTCCAGGCAAAGACAAAGGAGCTGAGCAGGAGCACCAGCATGCCTGGATGCGCCTTGCCGAAAAATTCGGGAAAATAGGCCTGGCCGCCAGCCAGCCAGAGCTTGAGGCTGAGGAGCAGGTGCAGGGCACCGGTGGCTACCAGGGCGATTCGCCCAAATATTGGCGGCAGAATCAGGGTGACAAGACCAACACACACGGGCAATAAAAAGATATATTCCAGCATGGCTCAGTCCTTGAGTTGTTCGAGATCCAGGGTATCGACATCGTCAAAGGCCCGGCTGATGTTGTTGAGGATGATGCCCATAACCATCACCGCCACCAGCAGGTCGAGCAGAACACCGAATTCCACCAGGTAAATGCTGCGCGTTTCTCTGGTCAGGGCAGTGCCCATCAGGTAGATGCCATTGTCCATCATCAGGTAGCCAATAACCTGGCTCAGGGCCTTGCTGCGGCTCATCATCAGAAAGAGGCCGCCGCCCAGGGTGGTGATGGCTGTGGTCAGCACCAGGGTATGCACGCCCTCTACAGAGATATTCAGGTGGTGGGCGATATAGGCAGCCACCAGGATGAGCCCCAGGCCAACCGCGACCGAGCTGTGGTAGCCAACCAATGGTTCCACCTCGCGTCCGATGACGATGCGGGTGAGGGCAAAGTAGAGCAGGCCCGGAATGCACAGGGCCTTGATGGTCAGCATGACCGCAAAGAGGATGATGCCGCCGGCATGCATCTTACTCTCTAATTCCAGCAGCATTGGCATGAGCGAAACCAGGGCCCCCTGCAGGGCCATCAGCTTGATGAGCGACATCATCCGGCTGGAGGTCAGCGAAAACAGCACAGAGAGCAGGATGATGGCCAGGAAGATTTCAATACCACCAATCATTGAATGAACTCCAGGGAGGTGAGGATAATGGCAAAAAAGACCAGGGCAAAGGAGGTGAGCAGGTACTTGGGCACCAGTGGCATCTTCAAGCGGGCAGTGCCGGATTCAACCACACCAATGGCAGCATACACCAGCACGACCAGGCCATAGAACAGCAGAATGGCCAGCACAGGGTTTAACACCAGCTGGGCTGGCTTGAGCAGAGAGGCGACAAAGGCGGCATAGAAAAAGAGCTTGCAGAAGGCCCCCAGTTCGATCGTGGCCAAATCAGGCCCGCTGTGATCGAGAATCATGGCCTCGTGGATCATGGTCAGCTCAAGGTGGGTGGCTGGGTCGTCTACTGGTACCCGTGCATTTTCCGCCAGCATGACCATGAACAGGCCCACGACCACCAGGACCAGCAATGCTCCCCGGGCTCCGTCAAAGGAAAGCGGTGTCTGGCCGGCAAAGTATTCGCCCAGGCTGAGGGTGCCGTTCATGCGGAAAAAAAGGACCAACACGGCAAAAAGCGTGGCCTCTGCCAAAAAGGCAAAAAAAGCCTCGCGCGCGGCTCCCATGCCCTCAAAGGGCGAGGCTGTGTCCAGGGCAGCGACAATGGTGAAAAACCGGCCCAGGGCAAAAAAGTACAAGAGTACAATGATGTCGCCCTGAAAGGAGAAGAGCGGCTGCAGCCAGGCAAAGGGAAAGAAGAAAAGTGCCATGAGCGCGGCAGCACAGGAAAAAATCGGCCCCAGGCGGAAGACAAAGGTACTGCTGGTGCTGTAGACCGAGCCTTTGCGCAGCAGTTTCAGCAGGGTGTAGTACTTGATGAGAAGGGGTGGGCCCTTCTTTCCGGCAAAAAAGGCCTTGACCTTGAGGATGATGCCGGGAAAAAGCGGCACCAGGGCCAGGGCCAGGACAAGGGAAAAAACAGAGAGTATAACGGACATGGCAACCTCGAACCTGGCTAGACGAGCAGAAGAACAATAATGATGGTCAGCACGATATAGGCAATATACGACTGAATACGACCGTGCTGTATCCAGCGCAGCTTTTGCGCCAGCCACAACACAGGTGTGGTCAGCAGGCGCTGCAGGGTAATTTCGGCCAAATCCTCTGCCTTGCTGCTGTACTTGGCCGAGGCAGGCAGAATTTTTTGCGCCAGACCGGTGCACTGGCTGCGCGCCAGCACCAAGGGACGAAAAAAATTGACCGGGCCCATGGCATAGGAGGTGCCGGTATACTGAATACGGCTGCTGGCCTGGGTAAAGCCGCAGCCCCAGGTTGCAGCCCGTTCTACAGGTTTGTCGCGGTAGGCCCGGTGGCGCAGGCCAGCCAGGCCGGCCAGCAGAACCACAAAGAGCCAGGCAATCAGGGTGAGATTACGGCTGATGCCGGCAAGCACATCACCCGACAGCAAGGAGGAGGCCATGGGACCAAGATCGCGCAGCCCTGCAAAGGCGGCGTGGATGAAGGGCCCGGGAAAAAGCCCGATGCACAGGCAGAGGAAGGTGAGCGCCAGCATGGTGGTTTGCATGGCTGGCCCGGCTTCAGTGGCCTGGCTGGCCTGTGGGCTGCGCGGCTCGCCCAGAAAGACAATGCCCACCGCCTTGGTGAAACAGGCAGTGGCCAGCCCGCCGATCATGGCCAGGGAGACAATGGCGGCAATGACCAGCATAAGATTGAAACCATTAAATCGTAGACCCAGAAAACCAGCGTAATAGATGAGAAATTCGCTGACAAAACCATTGAGCGGCGGCAGCCCGGAAATGGCAACCGAGCCAGTGAGAAAGCTGCGGCCGGTAATAGGCATGCGCCGCACCAAACCACCCAGTGCATCGATGGTGCGGGTGCCGGTACTGCGGTGGATGGCGCCTGCTCCAAAAAAGAGCAAAGACTTGTACAGGGCGTGGTTGAGCACGTGCAAGAGCCCGCCGGTAAAACCCAGAACCGCCATGGTGCGCTCACCCGTGGCCAAACCCAACATGCCCAGGCCGCAGCCAATGAGGATGATGCCGATGTTTTCAATGCTGTGGTAGGCGAGAAAGCGCTTGATGTCGTGTTTAGCCAGGGCATAGGCCACCCCGAGAATGCCGGAGATTATGCCCAGAGCCAAAATTATCCAGGCAAAGACCGGGGCAGAGTCGTCGAGGAGAAAGTACATGCGGAGGATGCCATAAATGCCCAGTTTGATCATCACGCCCGACATCAGGGCAGAGACATGGCTAGGCGCTGCCGGATGGGCATGAGGCAGCCAGACATGCAGGGGCATTATCCCGGCCTTGGAGCCAAAGCCCAAGAGCGCCAGGAGAAAGGCGGCTAGCTTCAACTCGTGCGACAGGGCAGCAAATGCGCCGGAGTTTAAGATAAAGGAGCCGGTGGCGGCAAAAAGCAGACCAAAGGCGGCAAAAACGGCAAAAGCGCCGGCTTGGGAGAAAAGCAGGTAGATATGGGCTGCCCGCCGAGTCTGCCGCTCTTCCCAATCGTAGAGTACCAGGATGAAGGAGGCAAAGGACATCAGCTCCCAGGCCACCACAAAGGCGAGCATGTCGGCGGCGAGCGGCACCAGGATCATGGCGGCAATGAGCAGGTTGAAAAAGAGACAGCTGGCCACTGGTCGCAGGCTGTGCCGGCTCGTATCCATATAGTGGTAGCCGTAGAGGGCGGCCAGTGGGGCAATCAGCAAGACAGGCAGTAAAAAGAAGCCTGCCAGCGAGTCGAGGGAAAGATGTAGGGTAAAGGTGAGCCAGGGGATGGTCAAGACCATGATGGTGCCTGTATACCAGGCGTGGAACAGGCCTGCCAGTCCACTCAGGCAACCTGCGCAGAGCAGGGCTGCATGCAGGCCCATGGCCAGACGGGGCCTGCAGACGAATGCCAGCGGCAATACTCCACCAATAAGAATGATCAACAAGCCAAAGAGAAGAATATTCATGATCTTTTGTACGTTTTCCCAAGGCTTCTCGTATAGGAAAAGCCAAAAAATGAGCCCCGCGGCAGTGCAAGTCGCAACCGGGGGCTCAAAACTCATTCCCTTGTATGGTACCTGATGAGAAATACTGTAATGTGGTCTCCTTGATGCAACCTGGGCGGCAGCAAAAATCAGGTAAATATATTGTATACCTCGATGCGGCAGGGAAGCAACAGAAAAAACAACTGGACATTCAATAACGGGCACTATATTTGCATTAAATAGGCTGCGAGTCGTTCTTGGCTGCAGACCTTTTCGCAACAGGGTTGAGCTTCCCGAGCACACAGGACTGGGCAAAGAAGTCTCTTTGCCCATGAAGCCTGGCCGAGTTATGGGTTTTGTTGCTTATCTGCCCGCCCACACAATACAAAACTGTACATGGGATGCACCGTACCGGCTGTAAAACACTTGACATATATTTTTGCATATACAATTCTTGCCCTGATATTCAGCCCATCAAAAACCTGTTGGAGGATGCTATGGCTCAAAAGAACATCTTGATGCTTGTTGGTGATTTTGGAGAAGATTACGAGATCATGGTGCCCTTTCAGGCTCTGTTGATGGTGGGACACACGGTGCATGCGGTATGCCCGGACAAGAAAGCCGGTGAGTTTGTGCGCACTGCTATCCATGATTTTGAAGGCGACCAAACCTACAGCGAAAAACCGGGGCACAACTTTGTACTGAACGCCACCTTTGCAGAAATCAAACCCGAAAACTACGATGCCCTGGTTATTCCTGGTGGTCGTGCGCCCGAATACCTGCGCTTGAACGCACGCGTACTGGAGATCGTCCAACACTTTGCCGAAAACAACAAACCCATAGCTGCCATTTGTCATGGCCCGCAACTGCTTGCAGCAGCAGATGTGCTCAAGGGCAGAATCTGTTCCGCCTACCCTGCGGTGGGTCCGGAGGTCACGTTGTGTGGCGGCACCTATGCAGACATTGCCGTGGACAGCGCCCATGTGGATGCCAACCTGGTGACTGCACCAGCCTGGCCCGCCCATCCCGAATGGCTGGCAAAGTTTCTCAAAGTGCTGGGTACCAGCATCAACCTGTAAGACAACTGGCCTGGAGAGGCAGGTAGTCATTCCGCGGATCTTGCAGAAACACCGCCAGATGCTCGCAGGCTTGGCCCACAGAAATAAGGAACTGTTACGTCGGGTTGGTCAGTAGCTGGTCGACACATTACAACATCGTACAAACGGCTGGAGCAGACCATAGTGCAATCTTGCACACTGCAGCTGTGCCATGCTGCACAGGGAATGCACCAAAAAGTGCACGTAGCAGGCGTGCACTGTGCCAAATGACTGCCTGCTGCAAACGACCACGACAGGGAGCCGAAAACACGATCATGAAAAACTCGATATCATTGTGTTTGTTCTGAAGCTGCCCATCATCCTGCAGGTACACGCTGCCAATGGTCTATGCACTTGTTTATGCATGTTTTTGTGCACGTGTATCAAACAGATCCCGGCCAACATGGTTCCCGAATGGTAAACAACACTGCTCAAAGCATCGAGCGCATTGATTTGAACTGCGATATGGGCGAGAGTTTCGGCTCCTATATCCTGGGCATGGATGAGGAGGTAATCCACCACATTTCATCGGCCAACATTGCCTGCGGATTCCACGCTGGTGATCCCCAGGTGATGCGGCGTACAGTGCGTCTGGCCCTGGCACACGGGGTAGCCATTGGTGCGCATCCAGGATTTCCCGATCTGCTTGGGTTTGGTCGCCGCGGCATGCACTGTACGCTTGCGGAAATTGAAGACTACATCACCTACCAGGTGGGGGCTTTGCAGGCCTTTTGCCAGGCCGAAGGTGGAAGGTTGCACCATGTCAAGCCCCATGGGGCGCTCTACAACCAAATCGCGACAGACCCGGCCATGCTGCGCGCCATTGCCCGCGCCATCCAGGCCATTGATCCTACTTTGTTGTTGATGGTTCTGGCCGGGCCCAATGCAACCGAACTCGGGCAAGTTGCAGCTGAAGAGGGAGTGCAAGTGGTGTTGGAAGCCTTTCCCGACCGTGTCTACGAGAGTGATGGCACGCTGCGCGCTCGCACCAAACCAGACGCAGTGATCCATGATGCCACCCTGGTGGCAACGCGCGCCCTGAACATGGTGCAACACGGGGTGATCGAAGCCCATGACGGCACTCTGGTTCCCATGCAGGTGCATTCGCTCTGTGTCCATGGTGATGGCCCCAACAGCGTGGGCATGGTCGCTACCATCAAAAATTGCTTTGCAGCGGCTGGCATCCGTGTGGCTGCAGTGGCTGCAGATTTGAAATCCTGAACCACAGGCAGACCACAATGTCTTGCGCGTCAAACACCACATGCCTGCCTGTGGGTCAGAAAACCCAAGCCTATCCCCTTGTGCGCATCAGTGGCGACCGGTGCCTCTTGGCCACGTATGGCTACACAGTGGATGCGGCTGTCAACGAAAAGGTGCGCCGTATTGCCTTGTTGCTTTACCAGGAGCACAATCAGGGGATCGAGGAGGTTGTTCCCTCCTACAGCACGCTGGCCATTTTCTACGACCCAGACCAGGTTAGCGTGCAAGAGTTGACGCTTCTTTTGGACCAATGCGAACAAAAACTGACCAAAATACAGAGTGACGAGGCCCGCATTATCACCATTCCGGTGTGTTACGGTGGCTCCTTTGGGCCTGACATGGAAGATGTTGCCCGCCACAGCCGCCTTGACACCAGTGAGGTGATCCACCGTCATAGCAGTTCCATCTATCGCATCTATGCCATTGGCTTTGCTCCGGGTTTCTGCTATCTTGGCGGCTTGGACAAAGGCCTGCACATCCCCAGGTTAAAAACACCGCGCACCTTTGTTGCAGCGGGCTCGGTTGGCATTGCCGGCAGTCAAACCGGTATCTACCCGCAGAACAGTCCTGGTGGCTGGCGGATCATTGGCCGTACGCCCCTTACCCTGTTCGATACCAGCAGGGCTGAGCCCTGCCTCTACCGCGCAGGCGACAGCATCCGTTTTCTGCCGGTGGATAGAGCGACCTTCCAGGCAATGCTCCACGGACAAGGGGAATGAACGAGGTACTGCGCATTATTGATCCTGGTGCGTGTAGCACAGTGCAGGATTTGGGCCGACGTGGCCACGCCCATTTGGGTGTCCCTGTTTCCGGTGCAATGGACGAGTATGGCCACTCCATCGCCAACTGGTTGGTGGGCAATGCCGCATGCCAGGCCACCCTGGAAATGACCATCAATGGTGCGGCCATGGAGGTGCTGTCGCCCTGCTCCATAGCCCTGACCGGCGCAGATATGGGACTGACCATCAATGGTGCAGCCAAGGTGCAGTGGCACAGCCACCAGGTGCAGACAGGAGACAGTATCCGCATTGGTACTGCCCGCACTGGCTGCCGTGGCTATCTTGCCCTGGCCGGGGGCGTGGCAAGTCCCATGGTGCTGGGCAGCCGTTCCACCTATCTGGGTGGGCGGTTTGGCGGCCATGCAGGCCGTATGCTCAAGGCAGGTGATATACTTTCCTGCAATGGTATGGATCAGGCAGATGTACAAAAAACACGCTCTCTGCTCTGGTCGCCCGTGTATGCAGACAGCATCACCCTGCGTGCCATTGCCGGACCGCAGGACGACTGGTTTTGCCAGGACAGCAACCATTTTTTTCAATCACGCTTTACCCTCAGCCCCCAGAGCGACCGCATGGGCTGTCGACTGGAAGGACCAGGCATTAAGAAAGATGCAGATGCGCCGGAAAACCTGCTCTCCATTCCCATTGCCGCAGGCAATGTGCAGATACCACCGGATGGGCAACCCATTGTGCTCTTCCGTGAACAGACCATTGGTGGCTATCCCTGCATTGCCACGGTGCTCAGCTGCGACCTTTGGCGGCTGGCCCAGGCCCGACCTGGAGCAAGTATCTGTTTTCAACGGGTCAGCCTTGAAACAGGGCAACACCTTGCCCGCACATGGCAAGGTGTTCTTACAACGGTCCGCTGCATGCTCGCAACCCAGACACAGCCAATTCAACCACCAAAACCAACCGCATACAATGATGCGTCAACATCCAGGGAATGTTCCCAGTAACCTATCAATTTGACGGAGATTATCTATGCCAGGAGAAAAAATAATCAACAAGGCCAAGGAAATCGGACTCGACCCGGGACTTTTGTACGAGGCGGTGATCGATTTATCCACAGAGGGTCTGTTGACCGCCAGCAGCATTAACCAGGCTGCAGGTGTCCTGCTCAACGATCTGGGACTGCCAGAGTATTTTTTTGCGACCATCAACAAGGCAGCGCTCAGAAAATTACTGAAGGCCATTGCCCTGAGCATCAAGGTTGAAGACGGTGTCATTCGCCTGCATGGCCGGGTGGCGCCGGTGGATTTCGACCAGGATAAGGAACCTGGCACCCAGAGGGTGCGCATTGCCACAGCAGAGATTCGAGATACCATGGAGCGCGTCATGGAGACGCAAATTTCCGGGCATCGGCGCGAATATTTCTACAGCCCGGAAAACGGCTATGCCACCTATATTATCCGGCCGGAAACCGTGGCCGACTTTGCCGAGGAGGATTTCAAGGAATCCCGTTTTTTGTTCAACGTGGCCGGAGACTACGCCACCACTTCCGAAGCGACCAGGCAGCGCCATGAACAATTCCTTGCACAAAATGCCGATCAGGCCCTGCAGCTGATAGAATTTTACAATCTGGCCGAGACCGGGGAAACCCGGATCATGTTCAACAGTGATTTTGAGCGGCCGCAACTGCCAATATTACGCAAAATCCTGGCAGACTACGGTTTCACCATTGTACGCGCCTGCTGGGAACCGTACCTGGGCAAGGATGCTGTCCCCTCCTCTATCTGCTCCATCTATATTTTGGGCGAACTCACCCGGGCCAAGGAAAACGAGGTAAAAACAGCCCTGCGCGATTTCCTCTCCTGTCCGGTCAAGAGCATTGACACCCTCTATCTACAGGGCGTCTTCACCTTCGATGAGATGCTCTTTGCCAGCAATGCCGTCGATTTTTGCCTCATGTTCATCTATCAGGAGAGCGAAAACCACTTAGACCGGGAACTGTTGGAGGCACTGAGCAACGACGATCAACGCGAAACCTTCAGCAAACGCCTGCAAAGCTCCAACCGCTCCATCTACACCCCAGTCTTGTTGGAAGAAGCGGTATCCAACAACCCGGATCTGCTCAAGATGCTCTACGCCATCTTTGCAGACAAGTTCGATCCACGCGTCAGCCAGCGTCTCAGCGATGCACAGCTCCAACTGAAGGAACAGGAGTTCAAGCGGTTGATCGCGGCTCGTTTTATCGATACCCCGCTGAACTACGACATCTTCCACTTCATGTTCAGGCTGATCACCAGTACTCGCAAGACCAACTTTTACAAGGCGGAAAAGCGTTCCTTTGCCTTCCGTTTCGACAACGACATTTTGGATCCCCTGGTATATCGCCAGTTCGTGCACGGTATTTTTTACGTCAATGGTCATTATGCCTGTGGCACCCATCTGCGGGCAGCGGATATCTCCCGGGGCGGACTACGTATGTTGCGGGTCAACCGCGCCAACTACCAGAGCACCCTCGACAACGCGGTGCTGCTCAACTATGCGCTGGGTCCGGTGGCACAGCGGCTGAAACACAAGGACATCTGCGAGAGCGGTGCCAAGGGCGTAGTTATTCCACACCCACAGTACGCCCGCTATACTCTGGAAGCGCTGATCGACTACACTGAGGGTATCCTCGACCTGATGCAGCCCGACCCACAGGTGGTGGATTATCTGGGTACGCCTGAGCTGATCTTTTTCGGGCCAGATGAAGGCACTGCCCCGCTCATGGATGCAGTGGCTGAAAACGCGCGCAAACGAGGCTACCGCCACTGGCGCACCATCACCACGGGCAAGACCATTGGTATTCCCCATGACGCCTTTGGTCTTTTGGATAGCGGCGAGGCCTTTGGTCTTTTTGACATGGACAGTCAGGGAGTTGAATTGCAGATCGAGGGCAAGCGTGAATTGTTGACCAACGATTTGCAGGTTATTTACGACCGCATTGGCGACCATATTCGCACCAGTGGCCTGACCACCACTGGCCTGATGAGCGTGTTCCGCACCCTGATCGCCCATGCCGGTGCCCAGGAAAAAGAGCTGAATTTGATGATGACCGGTGGCCCGGATGGCGATCTCGGCGCCAACAGCATCCTGTGCTATGCTGGCAAGATCTGTCTGATTGTGGATGGCGGCTCTGTCCTCTTTGATCCCGATGGCCTTGACAAGGTGGCCCTGCGGAAGATCGCCCTGCATCGTAACAGTAAGCCCCGGGCAAACTCCTTGGCCTTCCCTGTGGAAAAACTGGGTAAAAATGGCTTCAAGGTACCCATTGGCTCCAAAAACATCACCCTGCCCGATGGTCGTTTCATCGAAGATGGCACCCTGTTCCATCGCACCTTTCTCACCGATCCGGCCAACAGGGCACTGGTGGAGCAGGCCAATATTCGTGCCTTTACCCCCTGTGGTGGTTTCAAGGACACCATCAACCATGACAATGTGGAACAGTTTGCCAACCTGTTCCAGGAGCTGCGCTTTATTGTCGAGGGCGCCAATGTGTTCTTTGACGATGCGGCCCGCCGCTATCTGGCGCAGAACACCGAAATTATGCAGATCAAGGACTTCTCGGTCAACAAGGGTGGGGTATTCAGCAGCTCTGTGGGTGAAGTACTGACCGCCTTTCTCTTGCAGGAGCGCTATGAAGAGGTGCTGATCGACGACATCGAGGCCCGCTGGAACCTGGTACGCAACATTATGGATATGGTGGCGGAATTTACCCGCCTTGAAACAGAACTGCTCTTGGCCTGGCACAAGCAGGATCCATCCTGGCCCCTCTTTGAGCTCTCGAAACTGTCAAGCGAGCATATCTTTTCCTTCCAGGATTCCGTTGCGAACCGGCTACCCGATATTTTGGCAGACGATGAACTGGTCGAGCGGGTGCTGCAGCTGTATGTGCCTGCGGTGCTGCACGAAAAGCTCGGGCTCGATTTTATTCGTGCCACCCTCGACACCCCGGAACTCAGTGCGTACCGTGACGCCATCATTACCAAAAAGATCGCGTCCATGGCATTTTACCGATACGGGCTCGAGTGGAAAGCATACTTGCAACGGGCAGAAAAAGACCTGCTGCTGGCTATACGCTCTGCCCTGCAATAAACAAAAAATATGGAATGGACATGCTGCAAAATTACCTCCAGCAAGAAGCTGTCCGTCTAGCCCAAGGCATTCCGCCCCTGCCCCTGCATAGTGGGCAGGTGCGGGAATTGACGGACTTTTTGACCAGTGACCAGAAAAATCGGCAAGAAGAGAACAACGCCCTGGTTGAGCTGCTCGATACCAGGGTGGAGCCCGGAGTGTCGGAAGCGGCGCAGGTAAAGGCCCAATGGCTGGAGACTGTTGCCAATGGCTCGCTTCAGTGCACCGCCCTGACCCAGGAAATGGCAGTGACCATGCTGGGCCGCATGGGCGGCGGCTACAATGTGGCCGCCCTGTTGCGCCTGCTTGAACATGACGATTGCGCTGCCCAGGCTGCCGAGGCACTTAAGGGAATCATCAAGGTATACGAGGCCTTTGACCAGGTGGTGGCCCTGGCACAGCACAATCACCATGCCAAAGAGGTGCTCCTCTCCTGGGCGCAGGCCGAATGGTTCACCCAGGCCGAGCAATTGCCAGAACAACTGAACTTGCAGGTCTACAAGGTGGACGGAGAAATCAACACCGATGATTTTTCTCCAGGTAATCAAGCCCAGTCAAGGGCCGACATCCCGTTGCATGCCACCTTTTTTGGGTATAAACGCTTTCCAGACGGAGTGGCCACCCTGAACCAACTGCGGCAAGACGGTATCAAGGTGGCCTTTGCCGGTGATGTGGTGGGAACCGGCTCCTCACGCAAGTCTGCCATCAACTCGCTGGCCTGGTATATTGGTGAAGATGTGCCTGGCAGTCCGAACAAACGGCGCGGCGGCGTGGTGCTGGGCAAGGTGATCGCCCCCATCTTCTACGCCACGGCTCGCGATGCCGGGGTACTTCCCCTGGAATGCGAGGTGGAGCAGCTCAAAAGTGGTGAGCAGATTGTGCTGGAATTGCCTTCCCTCAAACTGTACAAAGCAAACGGCACCGCCATCGCAGTCAAGCCACCGCCTGCCACACTGCTCGACGAATATCGCGCCGGTGGTCGCCTGAATTTGATTATTGGACGCAACCTCACCCAGGCAGCCTGTAAGGTGCTCAACCTGGACGAACCAGACTGCTTTGCCGAGGCTCCCAGCCCGCAACCCAAGCCTGGCCAACAATTTACCCTGGCCCAGAAAATACTGGGGCGTGCCTGCGGCCTTGCCGGCGTGGTGCCGGGCATGCTCTGCGAACCAGTAATAACCACTGTGGGCTCCCAAGACACCACCGGGCCCATGACCGTGCAGGAATTGGAAGAACTGGCCTGCCTGCGCTTTAAGACCGATCTATACATGCAGTCCTTTTGCCACACCGCAGCATACCCCAAAAAAGGCGACTTGGCCCGCTGGCAGGTTATGGAGCAGGGTGCCATCAACCGCGGTGGGGTCAGCCTCAAACCAGGTGACGGGGTGATCCATCCCTGGCTCAACCGTATGCTCATCCCCGACACCGTGGGTACGGGCGGCGATTCCCACACCCGCTTCCCCCTGGGCATCTCTTTTCCCGCTGGTTCTGGCCTGGTGGCCTTTGCCGCGGCCCTGGGTTTTATGCCGCTGGAGGTGCCACCCTCGGTGTTGGTGCGCTTCCATGGCAGCCGCAGGCCTGGCATCACAGTGCGCGACATGGTCAATGCCATTCCCTGGTTTGCCATTAAAAAGGGGCTCCTCAGTGTGGCCAAGAAGGGTAAGAAGAACATCTTTGCCGGTGCTATTCTTGAAATCGAGGGCGTGGATGATCTGCGGGTAGAGGAAGCCTTTGAGCTAAGTGACGCCTCGGCCGAACGCAATGCCGCTGCCTGCACCATTGCCCTGCCCCTGGCCACGGTGCAGGAAAACGTGGCAGACAATGTGCTTCTACTCAAAAAAATGGTGGCAGACGGTTATGAGGATGCCACCGCCTTACAACGTCGCATTGCCGCCCTGGAGGCCTGGTTGGACAAACCTAGCCTGCTTGAGCGCGACGAGCAGCCCAGTTACGAGGCTGTGCTTGATATCGATGTGGATGAAATAACCGAGCCACTTTTGGCCTGCCCCAACGATCCGGATGATGTGCGGCCGCTCAGTGCAGTGGCAGGCACTGCCATTGACGAGGTCTTCATCGGTTCCTGCATGACCCACCTCTCGCATTTGCGCCGGGTGGCTCGTCTGCTGCGGGGTGCGCCCTATGCAGTAAGCCGCATGTGGATAGCACCATCTACTCGCATGGATGCCAAGGCCATCCAGGAAGAAGGTTCGCTGAGTATTTTTGCCGCGAGCGGAGCTCGCCTGGAAACACCAGGATGCAGTCTGTGCATGGGCAATCAAGCGCGGGTACGTCCCGGAGCAACGGTTATGTCCACCTCCACCCGAAATTTCGATAATCGCCTTGGCGACAATAGCCAGGTGTATCTGGCTTCCTCCGAATTGACCACCATCAGCGGTCTTTTGGGAAAAATTCCCACCCACACGGAATACATGCAGTGGATCGACGGTAAACTGCGAGCATAAAACACTTGCACAGATCTTCCCTTTCAGCAGGAGGTGGCAACCCTGTTATGACCAAAAAGAAGTTGAAGCAACATGTAATCAACCGGAACTGGTGCAAGGGTTGCGGCATCTGTGTCAGTCTTTGTCCCAAAAAGGTGCTTGAACTCGACGAGTTCGACAAGGCTGTGGCAGCGCACCCGGAGCGATGCATCACCTGTAAGCTCTGCGAAAAAATTTGCCCAGATCTGGCCATCACCGTGGAAACTGAAGGCGCTATAGAGGAGGCGCCTGCCCATGAGTGAACAGGTACGTGAGCAAGACATTCGCTTTGTACAGGGTAACGAGGCCTGCGCCCTGGCAGCCATGTATGCCGGACTCGACTTCTATGCCGGCTACCCCATCACCCCATCCACGGAAATTGCGGAAATCCTGGCGGAGCGCTTGCCCGCCATGGGCAAAAAATTTATCCAGATGGAGGATGAAATTGCCTCCATGTGTGCCATTATCGGCGCTTCGCTCACCGGCCACAAGGTGATGACCGCCACCAGCGGCCCGGGATTTTCCCTGATGCAGGAGGCCCTGGGCTATGCGATCATGGCGGAAATTCCCTGTGTGATCGTCAATGTGCAGCGCGGCGGCCCCTCCACTGGCAACCCCACCCATGTAAGCCAGGGCGATGTCAACCAGGCCCGCTGGGGCACCCACGGCGACCATGCCATTGTGGCCCTGAGCGCCTCCAACCACCAGGATGTCTTCCGCATGACAGTGGAGGCCTTTAACATTGCCGAAACCTACCGTACCCCGGTTATTTTACTCTTTGATGAGGTGGTTGGCCATTTACGGGAAAAGCTGGTGATGCCCAAGCCTGGTGAAATCCCCCTGGTGGAACGACTGCACACCAGCGTACGGGAAGGGGTCAACTACCATCCCTATTTGCCCAGGGAAGACGGCCGCCTGCCCATGAGCGACTTTGGTGATGTGCATCGCTACAATGTTACCGGGCTGTTCCACGATATGTGGGGTTTTCCGACCGACAAGCCGGAACTGGTGGAAGAGCTGATGCGGCATTTGATTCGCAAAATCGATTACGCTGCGGTGTCGCTCACCTACCACAAGGCCTTTTACCTGGACGACGCCCGTACCATCCTTATCAGCTACGGTTCTTCGGCCCGCTCTGCACTCGCGCTGGTGGAGCGCATGCGCCAGCGCGGCCAACGCATTGGCCTTTTGGAATTGCAAACCATCTGGCCCTTCCCAAACCAACTGGTGCGGCGGTACACCGAACATGCCGAAGTAATCGGTGTGGTGGAGATGAACATGGGACAGCTTGTTCAGGCGGTGCGGCTGGCGGTGAAAAAACCGCAGCGGGTGTACCTGATCAACCGCATCGACAACCGCCTCATCACCGACAAGGATATCCGGCAAACCCTGCGGGCTATCCAGGGAAAGGGGGTTTGAGATGTCTGTACACGACTATATCCGCGAACGTTTTTTTCCGCATATGTGGTGCGCGGGCTGCGGCCATGGCACGGTTTTAAATGGGCTCATCCGCGCAGTGGCAGAGTTGGGTATCCGCAAAGGCAACCTGGTGATGGTCACTGGTATTGGCTGCTCGGCGCGCATCTCTGGGTACGTGGATTTCCACAGTCTGCACACCATCCATGGCCGGGCACTCGCCTTTGCCACTGGCGTGAAACTGAGCAAACCAGAGCTGCATGTGATTGTGCCCATGGGTGATGGTGATGGCCTGTCCATTGGTGGCAACCATTTCATCCATGCGGCCCGGCGCAACATCAACCTGACCGCACTGATTATGAATAACCGCACCTATGGCATGACCGGCGGTCAGTTCTCGCCCATGTCCGGCCTGGGCATCAAGGCCTCCACCGCACCCTACGAGAACATCGACAACAGCTTTGACTGTGTGGAGCTGGCCAAGGCAGCCGGCGCCACCTTTGTTGCCCGCACCACCACCTTCCATGTTAACCAGCTCAGCGAACTGATCAAGGCAGCGATTCAACACAAGGGCTTTGCCGTGGTGGAAATCTTCACCCAGTGCCCCACCTATTTTGGCCGCAAAAACAGGTTGGGCGGCGCACCTGAAATGCTCAAGATATTCAAGGAACGCACCGTGCCAGTGGGCTCAACAAAAAAGGCCGAAGACCCCAGCCTGATCGAGCGGGGCATATTTGTGGAGATTGAACGACCCGAATACTGCGATACCTATCAAAAACTGATCGAGCGGGCGCAGGAGGGCTGAGCATGGAAAACTCCACCCATCAAATTGTCTTTACCGGCTCCGGCGGCCAGGGCTTGATCACCGCGGCCATTATCCTGGGCGAGGCTGCAGTCATTCACGAAGGTCTGGAGGCAGTGCAGTCACAGTCCTACGGTGCAGCCGCCCGTGGTGGCGCAACCCGGGCCGATGTGATTATCTCCACCGAAAAAATTAACATCCCAAAAATCAATCAGGCAGGCGTGCTCCTCTGTCTTACCCAGGAGGCCTACACCCGCTTTGGCATGCTCATCCGTCCAGGTGGCCTGTTCATCACCGACACTCGTTTTGTCAAAGCCGTGCAGAAACTGGATGCCATTCACATCGAGCTGGATCTCTACAACAAGGTGGTGGAAGAGATCGGCAAGCCCGTGGTGTTCAACATCGCCATCCTAGGTGCACTGCTGGGCATCTATCCAGTGGTGAAAAAAGATTCTGTGGTCAAGGCGCTGGAACACAGGTTTCCGCCTGCCCTGCGTGCCGACAATCTCAAGGCCCTGGAACTGGGCTTAACAACAGGTAATTTATACCATTCCTGGCGTTTTTAGTTTTTAGACCAGACGCGCTGATATTGACTGCGCCTTGGTTGCTTGTTTCGCCCGGGGACCGGGCAAGGAGAAGACATGAAGAAAATTGACGTGCGCAATCCAGTGGTGGAACTGGATGGCGATGAGATGACCCGCATTATCTGGCAGTTCATCAAAGACCGGCTGATTCTGCCCTATCTGAATATTGATCTGAAATACTATGACCTGGGCATGGAAAACCGTGATGCCACGGGCGATCAGGTGACCATCGACGCGGCCGAGGCCATCAAAAAATATGGAGTGGGTGTAAAGTGTGCCACCATCACCCCGGATGAGGCACGGGTGAAAGAGTTTTCGCTCAAAAAGATGTGGAAATCGCCCAATGGCACCATCCGCAACATTATTGGCGGCACGGTCTTTCGCCAGCCGATTATTTGTAAGAATATTCCCAGGCTGGTGCCCGGCTGGAACAAACCCATAGTGATCGGCCGCCACGCCTTTGGCGACCAGTACCGGGCCACTGATTTCCTCGTACCTGGCCCGGGCAAACTGAGCATAATCTTTGAACCTGAAGGCGGCGGCGAACCAATCCGCCACGAGGTTTTCAACTTTCCAGGCTCTGGCATTGCCATGGGCATGTATAACCTGGATGATTCCATTCGCGGTTTTGCCCGCTCTTGCATGAACTATGCGCTTACCTTGGGCTGGCCACTGTACCTTTCCACCAAAAACACCATCCTCAAAAAATACGACGGTCGCTTCAAAGACCTGTTCCAGGAAGTTTTTGAGCAGGAATTTGCCGAGCGCTTCAAAGAGGCGGGTATCAGCTACGAACATCGCCTGATTGACGATATGGTGGCCTGCGCCCTCAAGTGGGAAGGTGGTTTTGTCTGGGCATGCAAAAACTATGACGGCGATGTGCAGTCCGACACCGTGGCCCAGGGTTTTGGCTCTCTTGGCCTGATGACCTCGGTGCTGCTCACTGAAGACGGCAAAACAGTCGAGGCCGAGGCAGCCCACGGCACAGTTACCCGCCACTTCCGCGAGCACCAGAAGGGTAACAAGACCTCCACCAACCCCATTGCCTCCATCTTTGCCTGGACGCGCGGCCTCTGGTACCGGGGCAAGTTTGACGACAATGCCGCCCTTATCCGTTTTGCCGAACAACTGGAAAAGGTGTGCGTGGAGACCGTGGAATCTGGTTTCATGACCAAGGATCTGGCCATTCTCGTGGACGGGGGACAAAAATGGCTGACCACCGAAGAGTTTTTGGCCAAACTGGATGAAAACCTGCAAAAGGCCCTGGGGGTGGCCTAAAGGGATGGAGACCATCAGCTGGGACGATTTTGCCAAGGTGGAACTGCGGGTGGGCACAGTCGTAGAGGTACACGACTTTCCAGAAGCGCGCAAACCCGCCTATATCCTGCTGGTGGATTTTGGCCCGGAGATTGGCATGAAAAAATCCAGCGCCCAGCTCACTACCCTGTATCGCAAGGAGGATTTGGTGGGTAAGCAGGTGCTCGGAGTGGTCAATTTCCCGTCCAGGCAGATAGGCCCACACCGCTCCGAATGCCTGATCACTGGTTTTGCCGATACAGATGGCGCAGTGATACTGGCCATGCCGGAGCGGCCCGTGCCCAACGGCAGCAAACTCTTTTGATTCTGTTCGTTCAGGGTTGAGCAGGGCCTACGCAGTTTGAACAGGCATTGGCACACCTTAAAAACGAAACAGAACAGGCAGGCTGTCAACACCGGCCAGATAAAAAAAGCGACCCATACCAATGGTAAAGAGCAACCAGCCATACAGGGTGTGCTCCAACACCACCACAAGTGTAGGGCGGGTGTGCTGGTAGGTGCGGGCAAAAACAGCCCACCAAGGAAGGTGAGGAGCAGAGCCACCCAGTTGCGGTAGATGCATGCACCAGGGCAAAAGGCAAAAGCTAGGGCATTGGCTATAGCCCCAGTAGCCAGGAGGAACGACAGAGGGCACTATAGCGCTGGAAGAAAAAGGTGCGGTAGAGCAACCCCTGCGGATATACATCCAACAGTGGATAGAGGAGCAGTACCTGCAGCCACAGGCCGGGCCGCTGGCGCGGCAGCATAAAGAGAAAGCCCGGCAGGACAAGGAGCATAAACAGATAGAACAGCAGGGCCGCCACTGCACAGCGCAAGACCATGGGCATAAGGATGGGTCGCACACGCTGCTGCCCAAAATGGCCGAACTGGCTAGGATAAAAAAACTGGCCCGGTCAAAATTGGGGTCAGCCCCCAAGGCCAACGCACACAAACCTGCGGTCAACCAGAGCAGCAGCCACATGGGTATACCTGGCACCAACAGAAGCAGCACGGGTAAACCCACAAACAGGACAACTCCCTCTGCAAGCCGGCCAACTCGACCCGGGCCGGTTGAGCTCCTCGGCTTTCCAGTAGTACCCTGCTCCAGATATTGCCCCTGCCTGACCATCACGTCTCGCTTTTACTGCGGATGACGCCGTCCGCATCTGTATTGACCCAGTAGAAAATACCCTCCCCTCCCTGGCCAAGAAATTCTGGATAACTCCGGCTGGAGGCCTCTTCTGGTTCGTTGAAGATTTGGCCGTGCAAACTCAGCCAGCAATGGCCGCGCAATTCTTGCCGCGGCTGCAAACCCATTAGCCCAATATTGAACTGCACTGGCATGCCCCTTTCCCGCAACAGTACGGCCAGGGGATAGCAGCGGTACAGGCAGGCGTGGCGACTTTTGCCCGCCACCTGCATGGTGATGCGGTTCACTTGGTTGATGAGGGTACTTTGGCCTTGCAAAAGCAGATTAATATCCTTCTTGGAGAGTCTGGGTAGAGCGGCATTGCCGGGCGTACAGGATAGAGCTGGCAGACGCAGGCCAGTTGCACTGCGCCGACGCAGCAGTGCAGCCCTGAGCAACAAGCCCATGGTCTTCAGGAACACCCCTCCCCTGCCCACAGTAGTCATTGTTTGCCTATTGTTGCTCTTGTTGCCATGTTTTTGCCCGCACATATTTTTGGTCTGTTTCTTGGCGTACTCCCACTATCCGCCGATCTTTTTGTTCTGCGGCTGCATGAAAGACTGCATTGCATGGGCCAGGCAGCCACCGGTGCATTGTCCCCGGCGCAGGTACTTGCAGTGCATGCAGGCAGGCATGCAGCCAAAACTCTTGTAAGGTGCGGTTTTCCTTTGAAAATTCCGCACTATTTCGTTGCGATCGCGGTAATCGGTGAGGGAGAGGTTCAACACCGTAGAGAGCGGAAAACAGTGCCAAATTTGCAGATCTGGCCCCACATCCACAACAGGCTGGCAGACCGTTTTGAAGCCCTCGCTACACTGGGCAAGAAGGGCGAACTCTTCTTCCGAAAACATGCACAGGGTCAGGCCGCAATCAAATCCAATCAAAATATCTTCAGCTTCGCAGGCCAAGGCCATGGCTGCCAGGGCACGTCCGGTGGCGCGGTACTGGCTGGGCAGCAGGTAAGCGTTATCATGGCCCACAATGGGCTGGGCAATGCCAATGCGGATGCGGCGGCGCAAATGGTAGCGATCGATCAGCTCAATGAGATACGTATAGTCGAACTCCGGTGAAGTTACAGTAATGCCGGGCTGTACCCTTGGTCCCAAGGCAGCCAGCGCATAGGCCACCCGCTTTTTTTGCTGCGGTGTATCATGCTGGTTGACAGACAGGTTGGCCAGCAGGGAAACCTGCTCCTGCGGCAGGCTGGCGAGGAAATCGGCCACCGTTTCGGGCATCATGCAGTTGGAAAAAAGATGCACATGGAACCCACGCGCCAGCGCCCGTTTGACAATACGTTCCAGTTGCGGGTGCAGGGTGGGTTCGCCACCGAGTAGGCGCAATTTTTTGTCGCCGGAACGCTCAAGAAAATCCATGATCCCCTCGAGCTGGGTCAGGCTCATGTGCTGGGCGT